>Ga0366819_10080_pt1 | contig 59568 bp, 57 predicted proteins | sample TotcelFGM3001N15_FD_207091 | JGI IMG/M metagenome (GOLD analysis project Ga0366819, IMG submission 207091) | Enriched cells from coal bed in the Powder River Basin, Montana, United States - Total cells FGM rep3 HSBNCT.FGM.300.1.N15 ... | reverse complement strand
TTCGTCGACCTGCACCTTGTGATGCCGCGCTACTACAGTGTGGAAAGAGCTCATGCGGTGGTTGACCACCTGGAGCGGAGTATCTCGGAGCGGATAGCGAACGCCAACGTGCTGATTCACACGGATCCCTGCAAACCCGAGGACTGCACCCGGTGTGCCATTACGGGTTGTGAACTACGCGCAGCTTGATAGGTCAGCAGTGATTACCCCTTTTGTAGCTGCGGAAGCACGAAAACCACGTGCGCCCCAAGCGCGAGTTGCGGGTCACCGGTATGCGGGTTCGCGAGTTGGCCAATGACACCCAGAAATCACGGACTGACAAGTTCAGGTCTACGCGTCCCGGGCGAACCGCGCAGTGATACCCTTGGAACTGCAGGGCGGGCGCGGTGTGTCGCCAACTTGTGCCATATTCGTCGACGCGTGCAGGACTCGGTACTCAGAGAAAGGAAGATGCGATGAACTGTGATGTTGACGTTGTGATTCTCGGAGGCAATGTAGTCACCATCGACCCGGCCAACCCCAGGGCGCAGGCGATAGCAGTCAAGTTCGGCAGGATAGTCGCCGTTGGCCGCGATGACGAATTGAGGCCGCTCATCGGCGCCGGCACGAAGGTTGTGGATGCCCGCGGCATGACAATCACTCCGGGCTTCATCGATGCCCACTGCCATCCGATGGATGCGGGGCGACGCTCGCTCCTCCGGGTCAACTGCGGACCGGACGTTGCGCCATCCATCCCTGAGGTCAAGCAGGCACTTATCAATCGAGCTCAGGCCACACCACCGGGAACGTGGGTCCTCGGCTTTGGCTACGATGAGGCGAAACTCCCTGAGAAGCGCCTCCTCACGCGCGAAGAACTCGACGAGATTACCACGCAGCACCCCGTGTTCATCGAGCACTCCAGCGGACACATCGGGATGCTCAACACTGCCGGTCTTGAAAAGGGCAATCTCACCAGGAATTCCCCCGACCCCGCGGGAGGCAAGTACGGACGGAATTCGGCCGGGGAGCTTGATGGTTGCGTCTTCGAGACCGGCCAGGACATGTTCATCGGACGCGGCTCCTATCGGGGGAAGGCACTGATCCCCGACCCGACGCCGGAAGAAGACAGGAAAGCGCTTGCACTGGCGTCCAGAGAAGCGGCCAGCCTCGGTATCACCAGCTGGCACGAGATGCTGGCCGACCCACCGATGTTGAGGAGCTACCAGGAAGCACGAACCCATGGTGAATTGAACATGCGGGCGACGGTCTACATCCACGTGGACTACCTGAATGAGACTACCGGGGCCGGTCTGCAGAGTGGATTCGGGGACAACATGCTACGCATCGGTGGAATCAAGCTGCTGGGCGACGGCGCGTTGAGCGGCAGAACTGCGTTTCTATCTGAACCATACGCGGGCACCACGGATGACTACGGTGTGCTCGGCGTCAGTCCTGTAGAGATGGAGGAGCAGGTGCTGGCGGCCCACAGAGCCGGCCTGCAGATAGGGATTCACGCCAACGGGGACCGATTCCTCGGAATGGTAATGGATGCCTACGAGAAGGCGAATACCGCTTTCCCGCGGCAGGACCACCGCCACCGAATCGAGCACTGCAGCGTGATGAACACACAACTGCTTGCCAGAATGAAGCGCCTCGGCCTGGTTGGCATCCCCTTTGGTTCGTACATCTACTACCACGGAGAGAAGATGAGTTCTTACGGCGCCAAGCGGCTGGAAACGATGTTGCCTCATCGTTCCTTCCTGGATTCGGGCATCCCGATAGCCGGCAGTTCGGACTATCCCTGCGGTCCGTGGAATCCGCTGGTGGGCATCCGCAGTTGCGCGACGCGGAAGAGCCGAGCGGGCGAGGGGATAGGACTGGGCCAGCGAATCACGCCTGAGGAGGCTATTCGCGTGTACACGATGGGCGGCGCCTACGCGTCCTTCGAAGAGAGAACCAAGGGTTCAATCGAAGTCGGGAAGCTGGCCGATTTCACATTCCTCAGCGAAGACCCGACAACAGCGGACCCGGAACGAATCACGGATATCTCGGTGGTAGCCACCATGGTCGCCGGCAAGCTGGTCTACCAGAAGGAATAGAGAACGCGCAGTCATGGCTGTGACATCGATGGCGGACGCACGGAGACGCCGTCAACCGGAGGGGGCAGGACAAAAAAGACCCCAGGTGGCCCTGCAGCTTCTATTCCGACTCAATCTCCCGAGTACTCCTGCCTTCCTATCCCTCAACTGTTATGGTCTCGGGAGTCGAACGACACTTCCTCAGAGGACACTGGCCCTTTGTGGCTGCTTGGTGACCTGGGGCACCATGGAAGGTAGCCGATGGAGGACGGGCTGTCAAGGGGTCGCCAGTCGTGGACCATAGAAATCGCATGCGATTATTGCGGACTTCTTTCCCCGTGGCAGCTCCCCGGGGGAAACGACGCCCGAGGATGGAAGGGGTCCCCAACCGCACGTTGGAGCGCCGGCGGCCTTCGGGTGTTCACTTGGCTATGTCCGGCCAATTCTCTTTCAGGAATAACTCTCGGCCCGAACCCGTCTTGTAGGAGCCATAACCCAGGGGATACTTGGCGTAGTAATCCTGGTGGTATTCCTCGGCCACGTAGAAGGCTCTGGCGGGGAGAATCTCGGTGGCAATCGGCTTGTCAAACCTCCCGGATCTCTCGAGTTCACGCCTGGACTTTTCGGCCAGCTTCTTCTGCGTCTCGTCATGATAGAAGATGGCGGTCCTGTACTGGTCACCCCGGTCCGCGAACTGACCTCCGGCGTCGGTGGGATCGATCTGCCGCCAGTAGATGCCCAGCAGCGTCTCATAGCTTATCGTGTCGGGGTCGAAGGTGACCTGTACGGCCTCAAAGTGGCCGGTACTCCCCGACACCACCTGCCCATAGGTTGGGTTCTCTGTCACTCCACCCGTATACCCTGACACTACATCCACCACACCGTCGACTTCCTCGATAGGCTGCTCCATACACCAGAAGCAGCCGCCTGCGAAGGTGGCAACCTGCAATCCGTCCGGAGCGTTGCCAGCCACAGGGAGAGAATCGGCTGAGGCACTCGCACACGACATCACTGCGGTCGCCGTGAGTGTGAGCAGAGCTATGGTGCTAACTGCTTGCTTGTTCATGGTTTCCTCGGTTGCGCCTGACTTGCCAGAAGTCTAGGGCAAATCGAGGTTTCTCCAAATTCGGGAGCGGAAAGACCGGAACCACGGACAGCAGTCCGCAGGCACTCCACCCGACCCGCGCATGGTGCGTCTGCAATCCGAGGTGGCGCTGACGGGAGTCAGCGGACGAGAAATGCCGCTGCATTCAGGGGAATGGGGCCCTCCAACGCGCGGGTCCGCATGCCTGACCTGCACGCCGATTGCCGCAGCGGTCCTACGTTGCTTCCGGTTGTGGTCTCAACGCCAGCACGGGCACACCCGCGTTCCTCAGCACGTGGTCCATCACGCTCCCGAAGACGAGCCTCCCGATGTTCTTGCGCCCATGCGTACCCATGGCGATGAGTTCGACGCCGTTCGTCGCCGCGTAGTCGACGATGGTATGAGCGGGCGAACCAATCATGACGACCGGCTCCGACGCCAGGCCGGTTTCCGTCAGACGCGCGGCGACCCCTTCGAGGTGCCGCTGTGCTTGAGACCGCTTGAGCTCCTGAACCATATCCATTTCAACTGCGTACTCCGGCGCGGCAGCCGAGACAGCTTCGACAGCCGTGAACAGGACCAACTGTGAGCCGAATCGCCGCGCCACCTCGGCTGCGTAGGGCACGATCTGATCCGAGAGATCCGAATCATCCAGGCATACCAATATCTTGCTGAACATGGCAGCACCACCTCCCTCTGTCTGGCCACTACTCACGTGCGGCGCTTGAGTTCCGATTCTATGGCAGTGCGGGCCCAGCGTCAACGGCGGGCAGGTAGTTTGCCAAACCACCCGTTCATAGCTTCAGCAAACCGCCGACAGCACGACGTTTCTCACAGGTCGACGACTCACTCGTGGCTTGGACGAACATGCCGCACGGTGGTAGCATGGGGACAAGGCGGTGGGACGATTCCGTGGTACGGAATCATCAAAGGAGACGTTGATGGCCATTTCAAGAACAACCGAAATCAAGGCATCTTCCCCAGTCAGCTTCGATGACGCAATGAGGAAGGGAATCGCCAGAGCGCAGAAGACCCTCACGGGCGTTCGAGGAGCGTGGATCGAGAACGAGGAAGTCCTGCTTGACGCGAAGGGCAACATCTTTGAGTATCGCGTCCAGTTGAAGATCACCTTCATCCTGGAAGACTAGACTTCCCAACCACACCGGTGTGTTCCTTTCACCTGACTTTGACGTGTTCTGCTGCGCAGCATGTGGCGAGCGTCATTTGCGCGCCACATGCTGAACAGCCGTACGCGCGATGCGTGACGGAGGCAAGCCGCGAGTCAACATCAAGGGTTCCGCAATCGACGGTGTCGAGGAGGGCCACATGCTTATGAGGAGGCCGTTGCTTCTCTCACTGATTCTCTACGTAGGTGTCGCAGCCTATCTCGCCTACAAGAGAATGACCAAGTCGCAACAGACACAGTCGTAGTTCCAGCCCGGCAGGCAACGCAAGGCGGGCTGTTGAGCCTGGGGGACTCTGGGATTACGTGTGTCGGGCTCCCACCCGCCCCCCATCCTGACGTCCGAACCTGCACCAGAAGCCTGCACGCCTCGTTCCCTTTCTGCTAATCTACACACCGTATGCAGCGGGATTCCTGGCCCCGGGGGGCCTCCACTCCAGGGTCGGACAGGGTGGAGCCGCGAGTACAACGAACAGTTGCCGGCACTATCGACCGGCGGAGCGCAGGAGCAGACCGCGAAAGTGAGGGTCAACAAGAGTGAAGATCGTACGGTACCGCGCAGACAACAAGACTGAGTACGGAATCTGGGAAGGTAAGACCATCCGCGCCATCGTCGGGAGTCCATTCCGCGGCATCAGGATGGCCGGTCGTTCCGTAAAGACGAGCGATGTCAGACTCCTGGCTCCATGCCTCCCGAGCAAGGTGATTGCAATCGGCGCGAGCTACCGCAGCCATTGCATGGAAATGGGGCAGCCGATACTGGAAGAGCCGATGGTGTTCTTCAAACCCGCCTCTTCGTTGGCCGGACCGGAAGACAAGCTGATGAAACCCTCGGGTGTGAAGCGCTTTGATTACGAGGCCGAGGTCGGAGTTGTCATCAAGCGGCGCGCCTTCAAGGTGCCGCGGGAGAAGGCACTCGACTATGTACTCGGATACACGTGCTGCAACGACGTCTCAGTGCGCGACTGGCAGAATGTGGGAGCCAACTGGCAGTGGGCCAGGGCAAAAGGCTCCGACACATTCTCACCGATCGGCCCCTGCATTGAGACCGAGGCCGACCCGTTCAACATGTGGGTCGAGTCGCGTCTCAACGGCGAGCGGAAGCAGCGAGGCAGTACCAGCGACCTCATCTGGGACATTCCGCAGATGATTAGCTACCTGAGCGAGACGATGACGTTGATGCCCGGAGACGTCATCGAGACAGGCACGCCTAGCGGCATCGGTCCGATGAACGTGGGCGATGTGATTGAAATCACTGTTGATGGTGTGGGAACGCTCAGGAACTACGTAGCCTGACCTGCACCCGGCGCACTTGCCCGGTGGGCTGGTTGAAACCCGCCACTGCCTATCGTCGACCTCGGCGCGTATGGCCTGTCAAGAAGGCATTCCAGTGCGACAGCGAGCGGCACGTATGCTGCCCCTGGAACTGCCCAACTTCCAACCCCATTCGGACGAGCGTTTGCCGCGGGCGATCATGCGGTGAGGCTTCCCGCTCTAGCGGCCCGCTGCCGCAACTGCCCGCAGGCAGCATCGATGTCCGAACCGCGCTGAACCCGTTGTGTCACCTGTATCCCTGCCGTCTCCAGAATCTCGCGGAAGGCCCGGACATGTTCTCGGGACGGCGTGCGAAAGCTGAGTTCAGATACCGGATTGTGCGAAATCAGGTTAACGTGGCAATTCAGCCCGTGCAGTATCCGAGTGAGTTCATGCGCTTCCGCCAGTCCATCGTTGACTCCATGAAGCAGACAGTACTCGAATGTCACCCGCCGGCCGGTCCGCTCAACGTACTCGCGGCACGCATCAATGATTTCGGACACGCGCCACCGGGTCATTCCAGGAATGAGTTGCCGCCGCAGGTCGTCAGTGGGGGCGTGAAGCGACACGGCCAGGGTGCACTGCAGTTCTTCACAGGCCAGTCTTCGAATGCCGGGCACAAGACCCACGGTGCTGATAGTCAGTTGCCTCATGCCGATGCCCACTTCATTATTCAGAAGGCGTATCGCCTTCACTGTTGCCGCATAGTTCAACAGAGGCTCCCCCATACCCATGAAGGTCACGTGATCGATGCGCCCGCTGCGACGGTCGGCCTGCGATGGTTGACTTCTCATTGCCTCCTGCACCGTGAGGACTTGAGCCAGAATCTCGCCCGTTGTGAGGTCGCGCGCATAGCCACTCAGTCCGGTTGCACAGAAGACACAGCCCATCGGGCAGCCTACTTGTGTGGACACACAACAACTGAGGCGGTCAGGATAAGGCAAGCCCACCGTCTCAACTCTCGCGCCGTCCTGCATGGAAAGCAACAGCTTCACCGTGCCATCTTTGCTGCGTTGAGAAGCCACGATCTCGCCCCGACCCACCCGGTACTTCTCTCCCAAACGTGCGCGCAACTTCTCAGGCAAGTTGGCCATTTCTTCAATCGTGCGCGCCCCATTCCGATACAGCCATTCAGCCAACTGACTGCCACGATACGCCGGCTCACCCTCTTCCCGCACAAGGGCGCGCAGCTCATCCGTGGTCAATCCCAGAAGTGAGGTCAGCATAGGCTTCTCGTAGAATCATACATTCTCTTGGCGACAGAGGACTAGAACGCGACTAGCCTCAAGAGCTCCGACGGGCACTGACCGAGCAAACGGCAAACGGTGTTCTGCGAGAGAACTGCCGTCGTACGCCATCGTCCCTCCAAGCGCTCACCCACCATCCCCGCCGCAGGGGCACGCACGGTGTGTGCCCCTCCTGGAGAGACACCCCACCGCCCCACCGTCTGAAGCGTCCCCCACTACTAATGCTGCCGGCTTACTGCTACCATTGGCGGATGGCTTTCCGCGCTCTCATCTCCGACCTCGACGGCACCCTGCTCGAAACGCTTCAGGACATGGCAGACGCGGTCAACATCGCCCTGGGGCGCCTTGGCTTGCCCGGGCATGAACTGTCGGAATACCGATACTTCGTGGGGGACGGCAGACGGGCCATGGCCACACGAGCGCTTCCTGCCGACCAGAGGGACGACGCGGTCCTCGAGGCGCTACTCGCGTACATCTCCGAAGAGTACGACAAGCGCTGGATGGACCACTCTATCCCCTATCAGGGGATACCGGAACTGCTCGATGCCCTGTCAGCGGCCGGCATACGCATGTCAGTGTTGTCCAACAAGCCTCAGGTGTACGCCGAGCCGATGGTCTCCAGGATGCTTTCGCGCTGGTCATTCGAGTGCGTAGTCGGAGAGTCGCCTTCAGTACCGAGAAAGCCCGACCCCGCCGGTGCGCTCCAGATAATGGACCAGATGATGGTGAAGCCGGAAGAATGCGTATACATCGGCGACTCAGGAGTGGACATGCAGACCGGACTCGCGGCCGGGATGTACCCGGTTGGCGTCCTCTGGGGTTTCCGCACTGCCGACGAGTTGCTGGCAAGCGGCGCAAGGGCGCTGGCGGAGCACCCTCAAGACATACGTCCTCTGTTCGGCCTGTAGGCAGGCACGTTTCAGTGCCTCACAGATCCACAGTCGTCGACCGGCCCCGCTTCTCATGTCACGAAATCCGCAGCGACGCGGTCTAACAGGTACGCTATGGTCTCAGTTCAACTGATACCATTGTGAACACGTCCCCGGGTGGGAACCCTACTATCACGAGAGAGAGGTGCTCAGCGCATGTACACGAGAAGAATGCTTGGGCTCGATGATGCAGACAGAATCGTAGACGCCATCGTTGCACACTGCCGGAAGGAGAAGGGACTCCCGATCTCCGTCGCGGTGGTGGACTACCGTGGCGACCTCATCAAGTTCGTCAAGATGGACGGTGCAAGTTGGAACACGGTGCGCATGGCTCAGGTCAAAGCGTACAGCGCAGCGAAGTTCAGGCGAGACACGTCGGTTGTAGGCGACTGGATGGCCGGAAACAAGATACAGCTGTCTGATTGGACCGATCCGAATGTAACGTCGCTTGGCGGTGGCGTGTGCATCTGGGACGAGGAAGCGTCCCCACGCTACGTACTGGGTGCGGCGGCCGTCAGCGGGTTCCCTGATCCGGCAGTCGACGAAGCCTACGCTCGCGTGGGCATAGCAGCAATGCGATAGAGGCGCTCCAGCGAGGTCACTCTGCCGCCGTATTTCTGCCGGGCAGAGGCAGCCGACCGCTGGCGATGAGCCAGGCAGCAAGCAGCGCGAATCCTATCCAGCCGGCCAGACTGGCGAGTGTCCCGCCAAGGGTCATGTTGACGCCCGGGACGAGAAAGACAATCGGCAAGCCGGCGCTCGCATTCACCGCGCCATGAGCCAGAGCAGGCGCCCAGGGGCTGCGCGTCTCCAGGTAGAGCCAGCTCAGGAAGACTCCCAGGAGCACGCAGAACACAACCATCAGGAACACCCCAAGCACAGGATGCTCGGGGTAGTTGTGTCCCTGCAGAATGACCGGCGCGTGCCACAATCCCCAGATAACGTTGCTCAACAGTATCGCACGCCACTTGCCAAGCTCCAGTAGTCTCGGCAGCAGGAAGCCTCGCCAACCAAGCTCCTCCCCAATGCCGCCGGCCACTACATTGATGAGCGGCGCTACCGCGATGACAAACAGCAATTGCCCCAGTGCGATGAGCCACGGCGGAACGTCGGTGATCCCCTCGGGGAGTGCCGACATGATGAAGGAGAACGTCGGATCGAGTTCCCCAATCCGCAGAAGCAGCGTGAAGCCGAGTGCCACCACGGCAAGCACCGGTGGAGCCAGCCAAGCCCACAGGTAGAAACGCTTCGCCCCGAACCACCCGAGATTCAGCGAGGACAGCGGTTCGCGAGCGATGAAGCGAGTCACAATCACAGCAGCCAACCCGGGGCCGAACATGGCCAAGGGCCAATCCACAATCGCTGAACCAGGCCACACAAGCGGCAAGAGGAACAGCGGCCATGACAACAGCACGGTGAGAATGACGAACCACGTCACGTTCCTCTTCTGAGTCATACACGTCTCCCGTTGTCGGCGACCAAGCCGAACTTGACCGAGGGGCATTTTACACGACGATTACGTCCGCCGACAGCCCGCCGGACAGGCACGCAGCCCCTGGCAGACCATGTGCTACGTCGCCCTGGACGACTTGGCGCGACCGGGCAAGACAAACACAAAGTGTGTCAGATATAATCGGCCCCCAGCAGCCGGTTACCTCCGGCGTAAGGAGTAGGAGCTTATGAACACACCCCCCGCAGAGCGCATCTTCGGTATGGAAGCCGAGAAGGGGCGCTGGGTATTCGTCCTCGCCGGCTTCCTCATCAATATCTGCCTTGGCAGCGTCTACGCCTACAGCGTCTTCCGCAACCCCGTTCAGAAACTGTTTCAGAGCAGTGCAACGGAAGGCGGCCTGCCGTTCATGGTCTTCCTGGCATTCTTCGCGATACTCATGTTCTTCGGCGGCAAGCTCATGGGCACGATCGGACCCAAGAAGATCAGCATCATCGGCGGCGTGCTGGTTGGCGCAGGCTGGATACTCTCGGGAATCCTGCCGCAGATGGTCTCCAGCATCTGGTCGCTGGTGTTGACCTACGGCGTCATCGCCGGCTCCGGTGTGGGCCTGGTCTACGGGGCCCCTATTGCTGTGGCGACCCGCTGGTTTCCTGACCGCAAAGGACTGGCAGTAGGCCTGACAGTCGCCGGTTTCGGTGGCTCGCCGTTTGTAACCGCCAACATCGCCAGCCCGCTCATCCAGGCCAACGGCCCGCTCTACACCTTCATGGTCATGGGCATCGGGCTTCTCATCGTCATCATTGCGTTTGCCTTTGTGCTCAGGTTCCCCGTCGCGGGGTGGAGACCTGCGAGCATGGTTGCCGGCAAGGCACCCGCGGGCGCTGTGGCGAAGGCTGACCTCGAGCCGCACGTCATCGTCAAGACATCCACGTTCTGGGGTCTATTCCTGGTCTATACCATCGGATGCCTCGCCGGCCTGATGGCAATCGGTATCGCCAGCCCGGTCGGAACAGAGATTATCCAGATGCAGGCCGCGACAGCGGCCATGATGGTCGGAGTATTCGCGCTGTTCAACGGCGCCGGCCGTCCGCTTTTCGGCTGGCTGACCGACCGTATTACGCCCCGATGGGCTGCCACCATCTCGATGGTGGTCATCCTCGTCGCCTCCCTGGTGATGACCCGGGCAGCAGCCGGGACGACGGCTCTGTATGCCATCGCGTTCTCCACGCTCTGGCTCTGCTTCGGGGGATGGCTGGCCATCGGACCGACGGCCACCACTACGTACTTCGGAGCGAAAAACGCGGCACGCAACTACAGCTACGTGTTCTTCGGATATGGCCTTGCAGCCATCCTGGCGAACGTTATCGCGGGCAGTTCCAAGGACCTGTTCGGCAGCTATACCACGGCATTCGTCATTGTCGCCGTGCTGGCGGCTGTCGGCGCCGTACTTGCCCTTCTGTTCATGAAACCACCCAAGCACTCCTGACATCGAAGGGGGAAGGCGGACGTTGTCCGCCTTCCCCCTTTCTCCCCTGCCGTCAGATTCCGTCCGGGGGTATGAGAATGGCGCACGGAACATTCGCAACTGTCATCAACTGCATGGACGGGCGAGTACAGGAGCCGGTCATCGCCTGGATGAAGAACGAATATGGCGTCCAGTACGTGGACGACGTCACCGAACCAGGCCCGGTGTGCATGCTGGCTGCCAACACAGATTACGCCGCCCTCGTTTCCATACGCCGACGGGTAGACATCTCAGTGAACAAGCACGGATCACACGTGGTCGCCATCATTGCGCACCACGACTGTGCTGGCAATCCTGTGTGCAAGGACGAGCAGCTTTCGCAGCTGTCCGCCGCGATAGCCGCCGTCAACTCCTGGGGCTTCGGAGTCGACGTGCTCGGACTCTGGGTTGACGAAGAGTGGCAGGTACATCCAGTCGACCTCGGCTAGACCTCGCATGAGTCAGGACGCGCGAACACCAGCGACCCGGATGCTTGAGGCTGTCCACGACTGTGCCGGTGTCCGGCGCCGGACCCGGCGAATAGTCTACGCCTGAAGCAGACAGGCCCGCTCGAAAGCGAGACTCCGGTGTCAGCCCGAGTCCAGAACCCGCGAACGCGGACACGAGCAGGGGCGCGGTTTCCGTAGAGCCCGCGCCCCTGGACTGCCCCTCACAGACAACCCCCGCTGCCTACAGACGGAACCGGGCCATGGCGTCACGGTCCAGCTCGAAACCGATGCCCGGCGTCTGAGGCACCTGTATCCGGCCATTCTTCGGCTGCGGCGGATCCTGATAGATAGCCTCCCACCACGGCATGTGCTCGGTCCAGGTTCCGTTCGGTATCGCAGCCACCAGGTGCACCGAGAACTCGTCGAACAGGTGACTCACGGCAGGAAGGTTGTAGGCCTCGGCCATGGCGGCGACCTTCATCCACTCTGTGACGCCGCCCACCGCCTGTACATCAATCATGGCAACGTCTGTCGCACGCCTCTCGAACAACTCGCGGAAGCCGCGCTTGCTGCTCACGTTCTCGCCGGCAACCAGCGGCATGTCCAGCGCGTGCGCGATCTCGGACAGGCCCGCCACGTCATGCGTCGGTATCGGGTCCTCCAGCCAATACACCCCCAGCTTCTCCATCTCCCGACCCATCACGATGGAGTCATGCACAGTCCAGACCCAGAGCGAGTCAACCATTATGTCAATATCAGGCCCCACCGCCTCCCTCACCGCGACCAATCGTTTCAGGTCGTCATTGCGGGTCTTGAGGCCCATGCGCATCTTCATCGCCCGATATCCCTGCGACACGAGTCCCGCAGCCTCTCTCTGCAATTCATCGATGGAGCGGTCGCGCCAGAGGTAGTTGCTCGCATACACCGGCACCTCATCCCTGCAACCACCAAGGAGCTTTGCCAGGGGCATCTCAAGGGCCTTCGCACGGAGGTTCCAGAGCGCCATGTCCACGGCCGCCATGGCGTACACGCCCAGCCCATCACTGCCAATCCGCATGCTCGTCGCACGCAGCCGCTCCCACAACTGGGCCCATCGGGCCAGTTCCCCACCAACAACAGCCTCAGCCACGGCATCGATGCACGACTTGAGCAAACCGACGTGGAAATTGTTGAAGACCATAGCAACACCGTGAGCACGCAGTCCTTCATCGGTTGACAGCTCCACCACCACCGGATTGAAGCATTCGAACTTCACCGAACCAACGAATGACTCGCGAACCGGGACGCGCAGGGCGGTGGTCTGGAATCCTGTGACCTTCATTGATACTCCTCCTCTGTGCATGGCGAACGGGTACCGCGCAGTCGGCGCGCTTCCACGTCGCACGGCAGTATATCAGTCTGCCCTGTCCGCATGCGGTCGCCTACACGGCATGACTATGCGTGCTCTGGTAAACTTGCCTGCACCAGGCGCGCACTGAGACGCGTCACGCAAGGAGTAGTCAACATGCTATACGGAACCGGCAAGCTGCACTACGAGGTCGTACCCGACTGGGCGCGGGTCCCCGAAGGTTGGTCCTTCATCGACATAGGCGGCATCGCCGTAGACAAGAACGACAACGTCTACGTGCTCAACCGCAGCGAGTTCCCGGTTATGGTGTTCGACCGTGACGGCAACACACTCGGGCACTGGGGTGAAGGCTTCTTCAAGCGTGCTCACGGGGCCCGGTTGGCGCCGGACGGTACGATATTCTGCACGGACGACGGCGACCACTGCGTGGCGAAGTTCAGCCTGCAGGGGGAACTGTTGATGACACTGGGGCAGAAGGGAGTTCCAAGCGACACCGGCTACTGGCGCACGTGGGACGTGTTTCAGAGCACTTCCACCATTCGCTATCCCGGCCCTCCGTTCAATCGCCCCACCGGCATCGCTATCGCACCCGCGGGTGACATCTTCATCTCCGACGGTTACGGCAATTGCCGCATCCACCGGTTCGACAAGGACGGCGCGCTACTCCACTCGTGGGGCGAGCCAGGAGGCGAGCCGGGCCATTTCCGGCTTCCTCACGACATCGCTCTCGACAGCAAAGGGCGCCTGCTCGTGACCGACCGCGAGAACAGCCGGATTCAGGTGTTCACGCAGGATGGGGCTCTGCTGGGTATCTGGCACGACGTTATTCGGCCCACAGGCATCGGCATCGACAAGGACGGGCTGGTCTACGTTTCCGAGCTGAGTCTGAGGGTGAGCGTGTTCGACATCGACGGGCGTCTGGTTACGCGCTGGGGCAACGACAGTCCCGTGAGGGATGAGGCGCTCTTCCTTGCGCCGCACACAGTGGCCGTCGATTCGCACGGAGACGTATACGTGGGAGAGGTCTCCAAGACCCACGCCGGCACCGACCGCGGCGCCAACACCATCCACAAGTTCCGCAGGGTAGCGTAGCATCCGCGAGTGGGTTCATCACCGTCATGCTGTCGTACCACGAGTCGGATGAGCGTCGCGCGCATTGACGCGCCGGTTACCTGGATTTGACGCATGTGAGGCTCCGCCCTACTCTAGAGGGCTATGGCTGCTTCGGTACGTGCGTTGGCGCCGGCGATCACACTTGTCGCCGCTGTTGGAGCGGTTGTCCTGTTAGCTACCTCGTCCGAGCCTGTTGAGCGTCTTCACCCGACACTCGAGGATGCTGCCGCCGCGCAGGTCCTGGAGCACGATGGACAGGCACTTTCATCCATCCTGGACTCCCGTGAGAAGTCCATCTCAGGCCCACGATATATCGATCCCGCCGGCTACTCACTCTCGATAGTCGGGCTGGTGCGGTCAGACACAACCCTCTCCTATGAACAGGTCATCGCCGACCATGAGATTCACCAGCGAGTAGCCACACTCGACTGTGAGGAGGGGTGGGGGGTGACACTGCTGTGGGAGGGTGTGCTTGTGCGCGACCTGCTTGACCGCGCCGGTGTGCTGCCCGAGGCGAAGATAGTCATCTTTCACTCGGTTGACGGCTACAGCACGTCGCTGTTCCTTGACTACCTCTACGACAACGACATCATCCTGGCGCACAGGGTCAATGGCGTCCCCCTTCCTCCAGAGCTTGGATACCCGTTCCAGGTGGTCGCGGAAGGCAAGTGGGGCTACAAGTGGAGCAAGTGGGTCCACGAGATCGAGGTCTCGGACGACGTGCTCTACGAGGGGCACTGGGAGTCCCAGGGATTCTCAAACAAGGCCGACCTTGACGAACCCTTCCTTGACTAGCGTCTCGACGGGCAATCGGCTGAACAGCGGCTGTACAACAGCGCCTGACATGGCCCTCTCGAAGAATGCCTACCAGATTCCGGGTATGAGTGCGCTGCGGCCCGCCGGGTAATCCTCAAAGTGCTCACGGCACCACTGCAGGTGCGCCTTCGCCCGCGGCATCAGGTTAGCGGCCGTCCAGACGGCGAAACTCAGACCGGCCAGCGACCACGTAGCGATTGCCCATCCAATCCAGATCAGTATCTCCCCGAGGTAGTTCGGGCAGCAGATGTGGCGAAAAATGCCGCGTTCGACGCGACAGTAGCGAAGTCCAGACGCGATCCTCTCACGTCGGAGTACCATGTCCGAGTACCTGTTCAGCACATACCCCGCCGCAAAGAGCAGCGTCCCGCACACGAAGCGCCAGCCGGAGAGCCACTCGACTCCGTATCCCGCTGTGAAGGTGAAGAGGTAGCGGCCATTCAGGTACGTATTCACCACGTTGAAGAGTATGCCGAATAGAACGACGAGAACCGGGATGGGCCGGGCGGTTCTTCCCAGCGTGAACGGGTACACGAACGCGCGGTGGACATAGTGAGCCTGCCACATCAGCAGGAAGACGACCAGCACGTCCGAGCCGTTCTGAGAGCCGGTCAGAAACCAGAGAAGGAACAGTAAGGGGGCTGGCGACTCCATCAGCAGCCACCCGGCCCGGGCACTCAGTGTCGGTCCCCATCCCGAGGTTGCATGTCGACCGTACGGGGCAGGCCGGAGCAACAGTACAACAAACATGACGACGGCGAGGGCAAACCAGCTTCGCAGGAGGATGTCGAAGAAGGCAGACTCGTCCATCACGCAGTCACCTCTTTGCATGCACCACGCGGCAAGTACCCGTTGTCCTCAAACCAGCGGCAGGTATCGACGAGCGTCTCGTCAAGTGGCCTCGGAGCGTATTGCAGGTCGGCGGCCGCCCGCCCGTGGCTCACGAGACGGTGTCCGCAAAGAGCGTGCACCGAGTATGGAGTATACAAAGGAGTCCTGCCAACAAGGGTACATACGGACTCCGCCAGCGGGCTGCAAGCCTGGGCCAGCGCACGAGGCACGACTGCACGCGGGCCGGTGGTTCCCGTGATGCGGGCAACGATCCGGGCCACGTCCGTCAGAGGCCGCCACTGCCCTGACAGCAGGTACTTGCTGCCGGCATGGGCATGGTCCGCAGCAGCGATCGCTCCTGCTACAACATCCCGGACGTCCACCCAGTCGAACCCGCCCGACATGATAATCGGCATTCGCCCCCGCGCCATGGTGAGCACGACGCGCCCAAAATACGATGGGCGGTAGTCATACGGTCCCACGACAGCCGTCGGCGCAACCACCACGGCATCCAGACCCTGTTCCACGGCGTCAAGCACCACCTTCTCGCCAAGCGCCTTGGTCCTGTCGTACGGAGGATTCCCGACACCGCAGGCAAGTGGACTCCTCTCATCAAGGACCGCGTTTCTATCCGGATCGGCCATCGCATGGATGGAACTGACGTGGAGCAATCGGCCAACGCCGCACTCCACGCACGCGCGTACTACGTTGCGCGTGCCTTCGACGTTGACCGCCTCCATGCGACTGCCTTTCTCCTTAGAGATGGCGATGTGCCCGGCAAGGTGATACACCGTTGCCGCGCCCGCGAAGCATCTGCCCAACGAGGATAGCTCGCACACGTCACCGCGGACCAGTTCGACATCAAGCCCTTCCAGCGCTGAGGTATCCATGTGGACCACGGTACGTACGGACTCGCCACGTTGCAGCAGCGCCCGAACAAGATTGACGCCGATATGGCCCGAGGCTCCGGTTACAACAGTCGCCATCGTACCTTCACGTTGTGACGCGCGTCGGCCGGTCGTCGGCCGGGGCACACACCGACGGTTGAATGCCAGCCGGCTGCACCTACCTGAGTCGCTCGAGCTTGAAGAAGACCGGGCGCAAGCCATCGGTGCAACACTGAACCGCCACGCCTGCTTCCTTCACAAATGGATAGTCGCCGCCGAACCTGAGGTGCGTGATGTCGCGGTGAATATCCGCGTATGCCCACGGGCAGAACCCCTCAGGACAGGAGCCATCCTCGGGCACGATCCACGCGTCGCCGACGTTGCAGCGCGGGCATGATTCCTCGAAGGTCGCATGCACCGGCGGGTTATCCCCGAACAGCTCCCTGGTGCTCAGCTTCTTGACTACGGATATCTTGACCTTGCTCCTCATCGGGCTACCTCCTCGCGATCGTGCCTCCAACCGGATGGCAACACTAACGGGACCGAGTATACGTGTCGCCTCTTTGAGTCACAAGCCAGCCCGTAGCGATCGCGCAGGACGGCATGCCGTTGCGTTCACCGCCAACCGGTCGGGAGTCTCAGACAACCTCACGTGTGGCGACCACGTCCACCCCGAGGCCAAGAAGGTTCTCGATGATGACGTCGCCGACCTTGACCGCGCGTCGAATTCTCACCTGTCTGATAGCCTCCATGGCTTGTGTCCGCATGTCGCGAGGGATAGGGCGACTGGTACGCACTGGAACCATGCGGACAGCGAGACCGCACGCGGGTACGGTGGTAGTCAACAGACGCACAGGATGCTCCACCTCGGCGATGGCATAGTCACGCCCCCTGCGGCAGCCGAAGCCATCCACCCGCACAGCCTTTCCATCCTCGACGGCAACGTTCACCGTACAGCCTGTGGGACACTCGATGCAGGTGATCTCTCTATCCACTGATGGCCTCTCCTCACCCTGCTGCAAGGTACTCGGCAGCTTGCCTCCCTGCAATCACGCTGTCCCGCGTGACCGAGTCGACAATGTCGTACACCCGATAGGCGTTGCCGCACACAAACAGCCCCGGGATCGAGGTGTAGTTGAGATCGGTCGACACGGGAGTATTAGTCCGCCTGTTTATCTCCACCCCCGCCATCTCGATGAGCTCATTCTCAGGGATGAGGCCGACGGAGACCAGCACCGTGTCGCATTCGATGGAGAATCTGCCCCCGGCAACCTCACACCCCATCTCATCTACCGGAGCGACGTCGACCGCTTCCACTCTATCCTTGCCGTGAATCCATGCGACCCGGTGTCCGAGGTGGAGGGGAATGCCGAAGTCATCGAGGCACTGCACGATATTCCGTTTCAATCCGGTGGGCTGGCGCTGGATTTCGACGACCGCACTCACGGCCGAGCCCTCCAGCGACAGGCGTCTGGCCATGATGAGGCCTATATCTCCTGAGCCGATGACGACCACCCGCCTGCCCGGCAGGAGACCCTCGATATTCATCATCCTCTGTGCAAACCCGGCGGAGAACACGCCCGCCGGCCGCGAACCGGGAATCTGAATCATCTCACGTGTTCGCTCACGGCAACCGGTGGCCATCACAAGCGCGCCGGCCCTGACGGAACGCACTTCGCCGGGCTTGAAGTATGTAAGCACCTTGCCCGGCTTGAGGTCAGCGACGAACGAGCCGGTGCTCACCTCGATTTCACTCGTCGCCCTGACCCGCTGAACGAAGCGGTCGGCGTATTCAGGCCCGGTCAGGGTTTCCTTGAACTGCACTAGACCGAATCCGGGATGCACGCACTGGTTCAGGATGCCGCCCAGATGGCGGTCTCGCTCAAGCAAGAGGATATCGCGCACCCCACGCTCCCACGCCGACAGGGCTGCCGCCATGCCGGCGGGACCACCACCGACTACGACGAGCGCGCGCTCATCCATCGCAGCGCTCCTCTACCGCAAGTTCGGAACCCTTGCCCCTCTTCGAGATTGCGGTCACCGGTTGCCCGGTCTCCTCAGCCAGCACGCGCATGATGCGACATGTGCAGAAACTGCCGTGGCATCTGCCCGCGCCGGCCCGGGTCCTGTATTTCACGCCATCGAGGGTCGTCGCACCCGCCTCTATTGCGTCCTTGACCTCTCGCAACGAGACAGTCTCACAGCGACACACGATATCGCCATACTCCGGGTCTTTCGCCACCAGTTCCGAAGCTTCAGCGGTCGGCATTGAGAACAGGTGCACGGTCCTGGGCACGCGCTTGCGTGTGCGGCGTTTCGGGGACAGGCTCAGACCCGATTGGGAGAGCAGCCCGGTTACGTACCTCCCTATCGCGGGAGCGGCAGTCAGTCCAGGCGACTGGATGCCGGCCACATTCACGAACCCTGGCGCCTTGTCTTCGCACCGTATCACGAAGTCCTCGCCGGCGGCGGGTCGCAATCCCGCGAAGTAGGCGATTATGTCCGCTGCGTCGATAGCCGGCACGAGACGCTGTGCAACTCGAAGCACCTGCCGAAGTCCCTCGTCCGTGGTCGATAGATCTTCCTTGTCGCTCACTGCATACGCGGTGGGACCAATCATGGGATTGCCGTCGGACGTCCTCGTGACGAGAATGCCCTTAGAGTCGGGGGTCGGGACGGGAAACAGGAGATGCCTCGTGATGTAGCGGCGCTTCTTGTCGAGGATGTACTCCTCGCCCTTGCGCGGCCTGATGTGTATACTGCGTACACCCACCATAGCTGAGATGTCATCGGCATACAGACCGCCACAGTTCACCACATAGCGCGACCGGAACTCACCGCCGGACGTGTGCAGTGTGAAGGTACTGCCGTCACCAGCACGCGAGTCGAGCATCCGGTCGATCGACTGGACCCTTGTAGACGTATGCACCTCCACCCCGTTGAGTGCCGCGCTGTCGGCAAGTGCATACACAAAACGATACGGGCTGATGATTCCGGCGGAAGGCGCGTGGAGCGCCGCCACAGCATCCCGATTAAGATTCGGCTCATTGTCCCTGAGCCAGTCACGGGACACTACCTCAAGCCCGGGGACACCCAACACTTCCGCCTCCTGCTTCATCTGCCACAGACGGGCGACTTCGCCATCGTCAAAGGCAACGATCAATTCGCCGACCTCCTGGAAATCGAGATCCAGTTCCTCGGACATCTCACGAACGAGCAGGTTGCCCTCGACACACAATCGCCCTTTCAGGGAGTTCGCCGGATTCTGCGTCCCGGGATGAATAATGCCGCTGTTAGCCTTGGAGACGCCAAATGACAGCTCCTGCTCTTTCTCAAGAAGCGCAGTTCGCACGCGGTAGTGAGATAACTGGTACGCGACGGCAGCGCCGACGACGCCGCCCCCTATGACAATGACATCATGCATCGCAGTACTACGTGTCCGTCGCCGCTACGTGCTCAGGGCGCGGCGAACCGCACGCTTCCACTCTTCGTACAGTGTACAGCGACGTTCCTCAGCCATGGAAGGGACGAAGACCCGCTCGATGGTGAGCGCTCCCTCGACCTGCGCGACGCTGCTCCAGAAGCCGCTGCCAAGCCCTGCCAGATACGCGGCGCCGCGGGCGGTGGTCTCAACGTCACGAGGCCGAACGACTCTGACACCCAGGATATCCGCCTGAAACTGGCACACGAAATCGTTTGCGCTGGCGCCGCCGTCGATCCTCAGTTCAGTCAGCGGCAGCCCGGCATCGCGAACCATCGCATCAACGACATCCCTCGTCCGGTAACACATCGCCTCAAGGGCGGCGCGCACCACGTGCTGCCTGGTGGTAGCGCGAGTGATGCCGGTTATCATGCCTCGTGCACCTGAATCCCAATACGGCGCACCCAAACCCGCAAGCGCCGGCACGAAATAGACCCCTGCGTTGTCCGCCACCTCTTCAGCCATCGATTGCGACACAGCAGCGGAATGGAACAGGTTCAGGCCATCACGAAGCCACTGCAAGACCGCCCCGGCGGTAAACACGGCACCTTCGAGTACGTAGACCGGGGCCCCGCCGGCGCCGCACCCCAGCGTGGTGATGAGGCAGGGGTCTCCGGTGGGACGCTTCTCTCCCGCGTTCATAAGGATGAACGCGCCGGTGCCGTACGTGTTCTTGGCCGTGCCTGGCGCGAAGCAGGCCTGGCCGAAGAGCGCCGACTGCTGGTCACCAGCCACCCCGCTGATGGGAATTCCGGCCGGCAATCCACAACCGGCTGCCGTCATCCCGAAGTCCCCCGACGAGTCCCGCACCTCCGGAAGCGCCGCACGGGGGATGCCGAACAGCGACAGGAGCTCTTCACTCCAGCAAAGGCGGACGATATCGAACAGCATGGTTCGAGCCGCGTTGGTGTAGTCAGTCATATGGGAGAACGAGCCCGTCAGCTTCCATAGAAGCCACGAGTCGATAGTCCCCAATCGCAGAGTTCCACGTTCGGCGGCATCCGCCACCGCCGGGACGTTTCGAAGCAGCCATTCAAATTTAGTCGCCGAGAAGTACGCATCAATGGGGAGTCCGGTGGTGCGCCGCACGGACTCGGCCGTCGAGCTTTGCGCGCTCAGAGCCGAGCATCTGTCTGCAGTGCGGCGGCACTGCCACACGATGGCGTTGTGAAGAGGTCGCGACGTCTCCGCGTCCCACGCCACCGCCGTCTCCCGTTGATTGGTGATGCCGATGCACACCACCGACGCTTCCGGCATCCGAGCGAGCACGTCGGACACGCACTCCACCACGCTATCCCATATCTCGAGTGGGTCATGCTCCACCCAACCCGGAGCCGGAAAATGCTGCGTGAACTCACGGTAGGACGAGCCCAGTTGCGCTCCGTCCGCTCCGTAGAGCACAGCCCTGCTGCCCGTCGTTCCCTGGTCGATTGCGAGAACACACTCCATGCGCAGTCCCCGTAGCGAGACACTCACCAATGTCAGAAAAGAATCCACCGATTCTAGCATCAGACGCCAGTCGGAACAACGAGCGAGCCACGCCGGGGCAACGGCGCATCCCAGTCTGAACCAAATGAAGCGTTCCCGGGCACCCCGCTGCACGTGACGAAGAATACAGCGCGAGCACTGAGGTCACCCGTGGCAAGTCACATTGACGCGTGTCTGCGCCGCGTGTAACATCACTCGCACTCGCCCGCGACAAGTTCGGAGTCGCGAGCCGAGAACTCGGAGGAGGTGAACCCGTGAAAGGCAGAAGGCTACCCCTGCTATTGGCAGCAGCGGCGATCGTCAGCCTGCTTGCAGTTGGCTGCACGCCGCCTACTGCTCCAACTACTCCCACAACCCCGGGGACGACTACCCCCACACCGTCGCAGCCAGCGTCCCAGACATTCAAGTGGAATCTCCAGATGTTCTACCCGGTGGCCGACCCGGCGTCCGGAGCGATGATTGGAGTTGCAGAGAACATAAAGGACTCCACCGGCGGACGCCTGCAGATCGAGTGCTTCCCGGTCGGGGCAATCGTTCCGGCACAGAAGGAAATCGATTCCCTCAACCAGGGTGTGTTTGAGGCCACGTTTGTTTCCCATGGATGGCACACACACCTCTACAAGGCATCGTTCCTGTTCGCTCAGAGGGCGGGCGGACTCACGCCCATACAGGCCATGACATGGTTGCGCCTCGGTGGCGGCATGGAACTCGCTGATGAGATGTACTCCACGTTGACCGACGTGAAGTACCTGGCCACCATGCTCATTCACCCGCCGGAGGTATGGTGTCACTCCAACCGCCAGCTGAAGTCGATGGCTGACTTCATGGGACTGAAGATACGCAGCCCCGGTGACAGCGGTGCAATCCTGTCCCGCATGGGGGCCTCCTCAGTCAGCATGCCCGGCGCCGAGATTTACGAGTCGGCACAGCGCGGCGTCATCGACGCGACTGAGTACATCACTCAAGCGACCAACTGGGACATGGGTTTCCAGGAAGTCTTCAAGTACATGTACATGTCGCCCACGCGGGCGCCGTCTGATTCCATCGGACTCTTCGCCAACAAGACCGCCTGGAACAAGTTGCCGGCTGATATCCAGGGAATCGTCATGGCTGAGGTGCACGCCGAAACCCTGCGATGGTATGCGTGGTCTCTCCAGGCCGACGACATCGCTCTGCAGAAGTTCAAGGACTACGGCACCATCGTCGAGACACTGCCGGCCGACATCGATGCGAAGATGGTCGAGGTCGCTGGCGCATACTTTGCCGAGATGGCAGCCGGAGACGCGATGTTCGCGAAGGTCATGAATTCTCAGAATGAGTGGAAGGCGATGTGCGAGGGACAGGGGCCCTGGGCCGACTAGCACCCTAGCGCGCGTCTGCCCATTCTCTCTGCCTCAGAATGGCGGCACGATTGACAGTGTGCCGCGGTAGACCGAGAAGCAGGTCACGCCCCGGGACTTGACCGGGGCGTGACCGTCCGGATGTGCAATGAATAAGATACTTGGCTTCATTGACTCAATCAGCCTCTGGAACGCCCGCATATTTCAGTGGCTGTGCGTCGCCCTTGTGCTCCTGCTGTCCTACGAAGTAATGATGCGGTACGTGTTCAACGCCCCTACTATCTGGGTGATGCAGATGTCGATGATGGTCGGCGGCTCGCTGATCGTCATGGGGTGGAGCTACGTACATCAGCAGCAGGCACACGTTCGCGTCGACGTAGTGTATGGACGTCTTTCCAGAAAGTGGCAGAGCCTCGTGAATACCGTGGGGGCGATCCTCTTCTTCTTCCCTTTCGTAGGATTCCTGGTCTATCGCGCGGCGATACAGGCGGAATATTCACTACGTATGGGCGAGCGAATGTCCGAAACCGCATGGTACCCGCCGGTGTTTCCGATGAGAGTCGTTGTCTTGATCGGACTCTCGCTGTTCCTGCTGCAGGGTATCGCTCAGTTTGTGCGCGATGTGCAGACGCTGTCCAAGGGGAAGTCCGATGATTGATATCAGCCCTGAGGCAATTACACTCGTATTACTGTTCGGCGTCCTCCTGGGCGTCATGACCGGTTACCATCTCGCGCTCGTCATAGGCGGCGTCGCACTCATCGTCGGCTATCTGGCATTCGGCCCCACGGTGATACACATCCTGTACTACCGGGTGTATGACAACATCACGAACTACACCCTTCTCGCCGTCCCCCTGTTTATCTTCATGGGAATAATGCTTGAGCGCTCGGGCATCGCCGAGCGCCTGTACGATGCCCTGTACCTCTGGCTGGGTGGCATGAGAGGCGGGTTGGCTATCACCACTCTCATCATCGGCACGGTCATGGCCGCCTGCGTCGGCATCATCGGTGCTTCGGTCACCATGCTTGCCGTGGTCGGCCTACCCGCGATGGTGAAGCGCGGCTACAACAAGAGCCTTGCCTCCGGCACGGTCTGCGCCGGAGGAACACTCGGGATTCTTATCCCGCCCAGCATCATGCTGGTGGTCTACGGTCCCATGGCACTGATTTCGGTAGGTAAGCTGTTCATGGCCGCCTTCGTCCCCGGATTCGTGCTGTCGGCGCTCTACTGCCTCTATGTCTTCGTGCGCTGTCAGATTCAGAAGGATTTGGCCCCGACTGTTCCCCTGGCCGAGCGCCAGGTCCCATTCCGGCAGAAGACCTGGAAGCTTGCGACGTCTCTGCTTCCCGCCGCCCTCCTGATTATGTCAGTGCTTGGCGTCATATTCTTCGGCATTGCGCCGCCAACCGAGGCCGCCGCGATCGGAGCACTGGTGGCTACCTTGCTCGCCCTTGCCTACCGCAAGCTCACGTGGCAGGTGTTCAAGCAAACTGCCCACGAGACATTCAAGCTCACCAGCGCCGTCCTCTTGATTGCCGCTGCCTCGTTTGCTTTCACCGGCGTCTTCCTCAATTCAGGCGGTGGCAACGTGGTGAAGGAGTTCATCCTGGCGACTCCGGGCGGGAGATGGGGCGCCTTTGCCATCATCATGTTCGTGTGCTTCATCCTTGGCATGTTCATCGACTGGATGGGCATCATCTTCATCATCGTCCCCATCGTCACGCCGGTTGCGCCGGCGCTGGGTTTCGATTCTCTCTGGTTTGCCATGATGATCGTCGTGAATCTCCAGATGTCATTCATGACGCCGCCTTTTGCCTATGCAATCTTCTTCACACGGGCGGCAGCGCCGCCAGAACTGGGCATCACCACCGACGACATCATCCGCGGTGTGCTGCCATACGTCGCGCTGATAGTCATCGCGCTCGTGCTCTGCATCGTATTCCCCGAGCTGATTCTCTGGCTGCCATCGAAGATGATTGCCTGACGGACAGAATCCCTGGACTCCGCACTTTCGACAGGACGGGTCACTCGCTAGAGGACCCGTCCTGTTGTATCCTTCGAACAGCAACAGTCGGAGTCGGGCTAGCCGACTTCAAGCGAAATGATGGGGCAGGGTGCAAAGCGCCGTGTGGTGCGCGGGCAACAAGAGCAGGGGTAAGGGCAGCCGGCAAGCAAACGCAGTTACGCGGGACTCAGACCTCCGGCCAGAACCTGCTCAGCGGCCAGTGAGAAGCGTTCCCATTCGCGCAGCTTCATGCAAAGCACGTCGCGCCCCTTGTCAGTGAGGCTGTAGTAGCGGCGACGAGGGCTGGCGGCCTCGAACCACGTGCTGCTCACTAGGCCGCTCTCTTCAAGTCGACGCAGCGCGGAGTACACGGTGCTGGCCGTCAACCTGAAGTAGCCGCTGCTTCGACGCTCAATCTCCTTGGCGATATGATAGCCGTGACTCGGAAGCTCGGAGATGATACATAGCATCAACGGCTCGACAACGCCACGAAGCAACTGCTCAACGTATCCACCAACCGGATACTCCCTCATAGCAGCGGATTATAGCACCCGTCGAAACCACAGCGCCTCAAGGCGCACTTTGCAGTCAGTCCCGCCGCAGTTGCTATAATCAGAAGACATGAGCACACGTAGAAGACTCACATATGTCGCACTGGCTACCATCGCGACTCTCTCCCTTATGGCGGGCTGCATTGTCCTGCCCCCTTCATCTCCCACGCAGCCCACATCGACATCCTCGCAACCCACTAACCCCAGCGAGCACATCGACCCAACCTGGGTGTTCCCGTCATCTCCGAGCGTACCGCAGCAGGAACTCCCGACGATAGTCGATGTTGTCCGTGAGGTCCGGCCCGCGGTTGTCTCCGTGATGACCGAGATGGTGGCATACGACCTGTTCAACCAAGCATACACTCAGGAGGCGGCGGGGTCAGGCGTGATTATCGACCCGGCCGGCTATATCATCACGAACAATCACGTCGTCCAGGGCGCCAAGGAGATCCAGGTAGAGCTGCAAGACGGGACAACCTATAGCGCCAGCATCGTGGGCACCGACACGCTTACCGACCTGGCCGTGATTCGAGCTGATGCGCAAGGCCTGTCATTCGCAACTCTTGGAGAATCCAACAGTCTGGCCGTTGGTGAATGGGTTGTCGCCATAGGGAACGCGCTCGGCGAGGGCATATCGGCCAGTGAGGGAATCGTCAGCAGGCTGAACGTATCCATAGCGGTGGGCGGCAGCACCCTGCGTGACCTCATCCAGACCACCGCGGCAATCAATCCCGGCAACAGCGGCGGGCCGCTCGTCAACATGGCCGGCGAAGTTATCGGCATCAACAGCGTCAAGGTGGCATCCATCGGTGTGGAAGGGATGAGCTACGCCATCGCAATCGACGGCGCTCGACCCATCGTACAGTCACTCATCAATTTCGGGTACGTAGCCAGGCCGTGGCTCGGCGTGTCACTCTACACAGTCGACCGATTCACCGCCCGCGTGAACCAACTTTCGGTGGAAGAGGGTGCGCTGGTCGTTGACGTCACGCGTGGAAGCCCGGGAGCCAGGGCGGGACTGCAGAAGGGCGATGTCATCGTGGAGTTCAAGGGCAAGGTCATCAAGTCCGCCGACGACCTGCTGCTGGGAATCATCAGCAGCAGTGTGGGCGATAGCGTGGAGATTGTCTACGTGCGGAAGCAGGATCGCGTCACCACGACGGCGCAACTCAGCGAGAGCCCTCCGCCATGGGAGTAGGGCGGGTTCCGCGTGCATGAGAGCGGGGGTAAGCCCGGCGCTACGGTCTGATGCCGCCCTATTGGTGGCTACGCCGCTCGCGTCAGGCCGACGATGAGTTCGTGTCCGTCCAGCTTCAGTGACTGAGCGAACGAGCCGTCAGGCGGAGCTTCATTGCGCAATACGACGCTCAGAGTCTCCTGCTTGATGTAGTCGGCGTGCGTGCCGAAGACCTCTTCGAGGACCGCACTGCCGTGGTAGAAGACGTTGATGTGATCCGATATCTCGAGACCCGCTGAGCGGCGCATCATCTGCAACCTGCGCACCAGTTCGCGAGCGAACCCCTCGGCGATGAGGTCACTGGACAGCTCCGTCATCACCGCCACGCTGTAGCGGTCGTCTCCTGCCAGCGCATGTGTGTCTGAGACATCGGAGAGGTCACGTACAACTTCCACATCCTTGACGTTGAGTTCGTCCTTAATGTGCTCGGAAAGCGCCGCCACTGCAGCCGCTTCAGCCTCGTCCGGGACAACCACAACGGCCTTCGGCAAAGGTTGCCTCACCTTGATTCCCGCCTTCGCCCGCGCCGCGCGTCCCAGGCTGGCAAGATTCATCACAAGCTCCATGTGCGAGTTCAACGCCGCGTCTATCTCTCCGGCATTCGCGACGGGATAGTCGGTCAGATGCACGCTCTCGGGAGCGTTGGGGTTGACCGACAGCACGAGGTTGCGATACATCTCCTCCACGACGAACGGTGTGATGGGGGCCAGCAGCTTGATGATGGTGGTGAGGCAACGGTAAAGCGTCTCGTGTGCCGCCAGCTTGTCATCGTCGCTCTCGCTCTTCCAGAAACGGCGCCGGCTGCGCCGGACGTACCAGTTGGACAGGAGGTCGATGAACTCCTCGATGCGACGTATGGACTGTGTGAAACCGTATCCGTCCATCGCCTTCGTGACATCAGTCACAAGTTGGTTCAACTCAGAGAGTATCCAGCGATCCAGCTCCGCCAGCGTGGAGGGAGTGCTGCGCCCCGGGACGAAACCATCGATATTGGCATACAGAACGAAGAAGGAATATGTGTTCCAGAGCGTCAGGAGGTGACGGCGCATGGTCTCGGACAGCCCCTGAACCGAGAACCGATGCGTGTTCTCACTCGGACCGGACGAGAGCATGTACCAGCGTAGCGCATCCGCGCCGTATTCGTTGAGAATGGCCCAGGGGTCAACGATGTTCCCCTTGGACTTGCTCATCTTCTCGCCATTGGCGTCCACCACATGTCCGAGGCAGTGGACGTTCTTGAAGCAAGGACCATCGAAGAGCACCGTGGACAATGCGTGCAGGCTGTAGAACCACCCTCGTGTCTGGTCGATAGCCTCTGTGATGTAGTCCACCGGGAAATGCTGCGCAAACGTGTCCTGGTTCTCAAACGGGTAGTGCCACTGCGCCCACGTCATGGCGCCGGAATCGAACCAACAATCCAGAACCTCGGGCGCACGACGCATCCTGCCACCGCAGTTCCCGCAAGCAAAAGTCACCTCATCAACATAAGGGCGATGCAGTTCGATGTCGTCGCGGTATCCCGTGATACCCGGCTTCGCGGCGAGCTCCGCACGACTCCCAACACACTCGAACTGGCCACAGTCAGGGCACTCCCACACCGGCAACGGAGTACCCCAGTAGCGTTCTCGCGACACAGCCCAGTCAACATTGTTCTCAAGCCAGTCGCCAAAGCGGCCGTACTTGATGTACTCCGGGAACCAGGTCACTTCCAGGTTTCCAGAGACAAGTCTGTCCTTCTTCGCGGTCGTCTTGATGTACCACGACCTCTTCACGTAGTACAGCAGCGGAGTGGAACACCTCCAGCAGAAGGGATAGGTGTGCCGTATGGTCGTGCTGCGGAACATGAGCCCGCGACTCCGAAGGTCTTCGATGACCTCAGGGTCTGCGTCCTTCACGAACTTGCCCGCGAACGCATACGTACCCGTCACCTTGCCGTCGAGGTCCACCTGCTGCACAAAATCCAGTCTCTCGCGCATACCGGCCTCGAAATCGACCTCGCCGAAAGACGGCGCAACATGGACGATCCCGGTGCCATCATCAAGAGAGACGAAGTCTGCCGCAATCACCGGATACGAGAGGCTTTCCGGTCTAGCCTGTGCCTCGAAGGCCGGCATGGACAGACGTGCCACGCCGTAGTCATGCGGATTGAAGAGCGGTTCGTACCGCAGCCCCGCCAGGTCCGCGCCCCTCACCGAGCCAATGCGCTCATAACCGGGGAGGCCGACAGACTGAACAAGGGCCGAGGCCATGATGATGTACTCAGCTTCGCCGAAAAGGACATCGTATTCGGCGCCGGCAGACACCGCCACAGAAGTATTGCCGGGCAGAGTCCACGGGGTGGTAGTCCAGGCGAGCAGATACGCGGGCCGTCCCCCATCCTTGACAAGCTCTCGCAGTGCGGAAGGCGCGGCAGCCAGCGCCCCGCGCGTGACGCGGAACTTGATGAACACTGATGGGTCTTCTGTGTTCTCCTCGTAGCCCAGAGCGACCTCATGAGAACTGAGTGAAGTCCCACACCGCGGACAGTGGGGAGTCGTCCTGTAGCCGCGATAGACGAGTCCGCGGTCCCACAGTTGCTTAATGCCCCACCATCCCGACTCGATGTAATCGTTCTTCAGCGTTACGTATGGATCATCCATGTCGATCCAGTGGCCCACACGCTCAACCAGAGACTCCCACTGGCGGATGTACTTGGACACGCTCTCTTTGCAGCGCTCATTGAACTCGGCAACGCCGTACTCTTCGATCTGCTTCTTGCTCTTGAGGCCGAGGCTGTGCTCAACCTCCAGCTCTACAGGAAGCCCATGGGTATCCCAGCCGGCCTTGCGCGGCGCGCAGTATCCACGCATCGTCTTGTACCGGCACGGGATGTCTTTGAACAGCCGCGACAGCACATGGTGGATGCCCGGGCTGCCATTGGTCGTGGGAGGACCGTCGTTGAACGTATACAGAGGTTGCCCGCGTCGCGCCTCGATGCTCTTCTGGAAGATGCCGTTCTCTTTCCAAAAACGGAGTATCTCAACTTCGATGTCCGCGAAGCGGGCCTTGGAGTCGACGTTCTTGAACATGCCTAGCCCCTCTTGGGATGAATCACAACCTTGCGCTCAACATCCTCGCCGATACTTTCCGTGTAGACGTCGGGATTGTTCGCGAGCGCGAGGTGGACCACACGTCGCTCGTCGGGCGGCATGGGCTCCAGTGTGACCGGCCTGTGTCGATACTTCGCCTGGTCAGCCAGCTTCCTGGCCAATTCCTCCAACGCCACATGTCGTCGCCTCTTATAGCCGCAGACATCCACGCTCACCGAGGGCCACTCGTCCTCCCTTGAGGCAATCATGAGCCGAACAATGTACTGGAGCGCAGAGAGAGTCAGGCCGCGCCGTCCGATGAGGACTCCGAGATCATCCCCTTCGATGTTAAGGACAAGTGAGTTCTCAGTCTGCTCGGGAAGCACGTCCCCTTCGAGTCCAATCAAGTCAAGGAGTCGTGTCAGAATCTGAACGCCGGACGCAACCCCACGCGCAGTCTTGTCGGGCTGTTCCTCGTCGACGAGTTCTGCCTCCACGTCTGGTTCGCTTGATTCAGCGCGTCCCAGGTCGCGGATCTGGGCATCGGCATCGTCCTCGTCAAAGACCGCCGCATCATCGCCGATCCGGATGCCGTCATTGTGACCGTGACCGGTTGCGTCAGGTTTGCCTTCACTCATCGGGTCACCTCGCTGATACCGGCATAGCGCCCCCTGAGCGCCCTTAGCTCGGTTTGGCGACTACGGGGGCAGTTCCCCCGCGTCTCAAGTAGCCCCAACCACCACCCACCACATACTGAGTTCCGATGCCTATGAGGTTGGACACCAGCCAGAACAGCGGCAATCCACTCGGGAACATTATCGTAAACAGACCAAACATCAGAGGCATCATCATCAGCATCATCTGGTTCGTAGATGCCTGTCGGGGATCAGCGGCAGGAGCGGTGGTCATCTTCTGCTGCACCCACATAGAGCCGCCAACGACGATCGCAAGAATCATCGTGGTGTCCGGCTGGCCAAGGTCAAGCCAGAGGAAGCTGCTATTGACTGGAATTGCACGGGCGATAGTGTCAGAGGCATAGAGATGCTGCGCCATATCCAGCAGATTCTCCGGAGTGGTCGCCAGCGTCTTCATGATTGACTGGTACAGGGCGATCCAGACAGGGAACTGAATGAGCATGGGCCACATGCATCCGACGGGATTCACTCCCGCCTCTTTGTAGAGCTTCATCGTTTCCTGTTGAAGCTTCTGCTTGTTCTTGGCGTACTTCTTCTGCAACTCCTTCATCTTGGGCTGCATTTCCTGCATGGCCTTGGTGGACTGGGTCTGCTTGATGGTGACCGGAGTCAGCACAAGCCGAACAACAAGCGTGAAGATGATGATGGCAAGGCCGAATTCCACGGCCTCAGGAAGTGCGCCCGAAAGCGCGATGAGGCCGTTCATAGCCGGTCGCAAAATCAAGACGTTCCAGAGATTGGCCATTTACTTCGTCACTCCGTCTTCAACGAAAACGTATACGCCAAGGTCCTCGCAACGGGATCTATTGCGTAGAGGGTATTGTTCTGCGCGCGAACATACACGATACCGTCGTGATAGCACGGCGTGGAAACGACTTCCGCCATGACTGTCGTGTTCTTCGCGTTCGTGGGATGCGGCACGCGCGCCCCCATACCGGTGGCACGACTTACCACGTGCACATCGCCCTTCTTGGTCACCACGACGATGCTATCGCCGACCAGGACGGGGGATGAGGCGATGGCCTCGCCGGCATCGTAGGGGGTGCCCCATACCGAAGCACCGGTCTGCGCGTTGAGCGCGTACACCTTACCGTCGAGACTCGGCGCGTACATCACGCCGTCGGCGAGCGCGGGCGCAGCCCAGAACCAGTTGCCCGCCTGAAACGTCCAGGCCGGCTCGCTCGCGCCGAGCGGCACGGCATTCAACCTGCGGTCGAAGGAAGCTACGTACACCATGCCGTCCGAGACGAATGGAGATGAGACGAATCCGAATTCTCCCTCATAGACCCACGGCAACACCTTGCCAGTGGCGGCGTCGAGCGAGTATATACGCCCATCAAACGTACTCACGTAGACAACGCCGTCAACAACAGAGGGAGTGACCCACAGCTTTCCGTCAAGCGCCTCAGATACCCAGAGCTCGTCGCCGTACAACCGGTCGAGCGCGTATACCACTCCGAAAGTCCGGCTTCCTTCCTTCACGGAACTGGAGACAAAGACCATGTCGCCGACGACAGCTGGACTGCCTACCACGGGTCCAATCGACTTCTCGGAGCGTGGGTACATCCACTCGCCCGCCCGTGTCTGCGGAAAGACAAGTCTTGTGGACCGCGATTCCATGTCCATCATCAGCACCTTGCCGTCGTAGGTGCCGATGCAGATATGACCATCATTCACCACAGGGTTGCTGTACAACACCGACGGCGCCTGGGAGGTCCCACAGCCGAAGGTCCCCTTGGTTTCCTTTGTTATGGCGTAGGACCACTCGCCTGCCGCGGGGAAGAGCTCCTCGCCCGCGCGGGCGGCGGGGTTGAGAGCCAGAATCTTCCCGTCCGCAGTGCCGACAAACACTGACTCGCCGTCAGTCGCGACGCCTGCAAATCCCTGCGGAGGAGCGTTCCCGGTGCACCCTGTCGACGCAACCGCCACCACAGCCAATGCAATGAGGAGCACAATCCGAAATAGCTTCATCAATTCCTGCTTTCTACCCTGCGTGTTGCTGCAATCTGCGGAACCGGGTCGTAGCGCGATTCAGAGTAGGGGTGACACCGCGCGATTCGCTTGATGCCCAACCAGAGGCCACGTCGCGCGCCGTAGCGCTGAACGGCCTCCACCGTGTACTCCGAGCACGTGGGCTGGAATCGACACCGATGGGGTGTCACCTCAGAGATGGTCCTCTGATACCAACGAATCAGGGCGACCATTGCCAACGCGAGATGCGCTGAGGAGGCCCGCCCTGTCGAGGAGTTCACGCAACTCCCGTTCCACGTCTCGGTACTCTGCACTCTGAATGCCCGACCGGGCAATCACCACCAGGTCCCATCCCGGTGTCAATGCCCGAATGCCTACGATTTGTCGAATACGCCGTTTGGCGCGATTGCGCTCAACCGCGCCCCCAACTTTCTTCCCGACCACAAGCCCCAATCGACTTATGTCCAGTGCGTTCCTGAGAACCCGCACTGCAACCCAAGTTCCGTAGTACGCCCTGCCCCGGCGAAACACAGAGGCGAACTGCTCGCCCGTGGTCAGCGACCACTTCCTTGTCATCCACGGACTAGACCGGCGTGAGCCTCAGGCGTCCCTTATCGCGACGCGACTTCAGCACTCGAATGCCTGCTTTCGTAAACATTCTCGCACGAAACCCGAGCTTGCGCGCGCGGGGAATCCTCTTCGGTTGATAGGTTCGTTTCGGCATGTTCCTCTCCTAAGAGCTAGAGCTGGAGTTGGAGCTGGAGGTGGATGGCGCAGATGCGGTCCATCCCGTCTGCCAGATGTGGCTCGGCCCATACGGCAGAAGAGCGAGGAACCTTGCCCGCTTAATCGCCTGCGAAAGGCGTCGTTGATGCTTCGAGCACGCTCTCGACTTGTGTCGCGACGCTATCTTGCCGCCGCCCTGAATGAATCTCGCCAGCAGGCCGGAATCCTTGTAGTCAATCGGTATCCTGTCGGCGCAGAAGGGGCATATCCTCGGCCTGTTGCTGCGGAATTTCGATCGCCGTCTGGGACTGGGGCTCGCATACCGGAAATTCGCCATTCACTCACTCCTCAATTCTGGTCAAACGGCATGTCGTCGGGAACAATGTCACCCTCGTCTGGCAGTGCCGCGGACCCGGACGGCCTCCCAAGGAATACCACGTTACTGGAGGTAACCTCAAGACTGGTGCGGGTCTGTCCGTCCTGTGTTTGCCACTCACGAGCGTGCAGCCTTCCCTCGACATACACCTGTTGTCCCTTCTTAAGATACTGGTTGCACTGCTCCGCCTGCCTGCCCCACACCGTCACCCGAAACCAGTCGGTCTCCTCCCTCGCTTCACCCTTTGACGTGGTGTAGCGATGAGTCGTGGCCAATCTGAACGAGGTCACTGACTTCCCGTCAGGCGTGTAGCGCATCTCGGGATCGGCGCCCAGGTGCCCGATGAGGATGACCTTGTTCAGAGTCGCCAATGCCTACTTGCTCCTCTTGACAACGATGTAACGCAGGACGTCGACGTCGGTCTCAAGGACCGACCGCAATTCGCGGATGTACTCGGGTTCAAGCTTGAACCGCATCAGGGTGTAGTTCCCCTCGATGTACTTCTTGATGGGATAAGCCAGCCTCTTCTTCCCCCACTTTTGCGTCTCATCAACGACACCCTGCCGGCCGGTGATGAGCTGGCTCACGCCATCTATCTTACCCGCGACGACCTCGTCGTTTGCATCAGGACTTACGATAGCCACAAGTTCATAGTCGCACATGGCGGCCATTATAGCATGTCAGCAGCCCGTGTGTAACCGCCACGCAAGTGCGACGGGCAGTCCGCCCCGCACCATATCGTCGGCTGTGCGGCGCACGTCATATGCCACGCGGTGAAATGACACCACTCCTGCGTCACCGTCTAGTACCGCGTAGGCCGCCCTCGGGTCCCCATCCCTGGGCTGGCCTACCGCGCCCGGATTGATGAAGAGGCGCCCAGCGAGTCCCACCCCAGCCTCCGGAATACGCGGCGGCACCGAGTCCGCAACCATGTCCAGAACGCGAGGAAGGTGAGTGTGCCCTGCGAGACAATGAGTCTCCACACAGAATGAACCCGCCCGCACTGCATCCTCGCTCGATGTGACATACTCCCAGACCGGGTCGCGCGGCGAACCATGAACAAGTAGAAACGGGGGCACACGAAGCTCAAGCGGCAACTCGCGAAGAAACAGCAGAGAGGACGCGGACAGGCGCCGTCGACTCCACAAGCACGCGGCGGCCGCATCCGGGTTGAATCTGCGCAGGTCGATGCTTCCGGCCGCGCCAAGATCATGGTTTCCCGCTACGCACACGAGAGGGTACTCACGCAGCCGCGCCACGCATTCGTCGGGCTCGGGGCCGTACCCCACCACGTCGCCAAGCACCCAGACACTGTCGAATCCACCGCCAAGCCCCGCGTCCTGCAGCACCGCGTCCAGGGCACGGAGATTCGCGTGAACATCCGCCAGAAGAAGGCTTCGCCCCATCCAATGGCACTATAGCACGCGTGGTTGCTTCGCCTGTGAGGCCTCCCTTCCCGATGGTATAATCGCGGCGATGAAGCTACTCGACCTTGGAGAGTTCGGCCTGATAGGACTCATTAAGGATGTCGTCCAGTCCACTCGCCAGCCCTCATCGGAGGCATCCCGGCGCATTATCATCGACATCGGCGATGACACGGCCGCATGGAGCGGCTCGGAGATGGTTCAACTGGCGACCACTGACTCGCTGATTGAAGACGTGCACTTCCGGTTTCGGTGGTGCACGTGGGAAGACCTGGGACACAAGTCCCTCGCGGTCAACCTGAGCGATATAGCGGCGATGGGCGGCCTGGCGCGATTCGCGCTCGTGTCCCTTTCGTGTCCCTCCGATGTCGATTCCGATGCAGTGCTCGAATACTACCGCGGCATGACCCGCCTCGCGACGGAGCATGGCGTCGTCATCATCGGTGGCAACCTGACTTCGTCGCCGGTCGTCACGTCAACGGTGTGCGTCATTGGAGAGGCCGAACCGGGCCACCTGATGACGCGTGCGGCCGCCCGTCCGGGCCACGTCATAGCCGTAACCGGAGCGCTGGGTGGCGCGGCGGCCGCCCTCGCTCTGCTGTCCCACGGGACGCAGACGCTCATTCCGGATACGCTTCATCAGGCGCTGTCGAAGCCGCGCGGCAGGCTCTCCGAGTCGCGAATCCTCGTGGAGGAAGGCGTGCGCTGCGCCATCGACATCAGCGATGGGCTTCTCAGCGACCTCGGTCACGTGTGTGAATCCAGCGGGGTCTCCGCCACGGTGCACGCCGAACAGGTGCCCGTGTGCACTGGATGTAGCGGCGCACCTGGCGATTGCACCATGTTCGCGCTCACCGGCGGGGAGGACTACGAACTCCTGTTCACCTGTGAGCGGGCGTTGATACCACGTATCGCCCGGAAGCTCGAATGCCCGGTCACCGTGATCGGTGATGTTACCGCCCGGACCGACGCCCCAGCAATCGTCGTTCTCGACCGCAACGGTGCACCGTTCGCCACCGGCCGCTCCGGATGGAGACACTTCGCCCAATGAGAACAACCGCGTGCGTCAGCACTGGGGAGAACGACACGGTGGACCTCGGCCGGCACCTCGGCGCACTAGCCGCCCGGGGCGATGTCTTCTTGCTTTCCGGCGAACTCGGCGCAGGAAAGACGTGCTTCATACGCGGCATCGCCGCAGGGCTGGGCGTCGCCGAGTATGCGTTCAGCCCCTCATTTGTCCTTGTAAGGGAATACCGAGGGCGGCTGGACTTGTTTCACATGGACTTCTACAGACTGGAGCAGCCTGGTGAGATTGCCGAGTTGGGACTCGACGAATATCTGTACGGGGACGGCGTCTGCGCCATCGAGTGGGCGGAACGCGCGACGGGGCTCCTGCCCGACGAGCATCTCCTCATCGAACTCGCGTACGCGCCCGGCGCTCAGGAGAACAGGGCTGTTCGACTCACCGCCGAAGGCCCGCGATATGAAGCCCTTGTGCAGGAACTCCTCGACACCGCTGGAGACGTCGGCGCATGGAACTGATACTGGACGCGTCCTCCAGGTCCACTCGAGTAGGAGTCGCTCTGAAGGGACTCCTGCAGTGGACCAGCGACCCGCTTGCACCGCAAGAGCACACTCGCCAGCTGCTGCCGGCGATTCTGAAGGGGATGGAGTCGACCTCCACCGCGTTCCATGAGCTCGAGCTCATCGTGGTCGCCCTTGGTCCAGGGCCGTTCAACGGACTGCGGGTTGCCGTGTCCGCAGCCAAAGGATTGGGTGCAGGAACAGGGGCCGCAGTCGTAGGCATCTCAACGCTCGAGGCCGAAGCGCACCGGTGTTCTCCCGGCACGGGGACCGTTCGCCCGGTTATAGCCGCCGGCCGGACCGCCGTGGCCACCGCTCTCTTTGAGTGGAGAGACAGCGCCTGGGTTCAGGTTGAGGACACGCGGCTCGTGGAGGCCGCCGAACTGACGCAGTTCGTGGACGAAAGCGCGCCCCTGTGCGGGGAGATCGATGATGCCTTCGATGTTGTACACGCAGCCGCCCGTGAACAGGCGCTGCGTATCGCCACCGGCCGCGGGTCGCGGCTGGACAGCCTGGCCGAACTTGGATGGAAACGATTCTGCACCGGAGACGTCGCGTCGGTGGCGGCTCTTCAGCCTCTGTACGCCCGCCCCCCCCACATCACTATCCCCAGAGACAGGAGGCCCTGAATGGAGATGCCCCACCTTGCCATCTCTCCCGAAGAGCAATCGCTTGGTCACTGCTTCGGGTGCGGCGAACTCAATCCTATCGGCCTGCACCTCAAGCCGATTTACGATGGCGACAAGGTCAGCGCGGTGTTCACACCGGAACCCAACCATCAGGGTTGGCACAACGTGACCCACGGCGGCATCATCTACACGGTTCTGGATGAGATTACCGCCTACATGGTGCTCTGTGCGGGGTTCAGCGTCGGAGTCACGGCAAAAAGCGCCATACGCTTCCGGAAGCCAGCGGCGACGCACGAAGCGCTCCTGGCCACCGCCTGGCCCACGAAGGTCACTTCCCGTCTCATCGAGGTGAGCGGCAGGCTCACCACGAGCGATGGGAGTGTAGTCGCTGAGGTGGAGTCTTCCTTCATCCCGGGCGGGCGTTGTCCAAGAGCGTTCCTGTGGGACATGGATGGCGTCATCATCGACTCCGGCGCCCCCCACTATCAATCGTGGCGCGAGGCGTTTGCCGCGCGAGGCGCCAGCTACACCGAGGCGCAGTTCAAGTCCTTCTTCGGGACAAGGGACGACTTCATCATCAACACCGTCCTGGGAGCAGTTCCTCACGAAGAGGTGGAGGCAATCGCCGACGACAAAGAGAGACGCTACCGGGAACTCATACGCGGGAAGGCGCAGGTATTTGCCGGAGTGATGCCGCTGCTCAGGGCGATGAAGAAGGGAGGGTTCCGTATCGCACTCGGCACTTCCGCACCGATGGCCAACGTCGAAGCCGTGGCCTCTCAACTGGGTCTGAACGAGTATTTCGACGCCGTGGTCTGTGGTGAGGACGTCAAGGAGGGCAAGCCCAGCCCGGAGATCTACCTCCTTGCGGCGGCGAGGCTTGGCGCCGAGCCGGCTCAGTGCGTGGTGTTCGAAGACTCTCCGCACGGTGTCGAAGCTGCGAAACGTGGCGGAATGAAGTGCGTCGCAGTGACGAACAGCCATCCTGCTGAGTCCCTCAGGCGGGCCGACCGTGTAGTTACTACAATGGAAGACATGGACCTCGTGCAACTCATCCGATGGATATGACCGAGAAAAAGGAGTGACTATCACTATGGGAGCCCAATCAACCGATACTCAACGAACCCTCGTGCTCGTGAAACCCGATGCGATGCATCGCGCCCTCGCAGGCGAGGTCATCTCCCGTCTCGAGCGCAAGGGGCTGAGAATCGTCGGCATCAAGCTTCTGCGGGTGACTGAGGAGCTTGCCGGGCGTCACTACGAGGCGCACCGAGAGAAGCCGTTCTTCGGAAGCCTTGTGGCATTCATCACGGCATGTCCCATCATCGCCATGGTCGTGGAGGGAAGGAACGCCATCGAGGTTGTGCGACAGACGATGGGACAGACCGACCCGGCCAAAGCTGCGCCCGGCACCATACGCGGTGACCTTGCCATGGACATCCAGAACAACCTCGTCCACGGGTCGGACTCTCTTGAGAGTGCCCAGCGCGAAATCAACCTGTTCTTCAGCAGCGGGGAGTTGCTTAGCTACAGTCGCAGCATCGACTGCTGGCTCGGCGCCCAGTGACAGCGCCCTACTGGATGTGCAGCACGGGCACGGCGTCCTTCCACAGCTGCTCCAGCTGGTAGAACTCTCGTTCGGCCGGGGCGAAGATGTGGATCACGACAGCGCCAAAGTCGGCGAGAAGCCAACCGGAGCCGGAGGGGCCTTCCTTGTGGAGCGGGCGGATGTCGTGCTCCTTGAGCGCTTCCAGGATGGCCTCCCAGATCGCTTCAAGTTGTCGGTCGCTCTCGCCGGTGCAGACAACGAAGTAGTCGGCGAATGAACATGAGGCACGCACGTCAAGCACAACCACATCGATCGCCTGTTTGTCAGACGCGACCTCAGACACAAGACGCGCTATCTCAGATGGTTCCAGCAGCGTACCTCACCGGCAGCATTATAGCATTGCAGCAGCGCGGCTCCGAAAACCGTTCTCGAGCAGTCGCGGCTGCGTGAGCCGGCACTGCCACGCTCTTCAGGACAAAGGCCGTACGTCGGAAGACCCGTGCCGCGAGCACGACACCACGCGCGCGGCTTTCGGCTGCCTTCGAGTACTTGCTATAATGTCGAGGTGCAGAATTTAACGCCTCGCAGATGGCAAAGCAGCATCTACTACCTTATCCTCTTCGTGGCCGCACTCGCCCTGCTCGTCCTGTTCATGCCTGAAAGCACCGGACCCGAGAAGATAGGCATCACGGACTTCGTCGCCCAGGCCAGGAATGGGAAGATGGAACTCATTTCCCAGAAGGACAACACGCTGACGGGGTATGCCGGTGACAAGCCGGTATTCACCGCCGACTACTACGGCAGCACCAACGACCTCATCACAATTCTCGCGGACAGCGGTGTGAAGGTAGGCGAAGGCGGGATAGCGCTCGAGGTCAAGGCCTCGGGATATGATTGGGCGCTCATCGCTATCCAGGTATTCCTGCCGATCGCGCTCCTTGCGGGACTGTTCATCTTCTTCTTCAGGTCTGCGCGAGGAGCCGGCTCTCAGGCGTTCACCTTCGGCAAGAGTCGCGCACGTCTGAACTCGCCCGACCGGCCACAGACGACGTTCGCCGATGTTGCCGGCAGCGAAGAGGCCAAGGAAGAGGTCCAAGAGATAGTTGAGTTTCTCAAGTCGCCGGACAAGTTCCAGTCGCTCGGAGGCAGGATACCTCGCGGTGTCCTCCTCGTCGGGGCGCCAGGTACCGGCAAGACCCTGCTGGCAAAAGCCATCGCCGGCGAGGCCCAGGTACCGTTCTATTCCATCAGCGGCAGTGAGTTCGTCGAGATGTTTGTCGGTGTGGGTGCGGCGCGCGTGCGCGACCTGTTTGAACAGGCGAAACGCAACTCCCCGTGCATCATCTTCATCGACGAGATAGACGCGGTGGGACGCCACCGCGGCGCAGGGGTTGGCGGAGGACACGACGAACGCGAGCAGACCTTGAACCAGATACTCACCGAGATGGACGGGTTCGACACGAACGCCAAGGTCATCGTAGTCGCAGCCACCAACCGTCCCGACATCCTTGATCCGGCGCTTCTCAGACCCGGCCGGTTCGACCGCCACATCGTCGTCGACCTCCCGGACGTCAAGGAGCGCCACGCCATCCTGAAGGTACACACGAAGGACAAGCCACTTGCCGAAACCATCAGTCTCGAGGTCATCGCCCGCCAGACACCAGGACTCAGCGGCGCCGACCTGGCCAACCTGACGAACGAGGCTGCCCTCCTGGCTGCCCGGCGCGGTCTGACAGAGATCGGCCCCCGGGAGATGGAAGATGCGGCCGACCGTGTCATGATGGGACCGGAGCGGAAAAGTCGAGTGATGAGCCACCATGAGAAGCTCATCACCGCATATCACGAGAGCGGACATGCGCTCGTGGCGAGGATGTTGCCCGGCAGCGACCCCGTACACAAGGTGTCCATCGTCGCTCGTGGAACGGCTGGAGGGTGGACGAAGTTCCTGCCAACCGAGGACCGCAGCTATGTGTCACGTTCCCAATTGAACGACCAGATTGCGATACTGCTCGGAGGCAGGGCGGCTGAGGAGCTGCAGTTCGGCGATATCACCACCGGCGCGCAGAGCGACCTCAAGACAGCGACCAACCTCGCCCGCAAGATGGTGACGGAGTGGGGCATGAGCGACAGGCTCGGTCCCCGTACGTTCGGCCAGAAGCAGGAGATGGTGTTTCTCGGCAAGGAGATCAGCGAGCATCGAGACTACAGCGACCAGGTTGCGCAGCAGATAGATGAGGAAGTCCACGGCCGCATCCAGCGCGCGCATAGCACCGCAAGAAAACTCCTGGAAGAGAATGTTGCCAAGCTTCAGCAGCTCGCGGACCTGCTGATCGAGAAGGAAACGATTGTCGAGGAGGACATCGCGTCGGTCTTCGGCCCGCTCGCGGTACGGCCTGCGACGGCCTGACCACCCCCTCCCCACCACGAAATCTCAGACCGCGCGCCTATGTGCCAAGGCGCGCGGTTTCTTGTTCAATCACCGCCTCGTCCAGCTTGGTGAACAGGTGCTTTGCCTCTCCGAGCGTCTGTCCGGGGACCGGGCGCTCGAATCGCCAACCCCGCTCCATCAGTGTTCCTTTGAATCCCAGTGACTCGTGCAGCGTGGCGGAAGTGAATGGGAGATAGGGATTGAGCACCGTGCTCAGGGCCGAAAGTACGCACAATATGGTGTAGACCGACCGTCCGGCCGCCTGAGGTGAGACCTTGATGGCCTTCCAGGGAGCCTGCTCGTCCAGGTATCGATTGCCCTTCTGCGCCAGCGACATTGCACTGCGAATACCCTCTTTGAAGCTGCATCGCTGCAGCGCATCGCGCACGGTTCCGAGGGTTTCCTCAGCATCAACGAGCAACTGCTGCGACTGGCCATCCAGTTCACCCGGGTCAGGCACCTTTCCACCAAACTGGCGGTGGGTGAAGGTCAGCACCCTGTGTGCGAGGTTGCCATACGTGGCCACCAGCTCATCGTTGTTGCGATGCACGAACTTGTCCCAGGAGAAGTCACTGTCCTGCGTCTCCGGCATAGCCGCCGCCAGGAAGTAGCGCAGCGGATCAGGGTCATACCTCTCCAGATAGTCGCCGACCCACACGGCCCAGTTCCGGCTGGTGGACAGCTTCTGCCCCTGGATATTCAGAAATTCGTTGGACGGAACATCGTACGGAAGATTCAGTCCGCCGTAGCCCATGAGAATCGCCGGCCAGCTAAGGGTGTGGAAGAAGATGTTGTCCTTGCCGATGAAGTTGTATATCTTCGCATCCTGCTTCCAGAAACGCTCCCACAGGGTCGCGTCTCCCTGGAGTTTCGCCCACTCCTTCGTGGCAGACAGGTAGCCAATGACGGCCTCAAACCACACGTAGATGCGTTTGGACTCATAGCCCGGGAGTGGCACAGGGATGCCCCAGTCGATATCACGCGTGATTGCGCGATCGCGAAGCCCCTCATCCAGGAACCGTCTCGTGGCGCCGATGACATTCTGGCGCCAGTGGGTCATGCCGTTGACGTATGAGGTCAACTGTTCCTGGAACGCTGACAGGCGCAGGAAAAAGTGCTCGGACTTCTCGAACCGTGGAGTCCCCTTGCAGATGGAACAGCGCGGCTCTCCCAGTTCGGCGGGATCCAGGGGCTTGCCACACGCTTCGCACTCGTCGCCTCGTGCGTTGAGGGAACCGCAGTTGGGGCAGATGCCCGTCACATAGCGGTCGGGAAGGAACCGTCCGCAGGAGGGGCAGTAGGCCTGCAGCACGGAATCACGATACAGGTATCCCTTGTTCAGCAGCGTCAGAAAGATGTCTTGCGTCACCTCGGCGTGGTTCGCGGTGCCTGTCGTAGTGTAGAGGTCCCACGATATGCCGAGCTTTTCCCAGCATTCAACGAATTGCTCGTGGTATTTCTTCGCTACGGCTCCCGGAGTAGTGTGCTCTTTCTCGGCGCGGATGGTGATGGGCGCCCCATGCTGGTCGCTCCCCGACACCATTATCACCTCATTGCCGATGATGCGGTTGAATCGCGCGAAGATGTCCGCCGGCAGGTATGCACCTGCTATATGTCCCAAGTGGAGCGGGCCGTTGGCATACGGCCAGGCCACACCAACATGAATTCGTTCAGTCAAGTTCGCCTCCTTGAAGCGGCCGCGGCGCAAGGACACGCGGCAACGCGGGCAGAATCACACTCGCAGGGTAATGTTCGATTATAGCTGACAGTCGTCCGCGATTCCAGCGTTCCTTGACTCGGACGAGTGGGCGCGGTATATTCTTCTGAACTTTTATCCTCTGGAGGGTCCATGCAGTATCCCAAGTTCAAGGAGATGGAACGCGCCTACGGTTTCGATGAAGTGGCCCTCGTTCCAGGTGACATCACAGTCAACCCCGACCAGACCGACCTCCGCTTCTCTGTAGGACCCCACGAATTCCAGTTCCCCATTCTCGCTTCTGCCATGGACGCCGTCGTCAGCCCCTCCAGTGCCATCGCGTATGGCAAACTGGGTGGCCTCGCTGTCCTGAACCTCGAGGGCGTCCAGACACGCTACGAAGATGCTGATGCGGTTCTCCAGAAAATCGCCGATACCCCCCAGGCAGAGGTGACCACCCTTCTGCAGAAGCTCTACGCAGCACCCATCAAGGATAGCCTGGTAGCCGCGCGTGTTCGCGCCATCAAGCAGGGCGGAGTTGCCTGCGCCGCGTCCATGACGCCCGCAAACACCAAGCGCCTTGCCCCCATCGCACTGGAGGCGGGGATGGATATCCTCGTGGTCCAGTCGACCGTCACCACCGCCACTCACATGTCCAAGAGCGCCAAGGGCCTTGTCCTCACCGAGCTGTGTGAACAGGTGAAGATTCCCGTCATCGTCGGAAACTGCTGCAGCTACAACGCCGCACTCGAATTGATGAGGACCGGAGTCGCCGCATTGCTCGTCGGAGTGGGTCCTGGCGCCGCGTGCACCTCTCGAGAGGTTCTCGGCATCGGTGTTCCCCAGGTGTCGGCGACATCCGAGTGCGCCGCTGCGCGCGAAGCGTATCTGAAGGAGACGGGCAAGTACGTCTCCCTGATCACCGACGGCGGGTTCCGGGTCGGCAGCGATATCTGCAAGGCGTTTGCTGCAGGTGCGGACGCGGTCATGATCGGGTCCCCGCTCGCTCAAGCGATAGGCGCACCAGGGCGTGGTTTCCACTGGGGCATGTCTCACCCGCATCCGGCTCTGCCAAGGGGCACCAGGGTCAAGGTTGGCAGCGTGGCCAGTCTTGAGCAGATACTGTTCGGACCAACCTCCGTCACCGATGGGACCCAGAACTTCGTGGGCGCCTTGCGGACCAGCATGGGTATGTGCGGTGCGCGAGACCTCCGCGAGATGCAGCGGACACGGATGATTATCGCCCCCTCTATCAAGACAGAGGGCAAGTACCTTCAAATGGTACAGCGCGTGTAGTCGTTCGGCGAACCACCGCGCACGTTTGTAACACAAATGCAGCCCGCCTTCAGGCGGGCTGCATTTGTTGTGTCACTTCTATAGGCGGCAGGACCGCTGCCCCGCGCCGTCGCTCAGAGACGCCTACGCGTCGTCATCATCATCGTCGTCACTATCACCGTCACCGCCACCCTCTTCCACCTCCGGCTGGCTGGCAGCGCCCACGTACACGCCAATGGATGCGCCCGCGCCCCCGGGGCGCGCCTCGAACGGCGCACAATTCAACCGCGCACGCATGGACTGAAGAATATCGGCCCCGGCCGCGGAATCCACCAGCAGGCCATCCACGCCAGCCTGCCACAGTGCGACCATGTGGCTTTCCTCCGGCGATCGGTCCACATGGAGTATCACCGGCTTGCCACAAGTCAGACGCACTCTTCGGCACTCCACCACAGACGAAAGCCGGCTTAGGTCAAGCGCCTTAGCGTCCAGCACGACGGCGTCGACGCCGGACTCTCCAATGGCACGCAACAGACTGGACTCCATTCCGGTCCCCACCCGCATGAGAAGACCACGACTCTTGTGGGCTACCGCGTCGGTCGGGCCGTTCAAGTCACACACCAGGAAGTCATAGCACGTCTGCGCCGCTTCGAAGGGCAATACCGGCGTCTGTCCCACCCACGCCCCCACAGGAACATCTCCAGACCGCGCATTCGACTCTGGTTGCGGTGCCCCACCAACCCATGCTCCCGGCACCACTACAAAATCTGCGCTGCCAAGGGCGGCGACGTCCTCATCGGCCGGCAGACCGTCAAAACGGACGATCAGGAGCATCTGACGCCGGGGAGCGGAAGCACGTGCAAACCCGAAGCCCATGGAGGCAACCGGCTTGTGCAACCGCTGAAGCTGTTCTCCAATCTTGCTCACGCATCAACTCCCACGCAATCAGTCACCGAACCGGAACATGCGCGCCCGAGCGCGCAGACACGAGGGTCGACGACCCCCCCCTGCTTTCGCCTGAAAGCAGGGGGGTTCTGACAGCAATCATCCGCAGGGCATCCGTGCCCGGCAGCGACATCGGCCTACTCTTCAGCCGCAGCGGCCACGGGCGTCACTTCGGCAGCCTCAGGTGCGACCTTGCGCTCAATCTCTATCTTGACCACCATCAGTTCGTGGTCGTTGAGAATGGTCACGCCATCAGGCGGCCGGATGTCGCCGACACGAATCACATCAGTAGCGGTCTTGAGTGAAGAGACGTCGACATCAAGTCTCGCCGGAAGATCGGCCGGCAGACACTCGATAGACAGATGCGGCATGTCAACCAGCAGCGTATTGGTGCGTGTTTGAAGCGCAGGAGCGACGCCCACAACGTGCACAGGCACATCGACCGTCATCTTCTCCGTGCTCTTCACCTGATACAGGTCAACGTGCAGAAGCAGACCCGAAGCCGGCTTGCGCTGAATCTCGCGTATCAGGACGGCCCTCGTCCGTTTTTCGCCCTTGATCTTAAGATTGATGAGGTGGGATGTTCCCGCTCGGGAAAGGGCTTGTTCCAGATCGGCTGTCTGCCCTTCCAGCGAAAGCGACTCCACGCCGTGTCCGAACACGTGGGCCGGGGTCACGCCACCACGCCGCAGTGCACTATTGTGCTTGCCGGCGGTCTCTCGTTTCTGCAGTTCCAGCGATATCTTCTCCATAGAGCACTCCGTTATCCCGGCTCAAAGAACCGGCTGTGATGTATCGAAGAATGCTAGCACCCGCGCATGTTCGAGGCAAGCGCTTCGACGCCGGTCGAGCCCTTGCGTCGACAACCCGCCTTCCCTATCATTCGCCCTGGATGAGGGATGCAGCCACTCTCGATGCATCCATGCAGTCATCCAAGGGAGGTTCGAACAATGAAACAGGATTACCTGCTCCCCAGCCCACCTGCCCCCGCTATCAGGGAGGCAATGGCCAAAGCGGTGCAGCGGAAGGAGAAGGGGCTGGATGTCTTCGACTTCAGCAGCGGCAATATCGGCAACCTCATGGTGAGCCAGCACGTGTTTTCGCGCATGGATGTGACCGTTGCAGATTCGGTTCTGCCCGAACTCCGTCCGGTGGTGGAAGGACTGCGGGAGGGACTGCTTGCATCCTATTTCCCGACTCCTCAGGGCGTGGCGTACTCGCCGACGGGCGGCACGGACCCGATACGGGCTCTCGTCGCGCGCTACTACCGGGAACTGCATGGAATCCCGATTGACGATAGCGCATCAGACCGCGTCATCGTTACCGCCGGCGGCCAGCAGGCGATGACCGCAGCGCTCCGGTCCATCAAACCGGGCACGCGTGTTCTTGTGCCGCAATGGGAGTACGGCCCCGCCTCCGGCGTCATCCGCTCGCACGGACTCGAAGAGGTTCGCGTGGCGATGAAGGATGACCTGTCCATCGACATGGCCGACTTTCGAAGCAAGGCCACGAAGGCGTCGGTGTGCTACGTAAGCATGCCGAATAACCCCACGGGCTACATGTCGGCCGAGCAACTGAGAGACATGGTCAAGGTGATGGTCGACAACGAGGGCGCGGTTGTGTGGGACGCGCCCTATCTATTCACGCTGCTCCGCCTCGACGGCGGGGTCGCGTCGTTCGACGCCAAGATGCTTCAAGAGACGCTCAATCAGTTGCGCGAACTGGGCGAGGAATTTCACCCCCACCTCTGCGTGCTGTCAAGCCTGTCCAAGTCATGTCTCATCGCCGGCCTGCGCTTCGGATTCGCGTATGGGAGCACGCAGTGGGTGGACAACATGGAAGCGATCATCGGCCGGGAGAACCTCAGCAGCCCGACACCGTCGTTCCTCGCCGGCAAGGAGGTACTGCGACGGTTCCTCGACCACCCGAAGAGCTACGAGTGGGTCTGCCGCGTCCTCGCCAACAGGCTCAACATCCTCATCGAGGAGATGGGTGAGCATCTGCTGCTCCCCGGCAACGGCCTCTTCGGGGCCCTGTACGTTCTAGTCAAGACCGGCGACCAGCCGTGCAAGCCATTCGCCGACCGCCTCATCGAGCAGAACGGCATAGTGACCGTCGCATGCAACCAGTTCTACGGCGGTGAAGCGCATGCGGTCAGACTGTCCCTGGTATCGGTGCCGTGGACAGAGAAGGAAGAGGGCTGGATTGCCAGCGTGAAGGCGCTCAAGTCCGCCTTCGCGTGAGACTCGGACGCGTCCACGCGTCGACGTGAGCACCGCAACCACCCGGCGGGTATACCCGCCGGGTGGTTTTCGCAGACTGCCAGGAACAGCCCCGGTTTACTTGTCACATGTGCGCTGACTATAATTGTCCTTCGGAGGTGCGCAATGAATGAAGCCGAAGCTCTTGCCATAGTCGAACAGATTCTCGACGAGCACAAGGAGATACACGCCAACTTCCAGAGCCTTGGCCAGGTGAGCAGCGACATCGAGGCTGCGGCGACGCTTCACAGCGACAAGACCAAGGACTACTTCGTGCCGAAGAGCCTCGACGACCAGGGCAGAGGGCTCGCCCGGTGGAAGGAAATACTGGAGTCTATCGCAGCCGGACTGAAGTCGCATTTTCACAAGGAGGAGACCGCGCTGACGGAAGCATTCCTGCGCGAGGGCACTCCGGAACTGCAGTCGGCATTGACCCAGTTGCTCGCCGAGCATCACGATATCAGCACGCACGTGGCGAAGCTGCTGAAGGATGCGGACGATATCGGCGCCGGCGGAGCCAGGATCGAGGTCTGGGAAGGCACCGGATGGGGCATGAAGACGAACATCCAGCGCCTTCAGGAGAAGATAGCCGCCCATGCGGAGAGCGAGCGAGTACTTCTCGGCAAGATGAAGGCGCACCTCACCAAGAAGTAGCGACGTCCAGTCTACTGTTTCGCTGTGTACGGGCGCATGCAGACCCTGCATGCGCCCCTCTCTTTCGCGAGGGCCAGCAAGGATGACTTCAGAGCGAGTCGTCTCCTGTCATGGACTCGACGCATACAGCGCATCCCACTCAAGGCACATTCGACCGGACCATTCACCTGGGCAGGGTCAGAAGGCAACCGCCTGCCCGTCCTTCCTGGGATCGGACGCGACGCAGTAGCCTGACGGCAGCACCAGCGCGAACTGACCACCGCCAAAGACCGGGTCGCCGTACGGGACCCTCTGGACGCTGTGTCCCCGCTTCGCGAGGCCGCGCAGCACCGAGTCATCGAAACCCTCCTCGAGCAGCACCGCTCCATCCTGGGCCACGTGCCATCGCGGTGCATCACACGCTGACTGCGGGTTCTGCCCGTGTGCGATGACGCGCAGGAAGGTCTGCACATGTCCCTGCGGCTGCATGTGCCCCCCCATCACCCCGAAGCTCATGACCGGGCGCCCCTCGCAGGACACGAAAGCCGGGCTGAGCGTGTGGAACGGCCGCTTGCCGCCATCGACTTCGTTCGGGTGGCCGCGCTCCAGGCTGAAGCATGCGGCCCTGGAGTGCAGGCTGATGCCCATTCCGGGAACGACAAGTCCGGAGCCGAAGTCGAAGTAGTTCGACTGAATGAATGACACCATCATGCCGGTCGCGTCTGCTGCCGTCAGGTATACCGTATCACCGCTGGAAGAGGCGGTCTGCGCCGCTCCCCCATGCTCCGGCCGTCGGTCCATTCGGCGCCGTAGTTGAGTCACTCGGTCCTCGGACAGCAAGAACGCCGCCGTGCCGTTCATGTGTTCCGCATCAGCAACACGCGCCCTGACCTCATCGTGCGCCAATCGCATAGCCCGGAGTTGAAGGTCCACGCTCTCGGGCGAATCCGGGGACATGTCACACACTCCTGAGCCGCGCAACAGCGCGAGTGCGAGCAGCGCCGCGATGCCCTGGCTGTTGGGTGGAATCTCATGCAATCTGTACCCACCGAAGTCGGTAGCCACCGGCTCGACCCAATCCGCGGTATGGGACGACAGGTCCTCCTCGCTCAGAAGACCACCGGTGTCACGCGCATAGCGCGCGACCGCTGCGGCGAGCCTGCCGCGGTAGAACGATTCACCAAAGGTACCGGCAATCTCCTCCAGCGTATCTCCAAGGTCCTGACAGCGGAACATCTCGCCGGGCAGAGGCGCGCGACCTGCGGGCATAAATGTGCTGACGAACGATTCTGACCAGCGATACTTCTCTGCGGCCTCGGCCCAGGTCCTGGAGATGAATGGTGACACGGCGAAACCTTCATGGGCATACTCCAGCGCCGGAAGGAACAGCTCCGAGAACGGAAGAACGCCGAAACTCTGAGACAGGGCAACCCACGCTGATACAGCGCCCGGCACCGTGACGCTGTCCCACCCGATGGACGGCATCGACGGGTACCGTGCGAACATCTCCCGATTCCAGGCGCGAGGCGCCCGTCCTGACGCGTTCAACCCGTGCAGCGCCTCTCCATCCCAGATCAGCGCGAAGGCGTCCCCACCCACGCCATTCATGGTAGGTTCGACCACCGTGAGAGCGATGGCGGCGGCGACAGCGGCATCCACCGCGTTTCCACCACGCAACAGCGTACGCAACCCGGCCTGCGCCGCGAGCGGCTGGGAAGTGGCAACCACATTTCGGCCGAACACCGGCGTTCGAGCTGAATGATACGGATTGGTCCAGTCAAGTTCCTGCGGCTGCATATGCCCCTCCAGACCAGTACTTCGTACGTAGGAGACACGCGAGTATAGCAGACAAGAGACAGTGTCCCGCCTCGGCTCGCGCCCGCGAGCAGGCTCGTGCGCGGTCCGGGTGGACAACCCCCATCTGTTGATGTAACGTGACACGTCACAATGAGCGCACAATCGAGCACCGACTCCACTCTGCACGTGTTCCGGGAGATACCGTTCGACACTACGGCCGACGGGGTCCTCCGTGCCATGAAGATACGAAAGGTGTCCCCATCTCTATCCAGGCTGACTGACGACCTGGTGGCGCGTTCGCGAGAAGTGGCCCGGCCGAAAGCGTTATGTCGCGTCGCCTACATCGACGAGAGGACCGACCTTGGTGTCACCATTGGGGGCCAGGCATTCACCAGTCACGTGCTGCGACAGAATTTCGAGGGTATTCAGCGCGTGTTTCCGTTCGTAGCTACCTGTGGAACCGAACTCGAGGGGCTGTTACAGAACAGAACGGACATCATGGAATCCTATTGCCTGGACACAATCATGATGCTCGCGGTGGAGACCGCGAGGCGCCATGTAGAGCAGTTCATCAAGGACAGGTACTCCGTCGGGCAGATGTCACGCATGCAGCCCGGCTCGCTGAAAGACTGGCCCATCGAGGAACAGCGCCCCCTATTCACACTTCTGGGAGGCGTGGAGGAACACATCGGGGTCCGGCTCTCCGACCACTACCTCATGACCCCAATCAAATCGGTGTCCGGCATCTTCTTCCCGACTGAGGTGAGATTCGAGAGTTGCCAGCTATGTGACCGCGCCAACTGCCCTGGCAGGCGGTCGCCCCACGACGCCACCCTGTCGGCCCGGTATGGCGTGTGATGCTAGAGCGGCGCTTGACGCGCCGCCGCCATAATGCCAGCATAGTGGTTCCCTGATTGGCGCGACCCAGAACCACGCAAAACCCGATAGATGAGGCGCGCTGCGCGCTGCCTGAGCAACAATGGACGAGAAGAGCCTCGAACTACTTGAGTTTCACACCGCGAAGAGCAGGGTGGCTCGCTTCGCCTCGTTCGAATTGAGTCGTGAGGCGATTCTCGCTCTCACCCCGCTGACCAATAAGCGGCGGGTGGAGGAGAGACTCCTCGAAAGCGCCGAAGCCAGGAAGCTTCTGTCCCTCCTGCCGGGGTTCTCGGTCGGCCAGGTGGAAGACATCCGGCCCGCTGCCGCGCTCGCAGCGCAGGGCCATGTGTTGCTGTCCACGGACCTGCTCATCGTCGCTCACACACTTACAGCGGTTGCCGACGCGCGACAGGACATCGAGGGCGTGCGGGAACAGACTCCCCGCCTGTGGGCCGTAGCCGAGACGATGAGCGACCTCCGCGCCCTGGCACGGGAGCTGACCAGGGGCATCAGCGCAGCGGGCGAGATACTGGACGCCGCTTCCCCGGCGCTCGCGGACATCCGTAGACGCCTCATCGAGGCACGCCGCGACATCGTGGCTCACCTCGAGACGCTCATGGCTTCGCAGAAGGGACAGTCCCTCGTCACAGACCACGTCGTCACGCAGCGAGAAGGCAGATACGTCATTCCCATCAAGGCAGAACTTCGGCGCACGCTGCAGGGCATCGTCCACGACGTCTCGAACAGTGGCGCGACCGTCTTCATGGAGCCGTACGCCACAGTTGAGCAGGGCAATCTGCTCCGCGAACTTGAAGTTGGAGAACGAGATGAGATTCAACGGATTCTCCGCGAGCGCAGCGAGGCGTTCGGGAAGCACCGCGCCGAGATAGAGCGAGACGTGCCCGCGATGACTGCGCTCGACGTGGCCGTGGCCAAGGCGCGGTACGCATACGAGGAACACGCCATCGAGCCGATTCTGCTGGATGAACGAGGCCGCGGTGGCCAGGGAACACGGCTTGATCTTCGCCAGGCACGCCATCCGCTCATCGGCCCCGGCGTGGTGCCGGTGTCGCTGAGGCTCGGCGACGGCTTCCGCATACTGGTGGTTACCGGCCCTAACACCGGGGGGAAGACCGTGCTGCTCAAGACAGTCGGTCTGCTCTCCGCGATGGCTCAGTCCGGTCTGCCCATCCCGGTAGCCGAGGGGACCGTACTGCCGGTGTTCGATCAGATATTCGCCGACATCGGAGACGAGCAGAGTATCGAGCAGACGCTGTCCACCTTCAGCTGGCACATCGGCAACGTCGTTCGAATCGTCAGCAACGCGACCGACCGCAGCCTGGTGCTGCTGGACGAGCCTGGCTCAGCCACCGACCCGTCGGAAGGCTCCGCGCTGGCCCGTGCACTGCTGCACCGTTTCCTCGAACTGGGAGCACTCACCCTTGCCGCAACCCACTACACTGATGTGAAGGTGTATGCCCACGGGACACCCGGCCTGCAGAACGCATCGCTCGAGTTTGACGCTGTCACCAACCGGCCCACCTATCGTCTGCAGATGGGATTCCCCGGAGTCAGCAATGCACTCGCCACCGCCGAGCGGCTTGGTCTGCCTGCGGACCTCGTCGAGCATGCCCGTCAGATGCTGCCCAAGGCAGAAAGAGATCTGGCGGAATTGCTCAACGACCTCGAGTCGGACAAACGCGTGGTTGAGGAGTTGAAGACCTCGCTCTCCGACGAGGCGGCTGTGGTTGAGAACCTGCGCATGGCGCTTGAGGCTGAGCTGACCCGCCTGGAGAACGAAGACCGTCAGGCGGCACGAGAGGCCAGGGATGGCGTGGCGAGGGAAGCCGCGGCGCTGCACCGCGAGATACGTGAGGTAGCTGCCGAGCTCCGAAGGGCACGCAACAAGGAGCAGTTGGAGCGCGCCCGCACCACACTGGGAGTCGTGCAGACGAAGCTGCGCTCCGAGGAGCTTGATATCCCGCCATCCGTGCCGACCACATCCGCAGGAGAAGCGCAGGCGGTTGTGGACGACGACATCAGGCCGGGCGATATCGTACGCATTCGCGGCACCTCAACCGAGGCAACGGTGGTCTCGATCTCCGAGAAGACGTTTCAGGTGGAAGTGCAGTGCGCCTCAGTGCGGATGTGGTTGGGTGTTGACAGCGTGGACAAGGTTGCCGCGACCACGAAGCGCGCTGAGGGGACTGTGTCACTCAAGGTGAAGAAGCTTGACCGCGACGTCCCACGGGAGCTGGACCTGAGGGGCAAGAGGGCCGACGAGATCGAGCCTGCGCTCGACACCTACTTCAACGCGGCCACGATGGCGCACCTGCCGTCGGTCCGCATCATTCACGGCTTCGGGACGGGCACGGTACGCACTATCGTCCGCGAATACCTGGCGCGCCACAGGCTCGTCAGTTCCATCCGGCCGGGAGAACAGAGCGAGGGCGGTGACGGAGTCACCGTCGCCGAGCTGTGACTCCCTACCTGGCCAGGCCGTAGCGAGCCGCAGCCTTGCGGAACCCCTCCAGCGAGTTCTCAATCGTGCGGTCGGCCACGCAATACGAGATACGGAAGTGGCCCTGTGCGCCGAATCCGCGGCCCGGAACGGCGAGAATCAACAGACTCAACAGCTCACGCACGAATTCGACGTCGTCATCGACCGGGGACTTCGGGAACATGTAGAAAGCGCCCTGCGGGCGTACCACGTCGTACCCCATTCCGGTCAGTTCACGATACAGGAGGTCGCGCTTCTTCTCGTATTCAGGCACAGACACGGTAACGTTCTGCAGGTTGCGCACGAGGTGCTGCATCAGCGCGGGCGCGTTCACAAATCCGAGAACGCGATTGCAGTGAATGAATCCCGCCATCAAGTCGTCGTGCTCGTCGCTCTCCGGGTTCAGCGCAGCATAGCCGATTCTCTCTCCCGGCAGCGCCAGGTCCTTGGAGTGAGACGCCACAACCACACTGTTGTGGTAGTACTGGAACACCGGCACAGGCACGAGTCCATCGAAGAGTATCCGGCGGTAGGGCTCGTCGCTGATGAGATATATCTGCGTGCCGAATTCAGCCTCCTTGCGAGCCAGCACTTCACCTAGACCCCGAATCAGGCTCTCGGGATAGACCACGCCGGTAGGGTTGTTCGGCGAATTGAGAATGACCCCCTTGGTCTGCGGGCCGATGGCCTGAGCAAGCTTGTCGAGGTCAGGAAGAAACCCGCGATCACAGCGCACCACGCGCGGCTTCCCACCATGATTGTCGATGTAACCGAGGAACTCAACGAAGAACGGCGCGAAGACGATCACCTCTTCGCCCGGGTTGAGAAGCGCCTTCAGCACCACGTTCATTGCGCCGGACGCGCCGCAGGTCATCACGACATCGCGAAAGGAAATCGTAACGCCTGTCTCCCGCTGCAACTCCGCAGCTACGGCGGTCCTCGTTTCTTCGTACCCTGCGTTGGCCATATACCGATGCATGCCGGGAATCGGATTCTCGGCCAACCGGCGGAACTCGGCCTTGAATTCAGCGGGTGGTTCAACAATCGGGTTGCCCAACGAGAAGTCGCAGACCTTGTCGGAGCCGTGCAGCGCCTTCAGCGCGTTGCCCTCCTCGAACATGCGCCGTATCCATGAGCCTTCAACCATCTGCTGACGGACATTGTCTGACATGGACATGTTCTTGTTCTCCTTCCGGCCGCGAGACGTAGAGTGCGGGAAGTCCGCTAAGGGCGCGAATCGGCGGGAATTCTAACACAGCGTAGCCTCGCCGGTGATGCACCCGAATTGGCTGCGAGCAGTACGCAGCCGTTGCACTCCTGAGCGCGGTGGTCTAATCTACGAAGACATGCGCACACGCAGCGCCGGCTCACCTCGAACGATGATAGCGATTCTCGCCGTCGTTCTCGTGCTGTTGCCACTCATGCTCGTGCACCTCATTCCCACCGACACCGTCGAGCCGTTCGTATTTCGCGCCCGGCTTGCCGAGTACCTCGGAGAATCCACCAGCGCCCAACTGCAGTACTACCGCGTCGACGTTCTCGAAGGCGCCGCTCCGTCCACGACCACCGTCATCGCCATGGATCGGTCCTACAGCCGCGGGTACGACCCAGCCTCCACAGCGCCAGGTCTCTCGGCGTGGTTCCAGGGCAGCCTCATGACACCGGAGGTATTCTACGGAGAGCAGTACCTGTTCTTCGGACTGCCGCAGGTTTATGTCCGCCAGGTGAAGACTGGCCTGTTGTGGCCGGACCAGTGGTCCGGCCTGCGTGTGTTGTACCTGTCGCCGGTCGAGACACTGGCAGCACCTATCCAGATTCCATTTCTCATTCGCTCGGACAGCTTCACTTATGGGATGCTCGCCGTGCTGGTCGCACGATGCCTGCTCATCGCCTCCGTTGTGTTCCTCGTGGTGCGGAAACGACTCAGAGGCAGCCGCCTTGTCGCCGCGCTCATGGCATACGCGGTCGTTGCGATTGTCCTCACAGTACCGATCCTCGGCAACATGTACTGAGTTGCGTGACGCCGGGTCGTTTGGCCGAAACCATAAAGGGCGCGCCTCCCGGCGCGCCCTTTATGCATCTCGTTTGTCTGGCGCTAGGACGACTTCAAGAGAACTTTCATGAAGTCGGCTTTGCCACCTACGATGTCCTCAAACGTCTCCTGTATCCGGTCCACCGGCCGGATGTCCGACACTATCTTGTCGAGCGGCAGGTTACCCTCAACGACCAGTCGGATGGCCTCGTCGAAGTCCTCCTTGAGATAGTTCCGGGCGCCCACCACGGTGTATTCGCGCCACAGGATGTTCCTCAGGTCGACCATCATCGGCTCGGCAAAGATAGCGACGATAACAATCATGCCGCGCGTCCTGGGCAGCTTCGTCATCATCTCAGCACCGGCTTGCGTGCCGGTTACCTCGAAGACCACGTCCGCGCCCGCACCACCAGTGTGGTCGAACACGTGCTTGACGAGGTCCTCCTGAGCGGGGTTCACCACGTCGAAGCCCAGCTCCCTGGCCAGCTTCAGGCGCGCGGGATTCACCTCAGAGATGACCACCTTGGCACCCTTCTCTCTACACACAAGCGCCTCAAGCATGCCGATGGGGCCTGCGCCCAGAACGACGCAGTAGTCGTTCTTCTTCACTTCGCCGTAGCGGACATCGTGCGCCGCCACCGCGAGGGGTTCGACGAGCGCCGCATGCACCATATTGATATTGGCGGGCACCTTGTGAAGCAGGTGTGCCGGCACCGTCCAGGAGCCCTGGAACGCACCCGGCGTCGTGATGCCAATGAAATTGAGCGTCGGGCAGATGTTGATGTGCCCTTTCTCGCAGGACGGGCACTTGCCACACGCGTCGGTCGGTCGCAGGACAACACGGTCGCCCACCTTGAACCCGGTGACGCCTTTGCCCACCTCCACAACCGTTCCGACCGCCTCATGGCCGACAACCTGAGGAGGAGTGAGGCGGTGGTCCATATGCCCCAGGAAGATGTGTACGTCAGTGCCGCACACGCCCGCATACGCGACCTCCATGCGCACCTGTCCCTCGCCCGGTGGGATTATCTTCGACTCGCCGATGGAGAACTTCTTGTTGCCTTCGTAGTACGCTGCTTTCATTATTCCTCCGCTCGTATCCTATCGTTCCAGGGCACTGCTTGATCTGTCCCAGAGTTTCTTGCGCGCCTCCGCCATGGTAGCCATCACCGCATCAGCGTCGGCGCCGCACACCTCCGCAATGGCGCGGACCATCGCGTCCTCCTTGGGCGGGCACCCGCGAACATAGGCGTCAGCCCCCTTCAAATCGGCCGCACACTTGCCGAGTGCAACCACTTTCTCCGTCGAGCCGGCATCCGACGCGTTGCCGATGACCACGGTCAGTCCGCGCATCTGCTCACCATATCCGGCTTCTTTCATGTAGGTGATGGCGCTCACGAGCTCGTTGGTGCATCCGCTACATGCGGAGTCGCCCTGCACGATGCATACCTCGGGATAGCGCGCACGAAAGACGTCGAATCCGGTCATGAAGGACTGCTTGTGGTCTTCAACACGCTCACCCACGAGGTCCACCGCGTCAAGCGCGACCCGCTTCCCTTCCTTCTTGCCCATGTACTGAAGATGCATCACCTGGGCGATGTCGATGCCCATCAGTGCGGCGCCAACGATATCGACGTAGAGGGCATCGCTTCCGGCCACAATGAGACCCATCTCCTTGCTGTCCTGAGGGTACTGCCACGTGCCCTGCATGCCCACCGTCGCGTCCACGACCGCATACGACGGACGAACAACGCTGCACAGGTCAACGATGGCCATATCGAGGCCAAGCCGGTGGGTCTTGCGCTTCTCCGCCCCCGGCATCGTGCCCTTCATGTTCTTCAGAGACAGAGTCACGTGACTCCGAATGTGGCTCTTGAGGACGGGGATGCTGATGATGACGTCGCTGTCGAGCGCGGTCTTCGCAATGCGCACGCGGTCCATGATGAGCGCGTTCGGTATCGTCACCTCCTGGGCAGCGTCAGTGTTCAGGTTGCGCAACTCCACCCCCAGGCGCTTCGCCACATCGGTCACCCCGGATGAATCAAACGCCTCCTGAGTGCTGAAGCCCCCGAAATCGTAACCCGCGATGGCGCCGTCGCCGATTACCACAGATGCAGGATTCCTTTCCAACACCATCTTCGTAACCGCCTCCACCACATCGCCGTCAGTCATGCATCCACTGTGACGGGGCGAAGGCTTGCACTGGTTCGGTTTGATGAGGACTCTGCTTCCAGCCTTGATGAGTTCGTCGAACCCGCCTGCGAGGCGCACCGCCTCGCGAACCGCACCTTCTACGTCGCCGCCGTGAACCTTGGTCAGTGAAACCCGGTTAGTCATGGCCCCCCCTGATAGACACTACTCCGTCTCAAGACAGAGCAATTGCCAGTGTACCGTCGCGTCGGACGAGTGTCAAAGGCTCGCCCGCACCGACAGCCGCGACCGTCAGTAGCCTCTCGCCTTGTCAACAACATTGAGGAGCGGCATACCGGACAGGTATCGCCGGAGGTTCTCGGCAAAGAGCCGTGCAGCCCCCACGTCGTATTCGGCGATATCGCCCGACACATGGGGACTGAATATCACGTTCTGCATGCGTCTGAGCGGACTGTCCGCGGGCAGGGGCTCCTGTACGAATACGTCCAACCCCGCACCACCGATCGAGCCCTCCTGCAAAGCACGAATGAGCGCCTGTTCATCGACTATGGCGCCACGAGACACGTTTATCAATCTGGCAGTAGACTTCATGGCCTTCAACTCCGCCCCGCCGATGAGGTTGCGCGATTCATCGGTGAGAGGCAGCGCGAGCACGACGAAGTCGCTACGCTCCAGCAGTTCGTGAAGCCTGACGAGTGGTAGCAGGAGGTCCACGTTCTCTTCGACGTCGTCGGCCTCTGCCGTACGCCTAATCGCAACCACCCTCATGTCGAAGAACCGCACGGTGCGGGCAACCTCGCGGCCGATACGGCCGAACCCCACGATGCCCACCGTCTTGCCGGTGAGAACATCCATCGGAAACCACTTGAACCTGCCCTCGATCTGCTGGTGGAAGCTTCGGGGTGCGTCCTTGACGAACATGAGCATCAGCATCAGTACGAATTCAGCGATGGTAACCTCGTGGATCCCGCTCATGTTCGTGACTACCACAGGACTACTGACGATTTCGGGTGTGAGTATCCTCTCCACACCTGTGGAGATGGTCTGAATCCACTTCAGACGGTTCGCCCGCTCGCTCAACCGCTGCGGCAGCTTCAGCGCGTAGATCACATCCGCCTGGCTCAGGACATCGTCCAGTTCCGCAGACCGGGACGAGTCGCCGTTCCGCTCGGCACGCGCGAGGTCAGCCGCATCGGTGACGACAACATCCCCGGACACAGCGCGCAGGATATCCATCGCCTCCGGGTCGATGGAATTCACCACCACTACGTGCAGCTTCTCATCCATGCTCACTCCTCATAGCAAACTCACCGCGCCGGTCACGGCCCCTACTGGTCCAGCAGCCGCCGTCGCTGACAGCCCATAGTACACGTTGACAGCCCGTACTTTCCACGCCTAGTATTGCCGCGAAAGGAGAACAGACAAATGGCCAACTACCGATACGACCACGCCCACATCATCAGCCCCGACCCGGAGGCCGCAGCCAAGTTCTACGTCGACATGTTCAAGGCAACAATCAAGAATAAGGGCATCGCACCCGACGGGACCGCCATGGTGGCCGTCGATCTCAGCGGCGCCAACATCTTCTTCAAGGGCCGCGCCGAGAAGCCCAAGGTGGCGGCGCCCCCTGCGGGCAGCACCTACGGGCTGGAGCACCTCGCCGTCGTGACCGACGACCTTGACGCAGCGGTTGCCGAGCTCACGGCGAAGGGCGCGAAGTTCATCCAGGGCATCACGAACTACCGGCCGGGAATCAGGATCTCGTTCGTCGCCGGACCTGACGATACGCTCATCGAGCTGCTTGAGCGCAAGCCGGTGCAGTAGACTTCGACGCCCGAATGAGCGACCGTAGCGCACTCGCACTCTCAGGCGCACGAGCGAGGGCTGCGGCCCGAACCTTCGTCGAGGGTGGGACATTGATGCGCCGGACCCGGGATTCGCTGCGGAGCCTCCGGCGCCCTCATCCCGGTTCCGGCAGTCTGAATGCAGGCGGCTAATGAGGCCGGGGCGGTTGCGCCCACAGGAGGGTATTATGGCGTTCGTCAAAAAGAGTGCAGAGGGATACCGCGAGATAGTAGCCGGCATACTGATGCGTCCGCTCGCGCACGGTGAGAAGATGAACATGATCGAGACGCATCTCGACAAGGGCGGGATTCACCGCCTCCATTCACATCCCTACGAGCAGTGCGGCTACCTCGTGTCCGGAAAGACAAGGCTCACCATCGAGAGCCAGCGCTACGACGTCACCCCCGGGGACTCGTGGTGCGTTCCCTCAGACGTGATGCACTCGATGGAGGTGCTGGAGGATTCAGTCATCGTTGAACTGTTCTCGCCGGTTCGCAAGGAGTACCTCTAGGCGCGGGTCGCGGTCGCGTTTGCGCGAGCCGGTTGAGCAGGAAGACGGTTGTCGCAGAACGAAGACACAGCTCATTCAAGTTCACTTCGGAGGGCGCATGAACAGACAGTTCACCTTCAAGTACGGCAAGGGTCAGATCGAATTTGCGATTCCGGAAAGCCAGATCCTCCATGAGCTGACCGGACGGAACCGCACGGCGCCCGCCAACATCCTCGACAGTTATCGTAGCGCCCTCGACCATCCGATCGACAGCCCTCCTCTGCGCGAGATGGTGA
>Ga0366819_10079_pt1 | contig 60440 bp, 44 predicted proteins | sample TotcelFGM3001N15_FD_207091 | JGI IMG/M metagenome (GOLD analysis project Ga0366819, IMG submission 207091) | Enriched cells from coal bed in the Powder River Basin, Montana, United States - Total cells FGM rep3 HSBNCT.FGM.300.1.N15 ... | reverse complement strand
CGGGCACAAATTGAACCATCGGATAGGCGATCTGAAGACGGTGGAGGTAGCGAGCGAAGGCTTCAGGAGGATTCCCGTCACGTTCAACTACGACCCGGTGGCTGCCCTTGGCGATCTCGATCCCGATTTTCAAGGTGATAGGAATCCAGGTCGGAGTCCCATCACCAGTGTGGGTGTGCTCGATGTGCTGCCAAAACTCGACGAGGCGGTCCTCTCGCCTTCTTGCCTGATCAGGTTCGGTTCCGAGGTAGAAAAGATGCTGGACCCGTTCTCCCTGCTCGTTCAACTTCCAGCCTATTCGCCTTGTGTATCGACCTCTGCTGTCCGGGGTCCACCGAGTTTTGCTTCTGGTAGCCATCTGTCACTATCATGTGAATGGAGTAGCGGATGCGATAAAGGCAATTCTAGCACTTTCTGCCGCCTAGTGAAGCCCTATCGCATCCAAATAGCATCCAATTATCGCAGCCATAGTGACCTTGGGACAAGATCTTGTGCCAGATGAAATTGCGTAAGTCCAACGAAAAAAGCCACTTACAACTTTCGTTGCAAGTGGCTTTGAGTGGAGGCGGCGGGAATCGAACCCGCGTCCCGAGACATTTCCGTGACAGCTTCTACGTGTGTAGTCAGTTCTTTGGTTCTCGCTCGCCAAGCCCCAACCGACACGGTCTTGAGCGAGCCAGCCGAGTACTTTGTTTAGCGACCGGCGTTCCCGGCGTGACCAGTCGCGAACCGGATTTGACAACCGACTTTTGAGCCTCTCCGGTTAAGGCTCGCAGCCGGAGCTACCTTTTGTTAGGCAGCCAGGACGAGGTTTTCCTCGGCACTTAAGATTTTGGTCAGCTATTTACGTGGCCAACTGACCAACCACGACACGCCACTGACACTTCAAACTATCCGGTCGAATCCAGTTCGCCCCCGGAATTCATTCCCTATCATCGTCCCACCTTCGAGATGCTCTTGAATTATACCGCGGTTCCGCCTTTGACAATAGATGCCGCCAAACGTTTTGGCCGACCACGACTCGGCTCAATGGTTGGACTCTCTATCGGCCAAAATTGAATTTTGAAGGCCCGACCCCCTAAAGATTCACCTGCGAAAAAGGCCGAAGATATTTTGGTTTTTTATGAGGCGCAATACTGGTGGCAGCGTCAACGATGTGCGGCACGGTCTTGGCGTTCAACACGAAGCTTGGTTCAGAAACCAAACTGGTACGGTTATTTTCGTGTCATCGCTCGATCTCTATTGCACGAGGCATCGCGATCGCTCAGAATAACGGCACGGAGGCTCGGCGGCGATGAGACAATTCCATAAGACCCGAAAACCCAGAGCACGGGATGCGGCGTTTGTGGCCCTGGTCCTCCTCGTCTTGGCGTCGGCCGGCGCGGCCTCGGAAACGGACGAAGCGGTGGCGGAGCTTGCGGGTGGCGAAACGGCCGCGTGCCGGCTGCGGATCGAAGGCCGCGCCATCGAGCGGCTGACGCTGGCCGACGAGAACGGACGTGTGACCGCCGTAGATCAGCCTGGCGACAGCGTGTCGCTGCCGGCCGGCAAGTACCGGGTTCAAGAAGTCGGCCTGACGGGTGGATTTCAATGCAGTGCGTACGCCCCCGGGCCGGACGGCTGGGTACAACTCGCACAGGGCCGGACGCCGGTGCTCAAGCTGGGCGCTCCATTGACGCCGCAGGTGCGCGTCAAGCGTGTCGGCAGGCTGCTGAGGCTTGACTACGAACTGGTGGACGCCGCGGGTCGCAAATATGTCCAGCGCGGCGACGAAAACGCCGTTCGGCCAAAATTCACCGTGTCCAAGGACGGCCAGACGCTTGGCTCAGGCTCGTTCGAGTATGGCTGAGGCGGCGTCTGTTCGTACTCGTGGCGAGTACCTTTCAGTGCCGGTGTCGGTTCCTTGTCCGTCGTGGCTACGCAGGACCTCAATGATCTCGGGCCTCGGGAGAGCAGCCCGGTGAGGTTCTCCTGGCGCTGGTACGATCATGTTCCCAATCTCGCGCTGTGGGGTCTGCTGGTCGCGTTGTTGGTCGTGGCAAAGTTCAACCACCACGTGCAAGCTTGGCTGATCTTGCTGCCGGTGCTGGCGGTGTCGCTCGGCTGGTCCCTCTTGTCCCGGTTGCTGTTCTTGACCCCGGACACGGCGGAATCGTTCGGCGGCTTTCTCGTGGCGCTGGCGGCCTCGTGGGCGGCGGTGTGGCTGCTGGCGCCCTGGCTCGCTCGGCGCCACGTCGTGACGGCTCTTATGCTCGCGCTGGCGGCGATGTGGGGCGCAGGCGGCGTGTATTACTTCCGCGTCTACGGACTTGGCGCGGCGGACGAATTTCTACCGTTGGCGGTGTTTCATGCGGCCGGTGCTCTGTCGCTGTTGGCGGCCACCGTGCTAGGCGCGTACTTCTGCCGCTCGGAATATCAGCCCCGGCGTTTCATGGCCTGGCTGCTGCTGTGGATGCTGCTCGTTCCGGTACTCAGCATCCCCGTGGTCACGCTTGGCTTAGCATTCTTCTGGGCCGGCGGGCTGATGGAATTCGTGGGCATTCTCGTCATGGTGATCATCGGTTCGCTGGTCGGCGGCGGGGTGCTGGGCGTGGCGCTTTATTTGCTAAATCTGCCGTTTCTGGCGCTCGCAATCCGAAATCCGTTTTTCGCCGCTCGTTTTCAGAGCGTTCTGCGGCTGACGCCCGCGGTGAGCGGCGCGGCGAATGCCGGCGGGATTGTCGAAAGCATCGACACCACCGGCCAGACGCCGCCGCTGGATATGTTTCTGGCGACGATGATCGAGGAGCCGGCGCATGATTCGTAGCGAAAACGGGGACGGACCTCGATTGTGCGAAATGCCCTCCGGGCCGTCCCGGCAACCGGGGCCCGTTCCCGTTTTCTTTCGAGCGGCGATACCGCTGGTTCTGCTGGCCGGCGGAATCGCATCGCTGGTATACGGCGTCGGTCATCATTCGGCCGAGGTATCCGTGGAACAGGAGATCGAAATCGACTTGGCGCCTCCGCCGGGAATGGCGCCGCCCGGCTGGGAAGGTTTCGGGCCGCCCAGTTTCGACCCATCCGGCTTCGGGCCATCCGGCGAAAACTTCGATCCGTCCGGCCCCGGTTTCGACGATCCCAGCCTGGCCGCAGTACCGCCTTGGCTGGCGCCGCCGCCCGAATTATCCAAACTGAAAGAAAAATTCATCCTCACCGAGAACGCCTCCGAGTTGACCTTGATTCGCGAGATCACGTTCGGCGGGGTGACGCGATTAAGTTCCGGCATGTTGTGGCGAACGTACAGTGGCGCCCCGCCGTCACTGTGCCCTACGTGAGTGAAGTGAGACCGGTCATGGCGCCCATGGCCAAACAAAACATGATGCCGCTTTCGGCCCGGCTCGCCCGCTGGCGAGTCTGGGTCCAGGGAGCGTTCCTGCTGGTCTGGCTGGATCCGCTGGCCCTGCGCATGCACACGGTCTGTTCGCCCGTGTTTCATTGTTATTCCTGTCCTTTGGCTTTGTTCGCTTGTCCCATCGGCGTGTTGGCCAACTTCAGTGCCTTGCACTTGGTGCCGTTCGTCGCGTTGGGCACGCTGCTGGTGATCGGGGTGCTGGTGGGCAGCTTCATCTGCGGCTGGGTGTGCCCATTCGGTCTGTTTCAGGACTTGATGGGCAGAATTCCCACGCCCAAGTTCGAACTGCCGAGTCGGCTGGGATACGGCCGCTACCTCGTGCTCGTCGCCCTGGTGCTGGCGATCCCGTATTTCTTCGGCGAGGAGCATCCGCTGTTCTTCTGTCGGGTTTGCCCCGCCGGTGCGTTGGAGGCCGCGTTGCCCCATATGGCCGGCACGGCGATCGCGGGCGGCGGGCTCGTCTGGCCCAGCGCGGCGAAGATGATCGTGTCCGGCGTGGTTTTGGGGGTTGCGTTTTTCACATGGCGGCCCTGGTGCCGCGTGCTGTGCCCGCTGGGCGCGGTTTACGCGCTGGGCAGCCGGGTGTCGTTCGTCTTCCTAAAATTTCATCCCGAGCGCTGTAACGATTGCGACCTGTGCCGCCGGCTGTGCCGCTATCACGGTCCCGCGGAACGGCGCGGAGACGATATGAACTGTATCCGCTGTTTGGACTGCACGCGCTGCAACGCCGTGACAGTGTCGCACGTGTTTCCATTGCAGCGATCGGACGCGGCCGGAGCCGCAACAGAACCGTAGGCCGGATCTCCGGGTCCGTCCCATTGCGAAAGGAGGGCGGTATGAAACGGTGGCTGATTTCGTTATCGAGCGTCGTCGCGGCCCTGGCGGTCGTAGCGAGCGCAAGCACCGCGGGTGCAGAGACGTGTGCTCTGCAACTGAAGCGGTTGGGGGCGGCGTCCGGCCGAACGACCGGACCGCCGTCGGATACCATGTTTCGGGGCATGTATCCCCAGCGGTTCTACCGGCAAACTGGGGCCGGTCTCCCCGGCCGTCCCGAGCAAACTGACGAGGCCGAGTTTGCCAAGGTCATTACCACGGAGCCGGCCGCTTACAATTCGAAGTTCCCATTTCGCGGCGTCGCCAAGCTCGGGACGCAGCAGTTCGGGTTCGTGCTCGACAGCCGAAAGGCCGCAGACAAGCCGGCGGCGGACGGGGAACAAGAACCCGCTCCGGCGGCGAGAGGCGCGAGAGAGATTCCCGAGCCGCTGACCTACAGCCGATTGCTCTTCGATTTGAATCGCAATGGCGATCTGACCGACGATCCGGTCATCGAAGCGCAATCTCGTGGGGCCATCGGATATCCCTCCGGCTACTCGAGCTTCTCGTTTCCCCGGGTCGACCTGACCGTGGATGTCGACGGTACCAAGCTCGAGTATGCGTTTTTGCTCTCGGGATATTCGCAAGCCCAGTACCTGAACGAGAACCAGCTGTACCAGTACGTTTCTGCGTCTTTGAATGCCGCGGTGTACCGCGAAGGCGAGATCACGCTGGATGCCAAGCCGGTGCGGATTGTGGTGACCGATTACAACAGCAACGGCCGGTTCGACGACCTGTCGGGCGTGGACGGCAACACGACGGGTCCGGATGGTCAGGTCTATCCGCAGCAGGGCGACATGATCTATGTCGATCCGCAGGCGGCGCAAGGGCCTTCGGCCTTTGGTTACGATGCCACGACCAGCGACGTTCAGCATCACCTCGGCAAGGTGCTGAACATCGGCGGGCGTTTCTACGATGTGCGGATCACTCCGGCCGGCGACCGGCTGACGCTGGAGCCGTCCTCGCTGGCGGTGGGCCACGTCAGCAACGCCAACCCAGGTTATCGCGCCCTGGTATATGGCGACCAAGGGTTGCTGAAAATTTGCGGTGACGCGGAGGGCCGCGCGCCGTTGCCCGCCGGTTCGTGGAAGCTGTTGATGTACACCATCGACCAGACGGGGCGCAGCGATCCCGACAAGCCGGCAGCCGCGGAGCCGTCGCTGCTGCAAGTGCTCGCCGGGGCGCTGCTTCGCCGTGACGAGCCGGCTCGGCCCAAGTACACGATGGTTTCGGCGCGCGCCAAACGCGACGGCCCGGCGGTCGAGGTCCGCGCGGGCGAAACGGCCGAATTGCGGTTCGGTCCGTCGTACTCGCCCCAAGTTAGTGGCTCATTTCAGTCGGGTGACAAGATTTCGTTAGGGATGTCGCTGGTCGGCATCGGCGGCGAAGTCTGCAGCAACCTGATGGTAAACGGCGGGCGGCCGGAGAAGCCCGCGTTCACCATCACCGACCCCGACGGCAAAGTCGTCGAGCGCGGCACGTTCGAGTATGGCTGAGGCTTCACCTGCCGGTACTCGTGGCGAGTACCATCGGAGCCCGCGAAAGAATACCGCGTCAAAGTCCAGATGAAAGCCGGGCCGTTCCAGGTCGATTCGGATTACGAGAGCATTCTCAATCCGTCGGACTGGAAGCGGCCGGCGGCCGTAATCGGGGCGCAAGCGGCGCGTTAAGGCGAGCGCCGGGAGACGGTTGCCTGTTGCGCATCGGAATCGCCGGGACGGTCGGAAAAGGCCGTCCCGGCGCACAAACCGGCCCCGATCTCCTGACCTCAACGAGAGGAATTGCACCATGTCCATACGATCCCTGCGTTTCATTCGCCTCCTTGCGATTTGGATGCTGGCCTTGATCGTCGCGGGCCGCACTACGGCCGGGGAGCCCAATCCGCAGGCCATTGAGGAAGTGCTCAGCGGCAAAAGAGACGTCGCCCACGCCTCGTGGTGGGGATTCCAACCCGAGGACTCGACGGCCGCGCTGCAGCAAGCCATCGATTCGGGAGCGAAGAAAGTGGTGATCGAAAAGATGCCGTCGCCTTGGATCGTCGAGCCGCTGCGCTTGGCCGGCGACCAGGAGCTGATCTTCGAAACCGGCGTGGAAGTATTGGCCAAGAAGGGGGCGTTCCGCGGATCGTCGGATTCCTTGTTCAGCGCCGCCGGCAAGAAGAACGTCAAACTCGTCGGACCCGGCGCCACGCTGCGCATGCACCGCGCGGATTACGACGGCCCCGATTATCGGCGCGCCGAGTGGCGGCACGTGCTCAAGTTCCACGGCTGCACGGGCATCGCCATCGAAGGGCTTACGCTCGCCGAGAGCGGCGGCGACGGAATCTATCTGGGCGCCGGGCCCGGCGGAGCACCCTGCAAGGACGTGGTGATCCGCGACGTGATCTGCGATCGCAACTATCGTCAGGGAATCAGCGTGATCAGCGCGGAAAACCTGCTGATCGAGCGCTGCCTGCTCAAAGGCACCGCCGGCACACCGCCCGCGGCCGGGATCGATTTTGAACCCAACAAGGCCGACGAGCGGCTGGTCAATTGCGTGATGCGCGATTGTACGATCGAGGACAACCAGGGTTACGCCCTGCACATTTACGCCCCCCATCTCGACCGCACGTCGCAACCGCTGTCGATCCGCGTCGAAAACTGTGTGACGCGAGGCACGAACGCCCGCTCGGCGAGCATCGTCGTGTCGAGCGGACCGAAAGGCGCCGTGTCGGGGCTGATCGAATTGATCGACTGCCGCTTCGAGGACGTCGGCACGACCGCGATCACCATCGACGCGACGACGCCCCGTGGCGTCAGGCTGAGGATGGCCAACTGTACGCTGGCCGATCCGGCGGACCAGCCCAAACCGGCGTCACCGATTTTGCTGAAGACCCGGCCGGACAGTTTGGAGCCGCTGGGCGGCATCGAGTTCGCCGGAGTTACCGTTCGCGAGCGCAGCGACCGGCCGCTGATCAAGTATAACGATCCGGCCGGCGTGCCGCTGGTCGACGTCACCGGCTGCATCACCGTCGAACGCAACGGGCAGCGTCAGGAATTCCACCTTGACGAACCGACGCTTGCCCAGCTGATTCCCTTGGACCACGCGACGCGGATCCCACGCTGGCCGCTGAACAAGACGCCGTTGGCGGTGGCCCAGCCCAGCACGTTCGCCGGCGGCAATCTGCCGGCTCATCGCCTTCGTGGCGAAGGGTTGTTCCTCGTTCCGGCCCCCCAGGGCCAGACGGTGACCCTGCGTCTGGTCTCACAGGCCGTGGGGCGAACCGGCGGCAACCCGGTGCCGGTGCGAATCGTTCGTCCGTCCGGTCAATTGATCAAGCAGATGCCGATCGAGTTTCTGCAAGAGGCCAAGATCGAGTTCACCGCGGCCGAGACGGGCATCTATCGCGTGGAATGCCAGCCCGGCGGGCATACCGTGCGGATGGCGTCGAGCAGTCACACGCCGCTGATCGCGGGCGAGTTCGGGCCGATCCATTTGCTGAACACCAGCGGCGAATTCTACTTCCTGGTGCCGGCAGGGAACCGGGAGTTCGCCGTCCGCTTCTGGGGCTCGGGCGACTTGGAACGCGTCTCGGCAGCCGTCTTCGACTCGACAGGCGCGCAGGTCTGGAAGCAGGAAGATATCTCCACCGCCCAATCGTTTCAGGTCCAGCGCCGGGATTCGCAACGCGACGAGGTGTGGCGGTTTGCGCTCAGCCGGCCCAAGATCGGCGTGCTCGAAGACCATTATGTCGAGCTGCGCGGCATCCCCACGGTGCTCGGCTTTCGCCCGGATGGCCTGCTGGCCCCGGTGACGCGTTGAAAGATTAGGTGTTGTGATACTCTACGGACTCGCTACGAAAGCACAACTCGTTCAACTTATTTTTGCGCCATCGCCCAGGGCGTGTTCGCCCATCCAGCGGACGTAGCGGGCGGCGTAGGCGTCGAGGTTGTCCGCCGCACCGCCGCCGCGGATCGGCGAACACATTTCGTAGTTGGCCCAACCGTCGAAACCGCCTTCCTGCAAGCCTTGAAAAAACGCTGGATAGTCGATGCAGCCGTCGCCGAACGGAACGGCCCGCACCAGGTCGGGCTGCGCCCGCTCGTAGTTGACGATCGCGGGCCGATAGCGGAATCGCGGCAGCCGCACATAATCGGCATTGGTGGTGATGACCGTGTGCGGCGCCATCCGCCGGGCGGCCGCGTACAGATCTTCGCCGCGCAGGGCCGGCGACCAAGCGTCGAATCCCAGCTTGCAGTTCGGCCGGTCGATGTCGCCCAGCAGCTCGAGCAACGCGTCGCTGTGCACGGCGATATCGTGATGGTTCTGCACCGCGATCGTCACGCCGCAATCGGCCGCTCGATCGCAGATCTCGCGCAAGGCTCGCACGGCTCGATCCCAGACGGCTTGAGGGCTTTGCGCTTCTGTCTCGTAGGCCGTAAACACGCGAACCACGCGAGCGTCCAGCTGTTGGGCGAGCCGAGCCAGGGACTCGACGTACGAGATCTGCATTTCCAGATACGGCACCTCGGCCGCGCCGCCGCCCGAGAAATCGGTGTAACCGGCGATCGCGGCGCACGTCACGTTGTGCCGGGCCAGGGCCGCGCGGAGCGCTGCGAGTGTTTCCTCGTCGGCATCCAGCGGCGCCAGATGCGGCCGCTTGCCCATCAGCATCACGGCGCGATACCCCAACGCCGCCGCGCGTTCAATGAACGACACCGGATCCAGCCGCTGCTGTCCCCACAAACCGGCGTAACCGACCGAGAATAGACTGAGCTTCATGGCGTCTCCTTTAAATCGAGCGGACTCACTTTCCTGCAAATTCGGTTCCGCATCGCGCGACGGCGATGGACAAACCGGTCCGGCCGTTTCAGAATAGCGGATTCAACACCAAAACAGGAGTCATGACGATGAACGGCAGTTATTCCCGACGTGCATTTCTCAAGCGGGCGGCCCTGGTGGGGGCGGCGGCGTTAGGCCTGCCGCGGCGATCGATCGGGGCGGAAGGTTCCGCCCCGCGGCATCGCATGAAGCTGGCGTTTACGCCCGGTTCGATCGGCGTCCGCGCCGACCAGCGCGAAGCACTCGCACTGGCGGTCCGGTATGGCTTTGACGCCGTCGAGCCCAACGCCGGCTTTCTCGCCGCGTTGAGCGACGGCGAAGTGTCGGAACTGCGGGGCGAGATGCAGGCCAAAGGCATCGTGTTTGCCGCCGCCGGACTGCCGGTGGATTTTCGCGGCGAGGAAACGAAATTCCGCTCGGGGTTAGAGGCGCTCCCGCGTCTGGCCGCGGGCCTGCGGCGCGCCGGTGTGGACCGCGTGGGCACGTGGCTTTCCCCGGCTCACACGGAATTGACGTACCAGGAGAACATGCGCCGGCACGCCGAGCGGCTGCGCGCGGTGGCCCGCGTGCTGCAGGATCACGGCCAGCGATTGGGGCTCGAGTACGTCGGCACGCCGTCCTTGCGGCGGAACCGGCCGCATCCGTTTGTGCATTCGCTGCGCGGGTTCCAGGAGCTGCGCGGCGAAATCGGGGCCGACAACGTCGGCTGTGTGCTGGACAGCTGGCATTGGTGGACGGCGGGCGAGACGGACCGCGAGCTGCTCGCGCTGCAGGCGGCGGAAGTGGTCTCCGTGGACTTGAACGACGCGCCGGCCGGCATCCCGCTGGAAGACCAGCAGGACGGCCAGCGGGAACTGCCGGCCGCAACCGGCGTAATCCCGGTGGCGGCGTTCCTGAACGCGCTGCAGCGGATCGGCTACGACGGTCCCGTGCGGGCCGAGCCGTTTAACAAAGCCGTCAACGACCTCGACAACGACGCCGCTTGCGCCGCCGTCATCGCGGCGCTGCGCAAAGCAATGTCGCTCGTCGGCTGAACGGCTGCGAGGCCCGGCCTCGGCTGCGAGGCGAGCGGCGGCGGGAACGACTCCCCTTCGCCGCCTCCGCTCCCGCGGGCATTGATATAATTGATCACCAGCAGCACGTCTTCCGGCGTACACGCGCCGTCGCCATTCACGTCGTAAAACGGCGGCGGTGCGGCAGGGGGAGCGGGCAGAGCCGAATTGCCGGCACGAGCGTTGATATAGTTGATTGCGATCAGCGCATCCAAGGGGGTCACGATGCCGTCCCCATTCACATCCTGCCCATTCGCCGGATTCTGCCACGAGACGTCAGCCGCCGCCGCACGCAGGATGGCCGCCGATCCGGCCGGCAGCACGAGGGTGGACGCGGTTTCCCAGGCGAGCGTTCCGCCCTGGTAGCGGCCATCCGCGCCGACGTCGCCGTCGAGCACCTCGCCGCCGCCGCTGGGCACCAGCCGCTGGTAAGCACCGGCCAAAACGATCTCGCGCGGATCGTCCGCCGCGTTGACCAAGACAAAGCCGTTGGCAAAATCCCGTCGGTAGACTCCGTTCCAGACGAGTTCTTCGACAGCGGCCGGCAACGGCGCCGCGGCCACGCCAAGAGCCACTTGATATTCCGGGTAGTAGTACACTCCGACGTCACCCCCGGGCGGCAGCATGTTGATGTATGTGTAATCGCCCTTGGCCAACAGGTAGGAACCCAACAGGAACAGCCGATGCTGCAGCCCGGCGGGCGTATCCGGCTCGTCGCGCAACGTTCCCTGCAGCAGCAGGACCTTATCCCGGCCGGCCAGGTCCAGCACGCGGTTCATCTGCAGCGTCCAGTCCGACGCTTCGCCTTGCAGCCCCGGTCCCCACTCGCCAAACCCCTCGACCATGCCGCCGTCCGGGATCGCGTAGTCCGTATCATCCCAGCTGGTCACCAAGGCGCCGAGATTCGGCAAGTACAAGAAATCTTCCGGTTCGGCGGACAAGCCCGTCACCATGTACTCCGCCAGTCCTCCCAACGACGCCGTCCACCCGTTGGCGCGCGGCGCCGTGCCGGCGAACCGCGGATCCCATGGGTCCAGCACGTCGGCATTGTACGCCGCGACGTCCCAGCTGTCGGCAAACACCGCCTGGGCCTTGACGGCCCGCATCTGGTCGACGGTCGAATCGAGCCAGTAGTCGCGCCACGAGCCGTTCCCGATATCCATCAAGTACCAATCCCAGACGGCTTGCCGCAGCCGCCGGTCCGGATCGCTCGCCGCGTGCAGGAACCAGTCTTCGTTCGGATCGACGTCGTCCCAATCGCCGGTCCACTGGTCGCCGATCAGCAAGTTATGCCGGCCGTGCCCCACCGCCAGCCGGTAGTGCAGCATGACGAAATCTTCGTTGTAGGCCCGCACGGCGTCCGTAAAGACCGTGCGCATCTTCTGGGCACCGTCGTAGTGGCCGGCGATGAACCGCAGCAAGTTGTCCGACAGCCCGTCGGGAAACTGGTCGGAAAACACATGGATGCGGTCGGCCGTATTCGGAAACGGGATGATCGGCGCGGGGACGAGATACTCGAACGCCCCGCGATCCGGTATCGCTTCCTGCGGGCGCCGCAGGCCGGCGAGGTCCGGCGAGACCACGATCGCCGGATCGCCGCCGTTGCGCGCCGGGCTGGCGGCGGACAGGCGGTAGTCGTCGTTGTCGCGATCCGCAAAGCCGGGGTCCGCGGCGGTCGATTGCCCGTCGCCGCCGGTCAAGGTCTGCCACGCAGAGAGCGTGTAGGCCACGCCCGTTTCCTCGTCGATGGCGACGTGGGGATAACGATCGAGCGAATGCAGCACGTTGTAGTCGCTGTCCAGACCGGCCAGACTCGAGGCGTCGAAGCGAATCGCAAAGCTGCCGCCTCCGGCAAAGATGTTGCTGCGCACCGTATTGCCGGTCGATCCGTTCTGCAGGTTGATCGCCGTCCGGCCCGCGCCGGCATCGAAGGCGATGGTGTTGTGGACAAACGTGTTGTTCCGCGTGCCCCAAGCGTCTCCGTTCCCGTCGTCCCAGCCGGCGATTCCGCCCGCGAGATTGCCGTACAGCAGGTTGTTGCGGAAGACGGAGTTGCGAACGGACGCCAGGTTGATCGCGGCGCCGCCCAGGGAGCCGTTGCCCCAGACGATGTTGTTTTCGACCACCGCACCTTCCGTGATCCCGTCGCCCGTCGTGCCCAGGTCGGGGCGCAGCATGGCCGGATCGGCGTTAATCTGGATGCCTCCGGCCGCGTTGTCGTAGACGCGGTTGTTGCGGATCACGGGCCGGTCGCCGGAGTTGGAGACGTAGATCCCATGCTCGGCCAGCGAACCGTAGGTCTCGTTGTTCTCGATCAGCAGATCGTCGGAATAGTCGGTAAAGATGCCCCACGTGCCGTTGTCGGCGGCCACGATGTTGCGGACGGTCACGTTGTTCGACAAGCTGACGCGCACCGCCGCTCGAGCGGCGTTTTGGATGCGCAGACCGTCCAGGACGACCCACGGGGCGACGTTGATGAAGAAGGCGTCCTGCGCGCTCCCGGATCCGTCGATCACCGCTTGCCCGGCCATCGCGGCGCGGTACGTGATCGGCCGGCCTTCGACGCCGGGCGTGGTGTGCGTAATGCCCCCGGCATACGTGCCCGGCTGGATGATCATCGTGTCGCCGGCGATCGCCCGGTCGGCCGCATGCTGAAGCGTTCGCCACGGCTGGGCCGCCGTGCCCGGGTTGGCGTCGTCGCCGGTCGTGGCGACATAGAAGTACGAATTTGCTCCGCTGATCTCCAGCCGGTTCCCGGTGGCGAGGACCTGCACGGCGGGAATCGTCAGCAGCCCGTCGGTGTCCGCCACGGCGGTTCCCGTTTGAATGACGGCGGACGTCGCAAGATTCGTGTTCGTCCACTGATAGTCGGCGCCGGGCGTCACGACGAAATGCTGCAGCCGTCGCGGGGTGACGTCCGCCGTTTGAGTGCCGGACGCCGAACGCAGGGTGATACCGTAGTTCTCCGGTTCATCGGTGATCCCGGGACCGAAGCTGCGCCACGGAACCGACCATTCGACGTCCAGATTGTAATAGTACGACTGAACCGAACTGGTCGGCGGCGGGACCGGGGGGGCCTGCGAGGCGTTGGAGATCGCGGGAAAACTCATATCGCGCCGAAACTGGAACTGGCCCCAGCCGCCGCCCGCCTCGCCGCCGATCATGATTTCGTTGGAACCATCGAACCCCGGCCAGCTGTGATCGCCGGGGACCGCCGCGCCTTGAAAGCCGATGTTTCCGGCGAACAGCGCTCCGGGAAACGGCTGCCCCTGCGTCTCCCAGTCGATGACGTCGTCCTGCATCCGATGAATGTACGTCAAATAAGCCGTGTCCTCGCCGCGGCGAGCCACCGCTTGTGCCTGGTGGTCCATCCAATCCCAGACGCCGGTGCCGTTGTAGGGGCTCAAATGGGCCGCGTACCGGCCGCGATTCTCGACCGGCAGGTTCGCCGCGACCGTGCCCCATTTCGGCTCCAAGTCCGGCCGCCAGTTCGACGCTCCGCCGCGGCCGTCGGCGGCTTCATAGTCCGTCATCGGCAGCCCGGCATACACGGCCGCAAACACGTTCGGATAACGCATCCCCATCGTCAACATGCCGGACCCGCCCATGCTGCTGCCGTGCCCGTGGATGCGATTCTCGTCCACGGAAAACAGCTGCGACACCTGGTCGATTGCCTGCAGGATCCGCTGTTCGGTGAAATTGACGATCGTGCCCGTGGAGGGTGGATCGGTGCCGCCGGCGTCGAACTCGCGATAGTCGAAATCCGCGTTGAAGCCGTAGTGCCAGGTCTGGCGCGGATCGTCGACTTCGACCCAGATCGAGTTCCAATCGTAGGGCGTGCCGTCGGAGATCCCGTAGCGGCCGCCCCAGCCTTGCATGTAAACCATCAGCGGCACTGCCACCGAGGCATCATATCCTGGCGGGAGCGCCACGGAGTAATTGTAGGCGTAGCCCTCGAAGGTCGGATTCCATTGCGCATAGTCCATGAAGTGCGTGTAGACGAAGCCCCGTCCCGAGGCCGTGGTACGCACGCGGATCGGCGCGGGATCGGACACCGTTTCCGGCAGTCCGGCCACCGTTGCGTCCTGGCCGGGAACGATAGTTCGATCCTCCACGCCCGCTCGAATCGTCGTGACAGCGTAGTAGAACGTCCCCTCTTCCTGTGTGGTCCACACGAACAAGCCGGTGGCGTCGGAAAGTTCCGGACCGTTATCTTGGATCACAAAGTTGCGTTGCGCCGGCTGGGGGTCCCAAGGGGACGGCCAAGTCCGCTCGTTGGCGTAGGCCGACGAGCCTTCGGCGATCGGTCCCCAGCGGGTGGTCAGCCGCGTGGCGGCATCCAGATTGCCCGCCGTGATCGGCTCGGTGTGACGGTACACGTGATATGCCTCGCCCGACACGGCGACGTCCTCTTGCCAAGTCAGGAACGTTTGGCCGGAACGATGAAAAGCATCGATCCCCGCCAACAATAACCGGGGCTCCAGCCGCTCCACCTGCAGCCGCGCCAAACGCGGCACCGGTCGCTGTAGCGGCCGTTTGCGACGGGAATGCTTCGCCTGGCGCACAACGCCGGACAGTTCTTTTAGGTTGACCATCATGGTGCTCCTTAGCGTTTGAGCGAGCCGCTCTACTGAGAATCCAGGAAGACATGGTCGAGTAGCAACTGGATTTTACCTTGAGCCGGATGAAACTTGCAACAGACGGCAGAGGAATGCTGCAATTCAGACGTAAGCAGCCGGCGCGGCGACCGGGCGGCCAGCGGCGGGGCGTCACGCGGGCCTGGACCGGCGGCGGGTGGTCAGGCGAGGTGATCCTCGTTCCGATTCCGCGACGGATTCAAGCAGGGGTGGCAAGGGAATTTTGGGCAAGGGAATTGGATTCCCGTTCTTATTCCCTTGCCCCACATTCCCTTGCCAGTTCGTTTTCCCGGTCCCGGGGATTTTCGACAATGCGACAGCGGCAGGGGCTGGCCGAAGCCGAGCGGCGATGGGAACCGCAGATCCGGCTAACGGGACGCAGCCGCCAGGTCTCGGTCTGGTTTTGGTGGACAGAAAAATTGATGACAAAAAAATGGGAGCCGTCCCAGGTTCCGAAGAGGCCATTTTTTTGTCATCAATTTTTCTGTCCAGTTTCCGACTCCTGGATTCCTGACAGGTTGCCCCACGGCCCGTTTCTGTCGCAAGCGGGGACGCTGTGGCGAACCGCAGACCGTCGGCAGGTCGAAGGATGTGAGCGGTGGAAGATGCGATAGTAGACAGGTCACGTCGAAGCAAGCGCCGTCGGGAACCGGACGGGCTAACAACGGAGCTATCAGCGGCCCTGGGGCCTGGCGAGGAACGACCCGCGATAACCCAGCGGAAACGGCGCTGGGAACCTCACCATCCATCAAGAACTCAACCGCCGTTTCCGCTTGGGTTCATCGCCAAGTTCTCTTCTCCGTCACCAAGCATATGGAAACGCCAAGTGGCTTGCAAGCAGCAGGACGCTGAAGCATGCGGTCATGCCACAATTCCAAGTCGATACGTGTCCCGTCCCGTAGCAGTCTCCGAAGAAACTGACGTAGACGTAAAGATGAAACACGACGAAGACGCAGTTCTCGATTGTGCAGAGCGAACAGCCCAGGAAGGTTGGCGTGAACCAAAACTCGCGGTATGCTGCCGGCCCAATATTGACCAACCAGCCCAAATGCCAGCAGTAGAAAAGCACAAGGTAACACATCGTCACGACGATCGGGACATCGTTGACGGGTGTCCGCCGTATGAACCGAGGCCGCAGGATTGGATTTCGGGCGTCCGGAAATCGCACGGCTGCCACGGAGCCAGCCAGAAAGAGCAGGAGATAGAGCAACGCGATGACGAATATCGCCATTGCCAACCTGTAGCCGCCGACGCCGCACACGACTCCGAGGAAGCAGCAGAACGCAAGGAAGAACCGTAGGCTGAATGTCCGCCGTTGGGGTCTCGCCATGTGATTGTGCGATCCACTCAAGGAAGAGAACATCAATTCATGAGGAAAACTTTCCGAGGTAATGCGCTAAAAGAGGAAAGTTTTCCGACATAATGCGCGAAAAGTGGAAAACTTTCCGGGGTAATACGCTTTAGTCAGAAAAGTCTCCGGGGTAGCGCCAAAATCCCGAGGCGCCAGCTTAGCACGCCCGCGGCTAGGTGGCAAGGTCCGCGTTAGGTCTTCCGACGCCGGCGATCGCGAAACACAGTCAGTAGCTTGCATATCGTGAGCCCGGCGGTGGCACGCTCGAAGCTGAAGTACCGCGGCTCCGCAACGCCCCGCGCCGGCCTGGATGGCTTCATCATCTCGTCGAACGATCAGCGTGATCGAGCGCGACGGGAGGACCAACCAACCCTGCTAGAGCTTGTTCTCACCTGACCCCTACGAGCTTGCCTCGTGGGTGAAGCAGATTTTCAGGCTAATCGGTCACCGTTTCCCCGGCCCCTCTCCCGTCCCCCACGGCCCGATTCCGCCGCCTCCGGCGGCGGAATCGGGCCGTGGGGGACGGGAGGGTTGTGGCGTTGCCGGGTTTAGCTCCACAATCTCATTCACCCACGAGGCAAGCTCGTGGGGGTCCTGCCGATGAACGTTTTCCGCTGCTTCCTTCGATGAACATAATGGAACAAGAATGGGATCGCATCAGTTGGTATCGACACGTACAAACTGAACACGCCAGGTCTCGTTTTGTCAATCTGGTTCGCCTCCGAACCAGTCATAGTTTGTCGCTCCGGTGCCGCTGGCGGTCGGAGCGTGGATGCCAGTTCAAGCCGTTTCGCCGTAGCCTGCTGCCACATCGCTTGCACCCGGACACGGTGAGCCGCAAGGAGCTAGCCGCGGGTTTTTGCGGGAATGCATGCCAGGCTTCACCGGCGGCTAGCGCCCAATGCCGCTTACTTTGTAGCGGCACGGCGCGAGCCGTCCGGTATTACCGTCGGAAAACCGGGCGGCTTGCGCCGCTCCGCTAAGAAGAACTCCCCCTATGGTTCCAAAGTAAGCGGCATTGAGCTTCCGCCCGCAAGACGTCTGGACAACCGCCCCGTCGGCACCGACAATCATCCTCGGTCCGCTTGACGGCTCGCGTTCCCATCAGGAGTCTCGACATGCCTGCCGCACGATGCCCGCGCTTCCTCGGAATGTTCCTTCTGGCTTCGTTGGCATTCACCGCCGCCGGGCGCGCCGCCGCGCCGCCGGTCATCTCGCCGCAGCAGATCGAAGCCGACTGGCTGCTGCAGGACCTGGTGCGGCGGCTGCCCGCCGCGGACCTGAACACAGCGCGGCGCACAACGCTGACGACCGCTGAAGACGCGGCCGGGGCGGTGGATGGGATCAAGGACGGGACCTACGGCTTCCACACCGCAGGCGACGCGGCGCCGTGGTGGCAGGTTGATTTGCAGCAAGCGGTGCCGCTGGGACGGATCGTGATCTACAACCGGTGCGACGGCAAAGTCGAAGACCGGGCCGCGCGGATCGAAGTGCTGCTCAGCGGCGACGGCCGGCAGTGGCAATCGCTGTACCGGCACGACGGAACCAACTTCTTTGGGCACGTGGGCGGGCTGCCGCTGAGTGTCGAGGCCGGCGGCCGGCCGGCGCGATTCGTGCGATTGCAGGTGCCTGCCGGGCAGTATTTCCACTTGGACGAAGTCGAGGTGTATCCGGCCGAGAGCGACGAGAATGTTGCTCGCGGCCGTCCGGCGGACCAGTCAAGTGTCAGCCAATGGTCCAAATCGAAGGCTCCGCCGGCCGCAGCGGCCGCATCGACGTTAGCCGCTCAAGAACCCGTCTATCCGATCCAAGAGGTCCTGACGCGCGGACTCGCCCTGGCCGCCGACTTGCGGCGAATGGGCACCGACGTGACGCCGCAGGAGCGGGCGCTCCAGGATGTGGAACAGCGGTTGCAAAACCTCGATCAGGCGGCTCAAGACCAGCGCCGCGAGCTGTATCTGCGGGCTCGCTGGGCGGTGCGCCGGTTGGCGTTGGCCAATCCGCTGCTGGATTTCGACGACCTGCTGTTCGTGAAACGCGTGCCGGGCAGCTTTACCCACATGTCGGATCAGTATTACGGCTGGTTCTCGCGGCCCGGCGGCGGCGTGTTCATCCTGCAAGACTTCAAATCCGACCAGCCGCGGCTGCGCTGTCTCACCGAAGCCTTTGCGCCGGGCACGTTCCTGCGGCCGGACTTGTCGCACGACGGCACGCGGGTGCTGTTTGCCTATTGCAGATACTATCCGGATCTGGAGGGCGAGCCCAACAAGCTGGACAAGAACAACGTTCCCGAAGACGCCTTCTTCCATTTGTACGAGATGCACTTGGACGGCAGCGGCTTGCGGCGGCTGACGCACGGCAAGTACGACGATTTCGACGGCCGTTATCTGCCCGATGGGGAAATCGTTTTCTTGTCCACGCGCCGCGGGCAATTTATCCAATGCGGCCTCGAATCGGCGGAAGCCAGCTGTGACGCGGCGCTGCCCGATTCCTACGTGCGCTGTGGCGGCGGACCGTCGCGCCCCGTCGCCGTGTACACGCTGCACGTGATGTCGGCCGACGGCGAACGCGTCCGGCAGATTTCGCCGTTCGAGATGTTCGAATGGACGCCCAGCATCGATCAGGACGGCCGGATTCTGTACGCCCGCTGGGATTATGTCGATCGCCACAATATGCCGTACATGAGCCTGTGGTCCACGCTGCCGGACGGCTCGAACGCCCAGGCCGTGTTCGGCAACTATACCATCAATCCGCACTGTGTGTTCGAGGCCCGACGGGTTCCCGATTCGCGGAAGATGATCTTCACCGCGTCCGGCCATCATGCGTTTACCGGCGGCAGCCTGGTGCTGCTGGACGCGCACCGCGCCGCGGACGGCGAAGCGGCCATGACGCGGCTGACGCCGGAAGTCTGCTTTCCCGAATCGGAAGGCTGGCCGCAGACATATTTCGCCGGGCCGTGGCCACTGGCCGAGAACCATTACCTGACCTCGTGGAGCGCCCAGCCGCTGCCGCCAGGCACGCCGCGGCCGCACTGGGGCATGCCCGGTCCGGCGAACGATCTGGGCTTGTACCTGTTCGATGCGTTCGGCAATTTGAACTTGCTGTACCGCGATCCGGAGATCGGTTGCGAGACGCCGTTACCGATCCGCCGCCGAGTGAAAGAGCGGTTGGTTCACCAGGCGGCTGCCGGCTCGGACGACGCCGAGGGCCGGATGATCGTGGCGGACGTCTACCAAGGCCTGGCCGACGTGCCGCGGGGGGCGATCCGCCAACTGCGGCTGGTCGGCGTGCCGGTCAAAACGCATCCCACGATGAATTACCCGCCGATGGGATTGACGCGTGACGATCCCGGCAAGTTCGTGCTGGGCACGGTGCCCGTCGAGCCGGACGGGTCGGCCCATTTCCGCGTCCCGGCAGGCGTCGCGTTCTTTGTCCAGGCGTTGGACGATCAGGGCATCGCCGTCCAGACGATGCGCAGCGCGACGTACGTCCAGCCCGGCCAAACGATGACCTGCATCGGCTGTCACGAACCGCGAAACACCGCGCCGCCCGCCCGCCCGCCGCTGGCCGCCATGCGTGCCGCCTCGCCGATCGATCCCGGACCGGCGGGCTCGTGGCCGCTGTACTTCGATGCGCTGGTCGGCCCGGTGCTCGAGCAGCACTGCGTCCGTTGTCACCAGGGCGATGCGGACGCTTCGCGATTGACGTTCACGCCCGAAAACGCTTATGACGTTTTGGTCGATTACGGCCAACCCAGTCTGCGGACGCACGTCTTGGAACGCTATCGTCAAGGCCGTTCGCCGGCCGGAGCCGGGGCGGCGCAGACCAGTCCGCTAGCCGCTCTGCTGCGGCAAGACCATCACGGCGTGCAACTGGATACCGACGCCTGGTCCCGGCTGTACACCTGGATGGACACCTACGGCCAGCGGCGCGGCTCGTTCAGTGAGCAGCAGGACGAGCAACTCCGCCAATTGCGGGAACGGCTGGCAGCCATGCTGGCAGCGGAAGCCAACGCTCCTTGAGCGCCATCCACCGCCGCTGGAACGCTAAGGTCAAGGCGTGCCTTCGGGATTTCGCGACCGGGCTTATGGAAAGAGCCGCTTCGACACGCTATACCGCTCACGGTTGGCATTGGCTCGTTTAACCGCGACCCAACGGGGAGCGCGTCGCCCTCACGCTCCCCGTTGGGTCGCGGTTAAACGACGATCGACGAGCCTCCGAAGCTCACGCTCAGGCCGCCAATTCGGCGAAATTCTGTAACAGTCGCAAGCCGTGGCGTTGGCTCTTCTCGGGATGAAATTGAGTCGCGAAGACGTTGTCCCGCCAAGCCATCGCACAGAATGGCTGGTGGTAATCCGCCTCGATGGCCACCACGTCGGGGTCGTCCGGCAGGACATAGTACGAGTGGACGAAATAGAAGTACGTTCCCTGCTCGATCCCCGCCAGAATCGGCGCCGGGCGGCGGATTCGAGCAGCGTTCCAGCCCATGTGGGGCACTTTGTATTCCGGGGGTAGGTCGAAGCGGACGACTTTGCCGCGCAGGATGCCCAGTCCTTCGTGCTCGCCGTTCTCATAACTGACGTCGAACAGCAACTGGAGCCCCAGACAGATCCCCAGGAAAGGCTTGCCGGCTTCGATCACCTCCCGGATGGGCTGAAGCAAATCCCGCCGCCGCAATTCGGCAATCGCATCCTCGAATGCACCCACGCCGGGCAACACGATCTTGTCCGCTTGGGCGATGGCTGCGGGATCCGACGAGATGACCGCTTCGTGGCCGACTTTTTCAAATGCCTTTTGCACGCTGCGAAGATTGCCCATCTGATAGTCGATAATAGCGATCATGAGATTCTTCGTCTCCGTAGCCTAATTCACCGCCCAATCGTCTCGGCTCGGCGGTCAGAGCCGCATCAAGATAGGCTATGGCGACATTGACGCCAAGACGCTCTTGCCCGATACTTTTCAAGCGTTCCCGCTTTTTCCTGGCAGACCGCTGCTGATATTCCTTATTTTTGCAAGAGACCTTCCAAGAGAACCCCGATGTCCAAAATTGAATCGACAGATCTCCGGGCATACTGCCTGGATGTGGCCCAGGCCGCCAAACGCGCGGCGGGCGAATTGGCACTGGTCGGCGGTGCCCAAAAGGATGCGTGGCTGAGACGGTCCGCCCAGCTGCTGCGCGAACGGATCAGCCACATTCTGGCGGCCAATGTAGAAGATCTGTCGGCCGCCCCGGGGTTCGGCTTGACGGCCGCCGAAATCGATCGGCTGCGATTGACCGCGCCGCGGATCGAAGGGATTGCCTCGGCCCTGGAAGAGATCGCCATGTTGCGCGATCCGGTCGGTGAGGTAATCGAGTCGTCGGTGCGGCCCAACGGTTTGGAGGTGAGCAAAGTCCGTGTGCCGTTAGGCGTGGTCTTCTTCATCTACGAATCGCGTCCCAACGTGACCGCCGATGCGGCGGCGATTTGCGTCAAGAGCGGCAACGCGGTCATTCTGCGCGGCGGCAAGGAAGCGGCCCATTCCAGCCGGGCGGTCGTCGAGTTGTTGACCGAAGCCGCGGTCGAGCATGGGATTCCCGCCCACGCCGTCCAGTTGGTCGCGACGGCCGACCGCGACGCGGTGGGCTTTTTCCTGGGGCTTGACCAATATATCGACGTGGCCATTCCGCGCGGCGGCGAGAGTTTGATCCGTCGCGTCGCCGCCGAGGCCAAGATGCCGGTCATCAAGCATTTCACGGGCAACTGTCACGTGTACGTCGATGCCGCCGCCGACCTGGAAATGGCGGAAACGCTGACGATCAATGCCAAGTGCCAGCGGATGGGCGTCTGCAACGCCTGCGAGTCGTTGCTGGTGCATCGCCAAGTGGCCGCCGCGTTCCTGCCCCGCATCGGTGCGGCGTTACAGCAGCGGGGCGTCGAGCTGCGCGGCGATTCGGCTGTGTGCGGCGCGATCGCGGGCGCCAAGGCGGCGAACGACGCGGATTACTATGCCGAGTTCCTGGGCCCCGTCATCTCGGTCAAAGTCGTCGATTCGCTGGACGAGGCCATCGCGCATATCAATCAGTACGGGTCGCGTCATACGGACGCCATCGTCACGCGAGATCTGGCCGCGGCCCGCAAATTTACCAAAGGCGTCGACAGCTCGGCGGTGATGGTCAATGCCAGCACGCGATTCAACGACGGAGGGGAATTCGGACTGGGCGCGGAGATCGGGATCAGCACCGATCGCTTTCATGCCCGCGGCCCGTGCGGCTTGAAGGAATTGACCAGCTATAAGTACATCGTTTATGGGGAGGGACAGATCAGGACGTGAGAGGGCGGATCATGGGGACGGAATCTTTGAGTCTCGAGGAAATGGCCGTCCTGGCCGAACCGGCGGACGGGTCCGGTTCCGGCAGCGAAGCGGAGGACCTGCGCCGCCGTTTGGCCGCGGGCGGGGCGGGGTTGCCGTTGACGGCATGTGCCGATAAGTCGAGCGTGGCGGCGCCGCGACCGGGACCCTCCCTGGACGACTGGCCGGGCGCTTCGCGGTTGGCGGGCCGGCTCGCCGTCGTTTGGTCCGGCCTGTTGCGGGGCAACGTGACCGTTTCCGTGCTGCACGTCGCGCCGGGAACGTTTGGGGAATTCTTGTTGACGGCCCGGTATCCGACCTTCCTGGCCACTGCGAGCCGTTCGTCGGGACATCCGGTGCTCGCCGTCGAGGTTCCCTTGGCGGTCATTTGTCCCGCAATTCGCCGCATGTCGGGCGGGCCGTGGGAAGCGGACGACGAGTTGGTTCAACCGTTGACGCCGATCGAACAGCGGCTGGCGAAACGCCTGGTCAGCTGCCTGGTCCCGGAAGCGCTGGCTATCGCGGGCGAAGGCGAGCCGTGGGAAGAGCTGGCCTTGGCCGTCCACGACCGTCTGCCGCGGGTCGTACCGGCGTGGTCGCGAACGCTGGCAGTCGGCGTCCAGTTTCAGCTCAAGCTCGGGCGCGTGTCCGGCCTGATGAGGTGCTGGGTGCCGTGGCCCGTGCCGTGGGCCACTTGACGATGCCGACACGGGATGTCACGATCTTTTTGCGGACCTCGCGAACGGCTTGAAACAATCGTCAATTACCCTCAGACTGCGGATGGAAAGCATGGCGGAGTCACAAAAAGTCTATTTGGCCGTTGATTTGGGAGCTTCCAGCGGTCGCGTCGTGGCCGGTTTGTTCGACGGGCGCCGGCTGGCCTTGGAAGAAGTGCATCGTTTTGAGAACGGCCCGGTGCTGACGGCCGGCCGGATGTACTGGGATTTGCTGGCCCTGTGGAGCCATATCCAGCACGGGCTGCAAGCGGCGGCGACGAAGTACGGCGATCGCGTGGCAAGCGTCGGCGTCGACACGTGGGGCGTCGACTTCGGGTTGCTGGGGCGCAACGACGAACTGTTGGGCAATCCGTACCATTATCGAGACCAGCGCACGGCCGGGATGTTCGAAAAGGCTTTTGCGATCGTCAGCCGCGGGGAGATTTTCGCGCACACCGGCTTGCAGTTCATGGAATTGAACACGTTGTACCAGTTGCTGGCGATGACGCTGCAGAAATCGCCTCTGCTGGATGCGGCCGAATCGCTGCTGATGATGCCCGACTTGTTCCATTGGCTGTTGACCGGCGAGAAAGCCAATGAATTCACGGACGCCTCCACGACCCAGATGGTGGATCCGCTGACCAAGACCTGGTCCGCACCGCTGCTGCAGCGATTGGGCATTCCGACCCATTTTCTCGGCCCCATTGTCCAGCCGGGCACGCGTTTGGGACCTCTTCGCCCCGACGTGGCGGAAGCTACCGGCCTGCGCGGCGTTCAGGTCGTCTTGCCGGGCACGCACGACACGGCCAGCGCCGTGATGGCGGTGCCGGCGGCCAGCATCGCGGGCGCAACGCCCGATTGGTGTTATATCAGCAGCGGCACGTGGTCGCTGATGGGCGTCGAGAGTCCGCAGCCGGTGGTCAACGACAAGTGCCGCGAATTGAACTTTACGAACGAAGGCGGCGTGGGCGACACGATTCGGTTGCTGAAGAACATCGCGGGCCTGTGGCTGCTGCAAGAATGCCGGCGGGTTTGGAAGCAGGAAGGCCAAGATTACGGCTGGGACGATTTGGTGCGTCAAGCTTCCGCCGCCGCGCCGCTGGTGTCGCTGGTCGCTCCCGACGACGGCCGCTTTGTGGCCCCCAAGAATATGCCCGCCGCGATTCGCGAGTTCTGCTCTCAGACGGGACAGCCGGTTCCGGCCGGCGCCGGGCCGACGGTGCGTTGCATCTTGGAAAGCCTCGCGCTGCGATATCGCATGGTGTTGGGCTGGTTGCAGGAGTTGACCGGGACGCCTATCGGCACGATCCATATCGTCGGCGGCGGCACGCAGAACCGACTGTTGTGCCAGATGGCGGCGGACGCCTGCAATTGCCGCGTCGTGGCCGGACCCGTCGAAGCCACGGCGATTGGCAACGTGATGATGCAAGCCGTCTCGGCGGGAGATTTAGGGTCCATCGCCGAGGCGCGCGAAGTGATCCGGCACAGCTTCGAGGCGGAAGAGTACGCGCCGCAGAATCCCGCCGGATGGGACGAGGCATACGCGCGATTTGAACAACTGGCCGACAGATAGGGTGGGAGGCATGGCAGGTCGTTTGGGACCGCGAAAGGAATAACGGTCGGTTTTTCAATGTAGTCATCACGCTCCGCGTGATGTCATGTCGTCACGGCGGAGCGTGACGACTACATTATCTCAATGCGCCGGCCGCCTCGCCGCAGAACAGTCAATACCATTTAGAGGCTCCTCATGAAAGCACCCCCAAAGATCGGCGACACGGCCGAAATCGAATTCGTTGTCGACGCCGCTCACGTGATCGACTTTGCCGACGCCCAGATGCCGGCCGTGTTAAGCACGCCGTATCTGATCGGTTTCCTCGAGCGGACGGCGCGCAAAGCGCTCAGCCCCGTGCTGGGCGCGGGCGAACAGTCGGTGGGCGTCCACGTAGACGTCCGCCATCTGGCGCCGACTCCGCTCGGGCACCGCGTCGTGTGCGTCGCACGCGTGATTCACGTCGAGGGTTCCGTGGTCAGTTTCCAGGTCGAAGCTCGCGACGAACGGGAACTGATCGCCCGGGGGCTGCACAAACGCCGAGTCATTCTGGCGGAACGATTCGCCGCCCGCGTCCAACGCAAATTGAACACCGAGAGGAAAACCGTGTGACCCTGCCCAGAAATCCCACGCGCGCGGTCCGAATCGGATCGGTGGTGATCGGCGATCATCACCCTATCGCCGTTCAGAGCATGACGGCCACGCGGACGCAGGATATCGACGCGACCGTCGCGCAGGTCCAGGCGCTGTGCCAGGCCGGAGCCGACGTGGTCCGCATTGCGGTGGACAGCGCGGCGGACGCCGAGGCGCTGGCGGAGATTCGCCGGCAGGTCTCCGCAAACCTGTCGGTGGATCTGCAGGAGAACTATCGGTTGGCCGAGCGGGTGGCGCCGCACGTCGACAAGATCCGCTACAATCCGGGCCACTTGTACCATCACGAGCGGGACAAACCGTGGCAGGACAAGGTCCGTTACCTGGCCGCCGTGGCGGGCGAGCACGATTGCGCGATCCGGATCGGTGTGAATTGCGGCAGCGTGGATCCGGCTCAGAAGAGCCGCTACGCTCCGCAGGATTCCATCTCGCCGATGCTGGACAGCGCGTGGGAGCATTGCGAATTGCTGGATGCGATCGAAGGCGCGCGGTACTGCGTGTCGTTGAAAGATTCCGATCCGGCCAAAGTGATCGAAGCCAATCGCCGCTTTGCCGAGCGGCGGCCGGACGTGCCGCTGCACTTGGGCGTCACCGAAGCGGGAATGCCGCCCGACGGCATTATCAAAACGCGGATCGCGCTGGAACAGCTCATCGGCGGCGGCATCGGCGATACGATCCGCGTGTCTCTGACCGTGCCCAATGCGCGGAAAGCCGAAGAGATCGTCGTGGGCCGGCAGATTCTGGCGGACATCGCCGCCGGGCGCGTGCGATCGGTCGTGAAACTCGACCCCCAATCGCTGAATCTGATTTCCTGTCCCAGCTGTTCGCGGGTGGAGAACGAAGCCTTTGTCGATTTGGCGCAGCGGGTTCAAGAGATGACCCAGTACGCCCGCCGGCATGCCCTGACCATCGCCGTGATGGGCTGCCGGGTGAACGGTCCCGGCGAGACCGACGACGCGGATCTGGGACTGTGGTGTGGTCCCCACTTCGTCAACCTGAAACGTTCGGGACAGCTCGTGGGCGCGTTCAGCTACGACGAGATTTTGGCTCGCCTGCGGGCGGAACTCGACGATCTGATTGCTTCGCGAGCCGCAGAATGAGCCGCTCCAACACGAAGCGCGCGCGGCCGGGGGCCGAATGGGATCCCTTGAGTCCCAGGTCCGCCTCGAGCAACCATCGGTACAGCTGTCCTGCCCGGTCGCGGCCCATCTGTTTGAGCTGCCCCTCGGCTCGCTGCAAGGTGCCTTTGGGCCAATCGCGAAAGCCGGCCTGGCCCAGGACGTCGCGCAGCTGCGGCCGCTTGCCTTGACGCTCGGCCCGCTCGTACAAACGGGTCGCGGCGGCAAACCGCCGCAACGACCACGAGAATTGGCCGAACAGCGCGACCGGATGGTCGGTCGATTGCAGCAACCGCTCGAACTGCAGCAGCGCTTCGGCGGCGTTGCCGTCGCAGGCCGCGTCCAGCACTTCCCAAATCGTCTTGGCCCGCCAGCCGCCGATCACCTCTTGGACCAGTTCGGGGGAAATCTGGCCGCCGGATGGAACAAACAAAGCCAGCTTGGCCAGGTGCTGGTCCAACAAGCCGACCTCGGGGCCCACCAGGTCGAGCAGCAGCCGGGCCGCCTTCGGCGCCAGCTTGGCACCATGGTGCGCGTGCGCCCAGGCGGCCAACCAGGTGAGTAACCGCGGTTCGTCAATCACCTTGTTTTTGCTGGAGCTTGCCTTCTGAGGAACCCGGCATTCGATCTGCAAACCGTGCCGGTCGGCCAGCTTGTACACGCGGGTGTTGCTGGCCCACGTCCCTACGTTCAGCACCAGCACGTTTCGCGATTTCGAGCGCTCCGCATACTGTTCGAGCTTCTCGCGGCACCGTCCGACGAAATCATCCGCGTCATCGACGATCGCCAGCCGCCGTCCACCGCCGCCGAACAACGCCACCGTTGCCAGCTCGTCGTGAACGTCGCGCCACTGGGCGGTGCTCCCGTCGAAATTCTCTGCCGGTGTATCGCCGTCACCCAAAACTTGACGGCGGATCGTTTGAAGCGCCAATCGCTTGAGAAACGGTTCATCTCCGAACACGACGCAAAATGCCGGTGCTGGAACGGCTGACTCCGCGCTCAAATAATCGAAAACGTGGATGGTGCTCGACATGATCCGCGTGGGAAAACCTCTGGAGTTCGAATTCGCCTCCGCACGCTACCACGGTGCGGAGCAGAACTGTCGAGGATTGTACCACGCCGGGGACGGGCGATGCGAGACGGGGCGTTTTCGCACTATCCTTCCAGGTCGACCTGCTCGGCCAACGCTTGCAGTTTGGCGACCGCCCGCTGCTCGAGTTGCCGCACACGTTCCTTCGAGATTCCGAGCTTGTCGGCCAAGCATTGAAACGTGCGGACCTGGCGGTGTGCTCCCAGCGCGAATCGGCCGCGCACGATGAACTGCTCGCGGCGGTCCAAATGGGGCAACAGATTCCCCAGCTGCGCCCGCATCCGCATCCACTCGTTATCGTTCAGGGGTGAAGTCCGATCCTGTTCCGGCAGGCTCATCAAATCGTCCGAAGCGACAACGTCAAACCGGCCGTCTTCCTTGTGCTGGTCGGTGATCGCTCGATAAGCATTCCTGGCAATGGCCCGATACGCATAGGTGCTGAACCGAAAACCGCGGTGGTAATCGAACTTGTCCACGGCCTGCATCAGCGACACGATCCCGTCGCTCAACAGGTCGTCGAACGCGTGCTTTGGCGAAACGAACTTCTTGACGATGGAAATCACCAGTCGCATATTGGCCTTGATGATCTGGTCGCGCACGCAGGTGGCATGACCTACCAAGCGGTCGATCTCGTCCATCGCTTCCACGTTCGGCGAGTCGGGATTCAACCGAACCCGCAGCGCATTGGCGCGGTATTTCAGATAGTTCATCCGCCGAAACAAGTCTCGCTCCTCCTCCGCCGTCAGCAGCTTGCTCTCGCACAATCGGGCCAAGTGGGCCGGCAGATCCTTGGGCAGCTTGCCCTGCGGAGCCGTGATCGAGGATTCGCCGCCGACACTCTCGCGGCCGAGGATCTTGCGCCGAGCGTCCGGACGCCGAAAGTCATCGTTCGAGATGAAGTCGATTTCGCGATCAAGCAGCTTTCGTGTTCGCACACGCTGCTCGTCCGGTGGAAAAGTCGAGTGGAAGGAATAAGGCTCATGGTTCGTCTTGCGTGTCGTGGCTGTCCTGCGAGGCTTTCCAACGGTTGCGGTCGTCATGCGTATAGGTCCTTTTCATCGTCTATCGTGCGAATGTGCGAGTTTCTCTCGTGTACTGCAGTGGTTACCGATGAAGGGCCGAACGCTTAACAGCTAAAACGTTCAAAACATCCAACCATGGCGGGGTGTAGATGCAGAGAAAAATGTGGGCTTCTATGCCTGTTCAAAACGCCATTCGTCTTCATGTTGGAGCAGCGCCGAATCTAACATGCTGCCGACAAGCGGATCTGATTAGGAATGAGGAGAGCTTCAGGCTGGTGTCCCGAGTCTGCCCCAGCGCCGCTGGCTAGTGTCCTACTTTCAGGAACACGGCTGGTCCGCAAAGGAGATGTGCATCAACTTAGCCTCAAAGTGCTAGCAAAAACAGTGCTGTCACGTTGACATCTATACCGCTACCGGTAGAATGTAGCGTCCGTAGCGCAATTGCTATTGCCGCAAGCAGATACGATCGATACATTAAGTTAACTTTTTATCAACGACAGCCAATAGTGAATAGGCTGCACGTGAATTTGGTCAATTTAAGTAGTCGTCGCATGACTGGCTGTCGGCGATCGTCGTCGCAGACAGTTTAGCGAAAGTCAAAATGGCGCATCAAACATGCTCGGCGACACGCGTGCGATTTTGTTCCAGACAGAGCTTGAATGGCCCCCCGTGGAATTCGGCAATTTCCGCGTGGGACCGACATTCGTGCGTAGACTTTACAATGCGATGTTCGAGCCTGATTTTTCCGACTACCATTACGACAACCTAGACCTTCAGGGTAAGCCGCCGACTCTATCACGACAATCGGAAGACGGCCGCCGTTGGATTTGCCAGCTTCGTGAAAGATCGCTATTTGTCGAGGATCGATGGCCATCTAATCCGCAGTCGTGGATGGATGAATATGGCAAAGCGCCGCCGAAGTCGCGTCTTGATGAGTTTGTAAAAGCCGTTCAAGCGGTGGCTGGTGCCGCGCAACACGTGGCCACAGAAATTGGTTGCGAACTACCTCCGATCTTCGTTCAGCGGTGTAAGATCCAGTGTTTGTCACAGCCGCTCGGAAGCAGAGGATCGCTCCAATTGTTGGCAGGAAAAGTAGCCAGAGTAATGGATGTTATTGCCCCATTTGGAAGACCGCCGTCGTATTTCGGTGTCAGGTTTCGATTCAGTCCGTGTGACATTGAACGAGGTGATAACACGACGCAGCACAGGGATTTTGCAACTGTTCGATTCGAAACATTCACAGAGGACGCATCGCAAGTATGGATGGAGGTGGCAGCAGCGCATCTGGCTACTGAAGGCCCTCTGTCATTTGATGATCCAGGGCCAATTCAGGCAAACATTAAGAAGTCCTACGATTTCCTCACGGAGAAATGCAGGGAGTTTCTGAATCAGTTTGACGAGCTTCCAGATGGCGATGACGCAGAGGATGACACGGACGAAGGCGAGACAGACGAAGACGGCCATTAAACACGACACGGGAGAATGAACCATGCAATGGGCAACGCGACCACAATGGACCGGAATTCGCACTAGAAGCACTGAACCAGTGCGAGTAGGTGTCGATGCTGCGTTCGTCAGCGATTTCAACGCTGACATCCCTGACTTTGCCTGGGATAGCGAAGCGCCAGAGAGCGACATTCCTTCAGAAGATTTAATGGACATTGATGACGCAAGGCGGTCCCTTGCTGACCCATCACCAAGAACTTCTCTTGCAGACCTCAGGCGTGAACTAGGCATTTGACAAAGCCATGCATGACGTGACCGGCGAACATCAGGACCGGCCATTTGACGTGGAGTTTACGTCAAGTGCGAAACGGGACATGAAGAGGCTAAAGAAGACCGTTGGCCTGGAGGCGTGCAAACGAATCTTCGACACAATTCAAGAACTTGAAACGGACCCATTCCCACCAGGACACGAACGGTTAACCAATCAAGGCGGGTTTTGCCGAATACGTGTTGGAGCTTACAGGGCGATTTATTCCGTATCGGAAGCGTCAATGGTAGTGACGGTGTCCAAGGTCGCGCATCGTCGCGATGTCTACCGTCACTGAGAATAGAGGCAGGTGCGGGATCGAACCCGCGCCGGGATCTCTGCCTGAACAAGCCAGTCCCGGATTGCCGATTATAAATCGGATGCCTTACCCCTCGACCAACCTGCCGCAAACCGCCGGATCACTCCGGCGGTTTTCGTTTCTTGCGTGGTCGTTCCGTAACAAACGACGCAGGGTCCACGCCACTGCTGTGGCGAACCGCCGTAGCATACCCACCTGACAGTCGTGTGACCGCAAGAATTGCGAGACGGATTTGCGGGCCGATTCTGGCCCGTACCCCGTCGCCTCACCAAGCTGCTGCCGCCGCGCGTCATTGACACTCTCGCAGCAAGTCGGCGAATTTATCAGCCCAAGGGGTAGACGCGAGAGCTGGTGTGGTAGCTTGCAGATACTGAATACGGTCGGCCGCTTCGCGCTTCTGTCCCAGTTTCGACAAGGCCACGACCGTGGCGAATTTGGCTTGATACCAGAGTTCGCTTTGAGGCCGAGCGCGACTTGCGATGCGGCGCCAACGATCCAATGCCATTTTCCAAGCACTGGGATCGTCTCCGTCCAGCAACAATTCGGCGTACGTCGCCTGAAGCGGGGCATCGTCCGGGTAGCGTGCCGCCAAGATGCCGTAAGCGGCGGCGGCCTCGTCGCGCCGCCCCACGGCGGCAAGGGATTCGGCTCGCCATCGCTCGAGCTTGGCCCGTACGGAGGCGTCCAGCTGGGCCTGGCGGGCGCCGAGCATCTCCACGGCCGCCAGCCGGATCGCGGCGATTTCTCGTCGTCCGCTCGGCGTCGCCGATTCGGCCATTGTCGACAAGCTGGCGACGAGATCCGCAAGCGATTCCGGCGAAAGGCTTCCCAGTTGCCGAAGCGTCCGTTCCGCCTGGGCGGACTGGCCCTCTTGAGCCGCCAATGCCAGCACGAGCAGCGCTTCCGCCGCAGCCCGCCACGCGGCGTCCGGAGGCGGATTGCCGTTCAGTGCCGTCCGCAACAGAGACTCCGCCTGGACGGCGCCGCGCCGGCTGTATCGGACCAGAATTCGAGCCGCGGATTCCGCCGCAAGCCGGTCGTGCGATGTCCAAAGCTGAGCCGCGTCCGCGACGAGGCGTTCGAGGCGGCCGGCCAGCGAGTCGGCGATCGCGTGTGCGGCCGATTCGAGGGCTTCTTGGTTTGTGTCTGCGTCCGCGCGCCGTTCGTCCAAGTGCTTTTCCCAGCAGCGAACCGCCGCCGGCAGGGATTCGGCGAGGTGCTCGGATTCCCTCCCGATTCCGTGATAAGCTTCGGCCGCAGCCGCCCACTGGTGTTGCCGTTCACGAAGTCGGCCGAGCCACAAGCGGGCCGTGTCGCTGGTCTTGCCCGCCGTCCAGAGCGTCAAGTGTTCGGACAGGATTTCCCCGTACGTGTTCAACGCCGCCTGGTCCTGCCGGGCCGCTTGCGCCGCATTCCAAGCCGCCAACAGGTGAGCTTCAGCCGCTTTCGGCTGGGCTTGCAAGTCGCGAGCGAGCGACCGCAGGCGTTCGGCGGCGGAAGCATAGCGTTTGCGATTTTGGTCCACGAGGGCCGCTTTGTAGCGAAGCTGGAACGTTTGTTCCGCTTGACCGCTTGCCGCGGCAGCTTGGGCCGCTTTTTCGTAGGCGAGGATCGCTTCGTCGGCTTGACCTTTTCGGTATAGATGATCGCCCGTGCGAATCAAGACATCCAAGCCGGCCGCACCCCGTCCGCCGCTGATGGAGTGGACCAGCAGCAGTTCCGATCGGCGGCCCCATCCCGGGCCGTGGACTTGTTCGACCAGTTTGACCATCGCCACAGCTTGGGCCTGCCAGAGTTCTGCTTGTTCGGCATCGTTCCGCGCGTGGGCGTCACGCCACAAGGCAAGGTATGTCTCCAGGTGGGCGAAATCCAATTCGGCCGAGACGCGACCGGCGAGCTGGCGGCCTTGGCCCAAGAGCTGTAACGCCTGCTGCGGCCGGCCCCGTGCCAACTCCAGGCGGACCGCCTCGGCCCGTGCCTCCAGCGCCGTGTCGACTTGGTCAGGGGACGGTTGCACCTGAGGCAGCGCCTGCTCCGCCGCGGCAAAGTCGCCCAACAAGCGGTAGCAACCAGCCCGGTCGATGCGGAAGCGATCTGCCAGCGGGTCGCCCGCGGCGAGTTGCGTCAGCCCTTGGCCCAACGTCCGGACGGCCTGTGTCAACATGGCGATTCGGTCGTCGCTGTCCGAGGCATAGCACAGCGCCAAACCGCGCTGCGCACGGCTCCGCTGCCAGCGAACGTGATGCTGCAGGGCGGTCAGCTCGTCGGCCGTCAGTTCCTCCCCCCGCGGCGGCTGGCGATGGCGCTGGGGGATCTCGCGAGTCAACTCGTCGTCCAGCTGTTCCAAGATTCGGCTCGCTTCGCGGAGCACGCCCCTGGCTGCCTCGCGCGAAGCGCCCGGATCGGGCAGCAATTCCGCTTCCAGCCGCAACAGTTCTCCTTGCGTGACCACGGTCAGCCCATCTTGGACACGGACCAGAATCCGCCGCGGGTTTGCCGCGTGATCGCGTTGAAAATCCGCAGCCGCTCGCCGTGCCTGTTGCCACAGCGGCTCGCGCTCGGCCGGGACGGCATGCGCCGCTTGTGCCGCATAGCATTGCAGCAACTGGATCACTAGCTCGGCTTGCGTCTCGGCCGCCAATTGCGCGTCCGCCAAACGTTCGCGGCAGAACGCCTCGGCCAGCAGAAATAATCGCCGCTGGCGCAGTCCTTCGGCAAAGCGGGCATCTTCGTTGTCCGCTCCCACTGCCGGTGCCCAGACCAGCAGCGCCAGCATCAGCGGCAGGCACGTTCTACGTCGTTGATCTCCATGTTTGTCCATCTTGCCACACGCCAGAGCTTCGCTTGCCCAAGATCGGCCTTCGTCCTAAGATAAGGATACCTATCAATTTAGCTTCTTGTGTGGCAATATGCACGCGAGGCGGACTTTAAGTTGGATGCGGCGGGAGAGGGATTGGGAGACGATTGATGACAGATGCCCATGCCGTTCGGCGGCAGTTTCTTCGGCCCAGCGGACGCTCGGCTCTCGCCCGTCGCTCTCGAGGCGCTCGTCTCGATTTCCGCAGCGGGGGTCTGGCCAACCGCTGGTGGGTTGGCGCGGCCGTCTGGTTGCTGGCCGCTTCGGGGGGCTTCGCCCAGGACAGGGCGGACAAGGCGGCGGCGTACCAGAACGTTTTTCAGCCGGCGCCCAGCGACGTGCGGCGGCCGCTGATGTACGCCGAAAAGGCGATCGCCGAGAGGCGTTATAGCGACGCCGCGTTGCGTCTAGGCCAATTGCTGGTCAACGAATCGCTGGACGATCCCGAGGCGCAGGACTACTTTTTGGTCAGCACGGAGGAAGCTGAGGCGGCTTTGGTGACGCAGCGGCTGAAGGGCAAAGCCCTGCAGCTGATCGCCGGATTACCTCCGCCGGGCCGCCAGGCCTACGAGTTACAGTTCGGCGCCCAGGCACGGGCGTTGCTGGACGAAGCGTTGGTACAGGACGACGACACCAAGCTGGGCGACGTGATCCGGCGTTTCTTTCACACCCGCGCGGGCTATGAAGCCTGCCTGCTAGCCGGTCGCAACGAGCTGGCTCGAGGGCGCCCGTTGTCGGCCGCGCTGCATTTGCAGCGACTGGACGATGTGCCGGCCGCCGTTGGTGCGTTCGATCCGGAACTGTCGCTGCTGCTGGCGACCTGCTGGTGGTACGCGGGCGTGGCGGACCGGGCGCAAGCGGTCTTGCTTGGGCTGAAGTCTCGCTTGCCGGGGGCTGTCCTGCGGCTGGGCGGCCGGGACGTGCCCATCTTCAGCGACGATGGCCGGGCCTTGCCGTGGCTCGAGGATCTCGTCGGCCGGGCGGGCGGCCTGGCGGTGTCCGATGCGTTCCAGTGGGTGATGTATCGCGGCAGTGCGCAACGCAATGCCCGCTCTCGTGGCAGCCTGCCGATGATGAACTTTCGCTGGCTGGTGCCGACCACTATCGACCGGGAAGACGAAAAAACGGTCGAACGGATCACGCGGCGTTATCGCGACGAAGGCCGCGCGGCGATGCCCGCGTTGCAGCCGCTGGCCGTGGGCGACGTGGTCGTGATGCGGACGCCCGGCAAGCTGCTGGGAGTCGATTTTTCCAGCGGCAAGCGGATCTGGGTCTGGCCGCCGTGGGAGGATGATTCGGCAGATCTGTACCGAGGCGACATGACTTCGTTCCGCCTCACGGCCCAAGGCGACCGCGAGCTGGAATTGCAGCAACGGATTTGGGACGACGCCTTGTACGGCCAGATCAGCAGCGATGGCCGGTCCGTGTTTGTTCTGGACGAACTCGGCTTTGCCCCCAACCCGGCCAATCCGGCGCGGCAGATGATCATCGCGCAAGGCGGCGTGGCCTTTCGGCATCCCGGCGCGCCCCAGTCCAGCAACCAGCTGGTTTCGCTGAGCTTGGCGCGGCAAGGCGCGGCGCAGTGGATCGTCGGCGGCGAAAGCGGCGAGGACGAACCGAATCTTGCGGGCGCTTTCTTCCTGGGACCGCCGCTTCCGCTGGACGGGCGGTTGTACGCGATCGCGGAATTCAACGGCGAGATTCGCCTGGTGGTGCTGGACGCCAAAACCGGACGATTGCAGTGGCAACAGCAATTGGCCCACGCGGACAACCGCACGATCCTGGTCGATGCGGGGCGAAGGCTGAGCGGGGCCACGCCCTCGTATGACGGCGGCATACTGGTCTGTCCGACGTCGGTCGGCGCCGTCGTCGCCGTGGACGCCACGACGCGCGAGTTGCTGTGGGGGTTCCAGTATCTCAAACGGCCGCAGGGCAACCAGCAGCAGTTTTTTGGATTTGCGCCCTTCAACGTCTCGCCGCTCAAGCCGGTCGGCGCACGCTGGGCGGATGCAACGGTCAGCATCGCCGACGGCCGCGTGCTGGTGACGGCCGTCGAATCGGATCAACTGTATTGCTTGGACCTGCGCACCGGCCAGCCCGCGTGGCCGGCTCAGGAACGGGACGAGCGGCTGTACGTGGCATGCATCCACGACGGCCGGGCTGTATTTGCCGGCGTCAACCGCGTCTCGGCAGTTCGCTTGACGGACGGCCAGCCCGCCTGGTCTGCTCCGCTGGTGTTGAACGATGCGCCCAGCGGCCGCGGCTTTTACAGCGACCATTTCTATTTTCTCCCGACGATGGGCGCGGAACTGCTCAAAATCGATCTCAACCGCGGCGAAATCGTCCAGCGCACCGGCACGTCGCTGGTGCTGGGAAATCTCGTCTGTTTTCAGGACGAAATCCTCTCGCAGGGGCCGGAGTCCCTGGCGGTGTTCTGGCAGAGCGATCCGTTGCGGCGGCGCGTCGAGAAGACGCTGGCCGAGAACCCCGATGACGTGATCACCCTGGCGCGATACGGCGAACTGCTGCTGCAAGAGGAAAAACGTCCGGAGGCGATCGAAACGTTTCGCCGCGCGCACCAGCTGGCGCCCGGCGACGAGGCGGTCCGGCTGCTGTTGAGCGGGGCCATTTTGAGTTCGTTGCGGGACGACTTCGCGGCCGCCGTGACGCGGTACCCGGAGATCGAAGGGCTGCTCGATCGGCCTTCTCAGCAGGCCGAGTACTTGCGGATCATGGCGCGCGGCTGGCAGCGGCAGGGAGCATTGCAGAAAGCCTTCGACGCCTATCGGGAATTGGCCCAGCTGCGGGCCGAACTGCAGCACAGCGGCGGAGCGGCGGAGATGGAATTGGAACGTGTGGACCGCAATTGGAGCGTCCGCGCCGACCGCTGGCTGCAGGCCCGTTTCGGCGAACTTCTGCGAACCGCAACCGGCGACGAACTGGCCCGGATGGACCAGGCGGTTCGGGAGACGTTCGACCAGGCCGCGGCCGGCGGCGAAATCTCGGCGCTGCGCAAAGCGGATCGCCTGTTCGGCATGCATGACGGGGCCGAGGCGATTCGGCTGCAGTTGGCTCGTCAACTGGTCAAGTCCGGCGAGGTGCTGGAAGCCGAACTGCTGCTGAGCCGGCTGGAAGAATCGCCCGTTGCGGCCATCCGCGCGGCGGCGGTCGCCGAATTGGCAGAGTTGATGGTGCTGACGCGGCACACCGCCGTGGCTTGGCGATACTATCGCACTCTGGGCGAAGAGTACGGCGACACGGTCTGCCGCGACGGCAAGACGGGCGGACAATTGTACGAACAGGCTGCGGAGACGGCGGCGCTGCGCGAGGCGGCCGAAGCGGAGCAGCCCTGGCCCGAGGGCAAGGCCGACGTCGGCGATTCCCAGGATCGCGTGGCGCTGAACGTCAGCTATCGCCGCGTGTTCGCCTGTGACGAGCGGCAGCGGACGGGCCCCAGCCCGCAGAGCTTGTCCGTGTTTTATGACCAGGCGCGGAACGCCATCCTGATTCGCGAGGGCACCGGCAGCGTGATCGCGAACGTCAGTTTGGGTAGTCACAAATTGGCCGCCCAGGACTTCAGTCCCACGCACTTTCGCGTCCGCGGCCACTTGCTGGTGGTTTCGATGGGCATGGAAGTCGTGGCGATCGATCTGATGCGGGCCGCCGGCACTGCCGGCAAGCCGGCGGAAGCCGTCCTGTGGCGTCACGATCTGGTGCGGCCGAATATCCCGGGCAATATGTACCACACCCAGCTGCAGGTACAACCGCTGGCGCACCCCTGGGGTCGAAATCGGATGACGTTCGTCAATCTCCAGCGGGAACTGGTCGGCGTGACCGGGCCGCTGCTCGATTCCGGCGTGTACTTTATCGAAGGCCGCGCGCTGATCTGCGCCGATCCGCTGACCGGGGAAACGATCTGGTCGCGCGACGGTTTGCCGGCCGGGTCAGATCTGTTCGGCGACGAGGAGTGGATTTTCGTCGTGCCGCCGGACGCGGACACGGCCCTCGTCTTCCACGCCCTGGACGGGGCGGCGGCCGACGCCGTTCCCAGCGAACCACTGGCCAACCGCTGGACCACATGGGGCCGCCATGTGCTGGCCTGGAAACCTCAGTCAGCTGACGATCACGCCGAAAACGTCCCGGCCCCTGAGACGGCCGAGAGCGAGAAGCTGGCCAAAATGCCGTTGGAATTGCGTTTGTACGATGCCCTGACCGGCGACGTGATCTGGCGCGAGCAGGTTCCGGCGGGCACGCGGGGCACGCTGATCGAAAGCGACGAAGTCGCGTTACTGCAGCCCAACGGCCGCTTGATCGTGCGCTCGCTGCAAATCGCCGAGCCCCTGCTGCAGGCGCAACTGGAGCCCGACCAGGCCCTACGCATGGTGCATGTGTTGCGGTCCCGGGACCAGTACCTGGTCGCCGCCAACCGCGTCGGTCAAACGCCCGCCGACAACGCGGCGATCCAGGTTCGCTCGATCGTCACCGGTGGCGACGTGCCGCTGGTCACCGGGCGGCTGTACGCATTCGACCGCCGCAGCGGCCGGCCGAGCTGGCCCGCCCCGGTCGACATCGACCAATTCGGCCTGCCCATGGACCAGCCGCGCGAGACGCCCGTGTTACTGCTGTTGCGGCAATTCACGCCGCCCGGCGCGCAAGGCCCGCGCCGCGAGCAGACCTCGATCCTGTGCCTGGACCGCCGCACCGGCCAACCGCTGCTGGACAAGACCGACATTCCCACCCAGACCAACGCCTTCGAGATCGTCGCCGACCGCCGCAAGCAAACCGTGACCGTGATCCTGCCGGCGAAGACGTTCGTGATCGCGCTCAGCGGCGAATAGCCGCGCGTGCGTGCGGCCGGAACGATCGTCGGCCGGACCTCGTCGCTGGCAGCGAAAAGGTTACGAACACTGGAGACTTTATCGCTCGAGTGGACGGATACGACGAGGGCCGGCATTGAGCAACTCCAAGAGTCGCTACCGAACACGAGGATCAATCGCTGAGGCGGATGAAGTGGGGGGGATGCGGGAGTCGACTCGCGGCTCCCGTTCGAAGGAATGTCGCTCAGCTTCCACACCTTGGCAACGATGTCTTGAACAGCGGTCATGGACTTTGTCCTCTGGAACCCAGCGGACGATAGCGCCGACGAAAAGACCCGCGTCCCCTCGCCCCCGTCCGTCAGGAGTGGGAAGTGCTCGATTTTCACGTCTTGAGTTCCGCCGTCAGCAGCACGTCATTCTTGAAAGAGGAAGCCGCGAAGGCGAGGGCTTGTTCCACGTCTTCGGCCGTTAGATGCGGGTGTCGGGAGACGATTTCGTTTCGGCTGGCTCCAGCCCCCATCCATTCCAGGATAAGTTCCACGCTTATCCGTGTCCCCTTGATCACCGGCTTGCCGCCGAGGATCGCAGGGTTAGAGACGATTCGATCGAACATCTGCAGGGCTCCTCATGAAGGGGCTCAGGCTGGGACTTGCCACACCGCAGGGGCGGTGTCGAAAACGTACCGTTCCGCCTGCGAGGCATAATCGGCCAATAGCGGATTGCGCTGGACCAATAAGCCAGGTGTTGGGCGAGGCAACGCCGTCACCAAGGGCATGCTCCTCGTTTGTTTCTGATCGCAAGTTTTGTGGTCACCGACGTGAGCGTCGGCTGCGATTTGTCACTTTGGCAGATCGGTTTCTGTCAGTTTGACGGACTCGTTCACCCGCCTTGTTCAGCGCGCGGCCTGGCGCGCCCGATTCAGACGCATCGTCGTAAGATCTTGAACGAAAACGGTTTTTTAGGGCTCGTCTTGCGTGGTTGACGCGTGCCGTTTTCCCGTGGCGACGTGCAACTTCGAATTGGCACGCTGCTTGCTTATAAAGGCTTACGGCGTGAATGCAATGCCAAGCTCGAAGTAAAGTGACAAGTGGTGCCGAGCGATCGGCGGAACCCCATAACTCGTAATTGAGGAGGACAGAATGATGTTAGGCACACGTTGGCAACCGGTGGCGGATGTCCAGGCGGAAGTGAATCGCCTGCGGGACGAAATGGATCGGCTGTTCGGACGGTGGACCGGCCGGCGGTTCCCGCTGGCGCCGACGACCTATCCGATGATGAATGTTTGGGAAGACGACGAGAATCTGTTCGTCGAGGCAGAACTGCCGGGCATGGAGTTGGGCGACTTGGAGATCTACGCCCAGGCCGATCACTTGGCCGTCAAGGGCGAACGAAAAGAGCCGGCGTACGACAAGATCACGTGGCATCGTCGGGAGCGCGGTTACGGCAAGTTTGCCCGGGTGCTGGAACTGCCGGTCCCGGTGGATGAAAACCAAGTCCAGGCCGCTTTCAAGGGCGGCGTGCTGACCGTCACGTTGCCCAAACGGCCGGAAGCCAAGCCGCGGCGGATCGAAGTCCGCGCCGAATAGACGCGGCCGCTTCAGGACGCGACACGGTTACGACAACCCAACGGAAAACGAATTTCAGAAGGAGAATAAACGATGTCTCAATTGACCAAACAGCAACATTCGAACGGGGGTTCGGACGTCGAGCGGACCCGCGAAACCCCGACGTATACCCCTCGGTTCGACATCTGGGAGACCGACGAGGAATTGATCCTGTGCGGTGATCTGCCGGGTGTCGAGCCGCAGGATTTGGACATTCGATTCGAGAACCGCGAATTGATGGTCCTCGGCCGCGTGGCGCCTCGGCACGGCGCTCGACGGCAATTGTACGGCGAGTACGGGATCGGCGACTTCTACCGAACGTTTGCCATCGGTGAGACCATCGATGGCAGCAAGACGTCGGCCGAACTGAAGAACGGCGTATTGACCTTGCATCTGCCGAAAACCGAGGCCGTCAAGCCGAAACGGATCGTCGTCAACGCCGGATGAGCGAATCGTCCGCCATGCAGACTATTTCGGAAAGTTGGAAAGGAGGTAAGACCATGTTCAGCATAATCCCGCGGAAGAAGAGTGGAGATGACTTCGGGAGCGTGTCAGCAGAACCGGTCGAACGTCAGCTGACGCGTCTCCGCCAAGATTTTGACAATCTCGTCAGCCATTTTTGGCGCGATTGGCCCAACGCCGGCGGCGATCTGTTTTCCGAAGATCGCAACTGGGGCTTGGACGTCGACGAGAACGAGAACGAATACCTCGTGCGAACCGAAGCACCTGGCTTCGAGGCCGGTGAGTTCGACGTTCAGATCAGCGGCAACCAGCTGGTGATTCGGGCCGAGCACAAGGTCGAGCAGAAAGAGGAGGCAGGTTCAGCCTACCAATACGGCACTTTCTATCGCAGTTTGCCGTTGCCGTTAGGTGTCGAGCCCGACAAGATCGATGCTCGGTACCACAACGGCATCTTGGAATTGCACCTGCCGAAAAGTGAGAAAGGCCGCGGCAAACGGATCCCCGTCAACGCGGCGTAACGCAGAACACGAGGGCAGTGGACCTTCGTAGCATCGAGCGCCCACGGCTGGCAAGGTTTAACCTGAAGTTCCCTTTGGGATCGTAGCCCTGGTTCTTGTGCAACCGCACAAAAACAGGGCTTTTTTGTTGATCGGTAGGAAATTGGCGCGTCAAAATGTTGGCATGTAAATTCGTCACAAAATATGATCATTAGTCTTGTATTGTCGATATTGGTTGTTACACTTGGTAGGCATGTATATCACTGCCATACCCAATCGTAACTCGCCGCCCGCGATCCTTCTTCGTGAGGGGTATCGCGAGGATGGGCATGTCAAGACACGCACCTTGGCCAACCTCTCGAAGCTGCCGGAAGAGGCCATCGCCGTCCTGCGGCAGGTTCTGGAGGGGAAGACGATGGTGCCCGCCGACGAGTTGTTCGAGATCGTCGAAGACGGTTCTCGAACCCACGGGCACGTGGACGCCGTCCTGATCGCCATGCGACGCCTCAACTTCCCAGGGCTGATCCACTCCCGGCCCTCACGTCAGCGCGACTTGGTGGTGGCCATGGTGGCCGCTCGCATCCTGAAGCCGCAGTCGAAGCTGGCCACGACCCGCTGGTGGTCAAACACGACGTTGCCCGAAATGCTGGGCTTGGATCAGGTCGACGAGGACGAACTCTACGAAGCCATGGATTGGCTGCTGGAACGTCAGCCCCAGATCGAGAAGAAACTGGCGGCCCGTCACTTGGCCGAGGGTGGCTTGGCACTGTATGACCTGACGTCGAGTTACTTCGAGGGCGTCACCTGTCCCTTGGCCGAGCTGGGATACGACCGTGACGGGAAGAAAGGGAAGCTCCAGGTCAACTACGGCCTGCTGACCAACTCCGGGGGCATCCCGGTGGCCGTGTCCGTCTTCAAGGGCAACTCGGGTGATCCGAAAACATTACTGCCTCAGGTCGACAAGTTGCGCAAGGAGTTCCGCCTCGAACAGTTCGTGCTGGTCGGTGATCGCGGGATGATCACGCAGACCCAAATCGACGCCTTGCGCGACATCAAGGGCTGCGGCTGGATCAGCGCTCTGCGTCCCGAAGCGATCAAGAAGCTGATGGCGGGAGGCTCGATTCAGAGGGGGCTGTTCGATGAACGCAACCTGTTTGAACTCACGCATCCGGACTTTCCCGGCGAGCGGTTGATGGCGTGCCGCAACCCCGAATTGGCCGAACGGCGAGCCCGAAAACGGACCAGCTTGCTCGAAGCCACGACCCGGGAGTTGGGCCAGGTCTCCCGAATGGTGAGCCGTGGCCATTTGCGTGGGAAAGAGGCCATCGGCACGGAGGTGGCGAAGATCCTCAAGCAGTACAAGATCGGCAAGCACTACAAGGTCGACATCCGTGAGGACAGTTTTGACTACCGACTCGACCGTGACGCGCTCGCTGCCGAGGTGGCCGCCAAGAGCCCCGGAGAAACGAAGCTCGCCGAAACGCAACTGGCGAGGTTCGAGCGGCACATCGAAGCCATCGCCAAGAAGCTCGACAAGATCCAGCAGCGGACGAAGCAGGGACAACTGCATGGCCAGGCCGCGATCGGAGTGCGCGTCGGCAAAGTCGTCAACAAATACAAGATGTCCAAACACGTTGTGCTTCACATTAAGGACGACTCTTTTACGTTCGAAATCGATCAAGAGTCGGTGACTGCGGAGGCTGCCTTGGACGGCATTTACGTGGTCCGCAGCAGTCTCTCCGCCAAGACCATGGACAGCGCACAAACGGTCCGCAGTTACAAACTGCTCAGCAACGTCGAGCGGGCGTTTCGCTGCCTCAAGAGCGTGGACTTGATGGTTCGTCCCATCCGCCATCGCCTCGAGAACCGGGTCAAAGCGCACATCTTTTTGTGCATGCTTGCGTACTACGTCCTGTGGCACATGACCGAAGCGTGGCGTCCGTTGCTCTTCGCCGACGAGGATCAGGAAAGCAAGTCCTCACGCGACCCCGTGGCGCCAGCAGAACGCTCGGAGGGGGCTCTTCAGAAGGTCCAATCCAAACAGCTCGACGACCACTCCGTCGTTCATTCCTTCCGCACGCTGCTGGACGATCTCGCGCGGATCGTCACCAATCTCTGTCGCTGTCCCGGGCTGGGGCCAGAGGCCCCCACTTTCACCAAGACGACCACGCCCAATCCCCAGCAGCAACGAGCACTCAACCTCCTCCAGTCCATCACCGTGTAGGCAGAACCCGCGCACCCAATTCAAGCACAAACCCCAAGAAACACGGCAAAACTGCGACTTTCAAAAAAGGAACTTCAGTTTAACCCACGAGAATTTGGAGCAAGCAAATCCGTGGGTCGGCGTTGCCGTCCGTGGGCGTTGCACGGTTCGTTCTTAGAAGCGGTTCTATTCACAGGCCGTGACCGCCCCGCGCTGCCGCGGCGTCCAGAATTCGGCGCACGGCCGTTTCGTAGGGAATCCCGGCCCGCAGAAGCGCCGCCGCGAATCCGGCGTCGGGCGACAAGCACGGATTGGCGTTCACCTCCAGAATCCACGGCTGGCCCTTCTCGTCCACGCGGAAATCCACCCTGGTATAACCCCGCACGCCAAACAGGTCCCAGCAAGCCCGTGCCAAGTCGCCGATTCGATCCAGCAGCACGCCGTCTGCGGACGGAAAGTCGAACGTGCGCGGCGTATTCTGGTACTCGAACGAATCTTCCTCCCATTTGGCGCGATAGCCGATCAATCTCGGCTTCCCCTCGGGAAATGCTGAAAAGTCGATTTCGGCCGGTGGTAAAACCTGGCATCCGCCGTCGCCGGCCAAGAGGGAAATGTTGAACTCCCGCCCGGCGATGAACTGTTCGGCGAAACCGGGGCACTGTTGAATCCGGCGAAATTCGCGCAGCCGCTGACACAGGTCGCTCTCGTCGATGACCGTGATCAGCGAGTGTTCGTCCAGGCCGGCAGAGGCGTGCTCGGAAACAGCCTTGATTACAAACCGAGTGCCCGGCCGGATCGGTCCGGCGATCCGAACCGACGCAGGCTCTCCGCCGACCGTCGGGGCGTCCGAGATCCAAGCCGGCGTCGGCAAACCCACTTCGCGCAACCGCTGCTTGGCCAGCAGCTTGTGGTTGGTCACGAAGATGGCTTCCGTCGGCGAGCCGGTATAGGGCATGTTCATCCTATCCAGCAGCGCCGTCACCAGAAACATCAGCGAATCGGAACCGTCCAACGATTCCACCAAGTTGAACGCCGCCGCGGGTTGCAGTTGCCGAAGTTGCCGCTGGAGCGACTGCAGGTTCAAGTCGCAGGGAACGACCGCCGTGGAATGCCCCAGTTGCTCCAAGGCGGCAGAAACCGTTTGAACCTGGACCAGCACGTCACGGTCCGCTGGGGAGGTTTCGTCGATAACTCGATTATGGAGGATGGCAATGATCACCGTCGCAAGGATCCCCTCGTGGGCTCGGAGTGCCGTCTTTACGCGATCCGTTTCGGGCGGCGGATGACCGAATCCACGATGCGGCCGATCAGTGATTGGTAGGGCAGGCCCACCGCCGTGGCGATCATCGGCAGATCGGAGTGAAAGGGGTGCAGGCCGGCCAGCGGATTGCATTCGATGAAGCTGGGTTGTCCCGCGGCGTCGGAACGCAGGTCCAAGCGTCCGCCGTCGCGACAGCTCAAGGCGCGCCACGCGTCCAAAGCCACCTGCTCCGCCCGCCGCACTTCCGCGTCTGAATCCGCGCACACGGGCCGGTACTCCACCAATTCCTCGCACTTCTCCTTGTTCACATAAGAATAAGCATCTGGTTCTGCGGCCTGCAGCAGCACAATCTCCAGCGTCCCCAACACGGCCGCCTCGGGGCCCGTGCCCAGCACACCCACCGTAAACTCGCGGCCGGGAAGGAACGCCTCGACCAGAACCGGCTGGCGGAATTCTTCCAACAGGCTTCGGCAGACGCGCTCCAGGCCATCACGATCGCGGATCTTGGAAGCCGGGCCGATGCCCTTGCCGGTGCCCTCCGCAACGGGTTTGGCAAACACCGGAAAGGCCAGATCGACGTCGGCGATGTCGTCCGGGCGATCCACCAGCGCAAAATCCGGTGTCGGCACGCCCGCGTCGCGGACGACGAGCTTGGTCAGCCCTTTGTGAAGGCAGACGCCCATGACCAGCGGATCCGAGAACGTGTACGGGATGTCGTAGACGTCCAGGATGGCCGGCACCTGGGATTCGCGCGAGGCGCCGCCATGCAGGCCCTCGGCAATATTGAACACCGCATCCCAGCGGTCGCCGTGCGCCAACCGCTCGATCAAACGCTTGGCCGTACCGATGCGATCCGTTTCGTGGCCCAGGCCACGAAGCGCGTCTTCCAACGCATCGATCGTGTCCGGACGATCGAACTCGGCCGTTTCCTGCTCGCTGTAGCCGGCGGACAAATACTCGGCCCGCAAGTCGTAAGTCAAACCAATGCGCACGGGAAAAGCTCCAAGATCGCAAGGGCTATCCGAGAGGATCCGGATACCGATACGTCTGGCCTTCGTAATTGCGGATCAGCAAATCGTCGCCATCCCGCCCCACAACATAACTCGGCTGCAGCGGGATCTTTCCGCCGCCCCCGGGCGCATCGATCACGTACGACGGCACCGCGTATCCGGTCGTGTGGCCTCGCAGCCCTTCGATAATCTCCAATCCCTTGGAGACCGAAGTGCGGAAGTGGGCCGAACCGGAGATCGGATCGCACTGGTACAGATAGTACGGCCGAACTCGCATCATCAACAGCTTGTGGACCAGTTGTTTCATCGTCTCGACGCTGTCGTTAACGCCTTTCAAAAGCACCGTTTGCGATCCCAGCGGAATCCCCGCGTCGGCCAGACGCGTGCAAGCGGTATAACATTCCGGCGTGCATTCGTCCGGATGGGTGAAATGCAGACTCATCCACAGCGGATGGTACTTGCGCAACATGCGCACCAACTGCGGCGTGATGCGCTGTGGTAGCACTGCCGGCATCTTGGTTCCGATGCGGACGAATTCCACGTGCGGGATCGCGCGCAGGTTGCTCAGAATCCAGTCCAGCCGGTCTTCGGCCAGGGCCAGCGGATCGCCGCCGGAAATCAAGACATCGCGGATTTCCGGCGTCCGCCGGATGTACTCAAACGACATCTGCAACCGTTTCTCATTCGGCACGATTTCGCCGTGGCCGACCACGCGCGAACGCGTGCAGTACCGGCAGTAGGTGGAACAAAAATCGTGGGCCAGCAGCAGGACGCGATCCGGATAACGATGCACCAAGCCGGGAACAGGGCTGTGCCCGTCTTCGCCCAACGGATCGTCTGCTTCACCCGGGGCCCGTTGGAATTCCGCCGTGGTGGGAACCACCGTGCGACGCAACGGTTGTTGCGAGTCGGTGCGCGAGATCAAACTCATATAATACGGCGTGACCCCGACCGGCAGCATGGCGCCGCCTTCGACCAGCGCTTGGCGCTCGTCCGGCGCCAGGACCAGCATGCGGTCCAACTGGTCCAGCGTTCGCACTCGATGCCGGGTCTGCCAACGCCAATCGTTCCACTCGCGGTCCGCAATCTCGGCATAGAATGCTTTGCGAAAGCCGCGAGTTGCCGGACTGGTTTGCGGGCGGCGGGCGGGAATCGGCCGGCTGGGAGGATCCAGTGTGGCGATTCCGGCAGCGAGCCGCCGAGAGCCATTGGGACGAGAAGGAGTGAGGAGGAAAAGGACTTGATGGCCACCGCGACGCGGTGGTGGGGGTTCTTCGTCGCCCGTGGACGAGAACGTCGCTTCGACGCATTCCGTAGTCATGTTGAATCTTCCATAACACCTTTGTCACAAATTCGAAGGGTGCAAAACGGCAATTCCCTTCGCCGGTCGAAAACGGTACGAAAAAAGAATTTGCAAATCAAGTGCCAACAGCTGCCCCAGCGAAGAAATCGGCGGCAAACGTTTGGAAGACGGGACATGTGCGAACGACAGAAAGCCGCGACGGGCGAATTGGCGACCATTGAGCCATTGCATCGGCGACGGCAATGGCTAATCGTTAACCAGTTTGGACAGTTTCTTCACGCTTTGGCCAAGCAATCCTCAAGGTAGGCGCGAGCCCGATTGATCTCGTCGGTCACGGCGGCCGTCGTGTCCAGGATCGGGATGCCGCGCGGGACGGGATGCATAAAAATCTCGGTAAACCCTTGGTAGTCGATGCGCTTCAAAGCTCGCAGCAACGGCGTAAAGTCGAGCGGACCGCGCCCGGGTAACTGCAACAGCTCTTGCTCCTTAGGCAGCTTGGTCTTGGAACCCATCCCGTGCTGCCAGCCTTGAAAAAACACCAGGTGTTTGTCCAAGTCGCCGATGATCTCGGCGATCAGATCTTCGTCCTGCGGCAAATGGTAAGGAGCCAAAGCGATGCCCAAGTGAGGCGACGCCGCGAACTCGGCGAAATAACGAATTGAATCAGGTTCGTGGATCAGCGAGTTTCCGTGATTCTCGATGCCGATCGCCACATCCAACTCTTCCGCCACCGCCACGTGCGGCCGTAGATTGGCCACGAACGCTTTCACGCGGTCCCGCAGCGTCTTGCCGTCTGCGTTTCGTGCGCCCGTGACGATGACGCGACCTCCGAACCGCTTCAGCACCCGCATTTCGTCCTGCAGCGCGTAAGGCCCCAAGTCGTAACGCGTGATTGCACCCAGCCCCACTCCGTGTTCGCAAAGCATCTCCGCGAATCGGTCCAGGCCCAAATCGGCGACCTGTTCCCGATGATTCGCATGGGGGCGCGGCCAGATGTCGAGGTGCATTGCGCCCGTCTTCTTCACTTCCGGCAGCACCTCCCCTAGCGGCGTCGTGCCGTACATCGGCGAGCCCAGGATATAGTTCAGCCGAAAGCCTGACGTTTGCTCGGCCCGGCCCAGCCGATGGCCCAAGGCCCCGGCCAGGGAAAAGCCGAGGGCCGTTTGGAAGCGGCGACGCGTGATGCGGGAAGATGTCATGGTCGAAAGCCTTTCCAGCGGTCTTACACAGTGATCTCGTAGCCTTGGCGCCGTTCTCGACGCAGCCACGTATTCGCCTCGTCGTCGCCCGCGAACTGTCCGCCCTGGGCATCCCACTTCAGCGGCCGCCCCAAACGCATGGCAATATTGCCGAGGTGACAGGTCGTGACACTGTGGTGCTGGCTGACGACATCCGAGATCGGTGTCTGCCGCGTCTGGATGCAATCGAAGAAATTACCCATGTGGTTGACGATGGAATCCAGCTTGCCCATCCGCTCGGGACGGCTCAGATTATCGCCGGCGTACAGCTTGAATGACTCGCGTGGCAAGGGATTCTGTTCCAGATCCTCTACAGGCCTGCCGGAAATCGTGCCGCGGTTGACGAAGATCCGTCCCTCGCTGCCGATAAACATGATCCCGTTTCGGCCCGTATCGCTGACCGTCATCACGACCCCGTTGGGATATGTGTACTGGGCCTCGAAATCCAAGGCGACGTTATAGCCGTTGGGCACGTCAGGAAATTTGGCCTGGCCGGACACTTCGACAGGCAACTCGCCGATGCCCCACTGTGCGATATCCAGATGATGGGCGCCCCAGTCGGTCATTTGGCCGCCCGAGTATTCGTACCACCAGCGGAACGTATAGTGGCAACGCTGTTCGATATACGGGACGGCCGGCGTGGGGCCTTGCCAGCGGTCCCAGTTCAGGTGGGAGGGCGGTGCGGTCACCGCAAACGGGCCGCCGGTGACATTTTTGCCCAGGATCACCTCGACCCGCTCCAAGCGTCCGATGCGGCCTTGATGCACCATCTCGACGGCCAAGCGGAAGCGGTGATCGCTGCGCTGCCACGATCCGACCTGGACGACACGGCCGGTTTCCTGCACGACCCGCATCAGCAGCTTGCCTTCGTCCACCGTCAGCGTCAGCGGCTTTTCCACATATACGTCCTTGCCTGCGCGGCAAGCGTCGATCACCATCGCCGCGTGCCAATGATCCGGCGTGCCGATCGTGATCGCGTCCAGGTCCTTGCGTTCGAGCATCCGCCGATGGTCGTCGTACAAATCCGCCTTGCCACCAAATTGTTCTCGGGCCTTTTCGGCCATCTCGCGATCCACGTCACAGATGGCGACCACGTCCCCGTGAGCCTGTGCCTTGTCGGCGACCACCGAACCTTGGTAACGCATCCCGATGGCCCCGATCCGAAACCGCTCGTTGGGCGAACGCGGGGCGTCCGCGGCGGATGTGTTCGCCGTCAAGAAATACGGCATCGCAATGCCGCTCAAGATCGCAGCGGACGAATCGCGGAGAAAGCGGCGGCGGCTGGTCGACAGTTCGGGCATGGCAGGGTCCTTTCCAGGGGCGAAGCAGGAACGATGGAACGGAACGTGATTCGGATCACCGTCCGCACAGATCCTATTTTGCGCAAATTGCAGGTCCTTGGGAACCCGAGCGGGAAAGAAGGGCCGGTCGGAGGATTAGCCGGGGCGGAGGTCAAGCGGCGGCAGCTGGCAGGCAGCGAGCCACCGAGGCAAGTTTAGGTAAACTCGCTGGACGTCCCGCGTGGCCGCTAGCACCCTGTTTCCAGTCTGCGATGCAAGGAACTTTCCCTTCTGCCAGGTTGCAGCGGAGGCCGGCGGATGGGAAAACGATAGCAATTCATTTCTTCACGGAAGCAACGGTGTCTGGCGATGATTTCTGCGGATCGGCCGGTGGTGATTTTGGGTGCCGGCATCAATGGCGCGGCGTTGGCCCGCGAGTTGGTGCTCAACGGCGTGAGCGTCGTGCTTGTCGACACGGCCGATCTGGCGTACGGCACGACGGCGTATTCGTCGCGGCTGATTCACGGCGGCCTGCGTTACCTGGAGTACGGCGAGTTCTCACTGGTTCGGGAATCGTTGGCGGAGCGCAACCGGCTGCTGCGACTGGCTCCACAGTTCGTCCGTCCGCTGCAGTTGGCCATTCCGGTTGGCAAGCGGACCGGCGGCTGGTTGCCGTCGATTCGCCGGTTCTTGGGTGCGCCCGCGGCCGCGGCCGAGCGCGGTTTGTGGCTGGTTCGGGCCGGTTTGACGTTTTACGATTTATACGCCCGCGAATCGCTGTTGCCACGGCACGCGACCGTCCGCGTCGGCGCGGCCGGATCGGTGCCCGTCGATCCCCAGCGTTATCGCTGGCTGTGCACATACTGGGACGCTCAAATTCCGTATCCGGAGCGGTTTGTCGCCGCTTTGGTCGAAGACGCCCGAGCATTGGCGGACGAGCGTGGCGTGGAATTCGCAGTGTATACCTACCACCGGGCTCGTTTGGTCCGCGACCACGCAGAAATCTGCCGCCTCGGCGATCCGAGTGGCGAGGCCGTGCGGACGGTCCGGCCGGCGGCCATTGTGAATGCAACCGGCGCTTGGCTCGATCTGACGTTGGAACAGCTGGGAATTATCACGCGACCGTTGATCGGCGGCACCAAAGGCAGCCACTTTCTCACGTTTTATCGGCCGCTGGCCGAAGCGTTGGGCGGTCAGGGCCTCTATGCCGAGGCACCGGACGGCCGTCCCGTGTTCCTCTTGCCGTGGGAGCGCGGCACGCTGGTCGGCACGACCGACATCCCGTTTACAGGTGATCCGGCGGACGCGGTGGTCACGGACGCCGAGTTGGACTACCTCGTAGGAGTCGTCCGCCAGTTGTTTCCGCAGCTTGATTTAACGCGGAACGATGTCCATTTGCACTACGCCGGTGTCCGGCCGCTGCCGCAGACCGGCGGCGCACCGGCGTCGATCACCCGGCGGCACTGGATGGAAGAACATGCCGGCGGCGGCGTGCCGATGTACTCGATCGTCGGCGGGAAATTGACCACCTGCCGTTCGCTGGCCGAGCAGTCGGCGACGACGATCCTGCGGCGGATGGGACGATTGCCGACGGCCAATTCTCGCCAACGGCCGATTCCCGGCGGAGCATCGTATCCCGGTGACGAGACGGAGCTTCAAGCTGCTTGGGCACGATTGGCCGGCCGTTTTCAGTGGCCCCCCGATAGCATCCGCTCGATCTGGACGCTGTGCGGCAGCCGCACCGAAACTGTGCTCGAATCGCTGGACGAGCGGGGCGGGCCTTTCTTGGCCGATACGTTGCTGCCGAAATCGTTCGTCCGCTGGCTGATCCGAAACGAATGGGTGGCCACGTTGGACGACCTGGTCGAACGCCGCTTGATGCTGTTGTACGATCCGAACGTATCGCGAGCGACACTGGATGAACTCGGTGAATTGTTGGTAGCGTCGAACAAGCTGGACGCAGCCGGCGCGGATCGCGCGGTTTCGGCGACGTGCCGACGGCTGCGAGAGCACTTTGGCAAGCAGTTATGACGTCAGTCCGAGCCTTTCGTGCTTCGTTGCATTCCTTGGCAGTTCTGGTGGGAAAAAAGGACGAGCACGCTCAAAGGGCGTTCAACTCCTTGACGACTTCGTCCGTGGTTCTCAGGCGGGCGAACTTTCGCTTCCAGATGGCGAAACAGGCTTGCTGCAACTCGGGCCACAGCGTCGCCACGCCGTCCGTGACTGCCGTGACGCGGTAGTTGCGACTCGCCGCTGACATCAGCGTGGCGTTCACGCAGACATCGGTCACTACGCCGGTGATAAGCAGATATTGTACGCCCTGGCTCCGAAGCGCCAAATCGAGCGGCGTCCCATAGAACTTGTCGTACGTGTGACCGCCGACCACCAGTTCATCGGCAAGTCGGCCTAGTTCGGCGACCACGTCAGCCGAGTTGGGACCGTCGTCCGCGCCGGGACCGATCAGGCAATTTCGCGAAGCGCGGCCGAAACCGGTCGGTCCGCCTTCGTCCGCTGGTAGATGTTCAATTCCGAAGGGATCGCCACGCAGACATGGAACACTGGTCGAATAAACGAACTGCGTAAAAAGGACCGGCACGTATTTCTGGCGGCATACGTCCGTCAAACGGCGGATGTTTGGAATAATCCGGCGGCCTTCAGGCACCTCCAGAGCCGCCCCGGGGTCGAGAAATCCCCGCTGCATGTCGATCACCAGCAGTGCGGTCTGTGCCGGCTGGCAGCGGTGCAGTTCGTCGATCCGCGATTGGTTCGCGAGATGGATCTCGTTCGTGGTCGGCATGGCTGAATCCTTGGTTTGCGATGTCCGCAAGCAAAGTAGGTGGCATTGCGCCCGACCCGGTGGGATTGTCACGCTTCGCCAATCTAAATATACAGCGCCCTATTGCGGGGCAGGACCGCGTAACACACCAAAAATGTATCCTGCTAGGGCGATTCATGCTTCCAAAGGCACTGGCTCAGGACCGAGCCGGCGATGCAACGGACGCATCCTTGCCCGCAAGTCGCGCAAACTCCAAGACGGCTAACGGATCTTGGCGTCCGGCAACTCCTGTTTGATCCCTTCGTCCAGCGGCATGTTGTCGGTTTCCGGCGTCAATCCCGTCTCGGCCATCAAGCGGGCCAGTTCCGCCTGCAGCCGCTTGACTGTGCCGGCGTACTTGGGATTGCCGATCAGATTATGCCGCTCTTCGGGATCGAATTCGACATTGTATAACTCGGCCAGATGCCGGTCCGGTCCGCCGTCGCCGTGCGGATAATGGGCGTACTTCCAAGATTCCGTGCGCACGCCGCGGACGTTGGGCGTGTACGGAAACTGCTTCTCGTAGTTGTAATGATAGAACCAGCTCTTGCGCCACGCCGCGTCGCCGCGGCGGATCAGTTCGACCCACGATCGTCCGTGGATGTTTTCCAAAGGCGCCGCGCCGCACAATTCCAGGATGCTCGGTGCGATGTCGACGGTCAGCACCTGCTGTTCGACGACCTGGGGCCGATCCGGCGGAACAAGCCCCGGATAGCGGACGACCAGCGGGATGCGGATACTGGGCTCGTGCATCGTCCGCTTGTCCACCATGCCATGTTCGCCGTTCAGAATTCCGTTGTCGCTGAGGAACACGAAGACCGTGTTGTCCAAATCGCCTCGTTGCCGCAGATGCTCGTACAGCCGGCCGACGCTGTCGTCCACCGAGATCAGCGTGCCCCAATAGGCGCGCGTCATGGCCTCGAAGTCCTTGACCGCCTCGGGCCGGTCGTCGGGAAACTTTTTCCGCCAATCGAACAACGGTCCGTAGATGCCGTGCCACGTGTACAGCCGGTCGCGGATCCAAGCCGGCTTGTCGTCCAGCATGAACGCCGTCTCGGGATACGGCACGCGGACGCCGTCGAACACCCGCTCGTATTTGGGCTCGGGAAAATAGAAGCTGTGCGGCGCCTTGTGGCCCATCATCAGCATCCACGGCTTGTCGCCGCGGGGCCGGTCCAGCCAGTCGATCGCCATATCGGTCACGACGTGCGTATAGTAGCCGGGCACGACTTCGCGCCGCTGGCCGTTGAAATTGAACTCGGTGTCAAAGTACTTCCCCTGGCCCTTGTGCGTGACGAACCAATGGAATCCGGGCCGCGGTTCGTCGTTTGCCTCGCCCATGTGCCACTTGCCTACATAAGCCGTTTCATAGCCGGCGCCTTGCAGCACCATCGGAAAACTCTTGAAGCCCTCCGGGTATTCCGTGAAATTGTCCGTTACGCCGTGCGTGTGCGCGTACAGACCGCTCAGGATCGAGGCACGGCTGGGCGAACACAGCGAAGTGGTGCAGAAGAAATTGCGGAAGTACACGCCTTCCTTGCCCAAGCGGTCGATGTGCGGCGTTTTCAGATGCTTGCTGCCGCCCAGTCCGATCGCGTCGTCGCGCTGGTCGTCCGTGAGGATTACCAACACGTTCGGCGGTTTGGCCGCCGAGGCAGCGGACAGCAAAGAAAGCGCCGGCATCATCACACCGGCCAGGACTACCGCAGTTCGCCATCGGATCTTCCTCATCGCGCCTCCCGCGTGCCGTCTCAAGTAATTCGCTCATGCCTGCGATGCAAATTCGCCACTTGGTCCAACCGCTCGAGTCATTCTTTCGCTTCCGCCGCCAGCTGCTTGCGCAGCCGTTCGAGGCCTGCCAGGTTGGCGCGCAACGTGACTTCGGAATCCGTTTCCCCGCGGTGGTCCAGAACTCCCACCGGCCCGCGCCAGCCGCTGGCGCGGATCGTCTTGAGCAGCCCCAGGTCCTGGTCGCCCTCGCCCAACGTCAGGATCTTTTTGCCGGTCTTGTCGCCGTCGATGACCATTCCGTTCAGGTTGAGCGCCAGCAAATGCGGCTGCATCTTGCGCAACAGCTCCGGAAAGCGAGCCAGGTGGCTGTGTCCGTGGTGAAAGTTGTACACGATCCCGACGTTGGCCATCTGCAGATGCTCGATGATCGCGACCTGATTCTCGGGCTCGCCGAACCAGCCGCCGTGATTGTACAAGGCCACGCTGCAGCCGATTTTCTCGGCCGCCTGGGCGATCGGGCGGATAGCCGCCGCCGCGGCGTGTACTTTGTCGGCTTGGGGGGATTGCGGAGCCGGATCGCCCAGGCTGATCCATAACTGCGTCTTGACCTGGTGACGCGCCAGACAATCGAGGATCTTTTTCGCGGCGTCGTTCAGACCGCCGGGGAACCACCACGCGGTGATCTCGATCCCGTGCCGCTGCATCGTTTCGACCTCGAGGTCGAACGTCGGAATGTGTTCGTTCCGCCAATCGTAGGCCAAACGCTTGAGGCCCAGCCGATTCAGCATCTGAGCCCGCTCTTCGGGTCCGCGTTTATTGGCGTCAAAGGGCACGATGCACCAAGCCACCAGATTGCCGGCCGAGAACACATCCTCCTCGTCCGCTGCTGCATTTGCCGGCGTCACGCGAACGGCCAGCAGACTCGCGCAGCACAGCACCACGGCCAGGACGATCAAGCCGCCACGCCATCGATCTCGGGAAATCATCTTCATCGGTTCGCACCTCGCAGTGGTTGCAGGAAGGGGGACTCGGGGTGAGGCAATTTTCCGTTTTGGCAAGAGCCGCGTCAACCGGGGGACCTGATCGAGGCACGCCAACGCTGGGGTTAACACCGCAGATCCTCGCCGCTTGCCGGCGAGAGTTTCAGGCTTCGTGAAGTGGCGGGAACGCTTGGGCGGATGGAAGCCTTCGGCATTCAACTGGGCGGCAAGCTCTGCTGGTGGTTCGCTCCCAGGCACCGCTCGGAAGACCTTGTGGCCTCTTCCGTCTGCTTGCGGTTTATTATGGGACCTAACACTGGAGCAAGGATGCTCGCAACGACGTCCATCGCACTTCCCGCGCTCCCCGGTTGGTCGCGGTTAAACGAGTTGGGTTGCGGGCAGGGCCCGGGTTACGGGAACACCCATTCAGGGAAAAATCAAACAAACTGAACACTTTCGGGTCCCGTTTTCCCTCTGGTATCTCCGCCGCCGTTCTGGTAACTTTCCCCCGCTTGTCCTATCCCAGTTGTCTGTCGAGGGATCGAACGATGCTCCAACGCGTTTTTCCAGTCGTGCTGCTAGCAGTTCTGTCGTTGGCTTCGCTGGCCGCTCCGGCGATCGCGGCCAAACCGTGGGAGTTGCTGATTCCTTTCAAACGGGTGGATGCCGACGCCGGCAAGGAATACCGTCTGACCGAAAACCAAGGCCCCTGGATGATCATGGCCTCTTCGTTCGCCGGGCCGGGAGCGGACCAGCAGGCACAGAACTTGGTGCTGGAATTACGGAAGCGGTACAATATCGAGGCTTACCTCCACCGCCAGTCTTTCGATTTCAGCGATCCGGTCGTCGGCTTGGGATTCAATCGCTACGGCGGTCCCAAGATCATGCGGCATGCGAACGCGGCCAAGTTCGACGAGATTGCCGTGCTGATCGGGAGCTTTGAGGACGTCAGCGATCCTCGGTTGGAGAAAACGCTGGCCGAAATCAAGTACGCCCGTCCCGACTGTCTCGACATTTCCAAGAACAAGACGACCACGCAACGCTTCATCGGCCTCCGCGAACTGCAGCGCCGCTTGACGCCCGATCCGGATAAGAAGCAGCAGGGCCCGATGGGGAACGCCTTCGTGACGCGCAATCCCTTGTTGCCCCAAGAGTATTTCGTCCCCAAGGGCTTGGATCCGTTTGTGGAAAACATGAACCGGGATCTCGAATACAGCCTGCTGAAGAACCGCGGACAGTACAGCGTTCGGGTCGCCGTGTTCCGCGGCGCATCGACGATGAAGCCCAGCGAGGCGAACAAGATGCCCACCAAGCTGGAAGACGCCGAGATGAAGGCTCACGAATTGACGAAGCTGTTGCGAAAGCAAGGGATCGAAGCGTACGAGTTCCACGATCGCTATGAAAGCATCGTCACGGTCGGCAGCTTTGAATCCATCGGCGTCAAGCAGGCCGACGGCACGACGGAACTCAATCCGGCCGTCCATCGCTTGATGCAGGAATACGGCCCGAAACAGCAAACGCTGCCGGGGCAAGCCGGTTTGGGTCTGGTGCCCCGCTCGTTGAGCGGCATCTCGTTCGACATCCAGCCGGTGCCGGTCGAAGTTCCCCGCTCGTCCATCGCGGCAGCATATCGGCCGGGCAACCTGCTGTTCCGGTGATCGATGCCGGCGCCGCGGTTGTTGGGGGCGAGCTTCAGACGGACGCCCGGGCGTATTGGGTCAGCGCCAGCACGTTCTGCGGTGCGGTGCCGCGGGGGATTTCACAGCCGGCGCCGACGATGTATCGCGGGCCGGCTTGGCGATGGCATTCGGCCAGGGCGGCCTGGATCGATTCCGGCGTACCGTCGCGAATCACGCGGACCGGGTCGAGATTTCCCAGCAGCACCTGGTCCGGGCCCATCGCGCGGCGGGCGTCGGCGACCGAAACGAAAAAGTCCAGATCGACGATCTCGCAACGCAGCCGGCCGATGCTCTCGAGAATCTTGGACGTGTTGCCGCAGATGTGCAGCCGCACCTTGGCGCCCATGGCGTGCAGGCCGGCGACGAGCTGCTGCTCGTAAGGCCACACGAATTCCTCATACAACGGGGGACCGATCAGCGAGGCGGCGGCATCGCCCACGCCGATCAATTCGGCGCCTGCGTCCAGCTGAGCTTTGGCGAACCGGAGTCCCATCTGGAGTGCGAAATCGAACAGGCGGCGAACGAAGGCCGGATCGTCGTAAAAGTCGAGCATCAGCGTGTTGATGCCTCGCAGGTCGGCCGCTTCCGCACAGGGGCCCTCGATCCAGCCTTCGACCAACTTGTCGCCGGCCGCCATTTCCTTCAGCAGGGCGACGCCGCGGACGCGATCCAGCATTCGCGGCGCCGTCAGCGGATCGGGAATCTCCAGCGTGTCCAGGACGCATTTATCCTCCAGACGCGCGTTGCCCTCGTCGACCGCCGGCGGCTGGTCGTCGAAGAACCGGATGTCCGCCCCGCAATCCGCCGCTTCGCGGGCCGGATCGGAAATGGCCGACACGTAGTCGAAATGGTAGTCGCGCGCGGTCGCCATCTGGGCCTCGGCCAAACGCCGATAATCGCTCGCGTACTCGCCGTACGGCACGCCCGCATGGTCGCCCGCAAACATCATCGTGATCGGCATCAGCGGCAGCTGATCCACGGGGCGCCCCTCCAGCATGGCGAGGATGCGTTCGCGACCGTTCATGGCAACAACTCCCGAGTTGATTCGCGGAACAGGAACAACAAGTAAACGGCGATGCCGGCTATCCCCGCCAGTACGGCGAGCACAGTGAATACAACGCGATAATTCGCAACGGGTTCTTCGCTGGAGTCAACTTCCAGACCGCTGCCGAAATCGTGCTCGCAATGACGGCAGCGGCGAAAGAACTTCGGCGGGAAGGCTTCGTCGCAAATCGGGCAGACGAGCATCACGGCGGGGCTGCCGGCCGATAGGTCGGCCGGCAACGGCGGATCGTCTTCCGAGTCGTCCCCGTGCGCCGAGCAGCCGGTGCGGCTCTGTCCGCCGCAGCACTCGGTGCGCGCCCCCCGGCAACTTTGGATGCTGTCGGCGCCGCTGTCGGCCGCGTCGTCCGGCGGCAACGGCAAGTCCGCGGCCGGGTCCAACTCGGCCAGCGCAAAATCGGCTCCAGGCACCGCGCAATCCGGGCAAGCCGTGTCGCGGGGCGTGCCGCAGCGCGGGCAGCGCGGCCAGTCGGCCCACGGCTTCGTCTCCGCGTCCGGGTCCTCATTCCAACCGAATCTTGGTGAATCGTCCATGCTGCATATTAGAAACGAAAGCGGCGTCTGGTGGCAAGGCCGCCACGCGATGCACTAGACTCTGATTTGGGGTCGGGCGTTCAAATTTCAAAATTGGCGGAGCAGCAGTCAACGAACATCACTACGTGTTCGCCGCCAATTTTGAAATTTGAACGCCCGACCCCTGGCCGCCGAAAGCAACGTCTGCTGGCAAGCCGCCACGCGATGCGCTAGACTGGTTTTGTCGCGTGACTGTTTCTGGTGGCACGTTTAGGCTTCGGAGGTGATTCACGATGAAGGCAACGTTAGCGGCAAAACTCGGTTTGTGGCTTGGGCGGGGCTTGGCACCCGTGTTGTGCATCCTGGCGGGACATTTGTCGGCGGCCGACACGCCGTCCGGCCGAGTCTTGCCGCCCGACAAGCTGCCGGCGGACCAGCGACTGGAAAAACTCAAGGACTTGAACGGCTACTTTCCTTTTACGCCGCCCCCGACGCGAGCGGCATGGGAACGCCGAGCCGAGCAGGTGCGGCGCCAGATGCTGGTCGCTTTCGGACTGTGGCCGATGCCGACGAAGACACCGCTGAACGCGGTCGTGCACAGCCGCCGCGATCAAGGCGACTATACCGTCGAAAAAGCGTTCTTCGAGAGTTTTCCCGGGTTCTATGTGACGGGCAATCTGTACCGGCCCAAGAACAAAGCGGGCAAGTTGCCCGCAGTCCTCAGCCCTCATGGTCATTGGGCGAACGGCCGATTCCACGATGCGGGCGCAGCCGGTGCGACGAAACAGATCGAGCAAAACGCCGAGCGGTTCGAGAGCGGTGCCCGCAGCCCGCTACAGGCGCGGTGCGTCCAGCTGGCTCGCATGGGCTGCGTCGTATTTCACTATGACATGATCGGCTATGCCGACAGCGTGCAGATCACCCAATCACTGGCGCACGGCTTTTCGAAACAGCGGCCCGAGATGAACACGGACCAGAACTGGGGCCTGTACAGCCCGGCGGCCGAAGCCCACGTCCAGTCGATCATGGGGATGCAAACGTACAACTCGATCCGCGCCTTGGACTTCCTGCTGGATTTGCCTGACGTGGACCCGCAGCGCGTCGCCGTGACGGGAGCCAGCGGCGGCGGCACGCAGACCTTCGTGCTCGGCGCGCTCGATCCGCGCGTCGCCGTCTCGGTGCCCGCCGTCATGGTTTCGACCGCCATGCAGGGCGGCTGTACATGCGAAAATGCCTGCCTGTTTCGCGTCGGAACGGGGAATATCGAGTTCGCGGCACTGTTTGCTCCCAAGCCGCAATGCCTGTTGTCCGCAGACGACTGGACGAAAGAAATGCCGACCAAAGGCTTTCCGCAGCTGCAGGAGCATTATCGACTGATGGATGCGGAACAGAACGTGTGCCATCATCCGCTGCTGCACTTTGGCCATAATTACAATTACGTTAGCCGCGGGAAAATGTACGAGTTCCTGAACGAACATCTTCGGCTGGCCCAGCCCACGCCGATCGTGGAAGAGGACTTTCCGCGTTTGAGCACCGCCGAGCTAACCGTTTGGGACGACGACCATCCCCAGCCGGCCGGCGGCGACGATTTCGAGCGAGCTTTGCTTCGCTGGTGGAAGGATGACGCCGACGGGCAACTCTCGCAACTGGTCCCCGGTGACTCGGCGACGTGGCAGCGTTATCGAGAGATCGTGGGCGGAGCCGTCGATGTGGTGGTCGGCGCGGAACTGCCCGCCGAGGGCGAAGTGCGCTTCGAGACGACGGAGACGGTCGAGGCGACAGAGGGAGAGCCGATGCGCACCGTGGCCGGCCTGCTGCGCAATGCGGCCCAAGGCAGTGAATTGCCTGTGGTAGTGCTGGAGCCCAAGACGACCGGAACGCGTGTGGCCGTGTGGCTCAGCCGGGACGGCAAAGCGGGGCTGTTTTCGGCTGCTGGGACACCGCAACCGGCGGTCTGCCGATTGCTCGAAGCCGGCGTGACGGTCGTCGGGGTGGACTTGATCTATCAAGGCGAGTTTCTCACGGACGGCAAGCCGTTGGAGCGAACCCGCCGCGTGGAGAATCCGCGCGAGGCGGCCGCGTACACGTTCGGCTACAATCGCACCGTATTTGCCCAGCGGGTGCAGGACGTATTGAGCGTGCTTCGCTTTGCCCGATCGCGACACGCGGATGCATCCATCATGCTGGTCAGCCTGGATGGCAGCGGCCCGTGGGCTGCTGCAGCGCTGGCTCAAGCACAAGGCGCCGTCGCCAAGGCCGCGATCGATACGAGCGGATTCCGCTTTGGCAAGGTCCAAGACATCCACTCGCCCGATTTTCTTCCCGGCGGGGCCAAGTATTTTGACTTGCCGGGCATGATCGCTTTGGCCGCGCCGACCCCGTTGTGGCTGGGCGGCGAAGCGGAACCCGCAGAAGTTACGGTGGCTGGCTACCGAGCCGCGGGAAGCCCGCAGGC
>Ga0366819_10078_pt1 | contig 60797 bp, 55 predicted proteins | sample TotcelFGM3001N15_FD_207091 | JGI IMG/M metagenome (GOLD analysis project Ga0366819, IMG submission 207091) | Enriched cells from coal bed in the Powder River Basin, Montana, United States - Total cells FGM rep3 HSBNCT.FGM.300.1.N15 ... | reverse complement strand
CGGAAAGGCCAACCACTTCCTCGCCGCCCCATCGTCCTGCGATCTCAGCGGCAGTGGATTATCCGTGGTGGCCGGCCAGCGTCCGTACGTAGGGGCCGGTTTCAAACCGGCCCGCGGGTGAGGGGCATCCTCACGTAGGGGCACGCTGCCGCGTGCCCGCCGACGACCGGCACGTACGGCGACTGTGCCAACCAATCCGCTGACGGCCAAGTGTTCACTGGTTTCGGTGCCCACATCAATTACACCACGGGCACGCTGCCGCGTGCCCCTACGGGCGATGAACGATTACGACAGACGGCTGATTCAGGGGTCCGCGCCATGCAACGGAACCCGGTACACAACCCCAACCACGGCAACCACGGGGACACCATCCCTGGAATGTCCGACCCGTTTGAGTATGGTGTCCCCGGGTCAAGACGGGCACGCGGCAGCGTGCCCCTACGGGAGCTACGCAACTCCCGCGAGGCGGTGCGTTCTGCGTCCATCGCTGTCCATTCCCGTCCATTGTCGTCCATTACCGTCCATCGCCCTGCCGTCTCGGCCACGGCCCCTTGAACCCCACCCCACCCCGTGCCTATGATACGCATTCGGGACGCTATTCCTCGCAGACTGGCGCGTGTGAGCGCGAAAGAAGGGAAGCATGGACACACCGGCGGAGAAAGGCACACAAGAGCGAATACAGGAGTGGGATGCACAGAAGCGCCGCATCCTCGAGATGGGCGGGGCGAAGGCCATCGACGATCGGCACGCCAAAGGGCAGATGTCCGCGCGTGAGCGCATCGCCTACTTCTTCGACCCCGGCACGTTCACCGAGATAGGCATGTGGGTGAAGCACCGCACCACCGCGTTCGGCATGGCCGGCCGCGAGGTGCCCGCGGAGGGCATCGTCACCGGCTTCGGGGAGGTGAACGGTCGCACGGTGGTGGCCGCCGCAGAGGACTTCACCGCCATGATGGGCACCTTCGGCGAGTACCATGGCAAGAAGCTGGCGCACGCCATCCGCTTCGCCGCCGAGAAGGGCTGGCCATTCGTCACGATGAACGACTCCGCAGGCGCGCGGCTGCACGAGGGCATGGACACCCTCGAGGCGTACGGCTGGACCTTCCGCGCACAGATAGAGGCCTCCGGCATCATCCCGCAGATATCGCTGCTCATGGGCCCGTGCCTCGGCGGACAGGCGTACCACCCGGTGATGATGGACTTCGTCATCCAGAACCGCACCACCGGCTTCATGGGCATCGCCGGGCCGGCATTTGTCAAGACGCAAACCGGCGAGGACATCAGCCTGGAGGACCTCAGCGGCTGGAAGGCCCACGCCATGAAGTCCGGCCAGACCCACCTGGTGGCGGACACGGACGAAGAGTGCCTGGACCGCTGCAAGGAGCTGCTCGCCTTCCTGCCTTCCAACAACACGGCACAGCCTCCCCGCATCGACGTGACCGATGCCGCCGGGCGCGCAAGCCCGGAGCTTGACGGCCTCATCCCGGACAACCCGAACAAGGCGTACGATATGCGCACGGTCATCAACGCCGTGGTGGACAACGGCAAGTACCTCGAGATCCTTCCTTACTACGCCACCAATATGATGGTCGGGTTCGCGCGATTCGACGGTCGACCGGTGGGACTGGTGGCGAACCAGCCGAAGGTCAAGGCAGGGGTGCTGGACATCAACGCCTGCGATAAGCTGGCGCGGTTCATCAGGTTCTGCGACCTGTTCAACATCCCGCTGGTCTCGCTCACCGACTGCCCCGGCTACCTCATCGGCTCGCAGCAGGACTGGAACGGCATACTGCGGCACGGCGCCAAGCTGCTGTTCTCCTGGGCGGACGCCACGGTGCCGCTGGTGTCCGTCATACTGCGCAAGTCCTACGCCGGCGCGCACTACGGCATGCTGGATAAATCCATCGGAGCCGACATGGTGTTCGCGTGGCCCACCGCACGCGTGTCGATCGTCGGGGCCGAGACCGCGGCCAGCATCATCTTCGCGAAGGAGATAAAGAACGCCGCGAATCCCGAGGAAGAGCGGATGCGCAAGTTGAAGGAATACGCGGACATGTACGAGAGCCCGTACCAGGCGGCAGAACGGGGCTACATCGACGACATCATACAGCCGGCTGATACCCGCAAGACCATCAACCGCGCCCTCGACGCCCTGGCGCAGAAGCGCATGGCGAAGCCGTGGCGCAAGTACTCCAACATCACGCTGTAGGGAGCCTGAGATATGGATTTCGCATTCACGCCGGAGCAGGAATCCCTTCGCCACGACGTCCGTTCCTTCCTCGAGCAGGAGATTCGAGAGGGACTGTGGAAGCCCCAGTGCGACGCATGGATACAGGGGTTCGACCCCGCTTTCACGAAGCGGGTTGCGGCGCACGGCTGGATAGGCCTCACCTGGCCGAAGGAGTATGGCGGACACGAGCGCAGCTTCGTCGACCGCCTCATCGTCACCGACGAGATGCTCCGCTACGGCGCGCCCGCGGCGCTGCACTGGTTCGCGGACCGTCAGATAGGCGGCGGCATACTGCGCTACGGGAACGAGGAGCAGCGACGGGAGTTCCTGCCTCGAATCATGCGCGGTGAATTGTACGTTGGGCTGGGAATGAGCGAGCCGGAGGCCGGCTCCGACCTCGCATCCCTCAGCACGAAGGCCGAGGAGCAGGACGACTGCTTCCTCGTCAACGGCCAGAAGACCTGGACCAGCGGAGGGTCGTATATCAACTACATCGACCTCTTCGCGCGCACGGATTTCACAGCGCTGAAGCACAAGGGCATCACCGAGTTCCTCGTGCCGATGGACCTGCCCGGCATCTCCCGCGTCCCGATGGTGGACATCACCGGCACGGAGGCGTGGAACGATGTCTTCTTCGACAACGTCCGCGTGTCGAAGGAGTGCGTCATCGGCGAGCGCAACAAGGGCTTCTATCACGTGGTAGAGGAGCTTGCGTACGAGCGCGGCGGCATGGAGCGCCTGATGGGCAACTACCCGCTGTATGACGGCCTCCGCAAGTTCGTGGCGCAGACGTACAAGGACGGCGCGCCGCTCTCGCGGGAGCCGAGGGTCCGCACGCTGATGGGCGAGCTTGAGGTGGAGTTCGAGGTGGGGCGTCTACTGATGTACAAGGCAGCCTCCGTGATGGACGAGGGGCGCCCGCCAACCGTTGAAGCGTCCACCTCCAAGGTCTTCGGCACCACGTTCGAGCAGCGGCTGGCCAACGTCGCCATGGAGATACTCGGGCCATACGGCGGCCTGACCTCCGGCTCAGCGCACGGCGTCATAGACGGTCTGGCCGTGCACTCGTACCTGGCGTCGAAGGGCTACAGCCTACAGGCTGGCAGCACGGAGGTTCTCAAGGGCATCATCGCCTCACGCGGGCTGGGACTGCCGTCCTAGCGCCGGAGCGGTCAGGGGAGTAACAGCATGGACATGCAGTTGAACGAAGCCCAGCAGATGCTCAAGACCAGCGCCCGGGAGTTCCTCTCCGAGAGCTGTCCGCCGAAGAAGGTGCGCGAGATGCGCGCCCTGCCCGCCGGTTTCTCGCCCGACCTGTGGAAGGAGATGGGGTCGCTTGGCTGGCTCGGCCTCGCGTTCCCGGAGTCGGCCGGCGGCAGCGAGATGCAGTTCCTGGACCTGTGCCTGCTCATCGAGGAGCTTGGACACGCCTGTGTGCCATCGCCGTTCCTCGATGCCATCGCCGGGGCCGGGCTGTTGCTTGCCGAAGCGGAGGGCACCAACTCACGCGATGTGCTGAGGAAGGTATCCACCGGCGAAGCACTCGTCGTTCCCGCTTTCGGCGGGCTCGATGATGCGGACGGCTACACCCGGCTGCCGGTAGCTCGCCGTGAGGGCGAGAGCTACGTCATCGACGGCGCGCACCTGTTCGTTCCGTACGCCACATCGGTATCACACCTGTTCTGCCTGGCCCGGAGTGCCGACCCCACCGAAGGTGCTGTCCTGTTTCTCGTTGCGGCGTCCGAACCGGGCATCACCCTCACGCCGCTGCAATCGATGCGAGACGAGCGGCCCTGTCGGCTCGACTTCACCAGCGTCCTGCTGCCTGCGAACGCGCTGGTGGCGTCCGGAGACGAAGCCGACCGGCTGGTCAGGCTCGCTCAGCAGCACATGGATGTCGCGCGCTGCTGCGACAACGCCGGGGCGCTCGCCTGGGTGCTCGAGGATACCGTGAACTACGCGAAGGACCGGAAGCAGTTCGGTCAGCCGCTCGGCTCATTCCAGGTCATCCAGCACTATTGCGCAGACATGCACGTCATGCTGGAGGGCATCCGCATGAGCGCCTACCATGCCGCGTGGAAGATGAGCGAAGGTCAAGACGCGGCCCGGGACATCGCCATTGCCTGCGCGTACGCGCACGATGTCATCCCACGCTTCATGGGCATCGCACACCAGATTCACGGCGCCATGGGAGTGACCATCGAGCATGACCTGCACCTGTACTCCACCCGCGCCTTCGCACCGGCGCGCACCCTCGCGCCATTGTCGGACTATCTGGAAACGGCGCTGACGTTGTAGTTATGTCTCATGCTCGAGCGGTTCACGTGCGGGCAATCTCGCCTAAGTCGTCGCCTTCATGAGGTGCCAACAGCTTCATTTCTCACAGCCGATAGCGAACATGCCTAGTGTTGCGCTTGTTGAACAGCGTCCTTTTCTATCCGTGCCTTGCGGAATCCACCAATTTCGCGAATAATGCCAATGTGTTCAGTCCCGCATCGTCGTTTCTAATGTGAACTGTGTGGAAAGGAGGTCACAATGACGAACGGCTCCATCACGGCCCCCAAGGCAGGCGAGAGATACGTCCAGAAGGAGGTTGACCTAATCCTGTCCCTCGTTCCCACCGACACGAACGCCGAGAGGCTTGCCGCGGCCCTGGGGCGAAATGTAGACGCAGTCCGCTTCATTTACATCATCGCGTACGACGAGAAACTGCTCCGGGACGGCCTCACTCCAAACGGAAACAACGTCTATCACAAAATCGCTCGCGCCAAGAAGAAGCTCGGCATCTTCATTGGCTACCGACCGTAGGCACTTTCAGTGTTGCAGGCACAAACGTATGCATGCGATGGCAGACATGCCGAAGTCGGTGTTCACACGCAGGCCGGTTCCTGAGACTTTGAATCAGGGGCCGTTCACGGTATAATGCGGTGTTCGTGGTGGGCGTGGCCCAGTGGTTAAGGCGCCAGGTTGTGGCCCTGGATATCGAGGGTTCAAATCCCTCCGTCCACCCCAACTTCTTCTTCAGCCTCACAGACCCTACCCGCTACTCGTCACTCGCTAACTCGTAACCCTGGCCTCTGGCCAGCCAACTCGCTACTCGCCACTCGTTACTCGCTACTCCATCCTCGCTACTCGTCACCCGTTACTCGCTCCCCCAAGCGCCGCCAGTTGAACCCATCCTCGGTATCCTGAAAGAGCGTCCCGCGGTCGTACCTCAGGAGCACGCGCGCCTGAACCAGGTCGCCGACGGAGCCACCGGCGTTGAGGGCCATCAGCAGCAGAGCGAATGTTGCGGTGATATCGGATTGCGCCAGAACTCCAATAGGCAGAAGAATTGCGGTGAGAAGCACAAACGGCCCCAGGCATACCACCAGGTACCGGTTCCGGGGCATCTGCACAGTTGATGTGGCGTAGGCCACCGGCAGGAACCGTCCAATCAGCTTCACGCCGAAACGAACTTTGCCTCCGTAGAGCATGAACAAGACCGCGTGGATTGCCTCGTGCAGGACCAGGATTCCTACGATTGAGCCCAGGAGTATGAGCACAGGGGTGATGCTGTCCACGCTGACACTCATTCCAGGCGTCCCCCGCAGCAGTCCTCTGAGGGCAACTCCCACGACAAAGGCAACTCCGAAAACCAGCACCGCCCCGACCTGAATGGCAGCAAGCACCGGTCCTTTGAGGTCTCGCAGTTGCCACTGGCCGGCAGTTTCGCGCGAATCGGGACGCTGTTGATTCGATTCCATGGTCTCTTGCTGTCCTTCGCCTCGAAGCGAGGCCGGCATCACGGAGGCACCGCCGGCACAACACAGTGTCGTTCTGAGGCAGGTGCGAGTATACGAAGCCAATCGATCGGCGGTCAACATCGGTCGCGACGCACGCACTCGTTCGACAATCTTGGGTGCAGCATCGCCGTCAGCGGTGAACCTGCGGTTGTGCGCGCAGGGACGATCATAAGCTGCCGACGGACGAAGCAGAAGATAAGAGTGAATTGAGCGGAGTGTCCGGTATTCACGCAGCAAGTAGTGGCCCTGAATATCGAGGGTTCAAGTCCTTCCGCTCATTTGAACCCCTCAAGTCAAGCTCACAACGTTTGCCCATGATTCCCATCGAGCCAGCCCCATGTCCACGTCATCGTCGCGCTGAGCTGCGTAGCACCGTGAGCCCTTGTCCTGCCCGATGGCGTTGTGGATGCGTGCCGTCTCGGCGTTCGTACGGCTTGCACAAACCCATTGACCTTGGCGTTTACCGAGCGTACCCTAGCAATCGCTGGCGCGCGCTCCCCAACGTGCGTACCAACAAGAAGGCTGATTGTTGATGGATACTGATGGGTGCATATATCCGCATGATTCCGTCTCCGTTGGCCAGCACAGAACGAGATTGGCCAGAAAGGTGCCCCGCGACCACCAGGATTCATGCACCAGAAGGCACGAGGCGCAATGATGGACTTCCTGGGTAGTCTAGTCCCGCCCGACCAGACAGGAGAAGACACCTTTGCCAGGTACTGCTATCAAGCCTACGTGGCGTTCCCATATTGCATGGCCTGTGCACTCGGAGATGAAATCTTGTCGGTGGTACCAGAATACTTCGAGGACTTGGCTATCCAGAGGCGCGACGGCTGGTACTTCTGCCAGGTCAAGACTCGGCGACAAGACCTTCGACCATGGCGACTGGCTAACCTCTTGGAGGATGGAGGAGCACTTCACAGTCTTGTCCGCACCTACAGAGCCCTGCGCGGAAGACTAGATTCCTTTCGCCTTGCGATCATCCTAGAGGGTTCCGTCAATTCCACAGACGCTATCAACGGACTCAGATCGCCACTTTGTCCACGCAATGAAACAGTAAAGAAGGCCATGGCACGCAAGTTCGACCTCACGGACCCGGAATTCGACGATTTCCTAGGACGCGTCGTACTCTGCGATAACCTTCCCCGACAGCAGGAAATTGTCGCGAGCAATCTCAGGTTATTGGGCAAGCATTCGCCATCGCTCTCGTTCGCTGACCAAGAGTTCATACACAATCAAGTATGCGGCCTTCTGTTTGAGGCAATGCAGGGCGAGCGCCTCACAGACCAGTGGCCAACCGCTCTGCTGATCGATGCCGGAGCTATTGTTGGTGCTCCTTCGCCTCGGACATCCGCCGCGATGGCCAAGAGGTTGGACAAGTCAAAACTCGCACCGATGTTTGCCAAGGTAACACAACCCCCTCGGTCGCTACTGCGACGCATAGTGGACGTTGAGACGCACTATCCCACCGTTCTCGAACAGAAGCTTCTGGCAGGTGGCGCGGACGCCGACTTAGTGCGACGAGCAGCCCAACTACGCGCCAACGCGACGTCGCACGCCACCGCCGTTGGTACATTGTCCGATTCTGGCAAACTCGAGGATCTCGAGTCTCGCCTGGAGATACTGGCATCCGCTGTGGTCGCGAAGCACGCATCAGTTGAGGCACCCGCCAAAGCCGCCTGGAGCGAATTGGTTGCTGATGTCCTGCCTGCACAAGCGGCTAACCTGGACCATCAGTCCTTGTTCACTCAAGACCCATTCCTTCTTCTGGGATACATCTGCGAGATGTCCGACCAGTGCAGACTCGCGTGGGGAACGGCCAATGCGTAGGACTCCCAGTCAACCGGGCCCGGACGCTGAGGCAAGAATCCTCATCCTCATCGATGCGTTCACACAAGGCGATGATGCACTTGAAGGTCGGACGAAGCTAGCCAAACTGGACTTCCTGCTCCGTTATCCTGCCTACCTGCAGCGTGCGCTTGCGATACGCGCCCCGCGAGCAACGATACTCGTGGATTCCGTGGAAGCCAACAACATCGACCATCGCATGATCCGCTACCGCTACGGACCGTGGGATCCAGCCTACTTCAGCCTGTTGGGCCGCCTTGTCGGCAAGGGACTAGTCAAGTCGGTGTCCTTGCCAAGAGGCGTGGGATATCAAGTTACCTCATTGGGCCATGACGTTGCAGTCCGAATCACGTCAAACGTGGAATGGAGTCAGACTGCCGAGAGCGCGCGGTTGCTCAAACGTTTCTTTGACCTAACCGGAACATGGCTGAAGAATTTCGTATATCAGCACTTCCCTGAGGTCTCGCAAGCGAAGTGGGGAGACAGATTATGAGACTCCAGATTCGGGAACTTGCGCTCGTTGGTAGAACGCATTCCATCAGGGCCTGCGAATTTCGACCCGGACTGAATGTCATTACGGGTCCAATATCTACTGGCAAGACGTCACTGCTGCTTCTGTGCCGCTCTCTGCTTGGCGGCCCACTTCGTGGCGACACGCCCGAAGTTCGGGGGACCATCAGGTTCTTGTCTGGGCGTTTGACATTGGCCGACAGCGATTACCGCGTACTGCGCCCTGTGGTGAGCTCGCCCAGCGCGAAGATCGAGATTGCCGGTTCAGACGAGGCCTTGCGGCTGCCAGTCATGCTGCGAGATGAGACAGCTGGAAACACTTATGATGAATGGATAATGGAACGGTTGGGACTCCCAATCCTTGAGGTCCCGCGCGCGCCAACAAAGCCGGAAAGCGAGCCGGTCCCCGTGACCATCAACGACTATCTATTGTATTGCCTGTTGGCACAGCACGAAATCGACAGCTCCGTGTTCGGTCACTCGGATGTCTACAAGAACATCAAGCGGAAGTATGTGTTCGAGATCATATATGGCTTGTACAGCCTCACGCTTGCTCGGCTTCAAGAAGAGTACCGGGACGTTGACATGCGGACAAGACAGGCACGGCAAAGTATCGATATTCTCGGACAACTGTTGGTTGATACGCCTTGGGCCAATCGTGCTCTGCTTCAACAAGAACTAGACGCAACCAAGAATCTCATTTCGGACCTTGAGCAATCCGCCCGACGAAATACGCAGGCACTCGATCAGCCCCAGCCCGTTGCTCGGCTGCGCCAACAAGTAATCGACCTTGACTTTCAATTGGCCGGTCTTCGTACAGCAATCCTAGACGAACAGCGCGGCGTGGAGCAACTGGAGGTACTCCTCCGTCAACTTCAGACTGAGAGTAGCCGCATCACTAGGTCCATCGTGGCTGGCGAGTACTTGCTGGATTTCGATTTCAAGATTTGTCCGCGCTGTGGATTGCCGGTCGATTCACAGCGAACCCAACGCGGTGGGTGCTACCTCTGTTGTCAGGAGGGAGGCAGTTCGATATCTCGCGATGCGATGATCGAAGAACAGGACCGCGTCGGGGCGCAGATACTGGAGACCCAAGACCTCATCGCGGTGAGACGCGAGAGTCTTCTTAACCTGCGCAGGAACATCGAAGACCTCGAGGCCGGTAGACGACAAGCGTCCTCCGAACTGGATTTCCAATCTCAGATATACCTTTCCGATTCTGCGACTGCTCAGGCGGAGACGGCCGCCCAGCGAGCGCGTTTGTACGAATCACGGACGCGTCTTGCGGACTACTTGACTCTTTATACGAAGCACGACGAAACGGCTCTAGAATTATCGCGACTTGAGCAACGTCGTCAGGAGTTGCTGGCACAGATGGAGGCAGAGAGTCACCAAGAACACCATGCGGAGGAGAAGATTAGGTATTTGGAGCACCTTCTCGACGAAATCCTAGACAAGTTTCAGACCCCCCGCTTCTGCGAACAACATCGGGCTACCATCGACCGAGATACATACCTTCCAATCGTTGACGGACGTCGCTTCAATCAATTGAGTTCGCAGGGACTTCAGGTTCTTGTCAACCTAGCGCATGCAATCGCCCATCAATTGACCGCATTGGAGTTCGGACTGGCACTTCCCGGAATCCTTCTTATTGACGGACCAACGAGCAACCTTGGTCACGAATACGAGGATCGCGAACGTGTCGAAGCTGTCTACCAGTACTTGATAGAGCTAGGGGACAGACTGGGAGACAGGCTGCAACTCATCGTCGTGGACAACGATGTCCCAGCCATTGCTCAATCCTACATTCAAGTTCGACTTACCGACGAAGACCGACTAGTTCCGACTAGTTTAGAATAGACGATGCTAGTCCTAACTCTGGGATGACCTGCACGAGTCGGGGTCGGGGAGGACATCCTCGTCCCGAGTTTCGACGGCACCCCCTTTGATGCGGCCCAGTTCATAGCCAGCGCGCAGCGAGCGCCGCTCTGCGTTCGGCCCAAGTGGCTCTTTCGACTACTGCGACCAGTGCGGTCTCATGGACAGATATCCAGTGGCCGTGGTAATCTGCAGACAGGGCCGCCACATCGGCTGCTTCAGCGCAACAGTCGTTGGCTTGTGATCTGTATCTGTCATTAAGGTACTTGGACAGTCCCCTCGTGACCGTGGATTCAACGAAACAGCCCATGCCTAGCGCTGAGCCGCCGAGCGGGATTGTAGAGCGACGTCCATGAATTCCTTACAGCGCGAGGACGCAATGAATGATGAAGAACGTATTGCTTGGCTGCTGGAACATTGTGTTGTAGCACGCATTCGGGAAGAAATAGATCGGGTGTTCCAACGATTCTACTATTTCCTTGTTGCGAGCTCATTCCTGCTGTCGGGTCTTGCCATACTAATCGCCCAGCTTTCCACGGATCAGCTGGCTCGCGCCTTCCAAACTTCGGTCATGTGGGTGTTGCTTGCCACCGGATTCCTCCTGTCTTTGGCATTCTGGGTGATCAACAGCTGGAACTCGAGAATCGCCTTCAACTACGACGACAGGCTGCGACCTGGTGGCAAAGCTTGGCCTCTGACGAAACTCGGGACAAACCATCTTGAGCGAGGATTCCGAGCACTAGGACACGAATACGACGAATGCCTGAAGCTCAGGTGGTACGCCTTCGGCGGCCTCTTTGTCGATCTGGTTTCCGCTGAGAAACCAGCTTGGTTTGCCCGCTACATCCCGTTCGTGTTGTCTATGGTGTGGCTCGCCCTTGGGTGGGTATCACTGGTTGTGGTCACGGATTCGTACTCCTCACCGTGGTGGAGCGGCCCCGTTCTGGTTCTATTTGTGTCCGGTGTGGTCGCATTAGTCACCATTCTCAGGCCGACGGCCCCCGCAAGGTCATGGTTGCTGCCCGGAGAGACCAGCATCTTTGCGGCCACGGGTGCGACCGCGCAAAGCGGCGACGGACAAGAGGTAGTTGAGTCCACCTCTCAGACGCCGCAGGCGCAAGCAACCCACGATACGCCAACGCCGTGACGATCTTGGGGCTCTTCGGCGCTTCTGGTGAACATCGTGCACCCTGAATGCCGTTTCTTGTTTAGTTTCGGGGACAGACAGTTGGTTCACCCCAAGCTGAGAATCAGCACAAGCAAGCACCATTCGCGAGAATCCGGCCAAACCAGCTTTGGTCGTCCGGAGTCAAGAATGGTGGTCCCGCTGTGGAGTTACTCGACTGCGGCGGGCAGACTCCTATACATACGTTACGAACGTACGCTATGATAGGCTCACGATTCGGGAAGGGGGAAGAATCATTGGCCAAGTTCCTCAACACCACCGGGGTCTCATATCATCTCGAACAGCTTCTGAAGAACACCAAGGAGAAACTGATCCTGATTAGTCCGTATCTCAAGGTGAACGACCGCATCAAACTGACACTACAGGACCTTGACAGGTTCAAGATCGACATTCGTCTGGTGTATAGAGACAACCAGTTGAATCCCGTTGAGCAGAACTGGCTCAGAAGCTTGCCAACAATACGGACGAGCGTGTGCCAGAGCCTTCACGCCAAGTGCTACATGAATGAAAACGAAGCCATTATCACATCCATGAACCTCTACGAGTCGTCTCAGGTCAACAACTACGAAATGGGCATTCATGTTGCCAGGGAACAAGAGCCAGAACTCTACGCGGCCATCTATGAAGAAGCTATGACGCTGCTCAGGAATAGCACCGAGATTCAGATTACCGTCTCGGAAGTGCCTAAGACCTCGCGGCACCCAAGGTTGGACACAGCGGGCAATGGTGGATTCTGTATTCGCTGTCATGCGGCATTGAAACTGAACCCGCTGGTGCCGTACTGCAAGGACTGTTACGACCCAAAGATTAAGAGGTCCGATAAGTCCCCGATAGAGAAGTACTGCCACATTTGTGGAAAGCCCCACACATCCAGTCTCACCAAGCCCACATGCTACGAATGCTTCAAGGCCAATAAGGACAAACTCGACTTCCCACCTCCGCCGAGCAAGTAAGACCTGTATTCCGGCTTGGCTCACCTCAGGTTCTTAGATGACGGCCGCTGGGTCACGTTTCAGAATTTGGCGGCGTTGGAATTGGCATCCGCAACGTGTATAGCGAATTTGATCTATCAGCTGATGGTGAAGGTGTTCAAAGCATGCTAGATGGGGCAGTTTGGGTCGGGGCTGATCCGGGCGGTACAGGCAACTTCGGTGTCGCTATCCTCGGAGATTACGGCCAATCGCAAACCTCGTGCATGAATTGTGCCGACGAAGCCATCGAGTTTGTTCTCAGTCACCTTGCTCGGACCCCGAGCGGCGTTGGTGTTGACGCCCCACTCTGGTGGTCGTCCGGTCCATCGGGCGATCGACAGGCTGACCAATGGTTACGAGGGAAGTACCGGCTTTCGGGCGGTCAGGTGCAGGCAACGAATTCGTTGCGCGGCGCGGCGCTTGTCCAAGGAGCGTTGTTTGTCCAACGGATTCGGGAAATCTACCCCGACGTGCCCGTGACTGAGAGCCATCCAAAGGCTCTGCTCAAAGCGCTGACGCAGAGCGATTGGGCAGCATTTGCACGTCGGTTCCGACTCAGAATGGTCCCTGCAAGTGACCACGAGCGTGACGCTGTCATAGCTGCGGTCTCGGCGAGAGAGGGATTTGAGAAGCGGTGGCTGCACGACTTGAGCACAGAGCGACTGTCATCCGAGCAGGACCCACGAAGCTACTGGCTGGCCCCGGTTCACTACTTCTGGCCGGAGGAATGATGGAATACGGGGCCCAGGGACACCGTGCTTGATTGATTGCGCGCAATCGCCCGATTTATCCGGCCCGAATCCGTCGTCGTTGGCCAGGCAAGCTTGGATCCAAGACGAGTGCCGCCACATGATGGCGAGCGCTTGAAGCTACACCTTGATGGCATTATCATGGTGCAATGTTGCACTGATGGGAGGTGAATCAATGGGTCCCACACGACGCGCATCAGGAAACTGCCCGAGACAGTGCGGCGGCACTCTCATCAGGCGGGAAACCAAAGAACCCATCGACCCGACAGGGATACTGACGTTCGAGAAGAAGCTGGTTGTCTACTACGAGTGCGACAAGTGTCGGTACAAAGAGGACCTGAATGGCAGACCAATGTAGGGTCGCAGGGAATTCCAGGCACCTTCCTCAATTTGACGAACACGCATGGGACACCATAGTGCAATTGTCCGCACTTCATCGGTGGATGGTGTCCCCAGGGAGAGAGAGCGTCTTCACCCTACCGCGTGAGGTGTATCCAACACTGTCCCTCACGCCCCATCCCCACATCCACCCCAATCGTGCTATTGTCACGCACACCGGCAACGATGCCGGCCTGCAGAGAGATCGGAGGGAGCGACATGGCCATCATCCCGTCACAGCGACACCTGTTCGATGTTCCGGAGGAAATCGCCTATTTCAACATCGCCTACTACTCCCCTCTGCTGAATGAATCCGCCGACAGGCTGGTTGCGGCTGCCAGAGCAAAGAGCCACCCGTGGGAGCGCACCTCCGCGGACTTCTTCGACGATGCGGAGACGATTCGCACCCTCGCTTCCGGCATCTTCGGCGGCGACCGGGACGGCTATGCAATCGTGCCGTCGGCCAGCTACGGTGTGAGCACTGCGGCGCGCGCAATCGAGCCACTGCTGAAACCAGGCGACCGTATCCTGGTGATTGCCGAGGAGTTTCCGAGCGATGTGTTCCCGTGGAAGAGGACGGCACAGGAGGTTGGCGCGACGTTGCTGACCGTTCCGTGCCCCGATGACGGCGACTGGGCCAGGGCAATCGTCCAGAAGATCGACACGACGGTGAAGGTCGTCAATGTCTCGACCTGCCACTGGACGAACGCGGCCTACATCGACCTCGTGCCGATAGCGAGGGCCTGCCGGGATGTGGGCGCCATGCTGGTCATCGACGCGACGCAAACGCTCGGCGCCATGCCGTTCCCCATGGAGGAAGTGCAACCGGACTTCCTGGTGACCGCGGGCTACAAGTGGCTGCTCTGTCCCTACGGGTTCAGTCTGCTCTATGTCTCCGAGCAGTGGCGCAACGCCCGTCCTCTGGAAGAAGCATGGCAGGCGCGCAGCAACGCCGAGGACTTCACCTCACTGGCCAACTACTCAGTCACCTACAAGCCGGGAGCACGCAGGTTCGACGTGGGCGAGAAGTGCACCGCCCTGCTCCCTGGCGCGACAGCGGCGCTGGAGCAGATAGGCGCGTGGGGTGTGGAGAACATCGCCGCGACCCTATCCGAGGTCAACTCGAGGATCGGCGCGCATCTGGAACAACTCGGCTTCCGGCTGCCGCACGATTCACAGCGATGTCCGCACATGCTGGGCGCGAAGTTGCCCGAGGGCCGGAGCGTGAACATGGTGGCCGCGTTGAAGGAGCGCAACATCTACATCAGCCAGCGTGGAAACGCGCTCCGCTTCGCCCCTCATCTCTACGTGACCCGCCACGACGAAGAGCGGCTGCTGGAAGCGCTGGACGAGCTGGTTGGTTGACGGTGCATCGAGGTTGTGGCATGCACGAGGCACATTCACAGTCGAGACAACGGGAGGGACATGTCCGTCCCCTACGGGTAGTTGGCGGCCCGGATCCGGCGTCGAGGCAGACGATAATGGTGACCGTGGGCGTGTCATCCTTGGATGGCGGCCGGACACAAAGGTCCGCCCCTGCATGAGAACCAGGACTCACGGCGACGGTGAACCCACGTTGCGCGAGTTGGACAGCATGAATTCCGGGAACACTGACCTTCTCCCCGGAACTCTACTGCTCGGTTCGCCGGGTCCGTATGATTGACCATTGATAGGGAGGCCCGGACAGGATAATCTCAACGTCATTCAATGATTTGCATCGAGTTGTCCCGCGTCCGTATTACTGGCAATAACCCGGGCGTTTCTGCGTCTGAACAACTGTTAGGCCCTGACCGAATCTATTCACACCTGTAAGGAGATTCTCTGTAATGGACATTCCACGGATATTCAACATCACCGAAAGTGCTCACCGCATCCATAACCCGTTCACACCGGAGAAGCTCGCCACTCTCGGCGCGGCGCTGCGTATGGAATCGGGGACCCGAGTGCTCGACCTCGGCAGCGGTTCAGGGGAGATGCTGTGCACCTGGGCACGCGATTACGGAGTCGCCGGCACAGGCATCGACCTGAGCCAGTTGTTCACCGAGCAAGCGAAACGCCGCGCTGAAGAACTCGGCGTCGCCGATAAAGTCGAGTTCATCCATGGCGATGCTGCCGGCTATGTCTCTGACGAGAAGATCGGTGTGGCAGCTTGTCTCGGCGCCACGTGGATAGGTGGAGGAGTCGCCGGCACTATCGAGCTTCTGGCGCAGAGCCTCCGCACCGGAGGGATCATCCTCATCGGCGAGCCCTACTGGCGGCAGCTACCGGCGACGGAAGATATTGCCAAGGGGTGTCTTGCCCATTCAATCTCCGACTTTCTCATGCTTCCAGAGCTTCTCCCGTCGTTCTGCCGCCTTGGCTACGACGTCGTGGAAATGGTTCTAGCAGACCAGGACGGCTGGGACAGATACGAGGCGGCCAAGTGGCTCACCATGCGCCGATGGCTTGAAGCCAATCCCGGCGACGAGCTTGCGAAAGAGGTTCGAGCCCAACTGACCTCGGAACCCGAGCGCTACGCCAGGTACACGCGTGAATACGTGGGCTGGGGCGTGTTTGTGCTGATGAAGCAGTGATGAGGGGCGGCCGGCGAAGCGCCGGAGTTCTGCGTTCTGAGTTCTGAGTTCTGAGTTCGCCGCCGCGGAGCGGCGGGGTTACGGGTTGGCGGACCAGAGGCCGGGGTTGCCGGTTATCGGGGGGTTCCGGGGACACACGACTTACTTTGACGAACACGCCGATCCATTGAACCGGGAAGAGGGATGCGCTAGAATCACGCCCCGACCGGGCGTCGCCTGGCTCCGACCAGCCGGCCGATTGCCTCTGGGCTCGTGGCCGCTTTGGTCCGTGACCGTGGCCCAATCTCGCCTCGGCCCCCGGGCACAGGGTGGCAAAGACAATTCAAGTCAAGCCCAATCTGGTGAGACTCATCTGTAACGTTTGAGAAGAGGAGAACTGAAACGAACACCTACAGAAAGACGGCGATGGTTGTGGGGGCACTATTCATAATCGCGACTGTTGCGGGTGTGGTCGGCAATCTCGGTTTCTCCACACCTCTCCTCGACAGTCCGGACTATCTCACCAGTGCGTCTGCAAGCGGTAACAACGCGATATTGGGTGCGGTCTTCGAGATGATTGGAGCCCTTGCAGCGGTTAGCATCGCGATTTGGCTGTACCCGGTACTGAGAAGATACAACGAAGGTCTCGCCCTTGGAGCTGTTGGTTTCAGGCTAGTAGAGTGCGTCCTCTATGTGATTGCTATTGTCGCCCTGCTATCCATACTGACATTGAGTCGAGAGTTTGTAATCGCGGGAGCTGCGGATGCCTCCGTCTTCCGGGCCGCAGGGACTTCATTGCAGGCAGTACGTGATTGGGCCGGCCAGTTGAGTGTGGTTGCTTTTGCTCCGGCTGCGCTCATGTATTACAGCGTGTTCTATCAATCAAGACTCATCCCACAATGGCTGTCAGGTTGGGGGTTCATAGCAGCCGCGTTGTGCTTGTCGGCAGCTCTGTTGCGCATGTTCGGTCTAATCGTTTTTCTGTCGCCGGTCTTTCTCATGATGGTTCTTCCACTAGCCTTGCAGGAAATGGTTCTTGCGGTCTGGCTGATTGCCAGAGGATTCAACCGATCTGCAATCGCTTCTCTCTCTACGTGAACAGTGACGAACGAGCTCCTGAGCGCGTCATAGATTCGCCGGACGGGAGAGAGGGAGCGCACAATTCCGGGGACACCAGCCGGCCAGAGGCCGCCCGAGTTGCGGGTTGGCCGGCCAGGGGCCGGAGGGTTGGAGAGTTGCGAGTTGGGCCGCTTCGCGGGAGTTCTCAGGGTTGCGCGTGAGGCGTTCCAAGCGCCCCGAACGATCACGGGGACATCACGGCGCCATTGTCCGCACTTCATCGTTGGATGGTGTCCCCACGAGAACGAGGGCCTTCCGCCTACCGCGCGCAATTTCGGGTGCATGTCGTGCCGACCCAGGATGCGGGATGACGTCAAAGACTGCACTGAGCGAGTGAATGCGTCGTCCCGATTCTTGCCGTGGTGCTATAGTTGTGTCGCTGCGCCGCAAGGCCGGTGGACAAGTCTTGGCTGTTGCGGAGTGTGCGAGGAGTGACGCATGCCCAAGGAGATTCTGTTTCTAGTTGAGGAGTCGGTGGACGGCGGATACGAGGCCCAGGCACCGGGCTACTCCATCTATACGCAGGGCGATACGCTGGACGAGATTGGACGCATGGCCGTTGATGCGGTCAGGTGCCATTTCGATCAGGACGATCTGCCCAGCATTGTCCGTCTCCACGTGGTCCGCGAAGAGGTACTAGCCGTTTGAAGCTGCCCCGAGACCTGAGCGGGCAGGAACTTGCCCGGCTGCTGCAGCGTCTCGGCTATAACGTGACGAGGCAGACCGGCAGCCACATCCGACTCACCATGGCCGGGGAGAAGGCGCATCACGTCACAATCCCCGGCCATGCAACCCTCAAGGTAGGCACGCTGAACGCCATCCTCAAAGACGTTGCGGCGCACTTGGGAACAGGCAAGGACGAACTCCTGAAGAGGCTCTCGGATAGCGATGGCTGATCTCTAGTCGTTCCGCTGCAGAGAAGCCCAAAGACGCCGTCCAACCTGAGGCCGAGGTTCCGCGTTCTGCGGAATTTGGAGGGAAGCTCATAGATGCTTCAAATCCCGGCCTGCCCGTTGCATGGCATGGTTGCTCGGCGCTAGACTGGGTTCAGCGCATGAAGCGCCGGTTGACGCGCCCCCCAAACTGCGCAACAGATGAACCGATTCCGCGCAGCTTGTCGCAGACTCGGTACCTTCTGTATGGGACATAGTTGTCAGCCGGGACGGGAGAACGCTGATGAACGGCGTATCGCGAGGCATCCGAGGTGCCGCACGAGGAGTCATCCGCCTCTTGCGGCGGGCCATGGGAGGCATCGGCGCGTGGCAGGAGGTCCAGTTGTCCGCGACACATCGCTCTGAGGCCACGGTGGCTCAGTACCAGTACCTGCGTGCGCGCGGCATACGGTGTCAGCTGCGAAGCCTGTGGGGGCCGAGCGTGAGAGGCGTCTCCAACGTTGGAATGCTCAGCCTCAGGGTGCACCGGGACGACGTATGCAGGGCCTATCGTCTCCTGGCCGGTGAGGGCGACGACTCGAAGTAATTCCTGGGACACCAGCCGGCCAGAGGCCGGGGTTGCGGGTTGCGTGTTGGCGGGTTGCGAAGCTGCAAGTTGAAACCGTGGGCAGACGATAGCGATTACCGTGGGCGTGTCATCGTTGGATGGCGGGCGGACGCAGAGGTCCGCCCCTACGTTAGAACCGGGGAATTGCGGTGATGACGAGCGAATGTTGCGCGACTTGCAGCGTCGGGGCAGACGATAGCGATTACCGTGGGCGTGTCATCGTTGGATGGCGGGCGGGCGTGGGAGCCCGCCCCTACATTAGAACCGGGAATTGCGGTGATGACGAGCGAATGTTGCGCGACTTGCAGCGTCGGGGCAGACGATGGCGATTACCGCGGGCGTGTCATCGTTCGATGGCGGGCGGACGCAGAGGTCCGCCCCTACGTTAGAACCGGAAATTGCGGTGATGACGAACGCATATTGCGCGGGTTGCGAGTTGTGTGGCAATTGCGGGGACACCATACCCAAATTGTCAGCATCGAAACGGTGAATGATGTCCCCGAATTGCACCGTGCGGGCGGACGCAGAGGTCCGCCCCTACATCAAAACCTGGGGAATTGCGGGGACACCGATGCACAAGGTCATGACCCGATTCTGTTCAGCCACGAATTCGGGTCGACCTTCGAAATGACAGGAACGTACTTGCCTGCCGGTGAAGTCTCGATGCGTTCAACAAGCTCCACAGTGATGCTGATATCCGGCCCCAGGCTTCGGCGCAGCATGTCCGTTGCCTGCAGGCGAAACATATTCTGTGCCTCGGTCGTCGAGACACCGGGAACAACGAATCGGGCCTTGAAATGGTCCAGGTCCTCCTGTACGTACTGCAGTTGCGTGACGCCCAGAAGAGCGAATCCATCCCTTTCGATGCCGTTGCCGACGATTCGCCCGCCGGACCTCGTATAGATGGTGTCGCACCTCCGTCCGGACAACCGGTCAAGGAGAGGCATGCTTCGCCCGCATGGGCATGGGGCAACCGCGTACGACCCTACGTCCCCCGTGTCGTAGCGGATGAACGGCATTCCGCGGGCGTGGAGGTTGGTGACGAGCACACGCCCTTCTGTCCCCGGGCCGACCGGCGAACCGTTGTCGTCAACAATCTCAAGCACAAGGTCCTGAGCGAAGACGTGCATACCGGCGTGCGCCTCGCACTCGCCGGCCAGAATAGAGTTCTCATGAGTACCGTACGTCGAGTACGGTTCGACGCCGAATACGCCTCGCAACACCTCACGCTGGTGCTCAAACACCTGCTCACCGCCGGTCAGCACAGCACTGAGTGCAGGGGCCGAACGTCCGAAGTCGCGAATGTAGCCCGCGAGAAGCGCAAGAGTACTGGGGTAGGCCGAGAGCGCCCTCGGCTTCGTCTTGTGAAGCAGACGCACCACTAAATCGAGGTTCTCGTCCGATAGCGATGCGAGAGGAATGTACATGTTGCGCCGGAACCTGGCGCTGAAACGCTTGATTCTCCTTTCCAGCCGCGTTGGAGGGGCCACATAGTGCTGGACTAAGGAGACCATTTTGTCGCCAATGGCGACATCCGCCCACTGCATGGCCAGAAGGCCGCGTGCGTATCCGTAACTGAAACGGAGGTGCTTCGTGATGTAGAAGACCAGAGGGCTGCCAGTGGAACCGCCGGTCTGCGCGCGAATCAACTCTCGTCGGTCAATGTCGTCAGCAATCAGCTCCTTCATGTGGCTGCGTACAAGAGCCTTTGTCAGCACGGGGAGTCTTGATAAGTCAGACACGGTGCGAATCTCTCGCGGTGAGATACCCCGTTCCTGCATCACCAGCCGATAGTAGGGCACATGCGCGTATGCATGCTCGATGGTCTGCACGAGCCGCTCCGTCTGCAGTGCCTCAATCCGCTCAAGGGGCCACCACTGGCTGGCCTCGAGCTCTGCGAGGCTGGACATACAATGGGTCCCTCTGATGACGTCAAGCGTGGGAGCCATGACCCGTCGAGCCAGCACGTTGTAGGCACCCATATCATTACCTTGAAGGCGACTCCGGTTCACGAGGTCAGCATCTTGTACGGCCCGGTGACGGCGCCGAGGGCGCGCCCCGTGCGAGCGATCGGAAAACGATGAATCCAATTCTCCGGGTACGACAAGATCAGGCTCATGAACTCCTGTGAGCACGACTGCCGACAATCGGGTCTCTCGCCCCGCTTCCCATTCATTCTCCGCAGGGTCTTCTTCAAGAGCCGTGCCGCGAGAAACCTTATCACCTACATGAGCGCGTATCAATACGAGTACAGATGTGCGCCAATTCGAACGATGGTGCATCGAGGTTGTGGCATGCGCGAGGCAGATTCACAGGCGAGACAACGGGAGGGACAGAGACGGCCTGCGGCAGAGAACCAGAATCACACCAACACCACACCGGGTCGGTGTGGGAACCGCCCCCCACGGGTAGTCGGCGGCCCGGACCCGACGTCGAGGCAGGCGATAGTGATGACCATGGGCGTGTCATCGGTGGATGGCGGGGGGACGTGGGAGTCCGCCCCTACATTAGAACCGGGAATTACGGTGATGACGAACGCATGGCGCGCAGGTTGCAGCGCTGCGCGGGGTTACGGGTTTGCGGGTTGACCGGCAAGGCCGGGGTTGCGGGTTGCGGGTTGCGGGTTGCGGGTGGCAATTGCGGGGACACCATATCCAAATTGTCAGCATCGAAACGGTGAATGATGTCCCCGAATTGCCCCTGCGGGCGGACACTGGGGTCCGCCCCTACGTCAGGACAGGCTTCCCCGCACGTGTGATAGCCACGGGGGCTGCCCAACCGACACTGGCAGGTTGAACACCGTGCCGTTCAGGTATTGACACCGCGTAGTCGGATGTGATGATGTTTCGTGACGAGACCCGTCAGAGTCGCTGTACTGACTGCAGAGTCGCGACGCAGCCCGGGGTTTAAGGAGGACGAGGATGAACGAAGCCGTCAGGATACTCAACGAGATTCAAGCCGAGCATCGGGTGATAAACGAGCAGTTCGACACACTTGCCCGCGCTGCGACGCAATTGGCCGACAATCAAGCGACGAAGCAGGGGCCCCGTAGCGGCGAGGCTCCGAGCGTCGAACTCGGGAAATTGCAGTCCCAGCTGGATATCATCGGCCGGACACTGGAGGCGCACTTCACCCGCGAAGAGGTCGGCCTGGATGACGTGGCAAGGCTTGTTGGGGCCTCCGCAGAATTCCAGGACCTCACTCCACTCATGAGGGAACACCGCGATCTCCTGGAGTATGTGTCCGCCCTGCGCAATAGCGCCCGGGACATCCGCTCCGGTGATGTGCAAGCCGGCGTGCGTGAAGCCACAGAGGCGGACATCAAGGCCAGCATCCTCAGTTTCAGCGGGAAGCTTGCACAGCACGTAAAACTGGAAGGAGCGTTGTTCACCAAACTCAAGTCTCGTCTTGAAACCGGATGATTGGCGGAATTCACCGGGCGCCACACTACCGCTTTGCGGAGTTGGCGGGTTGGCCGGCCAGGGCCCGGAGTTCTGAGTTCTGCGTTCTGCGTTCTGAGTTCTGAGTTCGCCGCCGCGGAGCGGTGGGGTTACGGGTTGCGGGTTGCGTGCGCCAATTGCGGGGCCACCAAACTCAAATAGTCCCCATCGAACCGGTCAATGCGGCCCCCGAATTGCACCGTGCGGGCGGGTGCGCGGGGGGGGGCCTACATCAGAACTGGAAACTGCGGCGATACGTTCGGTACCCCAGTATTCCTTGCATGCGGATAGATGGCGCTGCACGAGTGTCCGAACGTCCCTGGTATTGACATGTCATGAGTGTGTGCTATAGTGACCGTAGGATTTCCCCTACGTCCTCGGATGTAGGGCGCCAAGCCACTCGAGAGGGTGGCTTTGGCATTTGTGACACCAATGCCGACGAACGTATACATTGACGGATTCAACCTGTACTACGGATCCGTCAAAGGTACACCGTTCAAGTGGCTTGATCTTGGAGCTCTCTGCCGGTACCTTCTTCCCACTGCAACAATACACCGAATTCGCTACTTCACAGCACGTGTAAGCCCCAGCCCCAACGACCCTAGCGCCGCAACACGCCAGGACATATACATCAGGGCGTTGCGCACTATTCCAAACCTTGACATACACTTCGGCCATTTCGTGCAATGGCCCAAATTGATGCCACAGTTTCCACTGGCATATCCACATGGCGCCACTTCACCTCAGGCCGTACAAGTGCTGAAGACCGAAGAGAAGGGCTCAGACGTCAATCTCGGTGTGTACCTCGTGCGTGACTGCTTCGTACGGGACTTCACAGAAGCGGCCATTATCTCGAACGACAGCGACCTGGCGGAAGCCCTGAAAATTGTTGCGACCGAGGCACATTGCCCCGTGAAAGTAATCAATCCACACCGTTTCAACCCCATCAGTCGGGAGTTGTGCGCGGTCTCCTCGTCCCACATGGCCACAATCAACTCGAGTGTATTGCGCGCGTGCCAGTTCTCTTCAACCTTGACGGATTCCATCGGAACGTTCTCAAAGCCGCAGTCCTGGTAGCGCGACATCCGCGACCAGCGGCAACCACAGGCCCCCCGGGGGCGCCACACTACCGCTGCGCGGAGTCGGCGCGTTGCGAGTTGACCGGCCAGAGGCCGGAGTCCTGAGTTCTGAGTTCTGCGTTCGCCGCCGCGGAGCGGCGGGGTTACGGGTTGCGAGTTGGACCGCATCGCCATCAGCGCTACACTACTTAACCGTAGGCAGAGTCATGGGGCCTGCCGGCACTCGAACTGTCACTATCGGTGATACGAAGGCGTGGCAGGCAAGGGGGGAAGGACAGTGCGCAAATACCTGTTGTGGCTTTCGGTGGCGATCCTGGTGCTCATTCCTCTTTCCGGCTGTACGAAGCCGGCAGTTGATGAGGTCTCTTTGGACAAAGAATTCACCCTCTCTGTAGGGCAGAGCGTCTCAGTGAGAGGAGAGGACCTCACTATCACGTTCGTCGAGGTGGTCTCGGACAGCCGCTGTCCCACGGGAGCCACCTGTATCTGGGCTGGAGAGGCAAGCAGCCTCATTGAAATCACAGATTCCGCCTCTACGTACCGCAAGGTGCTGACCGAGCCCGGGTCGTCCTCACCCACGAAGGCGGACTTCACCGGCTATGAGGTTATGTTCAACCTTCTCCCCTACCCTGTGCTGGGCAAGGAGACAAAGGCGAAAGACTATCTTCTGAAGTTGATAGTCAGCAAGACACCCTAGTCCCCGGGACACCACTGGCGATTGTCATCACGTCCCGCATCGGCGGGTTGCCGCCACATGCAATCGTGTCCCCGCCATTCGGCGAGCTTGTCAGCTATACTCGAGTGTGCCAGAGTTTCTGACGGGCGGCAGTCCTGTGAACTTTCGGGGAGGCCAGTAATGAGCAGGAAGACGAGAATCGGCATCACGAGAGACGCTATCGACTCCGAGGGCAGCTTCATCGCGCCGGCGCCGGGGCTCAGCCTCCTGGACGAGATGCCTGGCGTGGAGTACGAGGTATTCTCCGAACACCTTGGCGAAGTGGCCCCCCAGCAGATAGCGAACTACGACATGGTCTTCAGCCTCACGCCACGATGGACCGCCGCCACACTGAAGGGCAATGACCGGCTGCTGTCCGTGCACCGCTTCGGCGTTGGCTATGACATGATTGACGTCCCGGCACTCACGGAAGCAGGCGTGGCGCTATTCATCACGCGCGACGCGGTGCGGCGCCCTGTTGCGACTGCCATCCTGGCTTTCCTGCTGGCATTGAGCACAAGAATGATGGTGAAGGACAGGCTGACGAGGGAAGGCAGGTGGGCGGAAAGAACCAGGCATCACGGCATCGGACTGGCCGGCAGGACACTGGGAGTGATAGGCGTGGGAAATATAGGCCATGAGGTGTTCAAGCTGGCTTTGCCGCTCGACATGCGGCACATCGGTTGTGACCCGTACATCCGGCCGGAGAGCGTGTCCGACGTGAATGCCCGCCTGGTGGATATGGACACCATCCTGACAGAGTCCGACTTCCTCAGCATATGCTGTCCGCTGAACGACGAAACCCGCCACTTGATAGGCGAGAAGGAACTGAGGAAGATGAAACCGTCCAGCTTCCTCATCAACATGGCGCGCGGCCCGGTGATCGATGAGAAGGCCCTGACCCGCGCCCTAACCGAGCGATGGATTCAAGGCGCGGGACTGGATGTGTTCGAGCAGGAGCCGGCGCCTGTCAGCAATCCTCTGCTCAAGCTGGACAACGTCATCCTGGCGCCGCACTCCCTCGCGTGGACGGACCACATGTTCACCAGTCAATGGGAGAACATCCTGGGACAGATGAACGCCATCCGGCGCGGCACGGCGCCCGCCGGACTGGTGAACGCTGAGGTGTGGGATAGCCCGCTGTTCAGACAGAAGCTGGAGCGATTTCGGGCCGCCACGGCATAGCGCAGGCACGCCGGCGCGGTTGAACCTTTGAGGACAAATGAATATGAAACGGATCCTTGTGAGTGTGTGTGCAGTCATAGTGACAGCCTCTCTACTAGCAGGCTGTTCGAGCGGCAGCCCGACCCTTCCGTTGCCGGACGACACGCCGCAAGAAAACGCCCTGCCGGTGGACGAAACGCAGGAAAAAGACGCCCTTCCCACGGAAGCCAGTCCACAGGAGAGCACCCCTCCAGCGGGCGCCGCTGAGGAAGTGAGCCCTCCTCCAACGAGCACTACGGAGGAGCCAAGTACCCCTCCGACGAGCCCTGCAGAGCCCGTAACCGGCCCCTGGGCGGAGCGGTACACGCCGCGAACCGACGACGGCGTTGACGTCGTCTACTTCGAGGCGAAAAACCCATGCAGTTGCATGGCCAAAGTAGGTGACGCAATTGAGAAGGCGATACTCACGCACTTCCAGGACGAACTCCAGAGTGGCGAGCTACGATACTTCCTCATTGTCTCGAACCTCCCCGAAAACAATGACCTGGTGGACATGTTTGACAGCCAGGTGTTTGAACTGTGCATCGCCGAATTCCAGGATGGACAGATGGCGACCGAGGCGCTCGCCGAGATATGGATACTCAAGGACTCCCCGATGAAGTTGGAAGACTTCGTCCGCACACGCGTCTTGAGCAGCCTTGAGGCACGGCGATAGGCAGTGATGCCGGAGACTGCGGCACTACCGCACGCGATTCTACCTCACGTTCCGGTCAGGGCAGGAAGACAGCGGCCTCTTCCCGGAATACGCCGCGGCAGCATGGAGACACTGGCATATCTACAAGACGTCACCGCAGTACCCAGGCGACAGGATACGGCCTACCACAGCGTCTCCAATCCGTGGGGACACGTTGTCGAGCAAATGCCGCGGAGGCGTCCGCTCCAACACTGAGCGTAGTGTTCTTTCTCCCATCGGTCACCTTCCCTTACCTCCAGCTTCTGCTCACGCGGCAGTCCCGCACGCCATGCGCTTCGAGGTTTCCAGACGTCTGGCAAGGAATATCCATGCCGTCAATCGTTCATTGGACACCCGAAGTATCCGTGCTTCGCGCGACACCTCCATAATTCGGATTTGCGACGCCCCTGCGACCGAAGGAGTCAGCGTCGTACTTGCGTATCGGAATAAGCAAGGAGTCTGGGCATTTGTCGCACAACGGCGAGTCAATGAGTACAATCAATCGACGTTCACGACATGCCCGTTCCACAGCCGAGATTGTCGAAAAGGAACGATGGGAGGCAATGAGATGAGACTTGATGGAAGAGTAGCCATAGTCACCGGAGGTAGCCGGGGCATCGGCAAGGCAACGTGCATCGCCCTCGCTCGGGAAGGAGCGAAGGTGGTGGTGGTTGGGAGAAACGAGGCAATGTGCGAGGCCGTGGTCTCGGAGATCATTGCGACCGGCGGCAGCGCGATGGCCGTCCGCGCAGACGTCTCAAATGAAGCCGATGTTGCCTCCATGGTCGGCGCGACGATGGAGCGTTTCAAGAGAATCGATATCCTGGTGAATAATGCAGCCGTGAATCTGCCCTACAAGACGGTGGCGGACCTCACCCTCGATGACTGGAACCGCATCGTATCAGTAAATCTGACAGGCACGTTCCTCTGCTGTCGGGCCGTGGTGCCCGTGATGACGGCCCAGGGCTACGGCAAGATAATCAACCTGTCCTCCCGCGGCGGGCGGCAGGGGGAGGCGGGAAGGTCCCCCTACCGGTCCACTAAGGCGGCGGTCATCATCTTCACGGAGTGCCTCGCGGCCGAGGTGAAGGAACACCGCATCGACGTGAACGCTGTCTGCCCCGGGGCGGTGAAGACGGACATGATGCGCGAGATAACCAACGGCCATGTGCCGTCTTACGCGATGCCGCCGGAGGACATCGCATCGGTGGTCGTGTTCCTCGCGTCGGACGAAAGCGGGGCTATCACAGGGACGTCCATCGACGCGTTCGGGGAGGGCAATCCCCTCTTCCGCGCCAAGAGCTACCTGGCGCCGGGTTCGAGGTAGGCGTTCATGGCCGACAACTCCGGCAGCCGTGGGGGAAATGCGGGGACACCATACTCATTTCGTGCGAGCAGCATGGGCACACGGCTGCCCGAGGGCGGGCCGGTTTGGAACCGGCCCCCACACGCGCGGCTCGGCGCTTTGACAACATCCGCAGCAGCGCTACACTTCGGCACGCATTTCTCACGGCCACGCGCAGTGCAGCCGCAGTCCGTGTGTCGAGTGAATGCGACAACAGCCAGGGAGGTAGACGATGCGCAGGACAGCAATCTGGCTATCTATTGCAGTCTCGATGCTGGTGGCGCTTGCCGGGTGCTCGGGGCCAGCCGTAGCTCAAGCAGAGCTCGGCAAGGACTTCACGCTGGCCGTGGGGCAGAGCGCCGCCATCAAGGGAGAGGACCTCACCGTCACATTCGTGGAGGTCATCTCGGACAGCCGCTGTCCGAAGGACGCCATCTGCATCTGGCTGGGTGAGGTGAGCTGCCTCGTCGAGATCACGAGCAACGGGTCCACCTTCGGAAAGGTGCTGACGCAGCCCGGGCTGTCCGCGCCGGTGACGACCAACTACGGCAGATATGCCATCCTGTTCAACGTCCTCCCCTATCCCGAGACGGACAAGGCCATCAAGTCGAGCGAATACCGCCTGCAGCTCACTGTGAGCAGGCAGCCGGTCCTGAGCGGCGGCGTGCTGGCCACCTTCGACGTCGTGGGAGAGCAGTACAGCATCTTCATTACGAACAAGGAGACCATCGACCAGGTGTTCTCCCTGCAGCGCGGCGAGAGCCAAGCCAACATCCCGAGCGGGAGGCTGATCAGGGGGTCGGTCGCCTACAACCGGCCCTGGAGCTGGCACATCGACTCAGAGGACATCCACATGGCCGAGATGACCATTGAGTTGTGCGACGGCACGCCATCGCTGGTGGAGGCGGACCTCGACTACTGGTTGGACACGGTCCAGCGTTTCTGTCCCTGGGGCGCGAAGCTGATCCAGATTCAGGATTTCAGGTAGCGGCAACCACGGCGATGGAGTGCAGGCGCGCACTTTGAGACAGGGGAAGCCCGGCAATCGAGGGCATAAGGAGGAATAGATGGGACAGTCTCAAGCGGAGAACGCAGGGAAGTGGCCGGTGGTCATCACGCGCGTATTCAACGCGCCGCGTGAGAAGGTGTGGAAAGCATTCACGGAACCAACACATGCTATGAGCTGGTGGGGACCAAAGGGTTTCACGGCACCAGTGTGGAAGGCGGACCTGCGCATAGGTGGCATGGTGCACAGCGCCATGCAGTCCCCGGATGGCAAGTTGATCTGGGGCAAAGGCACCTACCGCGAGCTGGTGAGACCGAAGCGGCTGGTGATGACGGATTCGTTCGCGGATGAGAAGGGCAACGCGGTTCATGCGTCGCACTATGGAATGGACGCCGACTTCCCGCTTGAGTTGCTCATCACGATTACGTTCGAGGAGCATGACGGCAAGACCACGATGACTCTGACGCACGGCGGCGAGGGGCACATCTCCGACTTCAACCGCGAAGGCCTGCGCGATGGCTGGAACGAATCGTTCGAGAAGCTGGACGAGTATCTGAAGAAGATGTGAGGCTGCCCTGGCAGCGGTGGAGCCGAAAGCGAACCGGTAATCAGCCGCGACGTCGTGCCTTCACTGTAAAGATAGAGGCAGCGGCGGTAAGAGTGGGGGCTGAGCACTTGTGCGACGACCGGGGAAATGCGGGGACACCATACTCATTTCACGAGAGCGGCATGCGCCCACGGCGGCCCGAGGGCGGGCCGGTCTCAGACCGGCCCCTTGTATGTTAAGGGGGATGTACCCTGATGGTGTCGCGGGAGAGGGGAATCAGTGCCGCCCCTTAGGCCAGTGAGCCTGTTCCGTAGATTCCGATCCCCTCTCCCTGGCGCCAGTCCCGAGGCCGGACAGTATCCTAAGCCTCCGTGCGGGAAGAGCTTGCATAGACAAGGTTGGCTCGGGGTGGCCGCGACACCTGTGTCACAGTAAAGATTCGTGGAGGTGAAGTCAATGGAATCAGCGATTGCAGGCATCGACATTGGCAAGGAGGAGTTCAGTGCGACGTTGCTCTTGGGGGACAAGGAGACAAACGGCGTGTTTCGCAATAGCACGGCAGGATTCGCGATGTTGGGTCGTTGGCTGGTGAAGCATGGTGCGGAACGTGCCCACATTTGCATGGAGGCGACCGGCACATATGGGGATGACCTGGCAGAGCATCTGCACCATGCCGGCCATGTAGTGAGCGTCGTCAATCCGGCGAGAATCAAAGGGTTCGGCCAGAGCGAACTCTCCCGAACGAAGACAGACAAGGCCGATGCGCGCTTGATTGCCCGCTTTTGCCGCGCCATGCAGCCCGAGCCGTGGCAGCCACCAGCGCCGGAGGTCAAGGAGCTCAAGGCTCTGGTGCGTCGACTCGATGAGCTCAAGGGTATGCTCACCCAGGAGACGAACCGTCTCGGGACCGCCGATGATGTCGTGAAGCCCTCAATCCAGGACATGATCGGACTCATCGAAAGCCGCGTCCACCAGGTCACCCAGCAGATTCGAGACCACGTCGATCGCCATCCTGACCTGCGCGGCAAGCGCGATCTGCTCGAGACTATCCCCGGTATCGGACCGGGCACCTCGGCTATGATCCTGGCCGAATTCGGCGACGTGTCGCGCTTCCCTGATGCGGGTAGCATGGCCTCTTTCTGCGGCCTTACGCCACGGCATCGCCAATCGGGAACATCGGTGCACGGCAGAAGCATGCTGTCCAAAACCGGCTCGGCCCGAATCAGGAAAGCCCTGTATATGCCGGCACTTGCAGCCATCCGGTACAACCCCATTATCAGAGCCTTCCGCGCCCGACTCCTCGCCAACGGCAAACTCAAGATGATCGTCGTCGGGGCGGTGATGCGCAAGCTCGTCTATATTGCTTATGGCGTGCTGAAGAGCGGTAAACCATTTGACCCAGCCATAGGTGCTACAGCTTGACGGCAGCACACAGTATCTACGGGAGTTGGTTTCGAATCAGGCGCGGTTCCCAACACTCAGCACGCGCCATATCGGACTACGGGAGAGACATGCCTCTCCCCCACGAATACGTCCACCCCACTCCCCGTCGACAATTCCAGGGACACCATCCCGGGATTGTTCGAGCTCCTTGTGTATGGTGTCCCCGAATTGTGAGGCGGGCCGGTCTGAGACCGGCCCCTGCGAGAGAGGATTCCAAATCAGGCGCGGTGCAGAGCACGCAGCACAAGCCACGCCGGACTACGGGAGAGACATGTCTCTCGGGAAATGAGGGGACACCATACTCATTTCGCGGGAGCGGCATGGGCACACGACGGCCGGCGCGGCCCTTCGCGTGCCAAATCGCAAGTCTGTTAGAATACCGTGAGCCATAGGCGCCTGTAGCTCAGCGGACAAGAGCATCGGTCTTCGGAACCGAGGGTCGTGGGTTCGAATCCCTCCAGGCGCGCCAGTCCGTCTGTCCCCCACCTGAGATCGAGGCAGACAGTTGCGATTACCGGGATATCATCAGCGCTCTGCTAACCCCTCACCGAAGCCCTTCGCTGTGCTCGTATTCACGGCTGTCGTGGCCGCGCTGCTCCTCCCCACCGGCTGCGCCCAGTCCACTCCGACATCGCTGCCACCCGTTCAGGAACCGCCGGCGACAACGGCCCCCGGCGCAAACCCCTGGGCAGGCACCGAATACATCGAGAAGACCTACGAGTGGACGTACTGGCGTTTCAACAACATGGTCTGGACGTGGTCCTTCCGTATCCCGACCAGCCTGTACGAAGACTACCTCTCGCGGCCCCGACCGACCACGGGGGACTACACGGTGTACGCCTTCGACGACGGCGACCGCGAGCTGCTGGCGAACCTTGCCTCCACGCTCCAGTCTTACGTAGAAGAACTGAACCTCGACGCATATGAGGCTGTCCACTTCATCGCCAACTTCGTGCAGCAGCTTGAGTACACGTCCGACATCGATACGACCGGGTTCGATGACTACGGGCGCTACCCGGTAGAGACGCTCGTGGAGGACGGCGGCGACTGCGAGGACACCGCCATCCTGCTCGGCAAGCTGATGGATGCCATGGGCTACGACGTTGTCCTCGTGAGGCTTCCAGCCCACATGGCGCTCGGAGTGAGGGAAACGGAGAAGTTCGTCGGCACGTATTACGAGTACGACGACGTGCGATACTTCTACCTGGAGACCACCGGGACCGCCGGAAGGATCGGCATTGTTCCGGAGGAGTTCAAAGACCAGGCCGCCTACATCTACGACTTCTCTCCCCGGCCCATCGTGACGCACGACTGGAATGGGGAGCGCGTGGGTTCAACCTACCAGCTTCGGGTACGCGTGGAGAACCACGGGGCAGCAGCCGTTGAGAACTGCACTGTTCGCGCCGGATTCGACGCCGGCAACGACAGCATGTGGAACGCGGTCGAGAGCGAGACCTTTACGCTCGCGCCGGGCGCTGTCGCCGAGATTCAGCTGTCCCTCGACATCCCCACATGGAACCACACCCGGCTGCTCGTGTTCATCGTCCACGAAGGGTTCGCGCTGCACAAGAGCGAGTCGCGCTGGTTCGACGAATCGCCCGCAACGACCTGATTCTCAGAAGTCGGCCGGCTTCAACACGTGCCGGGCGGCCAAGTGCGAAGTGTCATTGTGGCGCACGAGGACACGACGCCTCGCCGAGCACTCGAACTCCGACACTCCGGCCACATCCAGCCTGATGTCCCAGAAGTGCGAGTTGTCGAGCCCCAGGAGCCTGCAGATGGCGACTTTGTGAACGACCCGATGAGAGACAAGGACAACCACACCCGGGGTCGCCAGCACCCTTTCCAGGACGCCGCCAACGCGGATGGAGACTTCGTCAAGCGTCTCCCCGCCAGGCAGGCGGACCAGGTGCGGGGTATCCAGCCAGGTGCGCCTGATCTCCGGATATCGCTCCTTCACCTGGACGTCGGATAGCCCCTCCCACTCGCCGCAATCGAGGTCGGTCAGGTCCGGGTCCACCAGTGCCGCCACTCCGACGTGTCGCTCGATGGCTTCGGCAGTCTTGCGCGCCCGCATCAAGGGGCTTGTGTACAGTGCCGTCACTCCCTCTTTCGCGAGCTTCAGACCAAGCAACTGCGCCTGTGAGCGACCCGTTTCGCTCAGAGGGATCTCGGAACGCCCGCGATATACCGCATCGGCGTTCCAGACGGTCTCGCCATGCCGCACCAGCAGCAGCCGTGTCATCGTCATCGTCCGTACCTCTCCGCACTTAGGTGCGGCGCCAGCGCCGCCAGCACACCGTACTCGTGCGCCTTCTCACGAGTCAGCAAACCCCGAGTCAACAGACCCACAGCTCCCCGCCGCTCCGCAAAGGTCGCGTCCCCGGTCACCTGCGAGATGACGTCACCAAGCTCCGTGCCCTCGAGCACACGTTGAGCGAAGGCTGGCGGCAGTTCGAACATCGGACTGGTGCCATAGCTCGTCCTGCCTTCGCCATCGATGACACAGGTAACGCTGAAGCCGAACCACCTGTCACGCAGCGTCATCATTCCGCCCTCGATGCCGACAAAGTAGTCGCCCGGCAGCGAGCGAGCGCGGGACACCTCCCGCACCCCCCTCGCACGATTGGTTGCGCCGACGAAGCACTCATCGCCCTGCGGCGACGGCGCAACGCCGGACGGTACCGCGACGCCCTGGACCTCGACTTCGCCAAAGGCGCTGGAGAAGGCGAGACGGCATGCGGAGACCTTGCCCTCATTCGTAGAACCGACAAAGACGTGCACCATACGCCCCATTCATGCGCGTAGACTGTTATGTCGCGTCGCCAAAACTAGGTGGTCGTCCCTTTCCATGCGCGGGCCCGCTGCAACAGCTCCTGGGCTCCGAACATGGAGGGCTCACCAAGGCTGCCCAGCATATCGGACAGCTCGGCCTCACGCTCCTTACCGAATAGCGCCACTATCTCCACGAAGGTGCGGTCGCCTGCAACCTTCTTCTGCACGCTGTACTGAGTATCGCCGTATGCGGCCACCTGTGGCAGGTGCGTGATGCATATGACCTGGTGCTGACGCGCCAGCAGCGACAGCTTCTTGCCGATAATCTCCCCACTGCGGCCGCCAACGCCCATGTCAATCTCGTCGAAGACCAGCGTCGGCACGGGACCGCCACGCGACAGTGCGCAGCGCATCGCGAGCATCAGCCGCGATGTCTCGCCGGTCGATGCCGTCCGGGACAGCGGCAGGAACGGCTCGCCCGGGTTGGGCCTGATGAGGAACTCAAGGTCATCGATGCCATCTCTTGAGAACCCGCACGTGGAGCCGTCGGACAGCGTGAGGTCGTCGTCACCCTCAATCAGACCAAACGACACCATGAACCCGGTGCCGCTCATGTTCAGGTCGCTCAACTCTCGCTCCACGGCAGCCGACAGCGATTCCGCCGCCCTCTTGCGTTCCTCCGACAGCCGCTCCCCGAGTTCCGCCAGTTCGGCGCGCAGCTTTGCTTCTTCGCGCTCCAGGTGACCACGGTATTCCTCGCTGGAATCGAGCGACGTCAGCTCTTTCTCGGCCTCCTCCGCGTGGGCAAGCACCGCCTCAACCGTCCCGCCGTACTTCTTCTTCAACGTCCGCAACAGGTCCAGTCGCGCCTGCACCTGTTCGTGGCGAGCCGGGTCATACTCAAGTGAGTCGCGATATGAAGCAAGCTCTCGTCCCGCATCCTCGATCTGGATGAGGGCGGATTCCACCGCCTGCACGAGGCTTTCGAGGCGTCGGTCCATGCCGGCCGCCTCACGCAATTGCTGCAGGCCCTCCCCGATACTGTCGCTGCCCGATGGGACACCCTGCTCACCGCCACATATCCGCTCCCAGGCCTGCCCCACTGCCACGCGGCGTCCCTCGACGTTGGCGAGAAGCTCGCTCTCCTCCAGCAGTTCAGCCTCCTCACCGGGGACGAGTGCCGCGGCCCGTATCTCACCCGCCTCGTATGCCAGCAAGTCGCGCCTTCGAGCGAGCTGCTGCTCATCTGTCAGAAGCGTCTTGAGGCGGTTTCGGGTGTCGGTAAGCTTGCCTGCGACCCCGGAAAACTCGGTGCGCAACGAGGTTGTGCCCGCATAGGTATCCAGAAGCGCAAGCTGTTCGCCCACGTCAAGAAGGGAGAATTGCTGGTTGGGGCCGTGCAAATCGAACGCGGAGGCTGCGAACTCTCGCAGCGTGCGCACCGGAGCGAGTCTCCCGTCTACGGAAGCGCTGCCCCGGCCTGTGCGCTCCACCTCTCTGCGGAGCATCACGGAGCCGGACGACTCATCGGCGCCGGGGGGCGCGACCTCAGCCTCGATAACCGCAGCGGAAGCTCCGGAGCGAACGACCTCCTGGCCGACCCGCCGTCCGAGCAGGACATCGAGCGCATCAAGCACGAGCGATTTGCCGGCGCCTGTCTCTCCGGTGAGGACGTTCAGTCCGGTGGAGGGGCGCCACTCGAGGTTCTCGATAATACCGAAGTCGCGAATCGTGAGTCTTTTCAGCACCTGGCGACAGCTCCCGGAACGGTAGAACGTGTCGGGATAAGATAGCCTTCCAGCCACGGAACGTCAACAGGTGCGCGCGGGCGGGGGCGCAGAAGGCGGGGGGCGCCCGGCGCAGGTTGCACGCACGGAACCATGTCACGGCGGACGCCATAGAACCGCACGAAACCTGGTCAGTCCGGGGGCGCCATGGAGACATCGACTCGACACACTCCGGGAATGGTGCCCCCATCGGGAACGATGGACTGGACCAGCGGGGTTCACGTCAGGACACGCAGCGCCACAACGGGAATGCGGGGACACCATGTGACAGGCCATCGTTGACACCATGGCATTGAATACGTCGTTGCCCTGTTGAAGAGCCCGCGTCCTGATGGTGTCCCCGTATTCCCATATACCGCCCGACGTCGCCCTTGATTCCATCGTCCTGTTCTCGCAGGGGCACGTTGACGCGTGCCCGTTGCCGGGGCGAGGTGGGGTAATGTAAGGGGCGGCATACATGCCGCCCGCCATCCGTCGACGACACGCCCCCGGTTGTTACCAATGTGCGTAACTGTGACGTCAACGTGCACCATCACACCACATGGCGGGCGGGTTTGAGACCCGAACCAACATTCGGACACCACCCTCACCCCAAGAAAGGCATGCTGTCGCCCCCAACAGGGCAAAGGTGTGAGGTCAACCAGGTGTTCTCGCTACGAACGGTCCGATTCTTCGCGCGTGCTTCCCGACTGCGCTACACTACAATGACAACCATGCCAACATCGGACCTGGGGAAGATACTCGTCGCCGTGGGCATTGTGGTGCTCATCGCCGGCGTGTTACTGCTGCTGTGGCCCCATATCCCGCTGCTGGGGCACCTGCCGGGGGATTTCTCGTTCAGCAAGGGGAACACTCGGGTGTTCATCCCCATCGCCACGTCCATCGTCATCAGTCTCATTCTGACCGTCGTCATCAACGTGGTGCTGCGACTGTTCAAGTGAGGCTGTGGCCAACCCGCCCATCTAATGAACAAAGAAGAGGGCGCCGACTCTCGTCGGCGCCCTCACTTGGTTTCGTATTCAGCCCCTACTCTTCCTGTTCAGTTGCGCTGAACTCCGTTTGCTCAATCATTCGCGAGCGTTTGGTTTCCCGAAGAGCTCGGGGTTTCGGAGTGCTCCCCACTGACTTTCACACACCCGTCCGCTACCTGCCCTCCGTCAGCGGAGAGCGGCCTACAGGAAACAACCACTGGCACAACAAAGCGAACTCTCTGTTCATGCCCCCCCCTCCTGCAGAAAGGGACTCGCCCCCTATCGTGGGTCCCCTTTCCCTTCCGCAATTCGATGGTAGCACGGGTGTCAACGGACGTCAAAACAGATGCACACCGAGTGCGTCAGCTTCGGAAATCGACAGAGTCGGGACAGGTGACAACTACAGTGCTTCAGTCGGACTTCCGCGCACCATCCGTGTCCTGCGCTTCGCCTTCCACCCCATCACCCTGCCACACCCAGGAGAAGCGCCCGTGGTACCGCTCAAGTATATGAATGGTCTTCACTCCCAGCAGCCCGAGGAAGAGTGCGTTGCCCGCCGCGTGCATCACGTCGAACGGAATGCTCGCCGCCCAGGTCACCAGGAAAGACCGAGCGGTGAGCGGATACACGAACGCTATCCATGTCCACAGATTCATGATGACGCCGAACAGCATGCCCCAGGCGATGCCGGCGAGGACGAGCCATCTCCCAGTCAAGGTGAATCGTCGCAGCCCAATGGCCGAAGCCCCCGCGAGTCCCCAGGCAAGGACCTGGAACAGCGTCCACGGTCCGTGTCCGAGGAAGAAGTTCGACACGATGGCGGTCAGCGCTCCCACGGCGAACCCGGCCACGGGACCAAAGACATATCCCGAACAGATGATGAGGTACGTGCTGGGCTGCAGGTTGGGAATGGCCGCGAACGGCACCCGCAGCAAGGCCGAAAGCGTGCCGAGGAGCGCGACAATGGCAAGCACCCTTGCGTGCTCGCCGGACGTCTCAAACCGCACGGCGAACGCGAGCACCACGGCCGCAGCCCCGCCAACCACGATGAACGTCCACGGACTCGCGCCGGCCGCTGCGTCACGCGCCTGCGTGAAAACGAGGACGGACAGGACCAGAGCCAGTCCGCCGGCCAGTGCCAGCTTGCCCCTCAAATGAACGCCTCCACCACGTCATCGACAGTCATGAACATGGCTGCCTCTTCCTCGTCGTAGTAGGGACGAACAAATCGGTTCACATCCGGCCGGAAGGCATCGGAGCCGGCAAGAACCCGCCGTGTCGGCCCGTGCGCGGAGACCCGCCCGTTCTCCAGCAGCAGCACACGATCGGCATGCCGCACGACCGTCTCCACGTCGTGAGTGATGAGCACAACCGACCTATCCTTCGCGCTGTACTCTCTCAAGAACGACATCAATTCCTGCTTCAGTTCGTGGCCGAGACCGCGCGTAGGCTCGTCCAGCACCAGCACATCGGGCTGCGCCGCGACCACGGAGGCCAGAGCGACGCGCTGTCGCTCACCGCCACTCAGCGACCTCGGATAGTACCCGCGATACTGCTGGAGCCCGAACCGGGTCAGCACATCCTCCACGCGCCGGCGCGCTTCGCCACCCTCCACCTCAAGCTGCTTCAGCGTGAACAACACCTCGTCCTCCACCGTGTCGGCAAACAGGTGGTCGTTGGGGTTCTGGAAGACGAGCCCGACCGTCCTCGCCAGCTGCGAGACCGAAGCGCTCCGGGTGTCCACCTGTCCCACGCGCACGATACCTTTCGACGGTTTGAGCAGTCCATTGAAGTGTCTTACCAGCGTGGTCTTGCCCGAGCCATTGCGCCCCATCACGGCGAGCAGCTCGCCGGAGGCCACCGAGGCAGTGATGCCGTTCAGCACCGGCACTCCCTGCCGGTACCAGAACCACAGGTCTTCGGTGGTGATACGCGGTCCACCCGGCGTACGCCCGAAGTCATGGACGGACTCCGGGGCAAATGGCGGCATCAGCCTGCCGAACTCCGCCTGTGCGTCCTCGACGCTCAAGGGAGTCTTGCCACGCCACATCCGTGCGAGGCGGAACGTGCTTGCCAGCTCCACCATCGGGGGAACGCCGATGCCGTGCGGCGTGTCCACCAGCGCGTCGAGCACACGACGCGCGTCGCCATCGGCCACTACTCTTCCGCCATCCAGCACCAGGATGCGGGAGCAATACTCCGCCACACGCTCCAGGCGATGCTCCACGAGAACGACGGTCATGTCGTACTCGTTGCGCAGGTCTATGAGGTGCTCCATGAATTCCCGGGCGCTCACGGGATCGAGCTCCGACGTGGGCTCATCCAGGACGAGCACGGAGGGCCGCATCGCGACGGCTGCCGCCAGCGCCGCCTTCTGCTTCTCGCCGCCGGACAGGGTGGCAAGCGGCGTCCGCCGCAGAGATTCAATGCCGAGGACCGCCAGGGCCTCTTCCACCCGCTCCGCTATCTCCCCGGGGGCGATGCCGAGGTTCTCCAGCCCGAACGCGATATCGCGCTCCACATCGGCACCCACAAGCTGGTTCTCCGGATCCTGAAACACCATTCCGACCCGCGTGGCGAACTCGCGGGGCTGATGGTCCATTATGTCCAGTCCATCCACCACAACATGCCCCTTGAGCGTCCCTCCGTGGAAGTGCGGAATCAGCCCGTTGAGGCAACGGCACAGGGTGGACTTGCCCCCGCCCGACGGTCCGGTAATCAGCACCATCTCGGTGTCCTCTATCTCCAGGGACACGTTGCTCAGCGCGGGGCGGTCCTGTCCGGAGTAGGTGAACGAGAAATCGCGAAACTCAATCATCGACACTCCTCTCCCCGAGGGCTACTCGGAATAGTCACCGACAGCAGCATTGCGCACAGCATCCCCAGTGCGACCCACTCGCTTGAAGTCATAGAGAGGTCGCCCAGTGAGGGGTAGTACTCATAGCCACCCAGGTCAACTGCACGCCCGGCCAGCAGAAGTACGATACTACCAAGCGTAACCACTATGAGCACGATGTCGCGCCCCACAGGCGGCACATCACGATAGAACGTTCTTCGCACGGAGGCGCCATATGCCCGGGACTCCATGGCCTCGGCGACCTGCACCGCCCGGTCGAGCGAGTTCGACAGGAGCGGCAGGATGAGCGCGCCTCGATTGCGGATACGCTGCACGATTCCACCGCCGTCGAATGAGAGGCCACGCGACTGCTGCACGTCGGCGATGGTCCTCGCATCCTGCATCAGCACGGGCACAAACCGGATGGACAGCGACGTGACCAGCACGGAGCGGTACGGAAGCCGCAACTTGATGGCCGCCCGCATCAGGTCGTCGGGATGCACGCACAGGTTGACGAGCGTGAAAGCCGAGATAATCGCAGCCAGTCGCACTGCCATCGAGCCTCCGAAGGCGAGCGCCTCGACGGTCAGCCGCGGCGTGCCCAGCAACGGCAGTTGGAATCCAGCCTCAAGCAACACGTGACTGCCCTGGTTGCTGACGAGCACGTTGATGACGACGATGGCAACGGCCATCCAGAGCATGAACCGCATCACGGCCTTCCACTGCGCCAGCACCCGGGCTGCACGAGCAACGGGCACGGTGGTCAGGAGCACCGACAGGAGCCAGAAGGGATGCTCGACCACCAGCGCCGCAACGAGAGTGGCGGTCAGCCATGAGAGCATGACAAACGGATGGAGGCTGTGGACGGCGCTGCCCGTCGGTCGATATGCAAGCGTCACATCCGTCATGCTCGTCACCGAATCGCTTCCAGTGGCCGGAACCCACAGACGCGGCCGAGAATCAGGCCGCGTCAGGAGTCGCCCCAAGAGGCACGGCCATCGGCACAGCCTCCCGGACCACCACACCACACCACGCCGTCATGGCAGCGGACGACTCTACAAGCGCTCCGGCAGCGGCTCGAACGCCATCCGCATCCGTACCGGACACAAGCAGCACCACATTCTCACAGGCGCCGGTGCCCGAGGGATTCCAGGGGTTCTGCATGGCCTCGAGGATGCCCGTGCCATCCGTGAAGACCGCCGCTTCCTCACCGGAGGATGCGTACACACGCAGGGAAGAGCCCTCGAGCCGGGTGAACAGTCCGAGCTTGTCCCACAGTGCGTACACTTCACGGACGGTCTCGTGACCGGGTCCGGCAACGACGACGAGGTTGCGCTCCTTCCTCCATTCGTCGGACAGCAGCGCTAACTCCACGCTTTCAACATTGTCGACGCCGCAGGATTCGAGTAGCGATGCGATGGCGGCAGCCTCGGACTCGTACGGAGCCTCCCACGCAACCGCCGTCGGTCTCACGACACCGTTGTAGCCGTTCAGGAAGAACGAGGGAAAGCAGCCGAGAGTCGCGGAGACGTTGCGGCGGAAGCCCCACTGGCGATAGTCCCAGTGTTCGACATCGCCACCACGCAGAACGTGTTCGGCCGCACCTCGGTTCGCCAGTATGCCGTTGACGGCGTAGAACCAGTCGGTACGCCGCTCGCGCGCCGCGCCAACACCATTGATGGTCTGTACGAAGCCGCCGCCGTACGCGGTCCCCACTTCGGCTACGGACTTGAGCGCCTGCATTGCGGTAGTTCCCTGTTCGAGCGTCACCGACGCGTCGACGATGGTCTGCGCTCCATAGTCAGCGGTCACCACCACGCGCGCCTGAGATAAGCGGGCCGGTTCGGCGGACAGTGCCGTTACCTCACCCGGAACCGCATCGGTGACGGCGGGCGCGCAGCCGGTCACGAGCACAAGGGCAGCTACACGAACCATGACACGGGCGAACGTGCGCCACGTCCGAATCATGAGACCGCCACACACCACTCCGCATTCATGTCAGTAGGAGTCGCGTCTCAGCAGCAGTGCGATGATCGCTATGACCACAAGCGCCAGCGCGGCAATGACGGCCATAATGATTATCGTGGTGCTGTCCATCGACCCGAAGAACCCTGTGACTTTCCGCCACAGGTCGCTGGAAGACGAACCCGGCGAGGCAAGCGTGAGCACTGTGTCCGCGACCGGCAGCGTCACCTGCAGAGACGTGTCGCTCATGACCGTCCGCGGCACCTGCGTCCAGGTGCCGTTCACCACCTGGAACAGGGCGACGCTGTCTGCATTGGTGAGTTCGCTGAACTCCAGTGCAAACGTCCCGCTCCCCTCTGGCTGTATCACATACGCGCTGTCGATACGGAATCCCGGCGGGTTGCTGGGGATGCTCTCAACCGGATACGGCATCACGGTGAGAGCGGTCAGGTCGGGCGGAATATAGGCCAGCTTCACATTGGTCAGTCCAGACGCGTCGAACCGCAGGAAACGGGCTACCACGCTGCGGTGGTTGCTCATGACCACTGTCGTCGTCGGCGCACTGCCCCCGGCTTCGCCGGCCCAGCCAACAAAGGCGTATCCGGGTGACGGGGTAGCTGTCAGCGTGATGGTCGTCCCGGGGGGGTAGCTCGACCCGCTGGCTGTGACGCTGCGGGTGATAGTCCCGGCCCCCTCAGGGGTGGTGGTCGCCACGAGTATGTACATCTCCGGGGCCTGTTTTTCGGGCTCGGCCTCCTGGATCACAAGTGTCACCCGCAGCGTCTCCCGATTGCTCGCATCATCGTCGTCCTGGATTGTGATGCGCGCCGTGTACGTTCCTTTGGCAAGTCCGGAGATGTCAGAGGACACTGAGACAGTATCCTTCTCCCCGTTGGACGTACCGCTCGTAGGACTGACGGAGAGCCAGTCGGCATCACCGGACACCACCCAGTCGAGCCTTCCCTCTCCCGAGTTCCAGACCTGAAACGTCTTGGCATCCGGGTCGTCGTCGTCCTCTATCGCATCGAACGCCAGGGTCGACGGACTATAGGCGATATCAGGTTCATCGTTCGAGGCACCGTCCGTCACATCAAGCGTCACCGTGACTGTCTGCGGGCTATTGTCGGCATCGTCTGATGTGATGGTGATGGTTGCCTCGTAGTCGCCGGTATCGAGGCCATCGATGTCGATGGATACGGTCACCTTGTCATGCGCTCCAGAGGATGTCCCACTGGATGGACTGACGTTCAGCCAGTCGTCATCGACATCGACTTCCCATTCCAGTGAGCTGGGACCAGGGTTCCATATCTCGATGAACTGGTTGGCGGGGTCGCTTCCACCCTCAATCGCCGTGAAGACCAGTTCCTCGGACCAGAAGGCAATCTCCACGCCCGATGGCGGCTCATCAACGGACAGCGTGACCGCAACGGTCCGAGGGCTGTTGCTCGCGCCGGAACTCGTGATGGTGATTGTGCCCTGGTGCTCGCCGGCGTCCATTCCGTCGGTGTCGACCTCGACCGTGATCGTGTCGCGCTCCCCTGACGAGTTCCCGCTGGACGGGCTCACGGAGAGCCAGGTCTTGTTGTCGGTCACCGTGTACTGCATCGTCCCGTCGCCATCGTTCCACACTTGGAACGTGCGCGCGAGCGGACCATCGCCGCCCTCGGTGGCCCTGAACGCGAGAGTCGTGGGGAACGTGCCGATTGCGGCATCGCCGCCAGAAGCCTGAAGCGCGGGCACGGGATACGGCTCGCCGAGAAGCGCGGGAATCGCATAGGCGGTCATCCACAAGGGATTGACAGAATCACCAGACGTATATTCAAACCAGCCATCCGAGTCCTGCAGCGACAGCAGGTGGTCAACGGGCGTCTCGCCATCCTGTTCCCATGTACTGCCGTCCGGATCGCCGCCAGCGGCGACGATCGCGAGGATGGCCCAGGCATCCGACGCGGCATTGGATTGGCCGCCGGCTTGCGACGGGAACCCGCCGTCGCTGTTCTGCACAGCGTGGAGGAACGCCAGTCCGTTCGCGATGGTAGTCGAGCCGGAACTGAGCCCGATGGCTTTGAGAGCCATGATGGCAGCCGCCGTGACATCGACATCACTGTCGCCGTAGACATCGATGCCCCAGCCCCCATCGTCACCCTGCATCTCCTGCACAAAGTCCACTATGTCCTGATTGACACTCTCTTCGGCGGCCACCAGAGCCAAGATGCCCCAGATGTCGTCGTTGAGCAGGTCGGGATCACCGATCTGGGTGTAGTCCTCCCCCGTCACGTCCTCCACCTCATACAGGTCCTGCAGCCCCCCGATATAGTCCTCGCCACCGAAGTCCGTGGGGTCTTCCCCTGCCGCCACAATGGCCAGAATCATCCGAGCCCAGTCAGTTGCCTGGAACGAACCCGTGCTCGCCTCGTCTTCGAGGTACGACATGAGGTCCGCCACCGCGGATGTCTCTCCGGCAGCGGCAAGAGCCATGACCGCCCATGCGGACACCGCAAAACCGGCTATGCCTCCGTCTGAACCCTGCTGGTCGAGGAGATACTCGACCGCGTCATCTATGGCGGCGTCGCTCACATCGAGTGGGTAGTCGACAGCAGCAACTGCTTCCCGTGGCTGAACGAGCGCCGAGGCTGTCACAAGACAGAGACAAACGACAAGACCGAAGCGGGCAGATGCTCTCATTGTCATCCGTAAACTATAGCGCCGCGGGAGTGCGTCAGCAAGGTGTTTTCGGCGTACTGTTCGTGAATCTTCGCCACAGAATACCAGCCAGTAGCACGAGCGCGCCTGACACAGCCAGCACAGGAGCCAGCAGTACTCCGACCTTGTCAGGAGCGAGAGCTTCACCGCCGACAGACGCGGGCGTTGTCGGGGACGGCGAACGGTAGTTGTCACCCACAAGCGCAACAATCGCATCGGAGGTCGACCGTATCATCCCCCCAAAGGAGCCGTCGGTCTCCTGGGACATGAGCAGGTAGTCAATTGGGCTGGAGGACGCAGGTGTCCAGCCGCTTCCGCCCGGGTTCTCCCCTCCAGCACCGATAGCATCAACGGCCCACGCGGTCGTCTGCACATTCACTCCCGACCAGATACTCACGAACCCGCCGGAATTGTCGTGGTACATCCGCATAAAGCCTAGCCCATCCTGTACCGCGGCTGACCCCGCGTGCCCACCAAGACAGAGCGCCACAATAGCAGCGGCTGTGTTATCAACATCCGTGGAGTCGGGCGAGTACCACGTGTGCCCGGGCGTTCCCCATGTCCACCCGCCATCGGCCTCCTGATAGTTGATGATGTGCTGCACGGTCGATTGCACCATGGACGAGTAAGGAGACTCGCCCGCGGCGATGAGCGCCCTCACCGCCCAGAAGTCGTCGTTCAGCGTCTCCGCGCTATCCGGGTCAGGCATGAGGTCCTGCAGGAACTGCGCTCCATCGTGAAGCGACTTCAGCGCAGCCAGGTAATTTCCGTTGGTCATGGTCACACCCGCGTTCGACCCGGACCACCCGCCGAACGCGGCCGGGCTCTCGCCGGCTGCAACGGCAGCCAGGACCATCCGGGCCAGAAATGTCCCCATATTGAACTCACCAGACACATCGGAGGGGCCGTCCTTGAGGTAGTCGACAAGAGACGGGCCACCGTTCTCCCATGTGTTCGGGTCTTCTCCCGCCGCGGCGATGGCGATACACGCAAACGCCGAGTCGCCGAATCCGCCTATGCTCCCATCAGCCCCCTGCTGACCACGCAGGTACGAAAGCGCCTCCTGAATAGCAGAGTTCGAAGGTGGCAGTGGATATGAAGCGGCTGAGACAACTCCGGCCATCGGAACCAGCAGCAGCGACGTCACGGCACCCAGGAGGAGCGCAAACTTCCAAGTGAATCTCACAGGTGACACCTCATCACAACGGGGTCCTCAATCAGCAACGAACACTAAACTACACTGGATTTTACGCAAGTACGCCTGATTTCGCAAGGAACCGGCGCAATAGCACGAGACCTCCCACACATATGCCGCCGGCCAGCAGCAGCGGGGCGCGTCCATCCGGCTTGGGCGCCACGTCCACATATGACTCCGCAGCATCAGACGAACCGGCTTCCCGTACGTCGAACACGAACTCTCTCTCCTGTGGAAACGGCGCCACACCCACCTCCGTCTGCCACCGGGCCACCGCGATGATGCGAACCGTGCCTTGGGTTCCTCCGCCGGCGGCAGCCGGCAGTTCAATCCGCACGCGTACAACATCAACACAGACGAAGCCGCGCGGCGCAAGCCACACACTCTCACTTTCCTGTCCGGGGCATACCGGGGCAACGGTCTGAGGCGCTGACGGTTGTACTATGAGTGAAACAACGCCGCTATCGTCACCCGTCGCTCCGGGACGTTCGACCGTGACAAGCCAGTCGTCAGGCGCTTCGACGACCGACACGTCCACCATCGTGGGGACATTGCCATCGATGTTGTAGAACGCAACAGTGGTTGTCACCGTGCCGCCCGGGACAACACGCAGTTCGCGGTCCTCCTGAACGGTGCCCAGCGAGTAGCGCACCTCGTCGGCGTGCGCCCCCGCAGGGAGTGCCAGGAGGAAGAGGAGCACCAGAATGACGACGCTTGACACCCTCACAGAGCTCATTCTGCCCGCACTGCAGGACAGACTCACGGCTGAACCCCCGTGACGCGGTAGTAGAAGCTGCCTCCATAGACACCGGTCGGTTGATCAGAGGGCACCGACAGCCAATGCCAGACGTCGCACGTGGTCTCCGTTCCCGACGGGGCAAGGCCGACATCGCTGTACTCGACAGGCATGGCGGCCGCCTCCGCGCCGGCGGCGTCCAGCGCCCAGGTGATGCCCGAAAGCGGCATCTCGGCACTAGCGCCTGCAAGGCCGCCGCTCGCCCGCAGTTGCACCACGCAGTCGATGCTGGTCTCCGGTCCGACGACAAGCGTAACCGCCCCGTGCTCATCCGTCTGGCCCAGTTCAGGCCGGTCGACCATGCCGGGCACCACATAGCCGAAGTTGATGCCCGCATCGCCGTGGTCCACCACCGTGAACGAGATAATCGCGCAGGGCTCGCACACGTCGACCGAAGCCCGGCCGTCGGCCGGCACATAGTAGCGAAGTCCGTCGTAGCCGGCAGACGCGACCAGGTGATGCGCGCCAGGCTGCGCGAACACCAGTTCTGCAAGTCCCGCGGAATCGGTGGTCCGGCATTCCTCCCCGACACAGACAGAGGCACCCGCCACCGGACGCCAGTCCCCTTCGGAGCCGGCATCCTGTTCAAAGGCTTCAACCAGCACCTGTGCCGGCAATCCGCACCGGACGCTACCCTCAAGTGGCGTCACGCGCAACGGCAAGCATCGGGTGGCATATCCCCAGTAGAACAGGACCTGATTGTGCGGCAGCGCCACGCCCGTGGAGTCGTAGCCAAGCAGGAAGCGCTCAACAGAGACCTGCGGAGAGGCAGCCACCTCGTCGTTCCAGACACGGTACGACCACCCTACGGAGCCGGACCCCAGCGTCCCTCCGATAGAGGTCACGAAGAATCCCTGGCCAGGGAAGTAGCTGTCGGTCACCTTGTAGCTGAAACCGCCAATCACGCTGGCCGCATGCAGCGCCGCCAGCACACTGGGGGCGCCAAGCGCATCATCTGCGGGGCCAAGATCACGCGTGTCGTTGTTGTCCAGCCGGGTCGATTTGTACCTTCCACCTTCGACGAACAGCCGATACTGTCTACCATTCGCTGCGGTGATGACGACGTCACGGGGCACTTCTACATCACCGGACCAGATTTCCACGTACTCCCCGGTCTGTCCGAAAGTGGACCGGTCTGCCGGCCCTTCGATGCGCAGAAACACGCTGACAGCGCCAGGGTCCGCAGAGGCCTGCGACGGGTTGTCGGCCAGACGTATGAAGCCGATGCCAACAATGAGGACGCACGATCCAAAGAACACAAGTGTCCGCAGGCGGGTCCGAGGGCTCGCCACCCCGGCCAACCCATCCCGCGCCGGGCGAAGATGCGCACGCATGAAATCAAGCATGCTTGATATTGCTCCAGTCAGGGCGATGGTAACACCACCCCACTCTGTCCGCAACTGCCGCACAGTCAGGTGTGTTGTCGAGACGACGCGTGTGCGAACAGTCACCCGGCTCTACACAGCTCGGGCAGCGCTGCGATGGACCTTCACGGGCCGCACGAGCTAGAATTCACACATGCACCGGCTGAAGTGGTGTGTACCAAGGTCGCTCACGACTGCCTGCCTGGCGGTTGTCCTCGTGAGCCTGTTGCCCGACTCCCCGTCGTATGCCCACGATGAGGCCTGCCTACACAGTGTCCGCGTCCAGGCGCATGTGGAGCAGGTGCTGTTCGAGGGGCCTTCGCCGATAGACCTGAGCATCGCAGTCCTATCTCCACGCCCGTGGCAGTACCAGCCCCTTCAACCTGGAAGGGTGTCTCTAGGCGCCCACTTCACGCAATTCATCGAGCGCCCTGCAGCCTGCTCATTCGCTCCGACTCCCGACTCTTCCCCCAGGATTGCGTGGTGGAAGCACCGGCGCTACGCGTGCCAGTTGCTCGACACGCCACCGCCTCCCGGTCTGCCAGCCCGCACTCTCTAGACGCGAGTCCCGCGGACCTACCGCCGTCTCTCGCGTGACCACAGAGTGCCACGCTTCGATGCACCGCACATCCGTTTCCTGCAAGACAAGACAAGTTGCGTGCACTGATGGTTCTCCCGCCCGCGGGAAACGTGTGACAGTTGCGCATCGAGACGAAACGACAACCCGAATAGGCAGCCGTCATGTATGGAGGAAAGAATGTTCGGACACAAGGATAGTAACACTGCAACTGAGAAGAAACTCTCTGTGAAGGACGCAATGGCGCAGCACATAGATGCGCTGGAGAGTGGCAAAGAACTGGTGTTCAGACTCGGCGAGATCTACGTGAAGCCCTTCATCACGATAGCTCACAACCCCGAGTATCCTGCGAAGGGCAAGAAGTACATCGCCTTCCAGGAGGGTGCGGGACCAGACAACAAGCCGGGAGGCAAGCGAGGCAAGTTCTGGGAAACGAACAACACCAAGGAGATTGCGTCCTGGATACTCGATAGGGAAGGCCACCCCTACCAGGGTTAGGCCGGGCTTGAGGCGGGACATTGAGTCCCCGCGGAACAACCACACAGAACGGGCGGCAGGCTCTAACCTGCCGCCCGTTGTCTTGTCTTCGATGGCGGTCTCCGCGGGAGACTTGAAGGCTGGGCCTCGAGGTCCCACCGGAGATTGCTACAGGGCTATTTCTTTGCTGCCGCCGCCAGCAGCTCTGCTGCGCGGGCAGGGTTAAAGATGCCGCACACACACGGGGCTGCCAGTTCCTTGCCCGCTTCCTCTGCGGTAGTGGCGCCACTGCGGATGTCGTCCAGCAGTTTGCGCACGAGGTTGGCCGAGATCATGCCGTGTCCACACATGGTGGTGACTTCCATGACCTCGGTGGGAGGCAGCCTCTTTGTGTTGCCCCAGACGCCAAGCGACACGTTCACTGTGTGCCGCTTGAGTCCGGCATCACGTGCGGCCTTGTTGACCGTATCGAGGATGCCGCTGACGATGACGGACATGCCGAGGTCGGCCGCCTTGAGGTCCTTCAGAAACGCCGTTACATCGGCAACATTTGTGAACACTGAGTGAGCCATCCCCGTAGCGTGCTGGACAATATCCTCGCCGTTCTGGCTGAATTGGTTTCCGTAACTGCCGACCCCGTAGTTCTTGGGGTTGTGCTTAAGAGCGAGGCGCAGGAACGCCTGGAGCTTCGGCTCATGCCCGGCGTTGTTGATGCCCATCGCGGGGAGTGCCGCGACAATGAAGTCTCTGCTGAGGCTGTCCTCTGTGCCGATGCGATGCAGTGAGTGTGTCATTACTTGCCTCCCTGATACAACGGGCGACCAAGGCCCACGTTGGTCTTGCCATTGATGCGGCGTGCAATGCCCATCTCTTTGAGGATCGGGTCGATAGGAAGCGTGTCATCCGCAGCGATGGGCGTGATGCACTCGATGCTGAAGACGGTGTCGATCTTCTTCGACGCTTCCTGGACGACCTTCAGCAGTTCCTTGAACTTCTCGATGGGAACAAGGCACTCGATGATGGCTGACATCGCCTTCTCGTTCAGAATCTCATCCTTGAACGTGCCGGCCTTTACGTCCTTCATCAACTGCGTGACCGGATTCTTGGCCTCGAACCGTGCTCCCACCTTCGCGACAGCCATCGCGACTGTCTGAACATCGGTGAAGCGCGTCCCGATGCCTGGTCGGCCGAACTCCATGCCCACACCGACGAACCCCGGCTGAAACCGGCCCGTGACCTCATTGGTCTTCATCTCTTCTGTGCCACGCCCGGCAATGCCGGTGCCGGCATGGACCGCGGTCGGGTCTGAGAACACGCCGCGTACCGATCGTGGATAGGGCGACTGCTCGCTCGAAAACGCATCCACGGGGCACATGTGCGCCCTCACACAAACGCCGCACTCAACACACTCGTCCTGATCGATGGTGGCAACATCGTCCAGGTGAATTGCCCCCATCGGGCAGAACGGGAGACAGGTGCCACACGCAATACACTTCTCCTTGTCAATCTGTACCAATGCTTGACCTCCAGACAGTATTTGTCTACAGAGACACCGCCGACCACATTGCCGAGCGCTTGTAGCCTACAGAGTGCGAAGATATCCGTGCCGGCATCCGCATCCATCGATGGCTGCCACGCACGCCCCTCCGCTTTGCATGGTGCCGGGGCCCTCGCCAGGGCCGCACGCCGCCGAGACCGGAAACACGCCGAACACGTGCGCCCTGGAGTCTCGACTTCGCACCGGACATTATACAGACTTGCGCCGGCGAGTGCCCCGCGATTGCTGTTCCGCGGCCAGGCCGACCCGCCAGCGTCAGAGGCCCGCCTCCAGGCGGCAAGATATCCCCGAGGCAACGACGGTGCGCCACCGCGCTACATCTTCATTGCCTCGTCATAGTTCTTCTTGGCTACCCTGTCCGCTTCCTTGTGAGCCTCGTCGGCGGCCTTCTCAGCCTGTCTGTCGATGGCCTGTTTCTTTGCCGCTTTGTGAGTCGCGGTCGCCTGCTCTCTGGCCTCTTTGTAGACCTTCTGCGCAATATCGGCTCGCTCCTGCAACCCGGCCGCAACTTCCTTCGCTTCCAGGTCCCGCCGCGCCCATGAGCCGGTGAAGACCGATTGGGCGACGTTCGTGATGGCGTCGCGGACATTCTTCGCTTCCTTCAGGGCTTCCTCATGGGCTTCGTCTGCACGCTTCCTGGCTTCCTTGTCGACCGCCATCTTCTTGGCGGCTTCATAGATTATGTCCGCTTGCTCCTTGGCCTCCTTGTAGACCGTGGCAGATCGCTTCCAGGCTTCGTCCAGCAGTATCCTAGCTTCCGCATATGTCTTTGTCTTCTCAACTCCGCCTTCTCCCATTTCCACTTCACTCACCTCCCGCGTTCCTCCCGTATTCTGCTGCCAGCTCTTGCACCTCAGTTCGAGGCATAACCATCATCAGCCCAAGTCACCTCCACCCCTTGACAGCATTCCGGACGCTGCCGGCCGTCAAATGCCTGCCAAGTCGCAAAACCAGGATCGAGTCCGGCGTTGCCGCATCTGCTATCCCCTCCAGAACTCAGAGAACACCGCCTGCGCCACGTTCGTGATCGCATCACGGAGTCGCTTCGCTTCCTTCAGGGCTTCCTCATGCGCCTCATCGGCTCGCTTCCTCGCGTCCTTGTCGACAGCAATCTTCTTGGCAGCTTCGTACACTGTATCGGCCTGCTCCTTGGCCTCCTTGTAGACCTTCGCAGACCGGTCCCAGGCCTCATCTAGTAGCTTCCTTGCTTCCTCATGAGTCTGCGGCTTCTGAGTTCCAGCTTCCTCCATCTCCGATGCCTCCCGTGTGCCTCCCACTTCAGTATCCCGGACTCCCGGTCTCCGCGCGCGGCCACTGAGCCGTCATCCATGCGTGACCATACTCATGACAGTATGCCGTATGCCGCAGCCTGTCAAACTGCGACCGAATTCCGCATTGCCCTGCCATCGGTCCACACTCCGACGGATGCCGGACGACGGTGTCTGATCACAGGATGTTGCCATACTGGCGCACACCCCCGGACAGCATCCACACGCTCAGCCGACTGGCGGCCGGTGTATAATGCGAACAGCCCATGACAGACGCATCTGAGAGCCGGAGCGTATCCACACGGTTTCGTATCCTCGTGGAGATAGCGTCCCGTCAACCTTCGGTGCAGCAGAAAGACGTGGCCCGTGAGTTGGGCATAACCGTGCAGGCGGTGTCTGAGCGCATGAAGGAGCTGGTGGCCGCCGGCCTGGTGGTCTCCCGAAGCCGCTCCAGCTACTCGGTCACTCCCTCCGGTGTGGACTGGCTGCTGCGGCATGCCCGTGAACTGGAGTCTTACTCCGAGCGCATCTCCCGTATTGTCCGGGATATCTCGGTCACCGCCGCGCTGGGCGACTGCAACCTCACCCGGGGCCAGAAGGTGGCCCTCGAGATGCGAGACGGACTTCTCCGCGCACGGCCGTGGAGCGACGGCGCACCGGCAAGTGGCATAGCAGTAGCGAACACCGACGCCGGCACAGACGCCGGCATCACTCGCATAGAAGGCGTCATACCACTGGTGGTCACGGAAGTGGTGGTCGCCACGCTCCCTACCGTTCAGGACGGTGGCTCTCGCCATGCCGACGCCCCCAGATTGCGGCGTCTGGTTCAGAAGAGCAGCTTCGTCGCCAGTATGGCCGTTGAGTCGCTGGTCGCCCTCCGGCTTGCCGGTGTCGAGCCGCACAACCGATGGGCCTCTCCAGCGGCTGTCATCGAGGCCGCTTCATCAGGTTTGAGTTGTGTCCTCGTGTGCACCGAGGCCGACCTTCCGCGGGTCTCCGAGCGCCTCGCCGAGGCAGGGCTCCAGTTCTCGGTGGTCGACCTCTCCCTCCCCACCGCGGACGTTGCATAGACCTCCCGCAGGCGCTTCTCGGTGCGCTACACCCCTCCAATGGTCCTGTTTCCGACTCTTATGACCACTAAATGTTGACAAACACACTCCGCTGCCACAATATGTAGTGGTCGAGCTGAGGAGGGCGGCTCCTTCCCATGTCATTGCCCTCCCTCAATCGACTGCCCGGCACATCTGGAGAGAGAGGAGGAGAGGGAGATGACCGACCACAAGATAGACCAGATTCGCAAGCGGGAGGGACATGTCGTTCCGTTCCATCCCGAGAAGATAACCGAGGCAGTCTTCAAGGCCGTGCGCGCAAGCGGTGAGGACGACCACTCCGTCGCGGAGCGCGTCTCCGCCCAGGTCGTTTCAATCCTGAGCATCACCTGCCGCGACGGCCGTATCCCCACAGTTGAAGAGGTCCAGGACCTCGTCGAGAAAGTGCTGATCGACTTCGGCCATGCCGGCGTCGCCAAAGCATACATCCTGTACCGCGAACGTCATGCCAACCTGCGTGAGTCACGCAGGCTGCTCGAGGGCGCCAGGGAAATGGTGGACGACTACATCGGGCGGCTGGACTGGCGCGTCAACGAGAACAGCAACATGGACTACTCCCTCCAGGGCCTCAACAACTACATCTCCGCGGGCATCGCCTCGCGGTACTGGATAGGCTCCATCTACCCACCGGAGATACGCGACGCACACACCAACGGCGACTTCCACCTGCACGACCTTGGCATCCTCGGGGTCTACTGCTGCGGCTGGGACCTCAGGGACCTCCTCCTGCGCGGCTTCGGCGGAGTTCGAGGAAAGGTGGAGAGCACTCCACCCAAGCACCTCCGCAGCGCCCTCGGCCAGATAGTCAATTTCTTCTACACACTGCAGGGCGAGGCCGCGGGTGCGCAGGCGTTCTCCAACTTCGACACGCTGCTGGCGCCATTCGTGCGCTATGACAACCTCGACTACAAGGGCGTGAAGCAGGCCATGCAGGAGTTCGTCTTCGGCTTAAACGTGCCCACCCGCGTGGGCTTCCAGACCCCGTTCACCAACCTGTCCATGGACCTCAACCCTCCGTCACATCTGGCAGACGAGCCGGTGGTCATTGGCGGCGTGCTGCAGGACGCCACATACGGCGAGTTCCAAGCCGAGATGAACCTCCTGAACCAGGCGTTCTGCGAGATAATGATGGCCGGCGATGCCAAGGGACGCATCTTCACGTTCCCAATCCCCACGTACAACATCACGAAGGACTTCGACTGGGACAGCGACCAACTCGACATGCTGTGGCGCATGACCGCCAAGTACGGCATCCCCTACTTCGCCAACTTTGTGAACTCCGATATGAAGCCAGAGGATACGCGGAGCATGTGCTGTCGGCTCCGTCTGGACCTCGAAGCGGTGCGGAAGCGCGGCGGCGGGCTATTCGGGTCCAATCCACTCACCGGCAGCGTGGGCGTGGTGACCATCAACCTGCCGAGACTGGGACACCTGGCGTCATCAAGGGAGGACTTCCTCGAGAGACTGGGGCGCCTGATGGTTTACGCAAAGGACAGTCTCGAAATCAAGCGCAAGGCCATCGAGCGTTTCACTGAAGACGGCCTGTATCCGTACTCCCGCTACTACCTCGCGTCGGTCAAGGAGCGGCTCGGCAGCTACTGGGCCAACCATTTCTCCACAATCGGACTCATCGGCATGCACGAGGCGTGCCTCAACTTCCTGGGCAGGGGTATCGATACGCCAGAGGGTGAGGCGTTCACCAACGAGGTGCTGGCGTACATGCTCCGGCGGCTGTCCGAGTTTCAGGATGAGACCGGGCAGCTTTACAACCTCGAAGCCACGCCCGGCGAGGGCGCGTGCTACCGCCTGGCCAGGCTGGACAAGCAGAACTTCCCGGGCATCGTCGCCGCCGGGGACGAGCATCCGTACTACACAAACTCCACGCATCTGCCGGTCGACTTCGAGGGCGACCTGTTCGACGCTCTCATTCACCAGGACAGGCTCCAGGTGCAGTACACCGGGGGCACGGTGTTCCATTGCTACCTCGGCGAACGCATCGACGACCCCGATGCGTGCAAGCTGCTGGTGAAGCGAGTGACCGGCAGCGTGCGCATGCCCTATTTCACGCTGACTCCCACTTTCTCCATCTGCCACAACCACGGCTACCTCCGCGGGGAGCAGTCTACCTGCCCCGAGTGCGGCGAGCGCTGTGAGGTGTACTCACGCGTGGTGGGCTACTTCCGGCCCGTGCAGCAGTGGAACGAGGGGAAGAGGGAGGAGTTCAAGGAGCGCCGCGGCTTCGCGGTCGCTGCGGCGGCCTGACGAAGGAAAGCCGAGTCGACGGGTTGAAGAGTTGGCGGGTGGCGATGTCGGCGCGTGGGACAGTTGGAGTGTTGCGGGATGCCTCAGGTTCGGTTGCGGCGTGAGTTGCTCAGCGCACCCGTGTCATCTGAGGGGGCTGACAGCGATGTATACGTGTAGGGGCGGGACGTGTCCTGTCCGTTGTCGGGCAACAGACCCGTCCGGCCGTCATCTGGGCCTTCACCTTCTCCAAGACCCCTTGAGGACAGCGAGAACGCGCAGAGCCGTGTCCGTCAGTGCGCACACGCACCACCCCGAACGCCCCGGAAGTGCGGCGTGAAAATCTGCGGAATCCAGGGCATCTCGGTCATAGACTTCCCCGGGAGGATAGCGTCGGTTGTCTTCCTGGGAGGCTGCAACTTCCGGTGCCCGTTCTGCCACAACCCCGAATTGGTGCTGCGGGCGGAGTCGCAGCCGGATATCTCCCTCGACGACGCCCTGCGGACCATAGAGCGACGGAGGGGGCTCGTGGACGGGGTGGTGGTGACCGGCGGAGAGCCACTCATCAACGGAGAGGGACTGTTCGCCCTGCTACGCATGTTGCGCGAATCCGGACTCGCGGTGAAGCTGGACACCAACGGCTACGAGATCGACACACTGCGGGACGTGCTGGAAACGGGGCTGGTGGATTACGTAGCGATGGACGTGAAGACGTCGCTCGAACGGTATTGGGCAGCCGCGGGAAGGGCACTGGACGCCGGAAGGATACGAGACGCGATTGCCACCATCAGCGGGTCCGGCATCGACCACGAGTTCCGCACCACCTGCGTCCCCGGCCTCGTTGAGCTGGACGATGTGAGGTCTATCGCGACTCTCCTTGGCCGCAACGAGCGCTATGTACTGCAACAGTTCCGCGCGACGTCCGTGGTTGTCGACCCTGCATATGCCTCAGTGAAGCCGCACATGGCAGATACGCTGAGGTCCTTCGCCGACGCCGTTCGGCCGTTCATCGGCTCAGTGTCACTCCGAGGGGTGTAGGACACTCCTGCAGACAACGGTCAAGCCTGCGTGGCCGGCGCGCTCGGACACATCCGACTAAGTGCACAGACACGGCACTTCGGATTCCGCGCGTGGCACACGCGGCGTCCGTGCTCTATGAGCAGTATGTGGAACTGGTATCTGTCTTCGGGCTTTACGATGGCCTCAAGCTCCGCGTGCGCCCCCTCGGCGCTCACGCGTGGGTTGATGAGGCCCAGGCGACCCGCTACCCGGTGTACGTGGGTATCCACAGGCATCGCGGGCATGCCGAGCGCGAATAGCAGCACACAGCTCGCGGTCTTGAGACCCACGCCCTTGAACGACACGAGGTACTGCCGGGCGGCGCCCACGTCGAGGTCGGCGAGGAATGCAAGGTCGAGCGACCCATTCTCACGAGCCAAACGACCGAGTATCTCCCTGATCCTGACCGACTTGATGCGGGACAACCCCGCACCGGCAATGGCGCGCTCGATATCCTCAACCCGCGCCTCAGCCACTGCTTCCAGAGAACCGAACCGCGCCAGAAGCGATTCAAACGCGCGGTGGGAGTTCACATCGGAAGTGTTCTGCGACAGCACAGTCTCCACGAGTACGTCCACGGCTCGGCCGCGCGAGGTGAACGTGCGGGGTCCATATGCACCCTCCAGCGCAGCGACGATCCTAGCCAGGGCGCCGGCAGATGAGGCAGCCGCAGACGCGCCGGGGGCTATCCCGCTGTCACTTGACTGTCGTAAAGCTGACATGACACTCGAACGATGCTTGTGGTAGTGTAGTGCACGCAGTGGCAGTCAGTGTAGCATTGGATGTTGACCCCGGCATAGACGACGCACTGGCGTTGCTCCTCGCATTCAGGTCACCCGAACTCAGGCCGGTCCTGGTCACCACGGTCGCCGGCAACGGTCCCCTTGAGATGACTACACGGAATGCGCTGCGCGTGCTCGACTACCTCGGCGCCATCCACATACCCGTAGCTGCAGGCGCCTCAAGGCCGCTGGAGAAGCCCTACTACGGAGCCCTCGGCTACCATGGTCCGGACGCCCTCGGTGGACTCGCTTTGCCGCAGGGGCGCGCGCAGGTCGAGCCTCGTGGAGCGGAGGAACTTCTGTACGACTTCGCCGCATCAGCACCGGGGGAACGAACAATCATCGCGACCGGCCCTCTTACGAACATCGCGCGCGCCTTCCGGCGCCATGAAGACATGCCACTCATGCTCCAGGAGCTTGTTGTCATGGGTGGGGCATTCGGGCTCACCCGTTTCGGCACCGGCAATCAGACCCCGTACGCCGAGTTCAACATATGGCAGGACCCCGACGCGGCATACGCCGTGTTCCGCTCGGGCGTCCCCATCACCATCGTAGGACTGGACGTCACCAACGACCCGGCCGGCGCGCTCGGTGCGTCAGACCTTGTCCAGCTGCGCAAAGGAACCACGCGCGAGGCTTCGCTGGCGGCCGACCTGCTGGAGTACGCCCTGCATGGTCATGCCTGTTGCGCAATGCACGACCCCCTTGCAGTCGCCGCTGCACTGGACCGGTCGCTCTTCACATTTGCCCGCGGCAACGTCTGTGTGCTGACGCGTGACGGTGACGAGCGCGGCAGAACATTGCTACACACGCTTGAGCTGTCCTCGGGCGGTCGCCCGGGCGCTCAGGTAGCGGCCACCGTCGATGGCCCGCGCTTCAAGCAGCTGTTTCTGTCAAGGATGCTGGGCAACTAGTATGGCCACCGTCCTCGTTTGCGGCGCCATCAACTGGGATACTACCTGTCTGGTTGAGCACCTCCCGTTTCCCGGCGAGGAGGTCACCTGCGACAGTGTGAGCGAAGTGCCCGGCGGAACAGCAGCAAACGTTGCCGTGGCGGCCGCGCGTATCCTTGGTCCCGGCGAAGTCGCGCTATTTGCCGCACTTGGACGCGACGATATCGCAGATATGCAACTCGCCATCCTTGACGCCGAAGGCGTGGAACATGGCCCCGTCGCTCGCATCCAGGGGCAATCCTCGGGACATGCCTACATCTTCGTCGACCACACGGGCCAGAACGTCATCGCAAGCAATCTCGGAGCGAACTCCGCCCTGAGCACCAGCCATACACGAATGGGAAGGCTGAATACGCTGCTGCAGGACTGCCATTGCGTCGCTCTGACCGACCCACCACTGCCGGTTGCCTCGTATCTACTTCGTGCTGCCGCCTCTCGTGACCTTCCTGCTCTATGGGACCCGGGCGCCCTCGCGCGGCACGGATGGGACGTGCTCGCCCCGTTGACGAGACAGGTGGATTCGCTCTTCGTCAACGAAACGGAGGCCAACTGGCTCTTCGGCACGGCGGACCCGACGCACATCGTCAGGAGTCTTGACAATCGCGGAGCGCCATCCCACCTTGTACTGAAGATGGGGGCACGTGGCTCGCTACTCATTGACGTCGACTCCGGCAGAACGACTGAGATACCGCCACTCCCCATTGTCGCCTTAGGGCTAGAGGTGGTAAGCGCGGTGGGATGCGGCGACGTCTTCCTGGGGGCCTACGCCGCGTACCTCTCACGGGGATGGGAGCGCGGCGACGCGTTGCTCGTAGCCTCCGCCGCCGCAGGACTCAATGCGGCCCGACCCGAAACGCGCGGAGGCCCAACAGAGGCACTGCTGAACAACACGATAGAACGCGCGCTACCGCTCGGATTTCCGTCACGGGACGCCGAGGGAAACGTCAGATGAGCTACTCACCTGGAACGGGCACCGCTCCCACGTCCAGCCCGACTCCCGGACGCAAAGCGCAGATCAGGCAGGGAGTCCGGCAGGGAATCCGCCGCGGCATCCACGGTTTCCTGTGGATTGCGAGGATACTCGTTCCCGTCTCACTGGCGGTCGCGCTGCTGGACTGGACCGGATGGCTCTACGCCCTCGACCCCGTATTCAGCCCCGTAATGGCACTCATCAACCTGCCGCCACAGGCGGCGCTGCCAATCATCTCGGCCCTGTTCTCAAGCTTCTATGCCGCCGTAGCTATGATGGTGGTCATCCCATTTACCCACGCCCAATTCATTCTCGTGGTCATCTTCATCTCCATCGCCCACATGGTTGTGGTGGAAGGCTTGATACAACACAAGGCGGGGATCAACGGCGTTGCCATCACTGCCGTTCGCTTGTTCGCGGCCGCGGTCGCCGTCTACATCGCGTCGCAGTTTCTCCCCGGCACCGAGATCCCGGTGGTGATGCCGGACAGCCTGGGCGAGCGACCACCCCTCACCGGCGCGCTTCTAGCGTGGACGATGAGTACCCTCAGACTGATGCTCAAGATACTCGTCATCATCGTATCCGTGATGATTGTCCTCGAGACACTGCGACAGTTGGGCTTGACCGACCGCATCGCCACAATCTTCCGTCCATTCATGGTGGTGCTCGGGCTGTCCCCGAATGTGGCAACCATGTGGGTGACCGGTGCGTTCTTCGGCATCATCTACGGCAGCGCGGTTATCGTCGAGGAGTCCGTCAGCGGGCGGTTCACACGGGACGAATTGACACGTCTCCATATTTCCCTGGCGATGAGCCATTCGATGGTCGAGGACCCCGCGCTGTTCCTCGCCCTGGGCATCGGTCTCCAGTGGACAGTTGTACCCCGACTTCTGGCGGCCGCACTGGCGGTCCAGTTCTACCGCCTGTTCCACGCGGCCAGCACGCGATTCCGGCCGCGACCACAGGAACAGGCGTTGTAGGCTACTTGTCTGGCAGTTCGATGACCTTGTGTCTCCCTGACGAGCCCGACACGAGCCTTATGTCGCGCTGAGGCACTCCGTAGTAGTCTGCGACCGCGCGCAACACCGCCTCATTCGCCTTCCCTTCCTTCGGAGGCTCCTTGACTCGCACCACGAGATGGTCCTCGACCGGCTCAACGCCGGGCGCCCTCGAATTCGGTTTCACGTCCACCCGAATCTTCATCTCACCTCCTCACCCACACGCCATCCGCATCCAGAGTGTCCAGCACCACCTCCTCCAGCACATTCTGAAGCGGCGACCGGCTGTGGCACAAGAGCCGCAGGTAATTGTCGCTGGTGCCCACGTACACACCGCTCCCCGGCCCCGTCTCCACCTCCCACAAGACTTGCTGCCTCCTGCCAAGCCACGACGAAGCGTATGCCATGCGACTTCGGCCGGCAAGCGCCTCCATGATGGCGACGCGCTGCCGCACAACGGCGGTTGACACCTGGCCTGTCATGGCGGCAGCGGGAGTACCCGGGCGGCGCGAGTACGGGAACACGTGTATGCGCGCAAACCCTGCCGTCTCGCAGAAGGACATGCCCGCGGCAAACTCCTCGTCCGTTTCGCCCGGGAACCCGACAATGACATCGGTGGTGATGGCCACACCGGGCACGGCAGCCCGGATGTGCTGAAGGGCTTCGTCATATTCTCCAGGACTGTACTGTCGACGCATACGCTCGAGCACTGTGCCGCTTCCGCTCTGCAACGAGAGATGGAAGTGCCGGCAGAGACTACTGTCCTGCCAGAGTGAGAGCAGTTCGAACGACAACTCCTGCGGCTGCAACGACGACAGTCTCACCCTGCCGAGTCCGGGCAGTCCCAGCACCTGGCGCAAGAGGCCAACCAGCGTCACCTCGCCGTCCCGATACGCCCCTATCTTGGTGCCCGTAAGGACGATCTCCTTGTATCCATCGCGTATTCGAGACCGGACCGTCGACAGTACATCTTCGATCGGCCGCGATTCCTCGCCTCTCCTGACGTACGGCACGATACAGTACGTGCATGGGGTGGCACACCCCTCCTGCACCTTGACAAGGCTCCGCGTCCGGCCTGAACGTCTTTCCTGCTCGTCGCCCAACACACCATCAAGCTGAGTCGCCAGGCGCGCTGCCACACGATCCACCATCACAGCCTTCTCTCTATTCGTGATGAGCAGGTCGGCCAGGGGTTCCAGTTGCGCGCGTCCGCTCTCTACGCCACAGCCACACGCCACCACCAGACTCTCCGGGTGGTTGCGCCGAACCGTCCTCAGCCACTGCCGAGCCTTGCGGTCGGCCTCAGCAGTCACCGTACACGTGTTGATGACATATGCGTCGGCGTCATCGCGCGCTCCGACGACACGGAAGCCGCGCGACTCGAATGCGATGGCCAGCTCCTGCAGCTCAGCCTGATTCAGCTTACAGCCCAGAGCATGAAGGGCAATGCGGTTGTGCGCAATGGTATCCACGTCGCCCGATTATAGCCGCCGACCGAGAGGCAGACAAACAAGACCGGGGGGCCAGCGCAACTCGCGACCGTTACGTTGCGCGCAACCTCGTATGGTATAGTAGCGAGGTTTGAACAACTCAACTTCAAAGACCTCCCGAGAACCCCCTCCAACCCCCCGCTGGCGCATGAAAGCGTCGGCCCCACGAGAGTATATGGATGCCACAGGCTGTGCGCCGCTCGTCGCTCAGCTTCTCTACAACCGCGGCATCGCTCCAGCAGACGTCCCGTCATTCATGGACCCCGACCTCTTCCGCGAACACAGCCTTTTCGACCTCGCTGATGCAGGCAAGGCGGTGTGCCGCATAAACACAGCGCTGATGCGGCACGAGACCATCGGAGTCTTCGGCGATTTCGACGTCGACGGCATGACCGCGACCGCAGTCATCTCCGAAGCTCTCGCACGGCTCGGCGCGAAGGTCGTCACTCACATACCAAACCGCTTCACTCAGGGGCATGGGCTGAACGCCAGCGGTGTGGCGGAGCTCCACGGCAAAGGTGCATCACTGGTCATCACCTGCGATTGTGGCATCTCGGACCTCGACGAGGCAGACAAGTCGGCCGCACTAGGAGTCGACCTCATCGTGACCGACCACCACGTACCTCTGACGCGCCTGCCGAAGGCCGTAGCGGTCGTGAACGCTAAGCGACGCGACAGCAGATACCCATTCAGGGAGTTCGCGGGAGTGGGCATCGCCTTCAAGCTGATGCAGGCGGTGTACGCC
>Ga0366819_10076_pt1 | contig 61730 bp, 40 predicted proteins | sample TotcelFGM3001N15_FD_207091 | JGI IMG/M metagenome (GOLD analysis project Ga0366819, IMG submission 207091) | Enriched cells from coal bed in the Powder River Basin, Montana, United States - Total cells FGM rep3 HSBNCT.FGM.300.1.N15 ... | reverse complement strand
CGAGATGCCGTCGACACCCGCTTCACGAATGGCTTCGGCGGAAGGGAACTGGAGCGCCACCGGCAAGGCGATGGAGTGGTGAAACAACTTGCCCTCGTCAAACAGATCGGCGAACCCCGGCATGGTTTGATGGAGCAGGCGACGAATTTGGACCATCAGCCGCGAACGTTGCTTGACCAAGTTGTGGCGGTGGCGCGAGACAGCTTGAAGCGACTGATACACTTCGCCCACCGGCAGGGTGGCCAATCCGTAGCCTCGGATCGCCGCCTGGAAGATTGCTTCGAGATCGTGGTCGTCGGTCTTTGCATCGGGATGCAGCGGCTGGCGGTAATGGCTCGACGCGAAGGGATGCACGATGCGTGTGTCGAAGCCGCCTTTGCGGAACGCCCGTTGGACCGGTTTGTGATAGATCCCGGTCATTTCGACGGCGACGATCACGTCCGTCAATCCTTCGGCCTGGCAGGTCCTGGCGACGAGCTGCGTCATCTCGCGCAGTCCGCCTGTGGAATGCTCTACGGACGTCGGTTCGACGACGACCTTGCCAAAGAAGTTACATAGCATCCATTTGGATCGCCGTTTGGCGCAGTCCACCGCCACGACGCCAAAATGTTCCGGGCCGACGGCTTGAACCCGCTCTTGGATCTGCCCGGCAGGTTTGCCGATAAAGCGTTTTTTCGTTCCTATCGATTTCCGTTTTCTGGTCTTTGTGATCATCCGAGAGTCTCCTGACTGAAGGTTTGCAAATCCTCCAAATCGTAGCGCTGGGATGGTCCTTTTTTTGGTTCTTGAAGAATCCGGAGGCATACCAGGGGAGGGTGCGGCCGTCCAAATTTCAAAATTGCCGGGCGACAACCGTGACTCAAGAAGAGAGGATCTTCCGCCACAGTTGAAATCTGGAACGCCCGCCTCCACACTTCTCCACGGATTCCGCGGCGTTTACCCTTCCAGAAGCCGCAGCTTCGGTCAGATCTCCAGTTCCGCCAGACGATCGCCCAATCGCGATTGATCCTGACGGGCTTCGTCGAACAGGGGCAACAGCTGCCGATACACGCCGACGCCCGCCGAATCGGGGCGTGCCGTGGATTCAGGTTGGTGAACTTGGTCGATGCGGCTGAAGTCCGGCCACAGGCCGCAGGCCACCGCCGCCACGGCGGCAGCGCCCAGCGAGCCGGCTTCTTGGCCGACGTTCGTCTTGAGGATCGTCATCTCCAGCACATCGGCCAGGATCTGCCGCCACAGCCGGCTGCGGCTGCCGCCGCCGACCACGACCATCTCTTGTCCCACTTCGCCCAACGAGCCCAGCGCGTCGAGCATCAGCCGAGCGTTCAGCGCGATGCCCTCCAACGCGGCGCGGATCAAGTCGGCTTGCGAGTGGCCTAGATCCAGACCCAAGAACGCGCCGCGGATGTGCGGACTGGGATCCAGTGACGAGCCGCCGGCCAGGCTGGGGTTGAACAACAGCTTTCGCGCCCCCGGCGGCGACTGCTCGGCCAATTCGGTCATGACGTCGTACGCGTCGCGGCCTTCGGACAAGGCTTGCACGGTCAAATTCCCACACAACTGGTCGCGCACCCAGCGGAGTGAGCTGCCGGCCGAGAACATGCCGATCGCCGAGGTGAACATGCCGGGAATGACATGCGCGAACACGTACGGCTTTGCGGCGTCGTCCAACAGCGGCCGATGGGAAGAGACAGCGATCCACATCGACGAACCCAGCGACGCGTACAAACGGCCTTCGGCAATGTTCTTGGCCCCCAGGGCCATGCACGAGTTGTCCACCCCGCCGCAGGCGACCGGGACGCCGAGCGGCAGGCCCAACGCGTCGGCCGCCTCGCTGGTCAAGCCGCCCAAGATCTCCGTCGCCGGCACGATCTCCGGCAGCAACAAACGCGGCAGTTCCGCCGCGGCCAGCAATTCGTCGGCGTAATCCCAGCCCAACAGATCGTAGACTCCGCTGCCGGAAGCATACGAAGGATCGGTCGCCATCCGGCCGGTCAGCCGATAGTTGACGTAATCCTTCGTCCCTAGGATTTTGTGGATTCTGCCGAACATTTCCGGCTCGTGATCGCGATACCACAGAATCTTGAACACCGTGTAGTGCGGCGCTGGAAAGCCGTTGCCGGTCATCCGATACCAGTGCGTCGGATCAACCCGTTCGAAGAACCGCTCCGCCTGCGCCGCCGGCCGTTTGTCCGACCAGATCGGCGTCGCATCCCGCAACAGCCGCCCTGCGGCGTCCAGCGGGACGCAGCCCAAGCTATGTCCGGAAATCGCGAGGCAGCGGATCGTGCTCGGATCGGCAGCGCCGCCGGCCAACAGCTGTCGAGTGCTACGCACTACCGATTCCCACCACGCCTCCGGCCGCTGTTCGTGCCAGCCCGCTTGCGGATACTGCGTGTCGTAAGGGACAAACGCCGACGCGATCAAGCGGCCCTGGGCGTCGTACAGCGATGCCTTGTTGCCGCCGGTTCCTAGATCATAAGCGAGCAACGTGTCAGATTTGTCAGCCATTCGACCTGTCCTTTTCGTCGTACCCCAATCCCATCGTAATTGATCAGTAGTTCGCTTGCGGATTGGGCATGTAGTAGAACAACCCGTCCTCGCCGCCGACCAGCAGGTCCGGGCGGCCATCGCCGTTCCAGTCGACAACCGTGGGACTGGTCGTGTGACCGGCCAACCGCCACAGGGCGATCGGACCACCGTCGCGGAACGTCCAAGGTGATTCCGACGACGACACATTGGGAAAGAGGGAGGCGTTGCTGCTATTGATCAGCAGATCCAGCCGGCCGTCGCCGTCCCAATCGGCAAAGCACAATTTGCGCCGGCCGCTGCGCCCAGCCCGGCCCTCGTTCAGCCGCATGACGTCGCCCGCTGGGCCCGCCGTCGCCGATCCTCCATCCGCTCCGGGGCCGGTGGCCAAACGGAAAATGCGCTGCGGCGGCGTCAATTGCAGGGCACCGTCGACCCGGCGTCGCTCGAACAACGACAGATAGCCTTCGTGATCAAGCATCACCAAATCGTTCAGGCCGTCGCGGTTCAGGTCGATGACCACGGGAGTGGTGCGCCACTGGGTCGCCAGCTCGCGGCCCTCCGGATCCCACCAGTTCCAAGCAGGTTTGGGCGGAGTGTCCGGCCACTGGACCTCGATCGGCTGGGCCGCGGCCAACTGCGGGCATTTCCGCGTGCCAACGTTGCGATACCAGACGACCTTGCCCCAGATCGAATTCACGACCAAATCCGGCAGATCGTCGTGGTCCCAATCGGCCACGCTCAACGTCGTATAGCCCCACTTGGCTTCGCAGGGTCCTTGGATCGAACCGTTGTATCCGGCCATGATGCGCAGCGTTTCGCCGCCGGCAGGGAGCAATACCGGCGCCGCCCACTTGGGCGTCTGGCATCCGGGCGGCGTGCCCAGGTTCTCGATGAAGCCGACATAGCCAGCCGTGTTGCCGCAGAGGATGTCCTCGTCGCCGTCGTCGTCCCAGTCGAAGCCGAACGGCGTGGCCAGCGCCCCAAACTTGAGCCAATCGGCTTGCTGTTGAAAGAACTGCGGCGCGGCGAACACCGGCAAGCCGTCGGCGACTTGACCCGTATGTTCGAGCAACGCGACGCGCCCATCCTCCTGACCTACGATCAAGTCCACGTCCCCGTCGCCGTCCCAATCGATCGCCACCGGCACAATCATGCACAGGTCCATCGTCAGCGGCTGGTCGTCCAGCAGCAGTTTCCGCCCTGGCGCGTACTTCGGTTCGACGCGTGTCCCGACGTTTTCAAAGTAGGTGAAGCCGTCGAGGAACTCGCCGCACAGCAGATCCAGATCGCCGTCGCCGTCGAAGTCGGCAAAGTTGGGGCTGGGCATCCCGAACACGTCGACCGGCTTGCCGTCGGCGGTGACTTGGACCGGCTCGTCGTACTGCGGCTCGGCGGTGGTCCCCCGGTTGCGGATCAAGTACACGTAGCCGTGCAGCGGCCCGTTGGTCCACTTGCCGACGGCGTCGAACGCGTCGTCCCAGCCGTACTCGGTCCAGTCGCCGACGCCGACGATCAAGTCCAACCGCCCGTCGCCGTCGTAATCAAGGGTCTTCCATTGGTTGGCACGGAGCTTGCCCGGATGGATTTGCGCCGTCGCGTAGATCTGCCGTCGCTCAACAAACAGCGTCTCGCGAAAGTTCGTCAACTCGTGGCCGGGCACCAGCACGCGCACTTGGCCATCTGCATACGACGGGCTGATGTTCGCGAAGCCCGGGCCGACACGCACCGCCGGTTTGAAGACGGGCAGCTTGCCCCCGCCGCCGGGATTCTCGAACAGCCAGATGCCGTTATAAGGCACGTCGTTGCACGAGACGACCAGGTCCAAGTCGCCGTCTCCGTCCCAGTCCATCGGCAGCGGCCAAGCCCACAGGCCGACGCCCAGATCTACGGTCAGTCCCGGATGATTGTACGGAAGACGCACGAGACCGCCCGGCGCCGGCGTTTGGCCGTCGGGCGGGATCAGCACCAGGGTTCCGGTCCAGTTGAATTGCGGCAACTCGAACGAATCGCCGGCGGACACGCGCCGCGTAAAGACGGCGAGCTTTGTCTTCCCGCCGTCCGTATAGTGAAATTCCAGACCGGGCAACGGCTCCCAGCCGGCCTGCCTTACGCCCTGCGGGCTCGGAAGCGTGGCGACGAAGATGGCCGTATCGCGCCGCGCCGTGACGCGCATCGTAGCGGCCACCCCGCCGTCGGTCTTGGTATATCGCCAGTTCCGCAACGTCGAAGGAACTTGTGTCCATACGTAGTTGCGATTGCCATAGGCCACGGCGTCGTCCGCGAGCGTGGCAGCCTGAAAGCCGTGGCCGGCAACAGCGAAGTCCGCCCCTTCGATGGTCACCAGCGGCGGCGGCGGGAGGGGTGGCAGTTCGAGTTCATCCGCGCGGCGAAAGTCGGCGATGCGATGGAACGTCATGTAGTTGGCGTCGTGGTAATTGTTCGCTCCGCCCACGCCGTCCTCGTACGCCGTGCGGGACACGGCCACCAGGTCGTCGCCGTCGAACAACCAATCCGGGTACTGGAATCCGTGCTTCAGGACATCGCCGTGGTAGGCCACGATCGAACGCACTTCCCAATTCCGCCGGTCCGCCGAGCGGACCAGGGCCAGCGTGTTTCGCGTCGCCGCCGGCTTGCGGCCGGCGTCGCGGTGCCGCTCCGGGACCCAATTGGCCAGCGACCAGTAGTGCTTCGACACCGGATCAAAACGGATCGTGAACTTGGTGCTGCCGCCGGGAAAATCGAAGAAGCCCGTTTCGGGATCGAAAGTCGCCGTCCGGCCGTCGTCGCTGATCGCGATGGCCGCCGCCTTGCCGCCGCCGGTCGGATAATCGACGCGCAGGATATTCTCGACGCGGCCTTCGGGTGTAGCCACCGCGTTGCCCTCCAACCATCCGCCGAACTTGCCGTCCCGCCATTCCGGCCGGCGGGCCACGCGGTTGCTGGACGTCCAGCTGTCGGCGCGCAGCAGGTCGGACTCGACCGGGGCCGACATCATGAAGGCGCGAAAGCGAAGTCCCCAACTCGACCCGTTGCGTCCGTCCTCCATCGCCCGCCAGATGCGGCCCTTGTGGACCAGCACCGGCTGGGGAGAACAATGGTATTGGCCGTCGTCCAGCAGCAGGCCCGAGTTCTCGTCTTGCGGCTCGGTCCAAGTTCGGCCGCCGTCGTCTGATCGGCGGATGACCGTATTTCCGTACTGCTTGCCGGCGCCCATCAGGTACAGCGCGTCTTGATGCACGAACAGCGTGGACCAGAACGCACCGTCGATGACCGCCCGCCGCTGCCACGACTGGCCGCGATCGGACGAAGCGAAGACAACCGTTTGGCTGAACGTGCTGCCGGGTCCGAAGATGTCGTGCGAGGCGATGTACGTGCCGTCGGGCAGGATCGCGATGCTGGGCGAGCCGATGTACTGCCGCGAGGCGGCCGGCAAATGGTCGATCACCACGCCGGGGACGCCGGAATGGTCCGGCTCGGCGGCGTCGGCAAAAGAAACACTCCAGCTTGCGGCGGCAACGAACAGCAGTGCTATCGGTCGGAATCGTTGGGTGGGCATAGGTCTCGTCCTGTCTTGGTTGGCGTGCTGTGCGCGTGTTGTGGCATGCTGTGCGCGTGCTGTGGCATGCTGTGCGCGTGCTGTGGCATGCTGTGCGCGTGCTGTGGCATGCTGTGCGCGTGCTGTGGCATGCTGTGTTGTATGTCCGCTGTTCCAGTCTGTGACCGATCGGGTTGCCGTCCCATTCGGAGCGTTGCAGAATATGATATCAGCTTTTGTGTCGAGGTGGACACCCGGATCGAGCCGGTCAGGCGCGCGAGGCTGCAAGGCACACGAAGTGTCTTTCGAGCCTAGGCATTTTCCCGTGGACGGGGCGTGCCCAGAGCCTTAATCGGCCCGGAGGCTCGCGCGCGGGCCGCCTGGCTGCGGAACCAAGTGGGCATGACGTGGCGGAAGGACGCCCAGGTACTGGAGTGCTTGACATGGACACGCCCACGCGTCTGGCGTTACGTGCGCGATGTGCTACTGCTGCCGCCCCGCCTTGGCCTTCTTGCCAATCCGGCCTTTCGCCGCGGGCGCGATGTTGCCGGCGTTCGGCGTCGGCATGGGAGCCCCGATCGCTTGACGCCACGCGACGAGCTTCGCGTGCATGTCTCGCGCTTTGTCGGGCATTTCCGCGGCCAAGTTCTTGGTTTCCCCAATGTCTTCGTCCAGGTTGTACAGTTCCAACCGGCCGTCTTCGAAGAACTCCATCAGTTTCCACGAACCCGCGTGGATCAGTCCTACCGGCGTGGTGCGCCATTGATCTCGTCCCATGCCCAAATAGCCGGGGAAATGCTGATAGATGGCCTCGCGTTTTAGAACGCCGCTCGCGTTTCGCAAGAGCGGCACCAGACTTTCGCCGTCCAACGGATAATTCGCGGGTGGTTGGGCTCCGGCGATGTCGAGCAGCGTCGGATACACGTCCACGTGGATCGTGGGCACGCCGCACGTGGCGCCGGGCTTCGTCACCCCGGGCCAGCGAACGATAAATGGGACCCGCGTGCCGCCTTCGTACAAACTGCCCTTGCCGCTGCGCAGCGGGGCGTTGTCCGTGATGTCGTTCGATTCCTTACCGATGCCTTCGCGCGTATAACCGCCCACGCCGCCGTTATCGCTGGAGAAGATCACCACAGTGCGGTCCGCCAGTTTGAGTTCATCCAGCGCGGCCAGGACGCGGCCCACACTCTCGTCCACGCTGGCAATCATCGCAGCATAAGTCGGATTGCGATGGCCATCGACAGGCGGCTTGGCGCGGAATTGGTCGATCAATTCCGGCTTGGCGTCCAGCGGTGTGTGAACGGCAAAATGCGGCAGGTACAGGAAGAACGGCCGAGCTTGGTGACGCTGGATGAAGTTCACCGCTTTGTCGGTCAGAAAGTCGGCCAGGTACCGACCCGCCGGATAATCCGTCCGGGGGCTGGTAGCGAATTCGAAATGTTTGCCCATCGACACGATCGCTTCGTCGAACCCGCGCCGGCCGGGATGGTAGTCGCCCTGCTGGCCGATGTGCCACTTGCCGAACATGCCCGTCGCGTAGCCCGCGGTTTTCAGCGTCTGGGCGATCGTGATCTTGTCCAGCGGCAGGTCGACAAGGTTATCCAAAGGCCGTAGCGGTCGGGTTTGCCAAGCAAACCGGCCGATACCGCCGACCGTGTACACGCCGGTCCGGGGCGCATACTGGCCGCTGATCAAAGCCGCCCGCGTCGGAGTGCAGTTCTGGCAAGTGTGAAAGTTAGTCAACCGCATGCCCTGCGCCGCCAGCCGGTCGATGTTCGGGGACTCGTAATACTTCGACCCTTGCACGCCCAGGTCTGCCCAGCCGAGGTCATCGGCCAGGATGAAGACAATGTTGGGGACACGAACGGATTCAGCGCAAATGCCGTCTTTCGTCGAGCCGATTAACGCAGCAACGACAGCCGTAAGAAATAGTGTCATCGCGTGATGTCGCATCATCGGATCTCCTCCCCTCGATCGCGAATACGCAGCCCCTGCTCGCCGAAGCCCTAGTAGACCTGTGCGTTGGCGTTGCGTGCAAGTTCGCGCAGCGTCTCCAATTCGGCCAACCGCAACAAACCGGGATGCTGTTCCAGATCTGGTAGTCGTAGCGGCTGAATCCAACGGCTAGCCGCCGGGACCATTTGGTTGCTCGCTCCTGGCACCACCGGGGCCGTATTTCCCGTTTAAGTTCGCGATCAGGAATCAAACCTGAAGATGGATCACTGGAGGGTCTTTGTCATCCACTGCATCCTCAAACCCACGAAGCGAGTGCGGAGGCAAGTCTAGCGTGCTGCATTCTTGTCTGCAAGTCCTGGGACGACACGGGCGCGGACGACACGGGCGACACGGGCGCGGAGAACTGGCATACCCAAGCTATGGAGGCGATGGAGGCTGCGGAGCCGCGGCGTTTTTCTGCACCGCCCACATGTAGTGCTGCGATGCGACGTACAGCACGCCGTTGGCGGCGACGGGCGTGGTGTACATCGGGTTGCCCAGCTTGATTTCGCTGAGCAGCCGTGGCTCGCGACCCGCGGCCATCACATAAAATGTCTTCTGGTTACCGAAATACAATTTGCCGTCCGCCACCAACGGACCGCCCCACGTCTCGGCTTTGGTCTCGTAAACCCACTGGCATCGGCCGGTCACGGCGTCCAGGCAATGCAGCCGCCCGGCGATGTCCACGATGTACACCAGGCCCTCGGCAACCGCCGCCGTGGCCATCGTACGATCCAGTCCGTCATAACTCCAGATCTTTCCGCACGCGGTGATGTCGCCTTCCTGCGCGGCGTCGATACAGTGCAACATGCCGCGGCCGCGGCCATGTGCCGGATCCTGCCCGATGGCGATGTACACGCGGCCTTCATGACAAACGGGCGATCCGATCAGCTGGCTGGGGCCGATGTACGAACCGTCGTTCTTGTTGGGACTGTTCTTCTTGCGTTTGTCGCCGTCGTAATACGGAATCGGCTTGCCGTCGCGGAGTTTGTATTCCGGCGGATTACAGTCGTAAGACCAGATGTTTTTCAACGCGACCGGCCGGGCCGGGACGCTGTCGAGCGGCTCGAAGGCATAGCACACGCCGTCCCCGCCGCCCACGATAATCTGCGTCTTGCCGCCGACGCGTCCCAGAGTGGGCGAACACCAAGCCGCGTGGTACAGGCGGGCGCTCAGGCCTACGCCTTCATATGCCGCCAGACGGCCGGTCATCTTGTCCAGCGCGATGAAAGCAGGCGCCTCTGGAGCGAGCACGCGATCGTGCGCCGGATTCACGCCGTTGGATGTCGATAAATAGGCGAGCGGGCCGTGGAGCAGCACCGAACAGCTGGTCGTATCATGCGGCCGAATGCCCAGGTCGTCGATCAAGTCGCAACGCCAGAGGATGTCGGCGTCCGTCTCCGCGAGCCGCACGGGCGATGCGCCCGATCCGGCAATGTATTGGGCTTCGTCGACAAACGGCCCGTCGTTGCCGTCGGCCATCCCGTTGACGTCCAGGCACAGGACTTCGGCCGCACACGTCACGACGTAAACCCGATCGCCTTCGACGGTGGGCGACGAACAGACGCCCAGATGCTGGTGGGTGTACAACAACCCCGGCGGTAGCTTCGTCCGCTGCGGCACGGCCAGCCGCCAGAGCAGCTTGCCGGTGACCTCGTCAAAACACTGGACCAATCCGCCTCGCGTACGCTTCAGCCGTTCGTCGCCAGCCAAGTTCATGTCGTCGGTGCCGACGTATACACGACCGTCGGCGATCGTTGGATTTCCGTAGGTGGCCGAACCGAGCTTGACGACCCACTTGACGTTTTGAGCACTTTCGGAGTCGATCCCGCCTTCGCGTTCTCGCACGCCACGAGAAAACGTTTCCGGCAAGCCGGTTTCGTCCGAACACATGTTTCGCTCGCCTCGTCCGCCCCATTGCGGCCAATCCGCACCGCGACTCGAAAGCCAGCAGGGAATCAGCACCAAGGGAACCGAAAGAAGCCATAGCATCAGGAATCGGCGAGCAAAGAAAAAAGTCATATCAGCAAACCTCCCGAAGCCGGCAAAGGGTCGATTGAATCGCATCCGCTTTTCCCTGAGCCGCTGGGCCTTGTCGTGGATGCGGCCGCCGCGCCTGAACGGCCGAATTGACTCCCCTGGGATTCCGATTACGGCGAACCCAGCTTAGGCGCTCTGAACTGCATCCCGCTCGGATCGTTCGACTCGGTCTCTTCACTCGGAACGGGCTCTTCATTCGAGACGCGGTGAATGTCGCCGCCGGTCTTTTTTCCCGCCAGGACGGACTTGCCTGTCGGTTGCGTTTCGATCAGCATTCCAGCGATCCGCTCGCCCGTGACTGCAGGCAGCGACAGGGACAGGGCGTAGCCCGCAATCTGGCCGTTGTACTGCTCGACAGCCGCCAGAAAAGCTCGCCGATGGCGGCGCAGACGATCATGGGCGTCGAGCACGTGTACAATGGAGGCTTGGCCTTGTTGATACGCCTGTAACACCGGCGGCAAGGCAGCCGTTGCAGCCATCACGGCCTCTGCCTGGGCCTCGATCACCTCGCGCAGGACTGGCAGACTCTGATCGATCGGCCGCAGATCGTCCGCTGCCGCTCCTCGCTCGTTCAGTTCCTTGAAGTGCGTGCGGTATGCTCCCACAAACGGCATATCGGCCGGCAGAGGCAATTCGCCGCGACGGGCCGGCGGCACGACGTTGGCCAGCACTTGCTGCGCTCGGAGGGCCGCCAGTCGCGACTCGGCTTGCTCGGCCTTGGCCGAAGCCCGCGCGGCGCCGAGCCAGACTAAATCGTCGCCCGTTTCCGTGGCGGGCACTGCCGCCAGCAAACGCTGCTCGTCCACGGACCAATGATAGGCCGCGATTGCGTGCGCCAACCGCCAGTAAGCTCGCACGTCAGCCAGCTGCCGATCCCCGCCTGCTTGCTGCCCCAGTACAGTCTTCAATGCGATGGGATGCCCCTGAATTGCAGGCTCGCCGGTACCCGTCAACGCGGCACGCAGCAACGCCTGGACTGGACTGCCTAGCGAAAGCATGGCGGGAGGCGTTTCCCTCGGCAGCGGCCGGGAATCGTTCAGTGACGGCGGCGAATCTGCCGTCGCCTCGCCGGCGTTGCCGAATACGGAACGATACTCGGACGACGGAAGTGGCTGCCGCTGGCCCGGCGTGGGCTCGTGCCTCGTCTCTGAAGCATGGAGCCCAAGCCCTTGCGATGATTGAGGATCAGACGGTGAAGCATACGACGGATTGAACTGGAGTTGGGAACTCGGCGGCTGGTCCTCCAGCGGTCCGCCTTGGCCGACAATCGTCAACCAAAACCACATTGCGGTTATAGACATTCAATCTTCTCCAGGCGTGATTCTAAGGACAGGGGGCAGGGCTTTCTCGCTCGCAGCGGCACATGGATGACATAAGCGTGTCGCTTTTGCCGTTTTGCGTCAAGATTGAAACGGCCGATTTGGAGCCAAGTACCACCTAATCGCGGAAATATATCCACCGCTATAGAAGAAGGAAATAGCCAAAAGCCTGTACTCGACAGGGGCAATATGATACGCTACATTAACGGAAATTCAGGTGGTCTGTTGGCCTTGAATACAGAGGGAGGCGGAGGGTCCGGGCCATGGTGACACCAAACAAAGGTAAAAGCGTTGAAACGGAGCGGTCGACCAAGCCGCGTCCGCCGCTCCCGAGGCAGCTTCAAGGCTCGTCGGAGGGCTTTCGTCAGATCGTTGAATGTCTGCCGATTCCGCTGGCGGTGATTCGCCGCGCAGACGACGTTATTCTCTACACCAATCCGGCGTTGGACGCACTGTTCGGGGTCGGTGCGGCAAAGTCGTGGAACAAGGAGAGCGATTTCCTTTTTTCAAGTCTGGGAGATCGCCGGCGCCTGAAGGAACTGTTCCATCGAGATGGGTGCGTCCGGGGCGAAGACATCGAGAACCGTCATCGGGATGGGACTGCGTTGCGGCTGTCGGTCTGGCAGACTTCGGTTGCGTGCGGAGACACCGAGTGCCTGTTGACCATGCTGGTCGACGTCACAGAGCACCGGACTGCGGAGAAAGCGAACGAGGAGCAACTAGCGGCCGTCGAACAGGTGCTGAGATGGAACGACCGCGAACGTCAGCTGATCGCTTACGAGATCCACGATGGATTCGTCCAGCAAATGCTGACCGCGTTGATGCAGTTGGATGCGTATCGCTGGGGTCTGCAGGAAGGCAGGCCGAACGTCGCCGAGAAACTGGACGCCGTCGCGGAGGCTCTACGGCACGGGACCACTGAAGCGCGGCGGCTGATCGAACGGGTACGACCGCCGGACCTCGCCATCGCGGGCTTGGTCGGGGCGCTGAGAACCTTGACGCAACGGGTTTCCCAATCAGGCGAGATTTCTGTCGAACTGTCCATCGACCGCAGTTTTCCTTCGTTGACTCCTGAATCGGAAACGGCGGTCTACCGCATTGTCCAGGAATGCCTGACGAACGTGGGTCGGCACAGCAAGTCGGATCGTGCCCGCGTGGAATTGAGAGACGGCAAACAGGAACTAAGGATCGTGGTCCAGGACTGGGGAACCGGTTTCGTCCCGGATTCTGCCGCCGCCGGGCATTATGGTCTGCTCGGCATGCGCGACCGCGCTCGATTGCTGGGCGGCCGGACGGAAATCGAAAGTTCGCCCGGCACAGGCACGCGAGTGACGCTGTACCTGCCTCGCGAGGGGCAAGTCATTGCCCCCTCGCCCAAGGAACGACGGGTACGTTAGGGATTACCGCACCCGGTTACAAGCACCGGGGATTACAGCACCTTGGTAATGCCTGGCATCGCGATGGGATAGCGGCCCTGTTCATCGGCCCTCACGGGCGGCTCGGATTCCATGGTCAGCTGGTCGAGTCCGGGCGCCAATTCCACGCCGGATGCCAGCGCCTGGTCCCACGTGATCAACTGGCCGGATTCCGAAGCCATGCGTCCCAGGATGCCGGTCATGGCCGCAAAGGCGCACCGCTCGGTTTCGTTATAAGGCTGGTCCTCGCGAATCGCCGCAAACAGCAGATCGTGCTCTCTCTGATACTGGTTGCTGCCGGGCCCTTGGTACTCCCAGAGCTGATTTTCCGGAGTCTGGTTATGGCCTTTGTAGATCAGCGGCTTTGTGATGCCTTCTCCCAAAACCGCGGATCCTTTGGCTCCGTGAATCACATCGCCGAAGAACCCCCAGGTATTGGCTTGGTGCCGGCCTTGGGCGAACAGTCGCGTGCCATCGGCAAAGCTGTATTCGACGGCATAATGATCGAACAGCTGATCGGCTTCCGTGCGAACTTGACGTCCGCCTTGACCTTGCGCCGAAACCGGCCAGGCGTTCTTGACCCAGCAGCAGACATCCAAGTTGTGAATCAACCAATCCAACAGGAAGCTGCCGTTGAGCCACGTAAAGCACGAATAGTTGCGAATCTGGTGAGCCAGTTCGCTGATGTTGGCTGATTTGGCGGCGAACCCCACGGGCCCGTGGGCGCGATATGCCCAGCAGGTGATGACGTCTCCGATCAAGCCGTCGTGGATCCGGGCCACCGCTTCCTCCAGCGGCTGGTAATGACGGCTCATCAGGCCTCCGGCAATTTTCAGGTTCTTTTTGGCTGCCTCTTCGCCGGCCTTCAGCACGCGGCGAATTCCGGGAGCATCGACGGCAAAGGACTTTTCCATGAACACATGGCAGCCTTTGGCGACGGCATACTCGAGGTGCTGCGGCCGAAACGCGGGCGGCGTGGCCAGCACCGCGACGCCGCCTGGGGCGATCAAGTCGATGGCTTTCCGGAATCCGTCCAGACCCAGGAACTGCCGGTCCGGCGGCACATCGACTTTGGCGGCGAAGTTCGTGGACAGATTCTTGAGACTTCCCGCCAAACGATTGTCGAAGACATCGGCCATCGCCACCAGCTGGGTGGGGCCGGCGGTCGACAATGCATTGGCTGCCGCGCCGGTTCCGCGTCCGCCGCAACCGATCAAAGCGACTTTGATGGTGTTTTCCTCCGCCGCATAACTGCGGGCGGCCAATCCGCCGGATAGAGACAAACCGGCCAGTGCGGCCGAAGTCTGCTTGAGAAAGTCACGGCGTCCAGGCGAAACTCGGGCCGGAGAGGTGGGAGCGTTCATGAGGCGTTCCTTTCGTCAGGTGGGGGGCTTTCGTCAGGGTGGGAATCACTAACAGCCGGCAGAAAACGCGAGCGTTCAATCGCTCGACGTTCTATGACTCAACGATCTATCACCGATGTCCTATTACTCAACGGCGCCGCGCATTTCCCGATATTCGATCATGGACGTTTTCTGCTCCTCGTCGATATCGTATTTCATGGCCTCTTGCGCAGTGGGCGGGTTCAACGGACGCACGACGCGGAATCCGACCCACTCCGCATCCGTCAGGTACCAAACACTTTGCGGAATCTGCGGATCTTGGGCCTTCCATTCGAGCGTGGATCCAACGCGCGCGGCGCTCCGCGCTCGATCGGCGTCGTCAAACCACGAGCCGCCGCGAACGACGCGCGGGTCGATTTTCTTCGGCATGATGATCGGGTTCTTGATGGACTTGCCCGTGAACTGGGCGTAGCCGTCCGACGTGTATTGGTCGAGCACCCATTCCGCGACGTTTCCATGCATGTCGTACAAGCCCCACGGATTCGGCTTCTTCTGACCGACTTTTTGATACTTGTCGTCGCTGTTCCCGTAGTGCCAGCCGTAATCGTCGAGGTCGGCAGGATCGTCGCCAAAGCTGAACGCAGTCGTGGTGCCGGCTCGGCAGGCATACTCCCACTCGGCTTCCGTCGGCAGCCGATAATAGTAGCCGGTCTTCGCCGACAGCCATTTGCAGTACATCTTGGCGCCCAATTGCGTCATGCAGATCGCGGGCGTCTTGTCCTTGCCCATGCCGAACGACATGTCGGCGTACGGCTTGGTGGGCACGGTGATCGCATCGGCCAGGGTGTCCCACTCGGTGAATTTACCGCCGGTGACCTTGCGGAACTGTTTGTCCAATCCCATGCCCCACAACTCGTACTCTTCCCAAGTGACTTCGCATTTGCCCATCCAGAACGGCTCGACCGTCGCTTTGAACTGCGGCCCCTCGTCTTCCTTTCGATCCGCTTCGTCTTCGGGACTACCCATCATGAAGGTGCCGCCGGGGATGGGCACCATGTCGAACGATACGTCGGTACCGATGATCTTCTGCGTATAAGGCTTCATTTCCGCTTCGATGGTGGCGCCGGCGTTGAGCGTCTCGACCGGTTTCAGCAGCCACGTGATCGGCGAGAGCACGCTGATATCAGCGGCCGGTTGACCCTCAGCAGCACACACCTGCGCCGGTCGCCGAGCGTCGCCCACGCTCCACAACAGCGCACACGCGGCCGCCGGAATCACGCTAAACGATCGTCGTAACACAAGGCTTCGACACGACATGCATCATCTCCTAGAGAAAAAGTATGGCGGGAATCGGTCTTTATGATCCAAAAGGTACGCCCATCATAGTCCGACGCAGGCCAAAGGGAAACACCACCCGGAGAAGCGACCTGTCGATTTCGTCCAGAAAAACGGGCCGCCGGACCCGTTCCAATGACGTAGGTCGCTGGTTTTCGGTTCCCCTTGCCAAGCAACCCGCCCGTCGCGACGCGGGATCACAAATCCGCATACTCAATATGCGGCGTAAGATTTCTCTTCCACCAATTTCGAGTCCAATAGCTCGTTGATTGCGCGTTTCAGCGCGGCCCGCCGGTCGTTGCTTCGGTACACCGAACGCGCCAATTCGATGAACCGCGGGCCAAAATCCTCCTCGCGCTCACAATCGCGAATCGCATCCTCGATGTCCCACAAGGTTTCGTTCACCTGCTTTAGCTGGGCCGTCAATTCGGCCAATTCGGCCGTCGCGGGCATCGCGGCGTCGCGGGCGTCGGAGAGCACGTCCAACTCGACGCGAACGTTCTGCAACTTGCCCGCGTCGGCAATCCGTTCGGACTTGATCTGCAGGATAGTGATCTTGTCGATCAGTTCGCCGGGGGCGATCTCCGCCAGAATGGGTTGATGCATGATTGACCTCTTGCTTTTCTTTCATCAATGATCCGCCAATGACCAGTGGCGAGCGGCAGCGCGATAAACGATGTTCGATCGTGCTAGATCTTCTTCAACCAATGATCCTCCGGCCGCTCGATAGCCGTCAAGCCGGTGATCGAGGATTGGATGGAAGAATGGATACCCAGCATATTCGACGAAACAATGTTCCCAAACAAATTGACGGTGTTGCCAAAGAAGTTGTCCGGATGGTACAGCGGCGGCAGATGCCAATACAGCTTGTAGCCCAGCGCAAGGAGGTACTCGATCAAGGCCGGCGACGACTCGACCCGATCGTTTTCCACGTACACAATGGGATGGAACCGCTCGATCGTGCGAGCGGCTCCGCGCAAGACCGACAACTCCATGCCCTCGACGTCGGCTTTTAACAAATCGCAACGCGCCAATTGCAGGCTGTCGATCGTCACCACCGGCACCGCTTCGCCGGACTGATAAGATCCCAACCCCAGTCCGCCAAAGTTGGCTTCGACATCGTAGTTGACCGGCGGCACGATGATCTCGCCCGCCGCGTCGCCTAACGCTTCGCACCGGCAACGGACGTTCTTGCGCCCGTTCAAGGCCATATTCGCGCACAAGATTTCGTAAATCGGCCGCTGCGGCTCGAAGGCGTACACCAGTCCCTGGTCCCCGACTTGCCGGGACATCAGCAGCGTATGCACGCCGACATTCGCGCCGGCGTCCACGATCACGTGGCCCGGCCGGACGACTTGCGCAAACAAGTCGCTTTCTCCCTCCGAGTACTCGCCATATTGATCCAGCGAGCGGCCGATGTAGATATCGTGGCGGTTGAACAGCATCAGCCCGTGCCGCGTGCGGACGAGGCGATTCGAACCGGCGCTTGCCAATCGGTAATCCTCGCGCCGCCGGTGCTGGACGCGCGGCGCCAGCTGCAGCAATTCTTCGCACATCTGACGTACGACGCTCGGCCAGTCTCCCACCGCCGCTTGGCGAAACAGGCGAATCGTGGGATACCAGACGGAGTCCTCCCGATCCAGCAGCCAGCGCCAGTCGGGAACGTGAGGCAACGCCAGCCACGTAGGCACGCCCAATGCCCCGCCGATGTGCGCGATGGCCGTGTCTGCCGTGATCAGCAAATCCAAATTCCGCAGCACGGCGGCCGTATCCATAAACGCTCCGGACGCTTCGTCCAATTGATCGCTCAGCGGGACGATGTCGAAAGCACCGGCCAAATTGTCGATTTGCTCGGCACCGAAGCCTTTCTGCAAGCTGAACAAGTGGATGCCCTTCAGCTTGCCCAGCGGCGCGAATTCGGCCAGCGGCACGCTACGCATGCGGTCCGCCTGGTATTTGGGACTGCCTTGCCATGCCAAGCCGATCTTGCATCCGCCGTAGGCCTGCAGGTAAGAATGCCACTGGCCAACCAATCGCGCGTCGGCCGTCAGGTACGGAACCTCGCGCGGAAACGTATCCAGGTTGTCGCCCAGGATTCCCGGGATATCGAGCAGCGGGGCAAAGCAATCAAACTCCGGGAGCGGTTCGTCTTGCGGAGCGAGCACGTCGATCCCCGGACAGGTGGCCAACAGCCGCAACAGAGGTTTCGGGCAAAGCATAACGACGCGGCAATCGTATTTCTGCTTCAAAACGGCCGCGTAGCGGACGAAATGCACCGTGTCGCCCAGCCCTTGTTCCGGCGTCAACAGGATCGTCTTACCGTCCAGCGGCGAGCCGTCCCAGAGCGGCTGCGGATACCGCGGCCGGGACAGATCCTCCGTTTTCCAGCGCCAAGCGTATTCCGGCCAGCCTTCGTCGTAACGTCCCAACAGCAGCAGGATGACGCCGCGATTTTTATGCGTCTCCGCGTCCTGGGGAGCCAGTTCCAGAGCCCGGTCGTAACAGGCCATGGCGTCTTGGAGGCGTCCTTCCCAGACGAACGCCGTGCCCTTGTTCTTGTGCGCATTGACGTAATCTGGCTTCAGCCGCAACGCCTGGTCAAAACAGACCACGGCCTCGTCCAGTTTCCGCTGCATCCGCAGCGTATTGCCCAGATTGTTGAACGCGATCGGAAAGTTCGGCTGCAACTGGATCGCGCGGCGATAAGCGCCGACGGCCTCGTCCAAACGGTCCTGGTCGTGGCACACGATCCCCAAGTAACACCAGGCGCTGGCATCCGCCGAATCCGCGCGCAACACCTGCCGGTAGATCTCCTCGGCCGCCGCCCATTTGCCGGCCTGATGCAAGCGCCATCCGTGTGCCAGCGCTTCGGCTGTAGTCGTCATCGATGCATTCCATGCCAAGAAGGACCGGTTCTCGTCAAACACGGCACGTTGCGCGTTTTCCTTGCCGCAGCTGAGACACGGGTTGACCGCGGACGGAAGAATGACAGGGTGGTTCTCCGCACTCGCTTCTTCTCGTCCGGAATCTGTTGCGTGCGTTAAAGCCCATGACCAGGCCGCGTTTCCCGCTCGCAGATTCTATCCCACAACGACGGCAAAGGGAACCTCGGTTCCCGGCGTTGCTGTTCCCCCGCTTGACGCATGCCACTGGTTGAGTCGCCCGCCGTCACTTGGTACAACAACCGCGGGCGAGCAGCGGTTCGCGTCGTCTTCCGCTCGGGCTTTTTTTCCGCAACTGGGAGGAGCATTCGATGAACGTCAGGCCCTGGATGAACTCGGTTGTAACGGCGATCGCCGTAGCGGCATTGCACGCGGCGCCGGCAAGCGGCCTCAACCGCACAGTATCGGCGGACGACAAGCCGAACTTCATCATCATTTTCTGCGACGACTTGGGGTATGGCGACCTAGGCTGCTTCGGTCATCCCACGATCCGCACCCCGAACTTGGATCGGATGGCGGCCGAAGGTCAGAAATGGACGAATTTTTATGTGGGGGCCAGCGTCTGTACGCCCAGCCGCGCAGCCTTGCTGACCGGCCGGCTGCCGATCCGCAACGGAATGATGTCGGCCCAACGCCGCGTGCTGTTTCCGGACTCCAGAGGCGGCCTTCCCGCGGAGGAAATCACGATCGCCGAATGCTTGAAAACGGTCGGCTACGCCACGGCGGCCGTTGGCAAGTGGCACCTGGGACACCTACCGGAATACCTCCCCACCACGCAAGGATTCGACACGTATTGGGGGATTCCCTATTCGAACGACATGGACGCTCGGCCGGGGTTTCCCAATTATCGGCAGCTGGCCCAGCAGGATCCCAACTACGTCGCGCCGATCGAACAGTACCACGTCCCAATCCTGCATGACACGACGGAGGTCGAACGGCCCGCCGACCAGCACACGCTCACACGGCGATACACCGAAAAGACGATCGAGTTCGTTCGGGAACATCGGGCGGAGCCGTTTTTTGTCTACCTCGCGCACAACTTGCCCCACATCCCGCTGTACACAGGCAAGGAGCATCGAGGCACCAGTCGCCGCGGACTGTACGGGGACGTCATCGAGGAGATCGATGCCGGCGTGGGCCGAATTCTGGCGACGCTCAACGAGCTGGAACTGGACCGGAAGACGCTCGTCGTCTTCACCTCGGACAACGGCCCCTGGCTGCCGTTCGAAACTCACGGCGGTTCCGCCGGCCTGTTGCGCGGGGGCAAGGGCACGACATGGGAAGGCGGGATGCGGGAGCCCACGCTGTTCTGGTGGCCGGGGAAGATCCTGCCCGGCGTGCAGATGGAACTGGGCGCCACGATGGACCTGCTGCCCACATGCTGCACCTTGGCCGGAGCCTCGCTCCCGAGCGATCGCGCCCTAGATGGGTACGATCTGTCCGGCGTGCTGCTGGGCAAGACCGACCAGGGCCCTCGGGACCGCGTGTTCTTCTGGCGCGAAGAGCAGTTGTACGCCGTGCGCCTCGGTCCCTGGAAAGCACATTTCATCACGCAAGGCTGTTATGGACTCGGCGAAAAGCGCGAGGAGCACCAGACGCCGCAGTTGTACCACCTGGAGTACGATCCTTCGGAACAATACAACGTGGCGGATCGGCACCCGGACAAGATCGAAATTCTGAAGACCGCCGCCGAAGAGCATCGCCAAAGTATCGGTCCCGTGGAGAACGAGCTGATCAAACGCTAAGGTCATGGATGATCTGCGTGCCGGGCTCAAGGAGCTGACAGCGGTGTGCGCCGGCTGCGAAAGGTATATTGGTTCCTAGCGATTGCCCAGACTGCGCAATTTCGCTGCAGAACTTGATTTTTCGCTCTTTACGCCGATAGGCGAAAAACGCTAGGATGTGACACCAAGGGCCAAGGATAGGTTCCCATGGAGTTCCCCCGATGAACGGATTCGCCTTGCTGCTCGTCACCGCTCTGCTGGGCGTTGATTACGGTTGGCAGCCAGCCAGCGATGGACGACTCGAGTACATCGTTCAGCTCGAGCCCGTTACCTTGATCGCCTTGCGCGAAGGTCAAGAGGTCGTGAGCCAGATCGATCCCTTCGTCCGCGGCGTGCGACGTTTTCGGATTCGCGTGGGAACCGATGTCGTGCCCCGGTTGGGAACACCTCAGCAGCAAGCGGCCGGCGCCTCCGCGGCAGCCAGTTCCGCGCCACCGCCGGGCGTCACGTACGGTTGGCAGCCGCTCGACGAGCAGCAGCTCGAATTTCTCATACAAATCGCGCCCGAACGATTGGCGATCTTGCCCAACGAGCCCGTTACCGGCGAGATGCCTCTGGAACTGAAGAACGTCGCACGGGTGCGAATTCGCGCGGGCACCGGCAATTTGCCTCGTCAGAATGTTCCCCAAGCGCCAGTGCCGATCGCCGCGACTTCGCAGGTCGGCGAGACGCCACCGGCAACGCGTGCCGGCCCGCCGACGATGGCGGCTACGGCGCACGGCAGCGTGCCCGCCGCAACCAGCCTGGGCGGGGCGGGGGGCATCGCGAACGCGACCACTCCGGGCAGCAGCTGGCCTCCGGATAATCGCGCCAGCGCCGCCAGGCAGCCTTCGCGCTACGATCCACCGACAGCCGCGCCGGGTGCCGCATCGTCGTCCGACCCACGTTCGGGCTTAGCTTCCAACCAGCCGCAGGACACGTCCTGGCAGAACGCCGCCGGCCAGAACCCTGCCTGGTCCGCTGTCCAGCAGCCATCGGCAGGTGGTTTTCCTGCGACGCCAATAAACCCGTCCACGCCGAACACCGCGCCGCAGCCGGGGCTCGCCGATCCGGGCGGCTCTCCCGCGTGGGGCTCGGGCCTGGCAGCGCCAGGCAACGAATCGGGCGTTCAGCCGCCCGCTAACCTATCGCCCCCGTGGGGGACGCCGGACGATCGCTATACCACCGACCGCGGACAATGGGCCGGGAATGCGGCGGCGGCTTCTCCACCGCCTCCGACCGTTCCAACGGCCTCGGGCTGGACGCCGCTGGTGTCGCTGCCTCCTTCGGCAATCCAGCCGCCGGGGACTCCGTCGTCCGCCATCCTGCCGTCCGCCTCTTGGTCTCCTTCCCTCGCCGGATCTACGCCGCAGAGCGAGATGGTCTCGCCGTTTTTCGACGGGTCAAAGGCCACGGATCGAGATTCCAGTTCCTCAACATCCTTGACACAACCGCCCGGGCGGACTGTAGCGGCCATCCAAGAGGCCAGCTTTTCGCCAACTGCGACTAGGAAAAAGGTGCCCGACTTTTGGGCGGACTTGGCGGAATCGGCAAATGATTCCTCCGTTGCGTTTTTGCGAGACGAAGTTCGTCTGGCGGAAAGCGACAAACCGTGGTGGCCGCTTAGCGTGGCCATCTTGGCTCTCTTTGCATCGCTGGGTGGCAACCTGTACATCGGTTGGATTGCGGTCGACGTCTATCGGCGTTATCTGGAGATGACCGACGAAGTGGACGATGACGAGTCCTACGATTCGCGGCGGGATCGCCAGGATTGCCGGGAGTCGGAGGATCGCCCCCGCCGGCGCGAACGCGCGTCGGTAGAAGCAGACTAATCGGTGACGGTCGCCGTGATCCGGCGGTTGGCAATGAAATCCGGCGCGGCTAATCCGGCGGCGGCTTCGGCGGCCCTTTTTTCTTTTCTTCTTCCGGCGCCGGGACAAACGGTCCGGCATAGGCGTCGCAGATCGCAAGAACGTTTAGCAGTCCGGCGATCATCGTATACAGGATGCCCAGATCGAATTTGTGGCTCAACTGCTCGTGCCATCTCGCCAGCTCGTCCTCCGAGTTTTCCAGCACCACGGCGGGAGGCGCCATGACTCCGTCCCACCACGGCTCCTTGCCGGACCGAACCAGGCGGTTCTGTATCAAGGCGGGTAAAGCGGGCAAACCGACGCCCACCTGACACAAATACTGCCAGCGGCGGTCGCTTTTCAGCCAGGAGGCGTACACGACGTGGCCTTCGCCCAGCGCCAGTCCGAAGAAGAACGTGGCCAGCACACAGACCATGAACAACACGCCTTTGAACGTTCTCCGTTGGTACAGATGCCCGGCTCCCGGCCACAGCCAAGCCAAGATGGCGGCCACGACGGGATTGCGGAGATCGATCTCGATCGGCTCCTCGGAATCAGGATGGGAAGAAGCGTCTGATTTCGCCATGATCAACAGTCCCGCCGCGAGTTACGATTGCACGCACAGCGTACATTGTAGCGGCGAATCGCAGCGATACCAGACCGCCTCAGGTCTCTTCGAGGGCCCGCTCCAGATACTCGATTTGAGTTTGGATCGAGTCCAGGTTGGGATTTAGATCGAAGGCGCGGCGAAAGCAGTCCAGCGCCGCTTGGCCTTCGCCCAAGTCCAAATAGCAGTGGGCCATCCCGAGGGCCGCCGCAAAATGATAGGGGTTCAATTCGAGGGTCTGGTGGCAATCGTTGGCGGCGTCTTCATACTGTCCCAAGCGATAACAGGCGATCGCCCGCTGGTTCCACGCCTCGGCAAACTGTGGCGCTTCCTCGATCAACTGCAAGGCGCGAACATACGCTTCTTCGAATTGTTGAGCGTCGTTCAGCCGCACGACGACGCGGAGTTGCTGCTGCTGAGTCTCGGTGCCGTCGCGGGACCACAACTCGAACAGTCCGTTTTCGGCGAGCACGCGAACGACGCGATCCGAATCGTGCAGGGCGTGTGCCAAGACCGGCCCGGAACGGATATCGCTCAGGTAGCTCAACGCCAGCACCGCGCCCCGCCGCGCTAGGTACTGGCCGCATCTGGCCAGACGCTCCAACGTCGGAAGAGCATAGTGCGACGAGACGGCGGTGATAAAACCTGCCGAGTTTTCGTCGTCCAAGTAACGCAGGTACAGTCGATCCAAGACGGGATGACGACGCTTGTTACTCACAGTAGGTGTTTCCTTTGGGGGCTGGACTGGTTCAGCGTCGGTCGAGGCAACTTTCGTCGAGTTTACTTCGAGCAACTCGCAGTTACAACGGTCTACGTGAGCTACGGCCAAGGTTTTGTGCACTTTCTTTGTCCCGTTGTTTTGGTCACAATGAACGCGGAACTGAGCGGGTCTGTGAGTGTTGGGCAGGAGATAGAAAGTATGCCGCGCAGCGAAAGCTTGACGACTGTCCGGAGCGCAAACTTTTTGAATCAGTGGGTAGCACAGCTGGTGACGCTGTCACTGCTACTTTCGGCACAGGCCGACTTGTGCCTGGCCGCCGAGTCGGTTTGGAAGTCCGGGGCCGAATTAGAATCGCAACTCGAATCGCCGGTCGGTGTCCGCTGGGGTTCAAATCCTTTGCGCTCAGCGCTAACCAACTTGGCGCGCAGCCAAGGCGTGGCCATCTTCCTCGACCGCCGCGTGGATCCCGATCAGGGCGTCGACTTGGTCCGCAGCGACCTGTCGCTGCGCGAACTGCTGCAGGAACTGGCCGAGCAACTGAACCTGGGCATGGGGCAAGTCGGCCCCGTGGTCTATCTGGGGCCGCCTCAGACTGCCGCAGTGCTCGGGACGGTGGCTGCTCAAATCGAGCAGCGCGCGGAACGCTTGCCGACTGCGCTGCGCGGCCGTCTACAGAAGGCGCAGCCGCTGGGCTGGCCCGAGCTGACGACGCCCCGCGATTTGCTGCAGCGTTTGGCTGGCGAGGCGGGCCTGCAACTGGAGGGCATCGAGCAGATCTCGCACGATCTGTGGCCCGAAGTGGACTTGCCCCCCCTGACGTTCGCCCAATCGTTGAGCCTCGTGCTGGCGGGCTTTCAACTGACGTTCGACTATGTACCCGAATCCACCGCTGTCCGCTTGAAGCCTTTGCCGGCCAAAGCGTCGATCGCGAGGCGGATTCCGATGCGCGGCAGCCCGGCGGCGGTGGGCGCAGAAATCCGGCGGCGATTCCCCGATGCTCGGTTCACGATCGAGGCCGGCTACGTCGTCGTGGATTCCACCGTCGAAGTTGCCGACGGCATTCGGCGACTCCTGGAGGGAGTATCGTCTCGTCCCAAACCGCCGCCTGCGAAGGCGAAAGGCGAGAAACGCTACACGCTGCGCGTTCAAGACAAATCGTTGGGTGCGGTGGCCGCAGCCATTGCGAAAGAAGCCGGCGTGGAACTCCGCTTCGATCCCCGGATCGAAGATATGCGTGACAAGCTCGTCTGGTTGGATGTCCAGGATGTAACCCTGGACCGGCTGCTGCAGACGCTGCTCAAACCCGCCGGGTTAATCTATCGGCTGGACGAACAGACGTTGGAAATCCGTCCCGAGGGCTGATCGCAAGAAACGGTGCAATAGGGCGCTCGCGCTGGAGAGAGCGAGGGACGATGAACGAGGCGGCGTCATGGTGAACGCACAGTCCCTCGTTGTGGTTTGATGGGGCTGTTTTCTCAACCGCTACGGCGTTTGTCATGCCGGTTTACTGGCGAGGTCGTTGGTCGCTTCGCTTTCTAAGCCACTCAGCCCGCGGAGTGTATTTCTTCAGATGCGTTGTGCTATATCTGATGGGAAACGATGCCATCCGGGGAATTGCATTTTTGGACGCGATGATGGGGCTTGCTGCAATTGGGATCGCGTGGCTTATGCCTAGCAGCATCAACAGGAACAGATGTTGCACCAACGAGGCTGCTTCGCAGGCGACTAGTCAAGCACATCGTGCCAGGATGTCGCATCGTGGTGACAGTGACGTAATGGAGCTGGAGGTTTACTCAACGACGACGTCTCGAGCAGAAAACGCTTTCTGGACTCCCGTTCAGTTCAGCGTGAAGACAATGCTACTGCTCACGGTTCCTTGGGCCGGCCTACTTGCGGTGGCCATTACAGGCGGGATTCGCGTGGCCTTTGGAGTCGTTATTCTCGGGCTACTATGGTTCTTTCTCGCGCGATGTGTCGAGTTAGTTTTCGTGGGCGGAGGCCCGGATGGTGGGTCGAATATCAAACAGACAGACGCTTGATATCGGACAACGTGACCTTCAGTGCAGATTTCGAGCGTGAAAATCTGGCAGGCCCCCCCTTGACCGGCTTTGACGACGGCAGACGAATCAAGACGCAATGTTGACAGCCATGTGCTATACCGGCACCGACGAAACGGCATACGCGGGCACCTGGAACGTCCCGTGCGCGCCGGAGTTTGAGGTCGATCCATGCGGGCAACTCGCGTCATCCGGCGGAAGTGTACCGCTTCCTGACGGAAGATTTGGGCTGTGCCCGCATCCAATGGCTGCCGTGCGCCGAACCGAAAGGTTTTCGCACCGTCAGCCCGGCGCAGTGGGATACGTCGCGGATGCCCATCCTGGGCACTCCCGACCCGCCCGGCCATGCCGATTCGGTGGGCACGGACTTGTCGGTCGATCCCAAAGCCGGCGGTCACACCGCGTTCGCCACGGTCTTGACCCAGTTGCGGATGGTCTTTTTAGCTTGCTGCCACGTGCTGTCTGTCAACATCTTGGGCATCGGCTCGGGATCGGCATCGTCAAAGTAGCAGAGGCTGCCGAGGACGCGGACGACGTCGGTCACGGAGAATTTCCGGCGATACAGGTCCAGCATTTCGCCCAGGGACAACCCATGCGTGCCCAGCGCGTAAATGTCGAGAAAGTCTTTCTTCGCACCTCGCTGCGAGACGGCCAGCAACTTCATGGCGGCCAGATCGGTCAGGGACGCGAGGCAGCAATCAAAGTCCAGCCAGGCGACCGCCGGTTCCAGCAGCGGGTAGCCGAATTCCAGGAAACTGACCCGCACCCCAGCCACCTCGCCGTGCAACGTTCGCCGCTGGACGGCTCGAACTCGCAACTCGATCCCTTGGCTTTGCAATTGCCGCGACAATCCCATGGGGTCGTCGAGGCGTTGGCTCGTGAACCAATCCAAGTCGACGGACTGCCGGTGCCCGAGCTGGATCGCGATCGCAGTCCCGCCTCCCAAGCAGAAGCCGCACGCCGTGACCGCAGGCCCCAGCTGACGCAAGACCTGCTGTTGGTCGGGCGGAAGCACTTCGCGGTGAAACTTCATCGACGGCTCCTTCCCTCCCAGATCCCGCGGGCTTCGTGATGCAGCCAACGATCGACCTCGTCCGTGGGCAAGTCCAGAATCAGTTCCCAGAACCGCAGTTGCTGCGGACTGAGTGCGCGGCCTTGCTGCTGCAGAATCCACTCGCGCAAGCAGGAATCCCCCAGTTCGCGCCGCAGCCAACAGACGGCGTCCCAGTCGCCTTCAACCAGCACGCGGCGAACAATGAAATCGCGGTGTGCTTGCCAATCGAGCTGTTCGAAATCACAGTCCCAAAACAGCGGCCGCAAAGCCTGCGGCAGGGCAGTTGCAAGAGTCGCGGCTGAATCGGTGATCGGCATACGAAACCTGCTGGGAAAGCGGTTGGAATCGCGATGGATCCGTAGTTATTGTAACCGCTTGCCGCGGGCTCAGCCACATGGCCGCGCCAATTCCGACGCGGGCGTCAACATGTCGGTCCCGTCGTTGGTCTATTCCCAATCGCCGCGTTCCAATACAATAAGCGCCGCCTGCCTTGCTACGGTCCACCTCTCTACCGAGTCACTCGGGAGGCTGCCAAATGACATTGCGCATCCTGGGGACACGTCCCCTGAACCGCGAAGGCGGAACCCGCTTGAAATCCCGCATTGCCACCATCTTTCCCCGTCACCAGACGTTGGTCACCTTGCCGGGCATTCATGCGACCCAACGGCTGGCTTTCTTGGATTGCCTGGAATCCGAGCATCTGGCGGCTCACGGACAACCGTTGTCGCCGATGGAACGCACCGCCGTATGGGCAAGCGCGGTGGACTTGATCGTGGAAGAGAACAGTATGCTGATCCGCCCGGATCCGGAAGATCTTCCGTTGATGTTCGAGGCGGACGTCGTGTTGCAGGAACTGTACTCGAAGCGGCAAATCCGTTTCCTGAATCTAAAGGACGCGCGGGTTCGCACGGCCTTGAAACAGCGCGGCGAAACCTGGCGGATCACACCGTTGCCCAAGTCACAGTTGGAGATGCAGGGGATGATTTCCGCCTCGAAGATCGCGATCGCCGGACGCGAGATCTACTACTACAACAACACCACGGGCACGCGCTGGCTGACGCACCAAGAGTTCGCCTCGCTGGGGGCGTTGGACGACGACTCTTTGCGGCGGCACTTGGCCGAGGTTCGGCAGCACTGCGGCATGTTGAATGCCTTCGGCAATCCGGAAGTGGATTTTTTCGTGGCCGGCAAAGCGTTTCTGGCCGAGTGGATCTCGTTGGACTTCTCCGCGATAGAGGGGGCCGCGTTGCGCCAGACGTACGCCCGGTTGCGGGACCGCTTTGCGGAACTTGTCCCTCCCGATCTGCGCAGCGACGACTTGGGAGACATCGAATGGCGGCGCAGGATCTTCGCCGCACTGTTCGCCCACCACGACGACGTCATATCGGAAGAGATGCTGCTGGGGCTGAGTTCCGAGTTCTATATGCAAATCGAATGGCTTCCCGGCGTCCGAATCGAAGGCGGAGAAGTCTTGTTGGATTCCGTCTTCAGCGAGGCTCCGCCCTCCCCGGGGGGCAATGGTACCCCGTGCGACGCGAAAGCCCGCGCCTTTATTATGAATCTCGTCCGCGAATACGACGACTTGGAATACGTTAACGTCGGCCGCGTCCCGGAACGGTTGTCGAATCGTCCCCGCGCCGGCGGCCGGCGTGACGTCTATCTGATCGAGATGAAACAGCGGGGAATTCCGAAGGACATCGTCAAGGTCATCCGCTTGCAGAAATGGGGCGTTTGGGAGCGGCTGAACGAAGGCAAGAGCCTCGAACGAGCGATGGTCGAGACGGAAGAGTACACCGAGTATGTCTTGGACCGCCGGCTGGGCTGCCGCCAAGTGGGGATGCGGCTGCTGACCCGCATCATTCCGCGGAAGATCATCGAATCCTACAGTGGCGATCAGCGCGCTTATCACGGCTCGCGAATTTGGTCGCCGTATTTCGAGCGCGATTACGTGCGAGGCATCGCCACCGACAAGATCCCCCTGGGCCGCTTCGAGAACCAGGAATTCGCCATCCGATTTGCACAACTGCTGGGACAAGCTGCCGCGCCCAATATCGTTGTCGGCCGGAGCCAAGACGTGGTCATCGCCCCGGGACAGAAAGAGCTGCGAATCATGTTCGACGATGGCGATGAAATCCTCGTCGAGGATGCGAACCGGTTGCCTCAAGAGATCGTCTTGACCGACCACACCGGCTCGTTCTGGGACTACGAAACGCCATTAGAGTCCTTCGCCGACCAATACGCCGGGCCGCTCAATCGCCGCGCCGCTCACGTCGGGGACGTCGGAGCCTTTGCCGATGCCTATCTGTCGGCCTTCCTGGACAGCTTTCGCCGCATCCAAAACGAATTTCGCCGCGAAGAAAAAGCTTTCTTGAACCTCTTCATGGGGCAGTCGTGGGACGAGCGGGGCAGCTTCTCCGATCGTTGGCCGAAGGTCCTGCAGCGACTGAATCGAACCGATCCGGAACAATTGGCCGAAGCGATTCACCGGTACGTAATCGCGGCGCCGCATACGACCGCCGGCGCGGAGAGGCCGTAAGAACGATGCCGCGCGGCTGGTCCGCTGAGGAACTAGCGGGAAGTTTTTTTTGCGGCCAATCGGATCCGGACAACACCAGCTCGGCGCAATGGCCCAGCTGGTTTCACTCCGCAGCTTCTCGCTCCAGGCCCGGGATACACTGCGTGAGTACATCCCAATGCGACTTGTACAAAAACAGCAGTCCACCGCCGCAGTTGGCGACGAAGTCGTGTCTTCGCACCGTGCGCCAGTCTCGCAAGGTCTTGAGCTTCAATTTTCTTCCCAGCCAGCAGATGTATCGTCGGCGGTTGTCGAGATTGCTCCAAAAACCGGCTGGGACTCTGGCGAACTTCCATTCGTGCCAAGTGTGCCTGGGGAAGCAGTCCCGCAGAGCCGCCACGGGTGACCCGCCGTACCGCTTCAGCAATTGATTGCCATAGTTCGACTTGAAGTCGTCGGTGGTCAAGGCATACCAAGCCTCCCGCGTCTTAAGGCCCAACTCGTTACCCAGCCACAGCATGTACCGCCGACGGTTCTTCCGTTGATCCCAGAATCCCTTCGGCGTCTTGTCGAACATCCACTCCTTCCAATCATAGTCCGGCAAATAGGCCTTGATGGCCGCTGATACGGTGCTGTCGTAGCATAGCAAGAATGCACCGCCGCCGTGGTCCCGGAAATCCTGGTTCGTGACGTGGTACCAATCCGACGGCTCGCGGATGCCCAATCGTTCGCCGAACCACTGCATGTAGGTTCGGTGATTCCGGCGGTCGTGCCAGTAACGGCGTGGCGCCACTTTGAACAGCCACTCCTTCCAGTCGAAGTCCCGGTACGTGTCCTCCACTGCAGAAATAGCCGAGTCGCGCCAATGGTGCAACAATCCGCCGCCCGCGTTCTTTTTGAAATCGTCGGTGGAAATGTGATACCAATCGTGGCGGCTCTGAATACCCAGCTGTTGCCCCAACCAGCGCACAAATCGCCGACGATTGTTCGGCTGATCCCAGTATCCATGCGGAACTCGACCGTCCAGCCAAATTGCTTCGTGCCGTTCCACCCAAGGCTCCTCGTCGAGCGGCCTTGCTGCGATCCGTGCGTAGTGCGATTGAGGCGGCACGCTGTTATGCGGCGTTTCGTTGGCAGTATTCTCGCGTCCCTCAGTTCGAGCCGTTCTGGCTGCCTGCATGATCATTATATATCTCCCTGGGGGTTCTTACGCTTTGGTGCGATTGCAAACGTTACGCCAGGGCGTCGATTATGGGAAAACACTTCGTAAGTCTCGTGCTGTACGGGACTTTCGACCTTGAATCAACGGCATGAATCAAGGAGGCGAGGATACGAGCGCCTTGAAAGAGGGCGCACAGTTTTCCGTGGCGCCCTAATATTACACATTTTCCCTCCTGAACAATGAAAAATGAGATTGCCCGAAACTACTGAAAATCCGTTATTACCCCAATTCGTTTCGACAACGTTGAGCTTCGTGTGTACCCTCCAGAGGACTCGGGCCTGGGGGAAGAATTGGCTTAACCATGGTAACTCGAAAGCGTAAGCGAGAAACGTCCTCCGAGACCCCCGATCGATCCCTTGGGCATCGAGCGAACTGGCCTTGCCGCAGGACGCTGTCGGGGGCGTTAAACTCGTCTCGATCGTCAGGGTGCGATCGTGAAAATTCCCAACCGAGAGGACCGAGACGACAATGCACGATCGGTTGGGGAGCAATGACGAAGTAGACTCTTTGGGAGAGTGTGTTCTCGTGCCGCACCGCTCGAAGCGTGGTACTGAGAAAGCCTCGCGTGCAGCGATACGTTCGTTGCGGCAACGAAGACGAAGGTGCTCAACAAATGGCAGCCCGCGTTGAACGGATATGACAGGCCCTATCGCAATACCAAAGCTGGCGGGATGGCTGTTCGTCGCCGCAGTTGCTGAGGTGCTTGGTCAGCAACCTGTGCTTCTGGAATCTTCGCCGCCTCGCGCGAGCGCGCCGGTCGTGTCTGTGCCTCGAGTTGATTCGATCCCATCTAACCTGGCGCAAGCTCAGGCGGCATACACCCGGGCCCTGGCCTTGGAGCAAGCCGATCATCCCGACAGCATCGACTACTATTACGCTGCCATTTCGGGTACCTGGCTCGCCCTGAATTCATCCACCGCGGCCTTGCAGCCAGCGGATCCCTTGGCATGGACCGTCTATCACGACAGCCTCGCGCGGCTGATTCTGCATGGACAACGGCACGGGCGGCTCGACCCGCGAAGCGGTTTGACGATCCATACCGCATCGGGTCCATTCTCGATCCCCGCTCGCTACTTTGGGTTCTCGTGGAAGCCGGAGGATTTTCACCAGTTGCTGGTCGTCGGCGAGTACCGCACAGAAAGGCCCCGGCGCGTGCACCGGCGTCCCGGACTCGGCGCGCCCTTGGTTGTCGTTCGCTACCAGAGCGGCGATGGAGGATTTCTGCGAGAGCTGCATCCGTTTGCGGCGACGGCTGTCTTGCGTCCCGCCGTTCCCGCGGTCAGGGCAACCGATTTTACGTCCGCGTCGGTCCTCGGCGATACAGGTCCCTCGCTGGACTTCTATGACAGTTTGACGAATCACCGGGTTCCGCTGGCGGGCCGGCAATTGGATCTGGCAGCAGACATCACTGCCCCGTTCGCCTTGGCGGCCAGTCAAGCCGATCAGATGAAGCTCGGCGACCTCCTGCTGACCGGTTCGTCCACGCATCCCGCGCAACTGTTCTTCGTCGAGCCTTACCGGGCCGGCAAGATTCCCGTCGTGTTTGTCCACGGCTTACTGTCCGAGCCGTCGACATGGGCGGATGCGGTCAACGACTTGCGCGCCGTCCCGCAGGTGACCGAGCGATTCCAGTTCTGGGAATTCCGCTATCCGACCGCCGACTCGCTCTTGGACGCCGCCGCCGCTCTGCGAGAACAGTTGCAACTGGCGGTAGCCACGATCGACCCTTGGGGCGCCGACCCGGCGCTGCGCCGGATGATGTTGGTCGGCCATAGCATGGGTGGGCTCGTTTCCAAGTTGCAGGTCACTTCCAGCGGCTCGGCGATTTGGAGCCGCGTCGCGAATCGGCCGCTGGAAGCCATCGTGGCCGATGAAGCCGTCAAGGCGAGGCTGCGGCGAGATACTTACTTCGATCCGTCACCTTTCGTGCGGCGCGTGGTTTTTGTCGGCACACCCCACGGCGGCACATCGCTCGCATCCAATTGCATTGGCGGGCTTGCTTCGTGGTGCATCGCGCCCTCGCCCGAGACGACGCGAGTTCACCAGATGCTGATTCAGTCGAATCCGAACACGTTTTCCGCCGACGTCATGGACGGTTTTCCCAGCAGTGTCGATTTGCTCCGGCCCACCAGCCCGTTCCTGGCAGCGCTGCAACAAATGCCGGTCAATCCGCAGGTGCGAATGCATTCGATCATCGGTCGCGGATATCTCACGCTCGGCGCCGGTGACTCGGACGGCGTCGTGCCCGCCTCCAGCGCCCGCCATCCCGGTGTTCAAACGGAAACCTGGGTGGAAGCCTGGCATACGGAGGTACACCGTCATCCGAAGAGTCTCCAGGCGATGCTTTTCATCCTGGGCTTGCACTACGCCGATTATTAGCATTGTTTGCGAGCCCACCCCTCCGGACCCCCCATTTCGAGGCCCGAAGAACTGGGACTCACGATCGCCCCGCCTCAGCTGAATCGGTAAACCCCCGGCATGGCGACGGGCGGAATCGGACAGGGGCCGAACTCGTAGTTTTCCGGTCCCAGTCGCGTCGTTGACTTCATCGCCGCGTCCCATTCGATCGCCTGGCCGCTGTATACCGCCTCGCGGCCCAAGATCCCCGTCATCGTGCTCTCGGCGATGGCCTGCGCTTCATTGATCGGATTGCCTTCGCGGATGCTGGCGATCAGGTTCTCGTGCTCCTGGCGATAGGGACTGGGTTCGCGTTCGCGGAATCGCCACGGCTCACCTTGTGTCGGCTGGATCGCATTGCTGCAGTTGCTCGTGCCTTCGCTGCCGACGACCGCTTCGCCCACGATGTTCAGACAGCCGTTGATCTGGCGGCTCTGGCTGAACATGGTCACGCCGTTGGGGTACTCGAACTCGACCGCAAAATGATCGAATATGTGCCCGTGCTCGTCGCCGACGCGGACTTGGCGGCCGCCCAAGCCGGAGACGGCTCTGACGGGATGCGCGCCGAGAACCCAATTCATGATATCCAGGTTGTGGACGTGCTGTTCGAGGATATGGTCGCCGGAGAGCCACGTGAAATAGTTCCAGTTCCGCAGCTGCCATTCCAGGTCGCTCCAGCCGGGCTGCCGTTCGATGACCCAGATTTGGCCGCCGTTCCAATAGCACTTGGCGTAGATGATCTCGCCGATGGCCCCGTCGCGGACCCGCTGGATCGTCTCCCGATAGCTCTTCATGTGCCGTCGCTGCGTGCCGGCGGCGATACCCAGGTTCTTCTGCTTGGCCAATTCTCCCGCTTCCAACACCAGTTTCACGCCGGGCACATCCACGGCGGCTGGCTTTTCGATGAACACGTGCTTGCCGGCCTCGATCGCGGCTTTCAAATGCAGCGGGCGGAAGTGCGGCGCGGTCGCCTGGATCACGTAATTGACTTCCGGCTCCGCCAGCACTTGCTGGTACGCATCGAAGCCCACGAAACATCGCTCCTTCGGCACTTCGATTCCCAATTTCGCCAAATTGGTTTGACAGCGGGCCAAGCGATCCTCGAAAATGTCTGCCAACGCGACGACTTTGATGTTCTTCCTTTCGGCCTGGGCGCCTTCCGCCACGTCTTCGGTGTGGTATCCGCGAGCCGGATAGATAACTTTGGTCGCCGCGCCCACGGCATCGAGCACCGCGCCCGTACCCCGGCCACCGCATCCGATCAGGCCGATCTTGATCTCCATCTCGGCGGGCGACTCGGCCGCATGGACAAAGGGAATCTTTCCCAGGGCCGTGGCCCCGGCAAGGCCCCACGAAGTCGTCTTCAGAAAACGCCGTCGCGACGGGTCGGCAGGCGCGCGATTTTTCGGCTCGCTCATGATGTCTTGCTCCCCAAGGAAACGTGATCTGTCCGGCACCGGCTCGGGGCGGTGACGCCAGTGGAACATCTTAACCCGAGATGGCGGCTGCAACCAGTCGTCTCAGCGCACGTCACCGATCACGGGGCGGCAAATATTGATTAGACGAATCCGTGTCGTGCGAAGATCGTACGATCCTTCGGGCTTCAAGCGATGCGTTCGGCGGCTGGACCGAGGACGCTGAGGAATTGGACGAGTTGGCGCGTCCCGCATGGCCACGCCCGCCGCGCCCGTGTCGCCCGCCGCGCCCGTCTGGTTCGCACCGGGCGGATTGGCTAAAATTTACCAGAAGCCAGCCAGTGACATGAAGTGTCAACCGATGTCCGAGTTACTTCGAAACGAGCCATGAGCCAGTGTGAACCGAGACGGTAGGGGCCTGGGGGAAAGGGTATGCTGCAGGGAAGCGAGGTGGTGGCCGTTTGGACAATTCCAGCTGGTGCAGATGTCAGGGGAGGTGGATCTGGTGAAATCAACGACAATTGGCCCGGGCACCCGCCTCCGGCTGGCTGCCGGGTTGCTGTTGACAGCCGCCGCTGTCGTCGCGAGATCTGAGGATTGGCCCGAGTTCCGCGGCCCGACGGGGCAAGGGCTCGCGCAAGCCGCCGCGCTGCCGGTGCGGTGGGACTTGACGCGGAACGTGCGGTGGAAGGTGCAGGTTCCCGGCAAGGGCTGGTCGTCGCCGATTGTGATGCAGGGCCGGATCTTCCTGACGGCGGCGGTTCCCTCGGAGGAGGATCCGCCCAAGCAGCAATCACTCCGCACCGTGTGCCTGGATGCCGCGACCGGCGAGATCCTGTGGAACGTGGAAGTCTTCCTCAAGGTCATGGGTCCGGGCGAGACGATCAACGTCAAGAATTCCTTTGCCAGCCCGACACCAATCACCGACGGCAAGTTCGTGTTCGTGCATTTCGGACCTGACGGAACGGCCTGCCTCGATCGCGACGGAAAGCGGGTCTGGGCCAACGACCGCCTGCGGTACGACTCGGTGCATGGGGCCGGGGGATCGCCTGTGTTCGCAGGCTCGCGGCTCGTGTTCCATGGCGACGGGGCCGAAGACCCGTTCGTCGTCGCCCTGGATCGCGATTCGGGAACGGTGGCCTGGCGCACCTCCCGGCTTCCCATGGCCGCGCCGCGATGGTCGTTTGCGACGCCGCTGGTGATCGAGGTGCAAGGCGCCCGGCAGCTCGTCTCCCCGGCAGCCCAGATGGTCTGCAGTTACGATCCGGCGAGCGGTCAAGAACTGTGGAGGGTCCGCTATCCGAACAAGTGGTCGATCGTGCCGCGGCCCGTCTTCTCGCACGGCCTGGTCTTCGTCTGCACCGGCTACGAGGGCCCGGCCGAATTGCTGGCGATCCGGCCGACGGGGTTCGGCGACGTGACGGATTCGCATCTCGCCTGGCGGACCGGCAGCCACATACCGCACACCCCGTCGCCGCTGGTCGTGGGAAACGAGATTTTCCTGGTCAGCGACAACGGGATCGCGTCGTGCCGCGACGTGGAAACCGGTGAGCTTCTCTGGCGTGAACGCGTGCCGGGAAACTACTCGGCATCCCCCGTGCATGCGGCAGGCTGCATCTACATGGCGAGCGAACGGGGCGTCTGTACGGTGATCGCCGCCGGTCGCGAATACCGGCAGCTTGGCTCGAACGATCTGGGAGAGCCGATCTTGGCCTCCTTGGCTGTCGCGGACGGCGCGATCTTCGTCCGCACGGCAAACTCGCTCTATCGGATCGAGTGACTGCAGCCAACCGTCGCCCCAGCGCGGCGGCCACTCTTCTGCCGGCTGCCCCCGGCGTTGCGGATGCATCGGTGATCGGTGGAAACCGATCGGGAGCCCAGATCGCCCTTCGGCACGAGAGAACCATCTGGCACGAGCGGAGATGCTGGCGTAAAATATCACCGGTGCTTGACGAGAGCCGATTACGAGGTGTGTTGATGCGTCCGTTGCGCGACGGTGACGCCAGAACAGCCGCTGGCAGATCGCCTTTTTTTTGATTTTCTCTTGACAGCGGTGTTTCAGAACCAAACACTCTAAATTACGGTTCGGTGAGTTCCACGGGCACGCCGCACCGGAACGCTAGTCCAGTTGCGTGAATCCAAGGGTCAATGTTGTCACGATTTCCGATGTGCGACGTTCGCACGGATCGTCGGAGGAGTCACCTGGAGTAGAGGCGTCGATCCATTCTGTTGTCCTGCTGCTCCTGTGCCTCGTCCCACTTTTTCTGTCGAGGAGGAGGTAGTCCGATGAACAGGTCCCATCGTCAGGCGTTCACTCTCGTAGAGCTTCTCGTCGTGATCGCGATCATTGGCATTCTGGTGGCCCTCTTGTTGCCTGCGATTCAAGCGGCCCGCGAGGCGGCACGGCGGGCTCAATGCAACAGCAACCTCAAGCAATTGGGCTTGGCTTTGCACAACTACCACGATACGCACCAGCGGTTGCCGGCCGGTCAAACGTACGTCAGTAACACGCAGTTCAACGACAAGTTCACCTGGACCGTCTTTTTGCTTCCGTTCGTCGAGCAGAATGCGTTGTACGATCAAGTGAACTGGAACGGGGACATGGGGGGGTGCGCCCTGAATGCCAACGTCAGCAACAAGGAAATTCCAGCCTTCGTCTGCCCGTCCGGCGGAGGGGAGGCGGAGTTCGGACATGCCTGCCGCGTGCGGCACAGCTATGTCGCCAACGCCGGAGTCGGGGCGCTCCGGGCCATCTGGCCGCCCTCGCAGCAGCCCGGAGTATTCATGCAGAACAAGTGGTTGCGGTTTGCGGATTTTAACGATGGAACGTCGAACACCGTCGGCATCTCCGAAATTATCAAGGTCCGCGAAGGAAATGATTTCCGCGGAACATGGAGCTACTGCGAAGGCACGCTTTACCAGCACGATCGCACGCCCAACACGCGGATCCCCGACGAAAGCCGGCCCAATTTCTGCCCCGGGGCAGATGCCAACCACCCTGAGGCACCGTGCATCGGAACGTACACCGTTTGGAACCTGAGAAACAGCATCTTGTCAGCGCGGAGCTTGCATCCTGGAGGTGTCCAAGCGGCGCTGATGGACGGTTCGGTGCGGTTCGTCACCAACACCATTGATGTGACGACTTGGCGGGCGCTCGGCACGCCGCATGGCAACGAAGTTCTCCCCGGCTTTTGATGTGTCTGGTCTGTAGGAAAGCTCTTGTTTGCAGAGGAACGAGTCCGATGCGTATTTCATTCAGAAGCGGTCTGGCTTTCTTGTTGATCCTCGTCCTGTCGGCGACCGCTGGGTGCGGCGGCGTGACGGGTCCGGAAGTGAGGGGCAGCGTTACCTTTGCGGGATCTCCGCTCGAATCGGGATCGATATCGTTCATCCCCATCGAAGGAACGCCAGGCCCCGCCGGGGGCGGAGCCATCGTGGGAGGCAAATACCACGTTGCATCCGGCCAGGGCTTGGGCACCGGAACGCATCGCGTGGAGATCCGCGCGACGCGGAAAACAGGCCGGAATGTCGAAGCGGGTCCCGGTACGGACGACCCCAACTCGCTGGTGGAGGAAGTCCAGATGTTCATTCCCCCGGACTACAATACCAAAAGCACCCTCGTCGCCAACGTTCAAGCCGGCACCAATGAGTTGGACTTTGACCTTCCAGACCGCACCAGGTAGATTGTCGAGTGAAGTTTACCCGTCTTCGCTGCGCTGTCAGAATGCCAGCAGCAGCTGCCAGATGTAGGTGCTGGCCAGTCCTTCGATTTCGTTCCAGATGTCGCGCACCAGGCCTGGATCGCCGGTCAGCTCCGGCAGATCGAGCACTTTTTCGGCCCACGGCAAGCAGACGCCGGCCGGGATGGCCGGTGCCAGCCGGCCCGCCAGGCCGGCGAGTTCCGCGCGGATCTGTTCCGCCCCGGGCGATTCTGCCGGCGGGGTGGCCGAAGGCGGCGCATGGCTGCCGGCGGAATACACGCCCAACTCCCGGCACGTCTCCGTCATCACACGCAAATTCTCGACGGAGGTATCATTTTGCATGATCGCCCCGGCGTCCATGATGTAGCCGCCCTCGCCGGCCACTTCACGGATCACCCGGGCACAGAAGTCACGGACCTCGTCCGGTCGCCCGAAACTGAGCATGACGTTCGGGATGCCGCCGCTGATGGCGAATTTATCGTGCAGCCGCCGATGCACCTCGAACAGGTCATCCTGATCGCAATGAAAGACAATGCTGCGGTCGGGCAGTTGGCGGAAGGCGTCGAAGTGGTAACGCCATTTGCCTTCGGCGTAGAACAGCGTTTGCCGGCCCTGTTTCCAGAACTCCTCGATGATCGGTTTCAGCGTGGGCCAGTAATGCGATTCGAACTGTTGCGGCGTCACGAACGGCACACAGCCGCGATGCATCCAGAACCCGATCGGCAGGCGGCGTTCGGGGTCGGACGTGGTCAAGCCGACGTGGTACAGGTGCGGCATAAGCGCTTCACACGCCTGGAGCACTTTCTTGGGCTGCGTCATCAGGTCCATCGTCAAGCCGATATAGCCTCGCAGCTTGTCGGCGATGATGTCCAGCGGAGCCTTGAAGATGCCGGCGATGGCGGGCGGCATGCTGCACTGCTGGCGGAGTTGCTGGATGTGCGGGCCGAAGGCGTCGAAATACTGCCGCATGGCCATGGCACTTTTCACCAGCGCCACGGTGCCGCGATAGGTGGCGGGCGCACCGGGCCGGCAAATCTCGGTCGAGACGCGCGGCAACCAGACATTGTAGAGAAAGCCGGTCGGATCGGAGATCAGCAGATCGTACTCGTCCTCCCGCATGAACGCCTGCTCCTCGGGCGGCTCGATGTAGTTAAAGCCCACGTCGTGAGGCAGGCCGATGCCCGGGATGCCGTAGTACCGCAGCCCGGCGGCCTGGGCCATCCCCGTCCAGGCCGCGACCATGTTCGGCACCACGGCGTCCCAATCGAAATCGCGGGCGCAGCGCAAGGCCGCGTCGAACGCGAACCGATAGTCGTGCGCGACCTGCTGACACGTGTACCCAGCGTACTTCGCCGCAAACTCGGCGACAAAAGGTCGAAGCGGAACCGCGTCCGGCTTCTCGTTCCGCATCGCGGTCACATAACGGTTCAGACGCTGTTGATAGAGCAACTCGGTGTGCATGGCAACCTCGCATGTAAAATCGGTTGCATTGTCCCGAGAGACAAACCGGTCGGCTTGCATCGATGTGTTCGCCGCGTGTACAAATGACGCATGAATCCAGAAAAGTTCAAACTCGCGTTCTTGGGCCGCGTGAGCGATTTTGGCCCCTTTCAAGAACTCCTGAACCTGCTTCCCGATGTCGCCTTCTTCGTCAAGGACCGCCAGTCCCGGTTCGTGATGAACAACACGCGGGCCGTCGAAGTCTGTGGCGTCGAATCCGAAGCGGAAACGATCGGCAAGCAGGGCTATGAGTTCTTCTCGGACGATCTGATGGCAATTTACCTGCAGCAGGACCGATTGGTCATGGAAACGGGCCAGTCGATCATCAATGCGATCTGTCCCGCGCCGGAAAAAGGGAATCCCGCCTTGATCATCTACAGCAAGGTGCCGCTACGAGACCGTCGGGGAAAAATCATCGGGTTGGCGGGCATTCACCGGGAAATTCGCGGCCAACCAGCGCCGACCGCACAGCTCGGACGGATCGCCCGCGCGGTGCAGATCATCCATCAGCAATTCGCTGGACCTTTGACGATTGGCCGGTTAGCCGCGGAAGCCGGCTTGTCCCGCAGTCAGTTCGACCGGCAGTTCTTGCGTTTGTTCGGCTCAACACCACGCGACTACCTGACGCGGGTGCGCGTCCGTGCGGCCAGCGGGTTGCTGGTCGAGACCGACGACCAAGTGACGCAAATCGCCCTGGCAACCGGCTTCTACGACCACAGCCATTTCTCCCGCACCTTCCGCCGCGTCATGGGAACCAGCCCCTGCCTGTTTCGGCAGCGTCACGCGTCCCAACGGCTTCTGAAGCCCTGAGGTACCTGCTCGACTGGCCGGGCCCTACCTCGCGATCCAGGGCCCCTCTCGCCTTAACGAGGCGGCTTCGCCGCGGAAATCGGCGCCTCGCAGAACGTCAGCGCCGCGATGCCGTTGGCGCCGTCGATCAGCCGGTCCTGACGCCACGACTTGCTGTCGAGGTACGTGATGGTCCCGGCCGTCGAGGCCTGCTTGAGCGTCAGCGTCAGGACATTGCCGGCCGCGACCCCGGAGACGACCACGCCGCTCTGGCCGTCCAGGTAGAACTCGCTGGCCAGCGCGTCCTTCCAGATCACCGGCTGGTCGAACTCCAGCGCAATCGCGTCCTTCGCGTCGCTCGTGAAGTAGGCGTGCTTCAGATCCGGGGGCGTGATGGAGCCCGTCGGTGCCTGGCCGTACAAATCCCGTTCGATCAGCGGCTGGACCATGTGTGCGAACGCCGACCAGCCGGCCAGCGGGTAATGGCACGTACCGGGCGGCCGGATGCCCAAGGTCGACATGATGCCCATGTTCGAGTACAGTCGAGGCAAGGTCCGCTGGAGCTTGCCGCTGTTCTGTGCACGTTTCAGCCCGATCGACAACGAGGTATCGCCAGCGACGCGGCCGGCGTCGAAACGGAAGGTCAGGCGGTCCACGGCCGCGAGGGTTTCTTCGCCGTCTTGGCGGATGATCCAGTAGATCTTCTGTGCGCCGTTGGCCTGGGCGGTAATCATGGCGCCGGCACCCTCCCGCACGGTCAGCCGGTCAGGCGAGACCGACAAGGCGGTGCCTGCCGGACGATAGGTCCGACAAGGGTCTGGAGCGGCTTCTGGTTTTCATACTCCAGTCTGACCCAGTCCGCCGAGCGTACCACCCTGGAGATACGCACCTCGTCGATGTCGCCGGTGAAGTTGTAGTTGTTATACCAGCCGCCGATCCACAATCGGGCCGGGCTCGGGATCGACAGCGGAGTGCCCCGTGTCGGCCCCCGCCCGGCGAGGGCGCCGTTGACGTAAATCCGGGAGTCGCCTTGTTGGTAGGTATGCACGACGTGCAGCCACTGGTTCCTGGGAAGCGTGCCAACGCTCGCCACGTTCCCATCCGAAAAGTAGCAGTCCATTCTCACGTGCGGCGGGCTGGCGAACTGCATTACCACCTTGCCTTGGGCCTGCTCGTTACCCCAGGCCAGAACCGTGCTGTTGATCCTTTCGGGGCGGAACCACGCTTGTGAACTGTGCGGGGCGTCCCCGGAGGGGAGGTTCTCGATCTTGTCGCCGCAGAAGACGCCCTTGCCGCCGGGAAAATGCCGTGCCCGGCCGATGATGCCCGCGCTGCCGGCCGTGCCGATGTCGTTCGACTCGAGCGTATCCACTTCGTCAGTCACCGGCTGGTCCATGTGCCAGACGCGCGCGTACCCGTTTGAGGCGTTGAACACGGCTTTGCCGTCCGAAACATCCGCGGCGCCGGGATTGCCCCAGTGCATCTTGATCTCCTGCCGCGCATTGCCCCGGATCTCGGGGATTCGAACCCAAATAGCGGCCGTGCCTTCCGCAGCGTCCCACCGCTCGATCTGGTAAGGCAGCGGCTTGCCCTCGGCGGTGAACAAGCGGATGTCCGCCCCGTCGGGCCGGGCCTGGCTGAAATCGAACCAGTCCTTGTCCAACCGCACGAGCAGCGGGAAACCTTCGACCGAGGCGGTTGCCGGTAAATCGGCCCCTTCCGGCGTGGTCAACACAAACAGCGAGCCCGAGTGCCGCCAGGAGCTCTCTTGGGCTCGCGCGGAACCGGCCAAGGCCAGCAGCGATGCGATGCTGCAAAGAAGACTGCGTTTCATGGGTTCTTTTCGTTGGTTTTGTTCACGACCGTCGCTCGCATCATTTCACACGGGTGTTGATGGCTGTCCGGACGCATTGTCAGATCCTCCCCGGCAAAGCTTGGCGAGGAGCTGACATGGCCCCGTTGGTCGAAGGGGTGGCGGTAGACCTCCCTGTCCCGGTCTCCGTCAGTTTGCAGCGAGGGGCGTTTCCCGTACCACCTGCCAGACTAGTCGTCATAATGGTCGTCGTACCAGTCGTCCGTATAATACCAGTAACTTTCCTCCGGCGACCAGAGATCCAGGTGCTCTGTGCGCATGTCGACGCCAGCCCGGTTCAGGTACTCATTGTTTTCGATGTTCTCTGCATCCAGGCCCGGATCGTCAGAAGACCGCTCGGTTTGGCGACGCCTCGGATTCCCGTCAGCGCGATTCGCCCCCGCTTCGCGATTGTAACTAACGTTCGCTTGTCCGATCGTTTCGCTCTAGCACCTCGGGCACCGGCGGGTGTTGGTCGGCCACATAGGGATCCGGCATATCCCCGAGCAATGGACGCTGACGGATGGTTCTCGATTCATACGCATTGGCGGCATCGATGTCGCTGTAGCGGAGTCGCTTCTGCCAGACGCGATTCGAGTGCGGCCCCGCCGGAGCCGGGGTTTCGTTAATCGCGTCCGCATCTTCGTACTCTTCCTCCTGGACAAAATCGTAGCCATCCGGATCGTAGGTATCGTACTCCTCATCGAGTCCGATATCGATCTTTGCCGGATCGTAATATGGCGTATAGATCGGGCCCTCCTCCTGCTCCTCCACCCACACCCGTTGCTGAGCCGCGGTGGGCGCGGCGAGCGAGGCGACGGCGACCAGGGACAACCAGAGGCGGCTTGCGGTAACGCCCGCCGCGCGCCACGAACGCATATCGGAAAAATTTCGGTTCATGGAATCTCGCTCTTCTGTCAAGCACTGTTCGGTAACCAAGGCCGTCCTTCTCGCGAAAAGACGGTCCCCTCGCACGGCGAGAGGCGCCAATAATGCCGGTGCAACTCGTGTTCCGGGCGGCCGTTTTTTATGTTAGGGGGAGAAAGCAAGAACAAAGCCAGAGGCCAAAGCGGTGTCGAGCCGCCGCACTCCAAAGCCCGATTGCGGCTGTCCAGCCGTCAGCCTGCCAGCTTGGGGTTATTCAAGAACTCTTTGTCCATCTTAAAGAGGCACGTGAAGCTACGGGGCCGATTCCTTCGCAGGCTCGGAGGCGGGCGACTCCTTGAAGCTCTCGGGGCCGGCCGGGCCCGCGTCCGACCCCAGGATGCCGAGGTTTTTGCTCTGGCTGGTATCGGATAGCAGGGTACAGTTCGCTACGGGCCGGATGCATGCAGCCGGCGGCCCGCGCGCAGAGGAAGCGATCATCTTCTGGATTGATTTGGTGATCGTTTTGTTCATCACGCTCGCGATCAGCCTGGTCCTGGCGGTGATCCCGGGCGGGCGTTACGGAGGCCGGCGGATTGAACTCGTATGGTTGTTCGTGCTGCTGTTCTTCAGCACGTGGGCCATGGGAATGTGGTTCCAGCCCCTGGGGCCTCCTTTGTGGGGCGGGAACCTCTTTGCATTCGTGTTTGTGGCTGTCATGCTGGTTCTGCTGATCGTGGCAGTGGCCGGTTTCATGGGGCCCAGCAACGGTTCCCGCCCGGCATCCGGCAGAGCCGTCGGTCCCCAACATCCTGACGACATGGAACCGGCCGCCAACGTGCCGGGGATCGTGCTCAGCATCTATTTCTGGCTCCTGCTCCTGACCGCCCTGCTTGCGATTATTTTCCGTTACACGTGGGGCTGATCTGATTTTCCTGGGCGCCCGGAGTACCGCCGTCGCTGCCGATTGCCACTATACAAGCACAGCGCGATAGCGTGCGTCTCGCAGCCGAGTTCGGCGCGCCTGCGGGATCTGTTCTCGCCGCAGGGGAACGGCGTTCACCACGTGACCCGTTACGCGAACGCCGCTTCACAGCGCGAGGTTCGACACGGTTGGGACGATTGCCGATCCGCTGCTGGGCGAGACTGTCCTTCTCCGAGCTGGCGACCGGGCGGGCTCGGCTTTCCCCAGCAGCACAAAACAGATTACAATGAACTGCGAAAAACAGCAGACGCAGCCCAGACGTATCCCAGACGGGAGGAATTCGCCGTGCCCATGCATGACTGGTCCCGGGTCCAAGCAGGTATCTTCCATCATTTCCATCATTCCTGGATTGAGGAAATCGCTCGGACGTTGAATCGAGGGCTTCTTCCTCCAGATCATTATGCGCTGGCAGAGCAGTTTGTCGGCGGTTTTGGCCCTGACGTTCTGACACTCAAGGATCACGCGCCGGCCGATGATCCGGAGCCCGGCGATTGGACCTTTCAGCCCGACCGAAGCGACGGCACGGGCAAAACGGCGGTTCTCTCCTTGCCTGACATCGAAGTCACGGCCGAAACCGACATGCAATATTACCGGCGCAAGCAGAAAGCGGTTTCGGTGCGGCATGTCAGCGACGACCGAGTCGTGGCGGTGATCGAAGTTGTATCTCGCGCAAACAAAGCCAGCCGCGCAGGGATCGAGGCTTTCGTTGAGAAGGTGGCTCAGCTTCTCGAACAAGGGATTCATCTTCTGATCTTGGACCCGCATCCGCCGACCCGCAGGGATCCGCAAGGCATCCACGGCGCAATCTGGGAATGGATCAGCGGTGACGAATACCAGGCGCCGGCAGAAAAGACGTTGACCCTCGTCGCCTATGAAGCGGCACTTGTCACGCGCGCGTACGTCAAGCCGTTGGCCGTCGGTGACGCCCTCCAGGACATGCCCGTATTCCTCAAGCCGTCGGCTCAGGTGCCCGTCCCGTTGGAGGCGACTTATCGAGCAGCCTTCGAGGCGATGCCGCGCCGCTGGCGCTCCGTTCTCGAAGCGGAAGACCGGCAGACCTAAAAGACTTTTCGTCCGCGAGGGCTGCGCCCGGGTCGATTAAAGCCTGATACACGAATCATTAAGCGAAGGATCAACCACTGCATGAAACCCCCGTTTATTCATCGAGTCAAGGCACGCAACTATAAGAGCATCGCTGCGCGCGACGTGGACCGCCCCGCCTCGCCGTAGGTGATCTGTCTGCATTCCTCCAGCGACTCGCGACTGCCACTGCGGAAACGGTGACTGGGTGGAACGTACCGCGACGTCAGGCTTAGGGAAGTGAACCTCCAACCGGTGGTAGGCCGTATTCGTGCCGGTCACGAGCACGAGCACGAGCACGAAAAATCAAAATATTTTGTTACTTCCAGCAGCGAATTTTTTAGCCGGCTTTAGCCGGCTCTCCTGTTTGCCACCAGCTTCAGCTGGTGGAAGGAGGTTTGCTCTACTTCTTGTCGAGCCGGCTTGAGCCGGACTTCTCGTCATGTCTTGAGACATTCCCGTCACCAAGCAACCCGCGGTTGAAACCTCGATCGAGAAGCCCGGCTGAAGCCGGCTGGAACAAGGTTCATTTTGACCTTCCGACCACCAGTTGAAACTGGTGGCAGACGGGGAGTCGGCTAAAGCCGACTAAGTCGGCCCCTGTTGCTGCACGCTATCGAGGATCCAGTCCTGTGATCGGACGATCGTGGCCCGCCAACCGAAGCCGAACCGTGCCCGCGCCCGTCCTCGATCCGGTCACGAAGGACGAGTACGAGCAGAAAAAACCAAAATGTCTTATCACTTTTCCAGCAGCGAATCTATTAGAGTGACCGCACATCCCTATCACCACGCACCAGGCGAACGACCTCAATGCCGCGGGGGCAGGACGGAAGAAGATCACTTAGTTTTCGAAAGAAAAACTGCGGCATTCGCCTGATAGGAATTTAATCGACCTTCGCTCGTTCGCTCTCCGTCCAACACGTCGAAGACCGCGTCCTCGTCGAGCCCTTCACCGCGATCCAACTGAGCGATCCCTGCATCCACGTCTCGCCGCAACTGCTCTCGAGCCTGCAGCAAACGCAAGCCCTCTGCGAACACCTGATCCCCGTTTTGGTATTTCCCGTCGGCAACCAACCCCTCAACAAACCTGCTCAAGTCCGGCGAAATCTGCACGTTCATCGCATGCCCTGCTTTGAAATCCGTTGCGTTTTGCCCTGAATCGTAGCCGGTTCGCGGTCACGGTCACGATCGATGTCTCGCAAGCCGCACTTTCCGGCCATTCACGCCGCGATTGACTGGAGCCGTTCATCCCCATCGAAGGATTGTCGGTGCAGGCTCCGCCGTCAACCGCCCAGCGGCGCGCGAGCCAGCGGCTCGTAGGTCGGGCCGGAGGACGACAAGTGACTGGCGAAGACCACCACTTCGCGAACCATCGAATCGCCTGCCGTAAAATCGGCGCGGCTTTGGATCAGCTGGCCCAGTTCCCCCATGGCGGGCCCGCTTTCGCGGATTCGTCCGATCGTCAAGTGGGGATGAAAGGCCCGGTTCTCTTTGCGAAAACCGCGTTTGGCCAGCAAACGTTCGATGGCCGTCTGCAAGCGAACCAGTTCCGGCTCGCCTCGCGTAACGCCGATCCATAACGTGCGCGGACGCCGTGTGTCCGGAAACGCTCCCGCGGTGCCGAGCGTGATCGGAAATGGCTGGAATTCGGCCGCCGCCTTGGCGACGACACGGTACACGTCCGCCAGGCCCTCTGGCCGCACGTCCCCCAAGAACTTGAGAGTCAAGTGCATGTTGGGCGGCTGGACCCATCTCGCGTCTCCGCCGACGGGCCGAAGCGCTTCAACCAACTCGGCCGCCCGAGTCCGAACCTCGGGCAGAAGCTCGACGGCGATAAAGGTGCGGATCTTATCCATAAAACAGCCGTGCCTACGGCAGCTTCTTGACGCGAATGTTCTTGTAATGCACGATGCTCTTCGGGTCGTGCGCTTGCAGCGCAAACGTGCCTTCGCCGATCGCGCGCACAAAGCCGCCCGCGGCCGATTGCTGGTCGGCCGGTTCGGTATAGTCGACGACCTGTTTGCCGTCCACCTTGACCACGACGCGCTTGCCCTGGACGGTGATGTGCATTTCGAACCACTTGCCGTCTTTGGCCGGAGCCTCGAAAACGTCCGCCACGCCGTACAGACCGCCTGTCTTCTTCGGGTCCGAATGCGTGTTGTTCACCTGTACTTCGTAGCCATATCGCGGCCAGCCTTCGGGCTGAAAACGCGTGTGGAAATAGATGCCCGAGTTGCTGCCCTGCGTCGTCATCACTTCGGCCTTGAATTCAAAGTCCTTCAAGGGCTTCAAATCGCCGTCGTAAAACAGGTGACTCCGCGGTCCGTGGCACACCAGTTCGCCATCCACGATCTTCCACGAATCCTTGTTCTCGCTGGCCTTCCAGCCCTCGAACGACTTGCCGTCGAACAAGCTGACCCAGCCCTCCTCGGCGTAAGCGAGTTGAGCGGCGAACAGGAACAAGCCCAAAACGGCGGTGGTCAAAACGGTTTTCTTCACGGCGTGCAAACTCCGGATGGAAAGAGGTCTAGGCGTGAATCGCCGACGACAGACAGCATCTGCCCGCAAAACAGCGAATCGGTATCCAAATACATTACTCTCCATCGCTGCCGCATTCAAGATCCCACAAAAAGCGGCTACACCGAACGGGACATGCCGTGCAGACCGCTTGACCAGGACCGCGTTCAAGAATAGACTTGTATCGTCTTTACTAATGAAGGCATTCCCCTGTATTTGCTTTTCTAATTCGCCAAGCGGTTCGCCGCGGGGTACAAGGACCGCCACTCGAAGCGAAATCAAAATTCATGTAAGATTAGAAAAACACGGCGGAGCCAGGCATTTTGGAGTGCGGCGGCTTGATACCGCTTTTAGCCGCACGTCAACAGACCGCCCCTGGAAACCTGTCACGCTAGCGAGCAGCGGCGACAAGCCGCTCCAAGTTCCAAAGACGCCGGCGGACGACCGTTGTAATCCAAGTTGGAAACGAGTTTGCAAAACATGTACGGATATCCCGAAAAGTACGGCCTGTACGATCCCGCCTACGAGAAAGACGCCTGCGGCGTGGGGATTGTCGCGCATATCAAAGGCCAGCGAAGTCATCAACTGGTGCTGGATGCCGACCATGTCCTACGGCGGATGAGCCATCGAGGCGCTTGCGGCTGTGAAGCGACGACCGGGGATGGAGCCGGCATTCTGACAGCCCTGCCCCACGAGTTTTTGACTCAAGTGGCCCAGGTCGATTTGCGAACCGCACTGCCGTCGCCGGGCAGGTACGGCGCGGGCATCGTGTTCTTGCCGACGAATGACGACGAACGGGAGAAATGCAAACGGACTGTCGAGCGGATCGTCGCCGAGCAGGGCCAGCGGCTGATCGGCTGGCGGCGGGTGCCGGTGCGAAGCGTCGAGGCCGATCTCGGACCGTCGGCATCGGCGGCCCAGCCGGCCATCGAGCAGCTGTTCGTCGCCGCCGCGGACGGCCTGGAGGGCGACGCCTTCGAGCGGCAGTTGTATGTGATTCGCAAGCGGGCCAGCCACGAATTGCGGGCCGACCGCCGCCTGAAACAAGCCGTCATGTTTTACGTCTGCAGCTTGTCGACCAAGGTCATCATCTACAAAGGCATGTTGATGGCCGACCAGCTGTTGCTGTTCTATCCCGATTTGGCCGACGACAGCTTCCGGACGCACTTGGCGATGGTTCACTCGCGATTCTCGACGAACACGTTTCCCAGTTGGGACCGCGCTCAACCACTTCGCTTCATGAGCCACAACGGCGAGATCAACACGCTGCAGGGCAACGTGAATTGGATGCGGGCTCGCGAAGGCATGGCGGCCAGCGGGCTGTTTGGGGACGACCTGGCCAAGTTGTTTCCGATCGCCGAGCCGGGCTGCTCCGATTCGGGCAACTTCGACAACGTGCTGGAATTCTTGTTGATGTCCGGCCGCTCGCTGCAAGAGGCGGTGATGATGATGATCCCGGAAGCGTGGCAGAAGCATGACACGATGCCGGAGAACAAGCGGGCCTTCTACGAATACCATTCCGCCGTGATGGAGCCCTGGGACGGCCCGGCATCGATCACGTTCACCGACGGCCGCTGCATCGGCGCCGTGCTGGACCGCAACGGCCTGCGTCCCAGCCGCTATTACCTGACGCACGACGACCGCGTGATCATGGCCAGCGAAGTGGGCGTGTTGCCTATCGATCCGAAAAACATCAAGGCCAAAGGCCGCCTGCAGCCCGGCCGCATGTTCCTGGTCGATTTCGAGCAAGGCCGGCTGATCCCCGACGAGGAACTGAAGAACGATTTCGCCGGCCGCCGGCCGTATGGCCAGTGGCTGCGGGAGAACCGCATCGAGTTGCAGGACCTGCGCCCCCAGCCGGACGCGGCCCGCTTCGAGCCCGCCACGCTGTTTCCGCGGCTGCAGGCGTTCGGGTACACGATCGAGACGCTCCAATTCATGCTGTTGCCGCTGATCCAGCAGAAGCGCGATCCGATCGGCTCGATGGGCAACGATTCCGCACTGGCATGCCTGAGCGACCAGCCGCGGCTGGTGTACGACTATTTCAAGCAGTTATTCGCCCAGGTGACCAACCCGCCGATCGACTCGATCCGCGAAGAAATCATCATGTCGCTGGAGTGCTACATCGGCCCGGAGCAGAACCTGCTGGAGACGTCGCAACGGCATTGCCAGCGGTTGCTGATGCCGCATCCGATCCTGAGAAACGAAGAGCTGGCCGCGCTCCAGGAGATGGGTCATCGCGGCTGGAAGACCCGCACTATCGATATCACCTTCCCGCGCGAGGCGGGGCCCGACGGCATGCAGGCGGCTCTGCAGCGGATCTGTGGCGAAGCCGAAGCGGCGATCGACGAGGGCTACAGTCTGGTGATCCTGTCGGACCGGGCCACCTCGGCCCAACGCGTGCCGGTCAGCTCGCTGCTGGCCTGCGGCGCGGTGCATCATCACTTGGTGCGCCAGGCCAAGCGGACGCGGATCGGGCTGGTGCTGGAGACGGGCGAAGCCCGCGAAGTGCATCATCACTGTCTGCTGGTCGGCTACGGGGCCGACGCCATCAACCCGTACTTGGCTTTCGAAGCCCTGTGGCAAGCCCGCCGCGACGGGTTGTTGGAAGAAGGCGATTTTCCGGACGATGACAAGATCGTGACGACGTATCGCGTCGGTGTCGCCAAAGGCATCCTCAAGGTGATGGCCAAGATGGGCATCTCGACGCTGCAATCCTACAAGGGTGCGCAGATCTTCGAGGCGGTGGGGCTGAACCGGGAAGTCATCGATCTGTGCTTCGCGGGCACTGCCAGCCGCGTGCAAGGCGTGGGACTGAAAACGCTGGCCGCGGAAATCCTGCGGCGGCACTCGCTGGGTTATCCGACCAGGGCCGAAGACCGGCTGTTCGTGCTGCCCAATCCGGGCGAGTTCCACTGGCGAGCCGAAGGCGAGCGGCACAGCTGGAGCCCGGAGGCCATCGCCGACTTGCAAGTCGCGGCGCGGACCGGCGACCGCGACGCCTATTGGCGGTTTGCCAAGCTGCTGAACGAGGACGCCCGCGCCCGCTGTACGCTGCGGGGCCTGCTGCGGTTCAAAGCGGGCGCCAACGGCGAGCCGGTTCCGCTGGAGGAAGTCGAGCCGGCCAGTGAGATCGTCAAACGCTTCTGCACCGGGGCCATGAGCTTCGGCTCGATTTCGGCCGAAACCCACGAGAGCCTGGCGATCGCCATGAACCGCATCGGCGGGCGGAGCAACACGGGCGAAGGCGGCGAAGATCCGGCCCGCTACAAGCCGCTGCCCAACGGCGACTCGAAACGCTCGGCCATCAAGCAGGTGGCCTCGGGCCGTTTCGGCGTAACCGCCTGGTACTTGACCAACGCCGACGAGTTGCAGATCAAGATCGCTCAGGGCGCCAAGCCCGGCGAAGGCGGCGAGTTGCCGGGCCGCAAAGTCGACGAGAACATCGCTCGGATTCGCTATTCGACGCCCGGGGTGGGACTGATCAGCCCGCCGCCGCACCACGATATCTACTCGATCGAGGACCTGGCCCAGCTGATCTACGATCTGAAGAACGCCAACCCGTCGGCGCGGATCAGCGTCAAGCTGGTTTCCGAAGTGGGCGTGGGAACCGTCGCGGCGGGGGTGGCCAAGGCGCACGCCGAGCACATCACCGTTTCCGGCGATTCCGGCGGTACCGGCGCTTCGCCGCTGACCAGCATCAAGCACGCGGGCCTGCCGTGGGAGCTGGGGATCGCCGAGACGCACCAGACGCTGGTGCTGAACGATCTCCGCAGCCGCGTCGTGCTGCAGACCGACGGCGGCATCCGCACGGGCCGCGACGTGGTCATCGCCGCGCTGCTGGGCGCCGAAGAGATGGGCTTCGCCACCGCGCCGCTGATCACGCTGGGCTGCATCATGATGCGCAAATGCCACCTGAACACCTGCCCGGTCGGCGTGGCCACGCAGGACCCGGTCTTGCGCAAGAGGTTCAACGGCAAACCCGAGCACGTGATCAACTATCTGTTCATGGTCGCCGAAGAAGCGCGGCAGGTCATGGCTCAATTGGGTTTTCGCCAGATGGACGAGATGATCGGCCGCGTGGATTGCCTGGAGCCGGAAGACGCGATCCGGCACTGGAAAACGGACGGTCTGGACCTGCGGCCGATCCTGGCCCCGGCGCGCCGGCCGCACGAACTGGTCTCCGTCCGCTGCACGATCCCGCAGAACCATCGCCTGGACCGGGCGCTGGACAACACGCACCTGTTAAAACTGTCCGCTCGAGCATTGACGCGCGGCGAGGCGATCAAAGCGACGCTGCCGATCATCAATACGCACCGCACGGTGGGTGCAATCCTCAGTCACGAAGTGGTCAAGAAATGGGGCGAGAAGGGCCTGCCCGACGACACGATCCACATCAAGTTCGTAGGGTCGGCCGGGCAGAGCTTCGGGGCCTTCCTGGCCGGGGGCATCACGCTGGAACTGGAAGGCGACGCCAACGACTACGCAGGCAAGGGCCTGTCCGGCGGCAAGCTGATCGTCTATCCGCCCGCGCAGAGCACGTTTGCCGCCGAGGAGAACATCCTGGTGGGCAACGTGGTGTTATACGGCGCCACGGACGGCCGGGCGTTCTTCCGCGGCCGCGCGGCCGAGCGGTTCTGCGTTCGCAACAGCGGCGCTTGGGCCGTCGTCGAAGGCGTCGGCGATCACGGCTGCGAATACATGACCGGCGGCCGGGCGATCATTCTCGGCACGACGGGCCGCAATTTCGCCGCCGGCATGTCGGGGGGCGTCGCTTATGTCTGGGATGCCGCCGGCGATTTTGCCACCAAGTGCAACTTGGGAACCGTCGAACTGGAACGTGTCGAAGCCGAAGAGGACATCGGCGAATTATTGGAAATGATCGAAATGCACCAGACCTATACCGGCTCGCCGGTCGCCGAACGGGTATTGGACCAGTGGATGACGATTATCCGCGAGCAGTTTGTCAAGGTCATGCCGATCGACCTCAAGCGGGTGCTGATGGACCGCCGCGCCCACGAGGAAGAAGAGGAAGCCCCGATTCGCGAGGAGTTCGCCGCCCGGTAACGAAGCGCACCCGCCTCCACCGAACCATCGCCAAGGAATCAAGAATTCATGGGAAAGCCAACCGGTTTCAAAGAGTACCCGCGGAAAGCCGTGCCCTACCGCCCGCCGCTGGAGCGGATCGCGGACTTTGACGAGATTTTCACCGCGCCCCAAGACAGCCATCTGCAATCGCAAGGCGCCCGCTGCATGGACTGCGGAGTTCCTTTCTGCATGTCGGCCAGCGGTTGTCCCATCGATAATCTGATTCCCGAGTGGAACGATCTGGTCTACCGCGGCCGCTGGCGGGACGCTTTGGACCGGCTGCACAAAACAAACAACTTTCCCGAGTTCACCGGCCGCACGTGTCCCGCGCCGTGCGAAGGCGCGTGCGTGCTGGGCATCACCGATCCGCCCGTGACGATCAAGAACATCGAGAACGCGATCATCGACCGCGGTTTTGCCGAGGGCTGGATCGAGCCGCATCCGCCGACAACGCGCACCGGCAAGAAGGTGGCCGTCGTCGGTTCCGGCCCCGCCGGCTTGGCCGCGGCCGCCCAACTGAACAAGGTTGGCCATCGCGTCACGGTCTTCGAGCGGGCCGACCGCATCGGCGGTTTGCTGATGTACGGCATCCCCAACATGAAACTGGACAAGAACGTCGTCGAGCGGCGGATCCAGTTGCTGCGGGACGAGGGGATCGAATTCGTCACGCGCACGCACGTCGGCCCCCGCGAAGACTTTCCTGCGGGCCACATGACGCAGATCATGCAGCAGCGCGGCGAAGAAATCCGGTTTGCCGATCCGGCCGAGTTGCGGGACCAATACGATGCTTTGCTATTGGCCACGGGGGCCACCGTCCCGCGGGACTTGCCGCTGGCCGGCCGCCAGTTAAAAGGCATCCACTTTGCGATGGAATTCCTGACTCATAACACCAAGAGTCTGCTCGACTCGCAGCTGGACGACGGCACCTATATCAGCGCCGCGGGTTTGGACGTGATCGTAATCGGCGGCGGCGATACTGGCGCGGACTGTGTGGGGACGTCTTTGCGTCACGGCGCCAAGAGCGTCGTGAATTTCGAGTTGCTGGCGACGCCGCCCAAGCAGCGGGCTCCCGAAAACCCCTGGCCGCAATGGCCCAAGATTTTTCGCATGGACTATTCGCACGACGAGTATGCGGCCAAGTTCGGCAGCGATCCGCGCACCTACGGCGTGTTGACGAAGGAATTTGTCGACGACGGCAGCGGCCGCGTCGCCGGCGTCCGCACCGTGGCCATCGACTGGACGAAGCCTAAGGACGCCGCGCCGTTTAGCGAAGTACCCGGCACGACCCGCATTTGGCGGGCGGACTTGGTGTTGCTGTCGATGGGCTTTCTGGGTCCCGATCATGCCGCATCCGACTCGTTGGGCGTGGAACGCGACGTTCGCAGTAACTACCAAGCAGTTCACGGCCGCTTTGCCACCAGTGTTCCCGGGGTGTTTGCCGCCGGCGACTGCCGTCGCGGTCAATCGCTGGTCGTCTGGGCCATCAACGAAGGCCGCGGCGCGGCCCACGCGATCGACGAACATCTGATGGGCACCAGTACTCTGCCCGCCCCCGGCCTCACCCTCGGCTCCGCCCCGGCTGTTTGGCGATGAACGGCGGCAATTGCGGTTGCCCCAGGCTGATGAATAATCCGGGCAAGGGCCGTGTTGCCGATCCGCGACATCTGCGAAACCGCGTTCGTTGCCTTTTTTCAACCTGCCTCACCGCGTTGATTCGAACGGCGATGATTTGGTAAGGTCAGCTCGGCCGGTGGTTTTTTCACGGGCGCGGAGCCGTGTCTTTACCCAAAAATCGGGACAGTCGCGAAGCGGCGCCAGCATGTAGCCCACGGCGTAAGCCGTGGGTGGCTGGCGGCGGGACGTCGGGTTGGGCGCAAACGGGGCGCAGGGTTTGCATTGCGGGCTGACGCGTCGCGAACTTGCCGCGCGCCTCAGCCTCAGAAAACGGGTGACCCATGCGATGCTACGAATTGATTGAGTTAAGCGCGGCGATCGCCGTCAACGCCGAAGAGTTCATCCAAGGACGGAAGCGTCTGTCGGACGCCAGCGTCTGGGAGTATTGGTCCGTTTCCCGCCGCCGCTTTGACCGTTGGGCTCGTACGCTGACGAACGATCTGGAACAACTACGTTCCGACGACGAGGAACCGTCGCTCGTTTGGCGGCGCGCCCGGCCCGTGCTGGAGGAAATTCTGACGGGCGAGATCCTGACCCGCGTTTGGACGGCCGTGGCATGTGCATACGATCAGCACGGCGGAGCCAGCTATGTGTCGCCCGTCGTGCGCAGCGTGTTTCTGGGGCATCTGGAAGCGCGCAACCGGGCGCTTCACTTCATGTTTCACGCCCAGGATCGCGATCCGGGGCCGGTTCTGGCCATCAACCGAGTGCGCCATCGCAGCGAACGCTGGACGGACATGCTGCTGGCATATCTGCCGCCCCACGACGACGTCGCGACGGTCGCTTTCAACAAACGCCGGGTCGTCGATTTCGCCGCGGACGCCCGCGACCCGTTTCAGCGGTCCCATGCGGAACGGTCCTGGCAATTATTGCGTTGGGCGCTGCGGAGTTGTTTCGGCGGCAACTTGTCCAAAACCGGTCGCAATGACGATTTGAATGCGCGGATCGGCTCGAGCGTTGTGGCATGCTTTCGGCCGGAACCACTCGGCGATACGACGAGCGCGTTCGATTCGCTTTGGATGGAGCGGCTGGAATACACGATGGAGGATGCCGATACGCTGATCGAAGAACTGCTCGCCGAAGCTTGCGGGGTGTAGCACGAGGATTGGCAGGCGGTAAAATGCTTGTCACCATCGGCGCCGGCGTCCGTGAACCTGCCTCGCCATCCCGAACGCTTCGATCACACCTTTCGTCTTTGGAGATTTTTTCCATGCGCACACCACCGTCGACGAACTTGGTTTTTTCATGCTCGCTCGTCCACTCCTGCCTCGCCGGACGATGCTGGCGGCGGCTCGGCTTGACGGCAGTGCTTGGCGTCTTGGCGGTGTTGACCCTGCCGGCGCATGCACAACTGCGATTCGAAGCCGAAGATGTGTCCGGGCCGGACGACGCTTGGATCCGGGACAAGGAGGCTCCCGACCGGTGGAACTTGTGGAGCACCGACAAGGACGCCAACCTCAAGTGGTCCGGCGGAGTTGTGCTCCGCAGCCCGGCGGTGATGGCGGATCGGGAACGTGCCGAAGACGGCGCGCCGCCGTTGCAGACGGTCCTTCGCGACCTTCCTGCCGGGGTCTACACGGTCGAGCTGAAGTCCGGCCGCGTGCTGGGCGTGTCGCTCGACGGCACCACGTGGCAAAGGTATTCCGGCGGGACGCTGCTCAGCCGGCACCAGGTCGCCGCGGGCGATTCGATTCGCTTCTGGGTGGATGACCGGTTTGCGGTCGAGAACGAAGCGGGGCGCGGGGCGTCGTATTACGATTGCGTGCTGCTCTACCCACATCGCAGCATCGAACAGGGCATCGTCAATCCGGGCTTCGAAGAGTTGACCAAGGAGGGAACTGTTGCTCAATGGAATTGGTCGTCGCGTGACGGCGGCGGAATCGAGCGGGTGACCGACACGGTCCGCAGCGGTGCGCAAGCCGTGCGGATCCAATACGACGGTCAAGCCGACTGGACTTTGGCGAACGCGGCTCGACTTCAGGTTCAGCCGGGGGACGAGCTGTGCGTCCGTGCTTGGATGCGCGGCTCGGCGGGGGGGGAACCCGTGTCGGTCGACGTCGTGGGCTATCAGGACGGCAAGCCGATCTTTTGGCAGCTGGGCCGCGGAAGGGCGACGATGAGCGGGGAATGGGTCCAGGCCCAGGGATACCTGCGCGTCCCCGACGCGATCGACGAGGTGCAAGTCCGCTTGACCGGCCGAGGCCGGACCGATGTGATTGTGGACGAGGTGTCGTTGCGGCCCGAGAAGATCGTGTATCTGCCGCGGCCTCAAGTCCGCGGCTGGGCCGAGGCCCGGCCCCGGGAGTCCATGGGGCGCGCAGCGGTGGCCATTCCGCGGGACGGCGGCGTGTATGTCAGCTGGCGGCTGTTGGCCGGGGATCCGGAGGGCCTCACATTTGACGTGTTCCGCCAACTCGGAGACGATGCACCGGTAAAGATCAATCCGCAGCCGATCGTTCAGACCACAGATTTCTTCGATGCCGCTGTGGTACCGTTGGAACCGCGCCCGACGTACACGGTGCGGCCCGCGGCGGGTGGTACGGGGGCCGTCGGCGATGCGGTTTGGGCCGAAGCCGGCGAGGGAGCGTCCTACGTCCGCGTCCGGCTCGCGGACGAGAAGATGCTGTTTCAGAAGGTCGGCATCGCCGATCTGAACGGCGACGGCGTGTACGATTATGTGATCAAGCAGCCTCACGAAAACATTGACCCTTGGCACAAGTACTGGTACAAGTCTCCGGAAACCTACAAGATCGAAGCCTATTTGAGCGACGGAACTCGCTTGTGGTCGAACGACCTGGGCTGGGCCATCGAGCGAGGCATCTGGTACTCGCCGTACATCGTCTGCGATTTAACCGGAGACGGCCGGGCCGAAGTCGCCGCCAAGATCGGCGAAGGAGATCCGCGGGACGAAGAGGGTAAAGTCACCAGCGGTGCGGAGTACGTCGTGGTCTGGGACGGCATGACGGGCCGCGAGATCGCCCGCGCCCCCTGGCCGAGTCGTGATCTGTTCGATTCTTACAACTATGCCAGCCGCAATCAAATCGCCGTGGCGTACCTGGACGGCAAGACGCCTTGTCTGCTTGCGCTGCGAGGCACCTATACGCGAATGCTGGTGCAGGCTTATCTGCTGCGGGACGGCCGGCTGGAGTTGCTGTGGGAATATGACAACGAGTCCTACGGCGGGATGTATTGGGGGCAAGGAGCCCACTTCACCCAGTGCGCGGATATCGATGGGGACGGCCGCGACGAAGTGCTGTTGGGCAGCGCAGTGCTGGACGACACCGGCGTGCCTCTGTGGACGACCGGGCGAGGCCACCCCGATGCCTTTTACCTGACAGACGTTTTGCCCGGCAATCTGGGAATGGAAATTGCTTACGTGATAGAAACCCGGCAACCGGCCGGCGGCGGCTTGAATGTCGTCGATGCCGGGACCGGCCGCACGCTCTGGAAACTCGATACGCCGACGCGTCACGTTCACGGCAAAGGCATGTGCGCCGACATCGACCCAACCTATCCGGGCTGCGAGGTCTACGGCGCCGATGCAGACGGGCACACGTTGACCGAAAACCGCTGGCTGTTCGCCGCGGACGGAACGCTGCTGCGAAGCGGAACCGATTGTCCGTGGAGCTTCGACATCAGCACGCTGTTCTGGGACGCCGATCTGCAAAAGGAAATGCTGCGTGGCAACACGATTTCCGATTACCAAGGCTCTCCGCTGACGCCGGGCATCGCCGGCCGGGTCATCCTCAAGGCGGACGTCCTGGGCGACTGGCGGGAGGAGATCATCGCATCGGTCAACGGGGAACTGCGGATCTACACCACGTCCATTCTCGCAATGGACCGGCGTGTGTGCCTGATGCAGGATCCTGTATACCGGCAAGCGACGCGCATGAACGCGATGGGATACACCCAGGATCCGACCTTGTCGTACAACCCCGAGTTGCGTTCGCCCAACCTGAACCTGACGTGCCTGGTCGAGAATCGCGCGGAGCCCGTTTTGCGCGTGGTCGTGTCGGCCCCGGCGGATCGGCCGATCAGCGGCCGGGTGCGATTGGCGACCGATGCCGGGATTCAAATGGAACCCGCGGAATTTGCCGTCGATATCAAAGCGGGCGGACGGGTCGTGCAAATAGTCGCCTTGGCGGCGGGCGACGGGGCCGCGACGCCCCAGGGTTTGCTGCGTGCCCGCCTGGACGGCCCCGGCGTGTCCTTACAGGGCCAAGTGCCCGTGCGGTTGAGCGCGGGAACGCAAAAGCAGTAACTCGGTATTTGCCGCAGCAGGCAACAAGCGACTCAGGCGCGCCTGGGAGAACCTGTTGTCGCAGTTTTCGCTGGTGATGCGGCGGTTTCATGCGTCTCTGGAACAAGCTGTCGGAATTCAGTCAGTCCAAAGCGTTTGCGCCGCAATCCGTGGAATGATCTTCGTGCTGCAAACACGTTTTCTCCAGCAGATTCAGGGAGGCCAACAGATTAAATTCCTTGAGATTGACATTGCAATCCCAAGCTTCCGGAGAACCCAACAATCGCACCGATCACCAACCAGCTTCCTTCGCCCAAAACATGTAAGTTCGGAATCTTAATCTGCTGGCCTCCCTGAATCTGCCGGAAATCCAAACCGGAGAGAATTCCCATGACACGAAACCTCTTTTTCTTTTGGCTCCTCACCTCCGTTTGCTGGTCGTCGGCAATTGGAGCCGAGAACCATTGGCCTCGCTTCCGTGGGCCGAACGCGGACGGTGTCGCGCCGGATCATCCCGGGCTGCCGCTCACCTGGACGACCACCAAGAACGTCAAGTGGATGGCCGATGTGCCGGGCTGGGGCTGGTCGTGCCCGGTCGTCTGGGGTGATCGCGTCTTCCTGACTGCCGTGATCGCCGATCAGCCGACGCGCGTCCCCAGCAAGGGGATGTACCTGGGCGAAGGTGTTCGCGAGCCGGAGCAAGGCATTCATCGCTGGATGGTTTATTGCTTCGATCTGAACACAGGTGCAATCCTCTGGGAGCACGAAGCGCACACGGGCCAACCTCAGGTGCCCCGACATCCCAAGAGCACGTATGCATCAGAAACCCCGACGACCGACGGCCGACGGCTCTACGTCCTGTTCGGCGACCTGGGTCTGTGGTGCTACGATCTCGAAGGCAAGCTGCTTTGGCAGCGGAAAATCGAACCGAAAAAGACCGAATTCGACTACGGCGCCGCTGCTTCGCCCGTGGTCCATGACGGCCAGGTCATCGTCGTCTACGACAACCTGGAAGCATCCTGGATCGCGGCTTTTGATGCGCAGACCGGAGACGAGCGGTGGCGAACGCCACGCGATGAACTGCGCTCGTGGGCAACGCCGCTGGTCTGGACGAATCCGGTCCGCACCGAAATCGTGGTGCCCGGCGAGAATCGCAACCGCGGCTACTCGCTCGACGGCAAACTGCTCTGGGAGTTCAACGGTCGCATGGGCAAGCTGGTGATTCCTTCCCCGTTTGCTGCGCACGGATTGTGCTACATCACCGCGGGTTTTGTGGCGGAAACCCATCGCCCGACCTTCGCTTTGCGGCCGGACGCCAGCGGCGATCTCGCTCCGGAAGGTGACTACGAAAACAGCGAGTACATCGCCTGGTACCAGAACCGCTCGGGCCCCTACAACCCGTCTCAAATCGTGTACGGCGACTATCTCTACACGCTCTACGACCAGGGATTTCTGACCTGTCACAATGCGCAGACCGGCGAAGAAGTCTATGGCAGGCAACGTTTCTCGCCCCGCGGTTCGTTCACCGCGTCGCCCTTTGCTTTCAACGGACGGTTGTTCTGTCTGAGCGAAGACGGACTGACATACGTCGTCAAGCCGGGACCGGAATTCGAAATCCTCCAGACCAATCCCCTCGACGAACTCTGCCTCTCCAGTCCCGCCATCGTCGGCGACAAGGTGCTGGTTCGGACGGCATCCAAGCTGTACTGTCTGACCGATGGCGCGGAGTTGGACGCCGGCAAGTGAGGGGATGTGTCGAAATGAGACCCCACTCCCACTGTTACTTGATCCACATTTCCCCCAGGACGTTCGGAAGACTATGGGCTGCTGCGGGGACGAGACCGTCCCCACGCCGAACATCGACTCGCTCGCCGCCTGCGGAGTGCGCTTCGATCGGGCGTAAGTGCCGACATTCAGCTACCGAGTGCTGGACCCAGAATACGGCAACAATGGATAAGCTTCCAGCAGATTCAGGGAGGCCAACCGACTGAGCTTCTTGAAGATGAAATTGGAATTCCAGTCTGCTGGAGAACCCGGCAACCAAGAGTTTACTGCGCCGAAAGTCTATCAATCCAGAACCCGAATCTGCTGGCCTTCCTGAATCTGCTGGAAATCCAAAGCATGAACACGAACGGCTACGCATTCCACAGGCGCGACATAATTAACGATCCATCTAGTCATTCATCCCTTAACCACGAAGAAGCAATGACATGAATGACAACCAGCAAGGGGCCAACAGTCTTACTCGCCGCGAGGCAATCAACATCGGACTAGTAACACTCCTCGGCTCGGCGGTTGCGGCGCCTGGCACGCGGGCGGCGGAAGGGGACGCGACGGAACAGGAACGCTTGGCCATTTCGTTCTGGATCTGGGCGTTGTGGGACACGGGGCCCAACCGCATCGTCAACGACTTCGAAGAGCGCGTGGCGGAGGCGGTGGAGCGCGGCTTCAACTGCTTCCGGATCGAGGGCGGCGCGGGAATCACGCATGACGCCGAAGGTCGGCCGCGCGGCGAACTGGAGTTCCATCCAGTTCTGCCGGGCCATGATCTTCTTACCCGCGGGCAGCAGCACATGACAGGCGGTTGCGTCGATCTGCTCAAACGCCTGATCGAGCTGTGTACGGTCGCCAAACGCTATAACGTCAAGCTGATCCTGTCGAGCTGGTATTACCTGCACACGTTCTGGTTCACCGACAAGAACGTGACGGCCGAGTTGCTGGGACTGCCCCTGGAGAAACGCTTCATGGTTTTCGCTCGTGGGCTGGACCGCATCCTCGAGGTGTTGGAACAACGGGGGCTAGCCGACACCATCGCCACCGCGGAGATCTTCAACGAGGTTTCTCCCACGAAACACGGCAGAACCGTCGACCACGAGGAAGCGCTGGATTTCCTGCAAACGCGCCACCCGGACATTCGGTTTTCCCTGGACACCGACAATTTTGATACCTCGAGGATACCGCGCAACGCGCAGGTGTGGACGTACCACAGCTACTACCTGTGGCCTATCTACGGGCTTCTCGAGCAGGACCTGATCGGCGGCGACAAGGACCTGAACGATCCCGCGGCATACGCTCCGGTCCGCCGTTTCTTGCGCCGGGATCTCGTGCCGTTTCAGGCGATCCTCGACAGCCGCGCGGGGCGTCCTCCCATCGCACGGGACTGGTTCCGTCGCATCTGGCTGTATCGCAACCTCGATCCGAACGCGATGCCCGAATTGGAGCGTCTGCTGCAGGAGGAGCTGGAGAAGCGCCTCGACGAGTTCAAGCAGAGAGCGATCAATGATGTGAAGCGACTTGTGAAAACTCGCGACGAGGTTTTACCCGGTATCCCCCTGATGCTGGGCGAGGGCGCCAGCTACTGCGCGGATCACCGCCTTCGCTGG
>Ga0366819_10073_pt1 | contig 62217 bp, 86 predicted proteins | sample TotcelFGM3001N15_FD_207091 | JGI IMG/M metagenome (GOLD analysis project Ga0366819, IMG submission 207091) | Enriched cells from coal bed in the Powder River Basin, Montana, United States - Total cells FGM rep3 HSBNCT.FGM.300.1.N15 ... | reverse complement strand
GGAATTGTTCGACCGGTACGCGATCGTCGGCGAACTGGCGTTGGAGGGCAACACGCGGCCGGTCAAAGGCGCGCTGTCGATGGCCATCGCCGCGGCCAAACAGGAGGGCCTGCGCGGACTGGTGGTGTCCAGCGAAAGCGCCGCCGAAGCGGCGGTGGTCGAAAACATCGAAGTCATCCCCGTGGCCAGCTTGGCGCAAGCCATCGGCTTTTTTACTGGGACGCTGGAAATCGAACCCACTCCGTCGCGGTTGGAGGAGCTGTTTGAAACGTTCTCGACGTACGAAGAGGACTTTCTCGACGTCCGCGGCCAGGAGATGGCCAAGCGGGCGATCACGATCGCCGCCGCCGGGGCGCATAACCTGCTGATGATCGGCCCGCCGGGATCGGGCAAGACGATGTTGGCCAAACGCGTGCCGACGATTCTGCCCAGGCTGTCGGCGGAAGAGTCGATCGAGACCACGCGGATCTACAGTGCGCTGGGCCGGCTGCGGCCCGGCCAGCCGCTGATGGCCCGCCGCCCGTTCCGCTCGCCGCACCACACGATCAGCGACGCGGGGTTGGTCGGCGGAGGCAGCACGCCGACGCCGGGCGAGATCTCGCTCAGCCACAACGGCGTGTTGTTCCTGGACGAGTTGCCGGAGTTCAATCGCCGCACGCTGGAGGTGCTGCGGCAGCCGTTGGAGGACGGCGTGGTGACGATTTCGCGAGCGCTGAACAGCACGACGTTTCCCGCCGATTTCATGTTGATCGCGGCGCTCAATCCGTGCCCGTGCGGTTACCGGAACGACCCGCGCCGCGATTGCCATTGCTCGCCGCCGCAGATCGAGCGCTACATGTCCAAAATCAGCGGGCCGATGTTTTCACAAGACATATTTCAAAGTTTGTAGCGTCGTGCGTCTCCAACTTGCCCGATTGGGACGTGCCACCAGGACCACTCTATCGAGTGGGTTTTTCAACGTCTGGCGTAGTCCCCACTCCCGTCGCCCACGCTTTGTAGAATCCGCCTATACACGGCCCAGATCGCCCCACACGCCACGCCCGTCACTGCCGAGGACACCACACTGCCTCCCAAAGCCAACACCGGTTGGCCGAAGCCGCAACCCCGTGGAGTCCTGTCATGTCAGCCGAAACGAGTCAATTGGTCGAACTGCTCGGCATCTCCGAAACGATGGGCTGGCCGCCGAGTGGCGAGTCAGTCGTGGTGATCACCGTCCGCCCCGAACCGACCAGCTTCCGCCCCCACAATCTCGCCCTGAAAAAGACCCAGGCCGTCCGGCTCCTTAAAGACCTCGAAAGCCTGCTGCGTCCAACGGTCGTGGTCCTGGTGGCGTGCGTGGCCCTGGTTGCCGCTGGCTGCTCCGCACGGGTCGAAGTCGAGCAGACCAACGACACCGACGCCACGGCGACGGAAGCCACGACTGCCGATTTCCACCGGACCACGGTCGAAGTTGATTTTCAGCCCCGTCCACCGCAGCCGGTTCCCCAACCGAAGCCACCACGGGTGACGGTGACTGTCACCCCGGAACCTCAGCCCGTGATCGTCACGGGCAACACCCTGATCTTCAATTACCGGGCTGGCGACATGAACTACACATCAGATGTTCACGTTCATGTCCACGAACCGGTCCAGCGGCACGTGGAAGAAACGGTCATGATTCGCCGGGAGGTCCACGCCGAGTCCCGACCCGTTGACCCAAGATGCGAACAATTGCGGAGGGAACATGACGAGCGGGTCCGAACGTGGAAGGCGTTTCCGTTGGGCGAATGATCAAGCGTTGCGGCACTTGGCACGATCCCAAGCCGGACGCCTTAGCCGTCCGCCAAGTCTCATTTCTCGTGAGTCTCAGGGCAAACACGCCGGAGCCACGTTCTTGATAACGTCCGCCACCGGCCGCCGGGAATGCGGTATGATGACGCCACAGGAGAACCCACATGGACTACGCCCAACTGATCGACGAATACTTGGGCGGTCCCCAGACGCTCCGTGCCGCCGTGGCCGGAATGACCGCCGAGCAACTCGACGCCCGACCAATCCCCGGCAAGTGGTCAACCAAGCAAGTGATCTGCCACCTCGCCGATTTTGAGCCGGTCTACGTGGACCGGATGAAGCGGGTCATCGCCGAAAACGAACCGACTATGTTCAGCGGCGACCCCAACCTGTTTGCCACGACGCTGGCCTACGACCATCGGGACGTGGCCGTGGAATTGGACTTCATCGCCTTGGCACGGAAGCACATGGGGGCAATTCTGCGGTCCTTGAAGCCGGACGATTTCCAGCGGAAGGGCATTCACTCCGAGGCCGGGCCGATCACGCTGGAGAAGCTGCTGACCAACATCACCAACCACATCCCGCACCACGTCAAGTTCATCGCCGAGAAACGGGCGGCGTTGGCGTGATTTGCAGCCGGGAGTTGCCGTGACCACCGTCATTCAAATTCGCCTCAGCTTGTCGAACTCGTTCCTGGTCGTGGGCGAGCGACCAATCCTGGTCGATACCGGCAGTCCGAAGGATGGCAAAAAGCTCCTTCGAAAACTGGCACAGCACGGCGTCCAAAACCTGGCTTTGATCCTCCACACCCACGGACATTCGGATCACTGCGGCAGCACCCGGCACTTGAAGGAAGCGACCTCGGCCCCGACCGCCATCCATCCGGCTGATGCCGCCGTCATGGACACAGGCAAGAACCAAGCCACCAAGCCGACGTGCCTGTCAGCCAAGCTCCTGCACTGGTTCGTTGATGACGAGTTTCCGTCCGTCCGGCCCGATATCCTGGTCCCTGATGACATGTCCTTGCAGGGGTTCGGCGTCGATGCAAAGGTGGTCTACACGCCGGGTCACACGCCCGGTTCGATCTCAGTTCTTCTGAGCACTGGAGAAGCCATCGTCGGCGACTTGCTGATGGGCGGCTGGCTCGGTGGCATGTTTCGATCCGGCCAGCCTGGTTACCCGTACTACGCCGACGACCTCGGTCAGATCCGAGCCAGCGTGAAGAGGCTCCTGGACCTTGGGGCGACCAAGTTTTTCGTCGGCCACGGGGGGCCGTTGGAGGCAGGACGTGTTCGGGACTGGCTGGAGCGAGTTGGTGGTGGCCAGCGGGGGTAAAGCACCGAGTGATCGGCATGTGGGGGACCCACAACCACGTCGTGAAGATGACCTTCGCTAAAGGGGCCGCTTTGAACGATCCTTCGGGCCTCTTCAACTCCAGTCTTGACGGGAACACAAGGCGTGCCATCGACTTCCACCAGGGCGAGAACATCGACGAGGAGGCGTTGAAGGCTCTAATTTTGGCTGCCGTGCCGTGAACAAATCCAAGGCCAGAGCTAACATTGAAGTGAGATGCGGTTACGAGTTTACCACGACTAGTGTATTGAGGAGAACCGATTATGGCTCAGACACCGACTATTGTTCCTTGCCTCTGGTTCGACGGTCGAGCTTTGGAGGCAGCCGAATTCTACGTCTCGCTTTTCCCCGACTCGCAGATCGACCGAATTCTCAGGTCGTCGATTGACACGCCGGGGGCCAAGAAAGGCGACCCACTTCTGATCGAATTCACTTTGGGAGGCAAGCAGCACCAAGCCCTAAACGGTGGGCCGCATGAACCGTTCAACAATGCGATATCCCTTTCCGTTCTGTGCGGCGATCAGGCGGAGGTTGATAGGCTCTGGGATGCTCTGACTGCCGATGGTGGCACGCCCATACAGTGTAGCTGGCTGAAGGACAAGTTCGGCGTTGCTTGGCAAATCGTCCCAGAAGCCCTGCCCCGGATGCTCCATGACGAAGATCCCGTGAAGGCGAAGAGGGTGATGGAAGCGATGATACAAATGGTCAAGATCGACGTTGCTAGGCTGCAAGCAGCGTACAACGGAACGGCGATTCCGTGACCCTTGACGCCCGCCGCTGCGGCAACGACAGAGCCTTTCTCCGTCAGTTGCGTTTGCCGAAAAGAACGGCGTCCAACGAGATTCGCCCCGGCCCCAAGAGCAGGAACAAGATAGCACAGGCAAGATAAACGGCTGCCAGTTCCCAGGATGCCCCACCCTGGCTTACAAAAGGGTCTCCTTTCGGCACGTGAACCATGCCGATGGCCACGGTCATCGTGCTTATGATCCCCAAGGACGCCAGCCGGGTGAGCAGTCCAACGATCAAGGCCCCACCGACAGGCGGGCGTCAACAGCGGACGGTTGGACGGTATTCATGGTCTTCCTCCTCATGCCAAATCAAAGAGCATCACTTCCGAAGGTTCGTTGGCCCGGATCGACAATCCCGTCTCGTCGCTGATGCCCGCCCCGTCGCTCGTCGTCAACGCAAGGCCGTTCAGTTCAACCACTCCCTGTAGAACTTGGAGCCACGCATGACGACCGGGCTGCAACTCGTGCCTGACCTCCTGATCGGCCGCCAGCGTCGAAAGGTAGACATGGGCGTCCTGATGGATCAGAAGTGATCCGTTCTGGGCATCGGGCGAGGCCACCAGCCGCAATCGCCCTTGCCGTTCGACTTCTGGGAACCTTTTCTGTTCGTAGCTGGGCGGAAGCCCCTGTCGATTCGGCAAGAGCCAGATCTGGTACAGATGGACAGGATCGGTGGCGGACGGGTTGAACTCGCTGTGCCGAATCCCCGTCCCCGCCGACATCCGTTGGAACTCGCCGGGGTGCAGCACCGAGCCGGTGCCGAGACTATCCCGATGCTCCAAGGCCCCTTCCAGTACGTAGGTGATGATTTCCATGTCCCGATGGCCGTGCATCCCAAAGCCTTGGCCTGGCTGCACTCGATCCTCGTTGATGACCCGCAAGGCCCGGTAGCCCATGTGAGCCGGGTCGTAATACGTGTCGAAGGAAAAGGTGTGCCAGGTATCGAGCCAGTCGTGGTTGGCGTGGCCCCGCTCGGCAGCCCGCCGCACCTGAATCTGCTTCGGTTCCACCTCCGGCCAGTCGGTTTTCGTGGACATGCCAAATCGCTCCCTTCTTTCGGCATTGTAGAGGCGACGACGGCGGCGGGCGAGAAAACACCCAAAACCATTGGCGTTTTTGTGCAGCGTCCGCCCACTCAAAAGCCACGTGGAGCAGCGAACCATCTCGCCGTCGCTGGTGTCCTCGTTTTCATGGACGCCACCCACATCAAAACCAAGTTCGAGAAACTGGGAGCCAGGGCCAAAATAGGCCCGTTGCGTCGGTTGACTGCAAATCCCCTGGTCATAGACATCGGCCACGACCGGCATGGCGAGTTCTTCGACATCCAGGCCGCCGATGACGCCGATGTCGAGGTGCTGGACGTGCAGCCCAGGGACCGCCACCTGCTCTTGATGGTACGCCGACCCAACCAGCGTCCCGGCCTGCCGGACATCAAGGACAAGCTGCTGTGCGGCCACGACGAGCGACACTGGTTCGTGGCGGGCGTTCCTGAAAAGGCACCCGTCAGCAGCGTTGTGACCGCCAAGGAAGCGTTGAAGCCCGATCTCGTGCGGAGCCGTGAACAGGGGAAGAGGGGCAAGCGGTCGAAACGGCTGCGTCGGAAGACCGATGTGTTCATTCGCCAAGGCGAGTGGTTTTTCATCCCGGCCCCGGAAGTGCGAGTCAACGAAAAGTTGATCCTGCCTCACGAGCCGATCCGCCGTGGTGGCGGCAAGCCGCACATGTGCGAGCAGCTGTATCGGGACGGCGGAACCACCGTGTACGTGTGCAGCCGCCATCCCAACGGGCTGACGGCAGACGAATACCGGAAGCTGCTCAAGGAAAACCCGGCCGCCGCCAAGTGGGGATGGCGGACGATGGCACGTAACCCGGTGGTCTACGTCCGTGGCAAGATCACCCACCCCGACCACGCCACAATCCGGCTGGGCGGCTGGCACCGAGTCGAAATGAACACGGAGAACCGCTCCAGGGCAATGGCATCGGTGGCGTTTCTCGACTGAAGCAGGTGGGAGTCCGGTGGGACAGCACCCCACCGCCCTGCACGGGGCGGCGGGGTGTTTTGCGTTGTGGACCGGCGACGTAGGATGATGACTGCTCCAGCCCCTTCGTGAACGCCCCCGCCAAAATACACGCCGAAGAAAAGAAAGATCCGACATGACAATGACCGCCCCGCTTCGGTACTTTGTGGTCGATGCGTTTACCGACCGCCCGTTCGCTGGCAACCCGGCTGCCGTGGTTCCGTTGCCGGACTGGCGGGACAAGGCGTGGCTCCAGAGCGTGGCGATGGAGATGAACCTGTCGGAGACGGCCTTCCTGGTGCCGAACGCCCAGGGCTTCGACCTCCGGTGGTTCACGCCCAAGGTCGAAGTGGATCTCTGCGGTCACGCCACCTTGGCCTCGGCCCTTGTGGTCTCGCACCTGAGTTTGCAGGCGGATCGGCCTGAGATCCTTTTTTCGACTCGGAGCGGTATCCTCAAGGCACTCGTTCAGCAGGACCGCATCCAACTCGATTTCCCGATCAAACCAGAGACGGAAGCGGAGCCGCCGCCGGGCTTGATGGAAGCCCTGGCAGTGACGCCAAAGTACGTCGGCAAGAACCAGTTCGATTACTTAGTGGAAGTCGAATCCGAAGCCGAAGTACGAGGTTTGGCCCCGGACTTCAAGCAACTGTCCAAGGTGGCCTGCCGGGGCATCATTGTGACAGCCCCCTCAGCAGATGCACGCTTTGATTTTGTGTCTCGGTTCTTTGCCCCTGCCGCTGGCGTTGACGAAGATCCGGTGACGGGATCGGCCCACTGCTGCCTCGCCGACTTCTGGAAGAAACGCCTGGGCAAGGACAAGTTCGTGGCGTTCCAAGCATCGGCACGAGGCGGGGTGGTCCACGTCGAAGTCCGAGAGGATCGAGTCCTGTTGGGCGGGCAAGCGGTGATCGTGGCCCAGGGCGAACTTCTGGTGGCGTAGCGGGTCTGTTCGGTCGGAAGGTTAGATCCAATTCCGAGACGTTCAATGGCGAACGACGAGCGGGACGAAGTTGGCCGAGACTATCCTTGCCACCTCATAGGTTGGGACGCCAAGGGCCGTCGTGTTGGATGTAGGCCAGACCGTCCGCAAAGCCTGCCCATAGCGGAACCCAACGGCGACGGGGAGCCGAAATCTACGGATGCGATACTGTCGCCATGCCCAATGTTACGTTACGATCTGACGATTCACACTAGACTACCGGACTCTTCGAAAGCGATGGAAAATGAACCCAGAAGACAATGCCAACGTTGAGGAGAATCTTCCGTTCCTGGTGATGAACAAGTACCACCTTTCCCGTGACAAAGCTCGCAATGCCGTAATCCGTTGCCTTGGGGAGTGCGGCATTGACCGACGGCCAGACGATTGGGATTCTCTGACGGTGACGTGGAATGACGACGAAGCGAAGTCGGTCTTCCGTTTCAGAGACTTGGTGGACGAAGCGAGGCTCTACGGGGTCGTACCTCGGTTTCAAAGGAGGCTTGACTCTAAAGACCCCATCTTCGGCGGAACCATTCAAGAAATGGCGACACCTAACTGGCAGTTCACGTGGAAGACGAGCTATGCCGGATTTGAGAAAAAGGCTCAAGGACCATTCCGTTCTGCCTGTGTCGAACAAGAGCTAACTGAAGACATCTTGGAATTTCGGAGACTAGCCTGCGAGCACAGTGCGGAATACGACTTTCGGCTTACTTGTCGGTACTTTCGTGCATACCTGTCCGCTTGCGTATCCATTCTTGACGCCTTTATCAATCGGCACGTCCTTCTGGCTAAACACGAGAAGTTTGATTCCCCGGAGTTCAGGGCATTGCAGGCGTCAAAGAATTTGGAGGAACGAGTCCGGCATTGGTTCACAATGTGCTCCGAGGACGACCCCACGACGTTCTTTGGCTCGACAGCATGGTGCCACTTCCAAGAACTCCGAGAAAAGCGAAATGAGTTGATGCATGGCGTCGAGCCAATTGTGGTCTACTCTGTCCGAGACATGCACGCTTACCTCAATAAGGTGCGGACGGGAGTTGGCGAACTGCTCCTCCAAATGAGAACCGCTCACTCGAAGCCGACAGTGGGCTTCATCGAACGCCTGCGGACGGCTCCTCTGGTTGACTTCAACACGATAACATTCCGAGCCAACGAGCCTCACAAGGTGAAGAAGCGACTTGGGCAATAGAATGTGGGCAGGGCCAACAATGCGATTACGGGCCACCTCCAGTTGTTGTGAGGTACGACGTAATTGACCTCATCGTAGATCGGTCGATCCGGCGATGTGCGGCACGCCGTCGAACACGACGACATTCTTCGCCCGGTCGTCGAGGCATTGGCGATCGCTCCGAGGACGGAACTGTCTGACAATGGGGGTCCGCCTCCTGAAGGTGCCGCCACCTCGCCCGAAACAGCACCGAGCCGACGATCACCGACGCAAATCCGCCGAACTGGATGCCCCAGATCGAACCGCCCACCCACGCATACCGGAGCATTTGGCTGAAGTCCTCCGGGACGCTACGGAAAGCGTGCCGATAGAATTCGGGGCTGAGTGTCGCCAAGCCCATCGCCACCAAGCCGCCGAGTGCCCAGCAGACCAATGCAGCAACACCAATCAAGACCAGATGGCCAGCAGCCAGACCGTAGGGCGACCGGGCCTTGGACACGATGCCCACCACGGCCGTGAAGATCACGGCGAACGCCAACCCGAACAGGATGCCTTCAAGGATTCCCTGAGCGATGCTGGCCCGCCAGATGTCCTGCACGTCGTCCCACCGCATGATGTTGCGGAAGTAAAGCGGGCTTACCCAGCCGTTGACGCTGTTGGTGATCGCACCGAGAATCGCCCCCAGCAAAACGCCGCTGAATGCGACTCCGATCAAGGCCCCCGGACGGCTTCTGTTCGTTTCGTTCATGCGTTGGCTCCCCAGATTCTCGTTCAGCCTGCCCCCAAATCCTCCACGAATCGGGCTGATGGAGTGACTTTTTCGACTTTCACGCCGAGGGTGTCCGCCACGATCTTTTGCAACTTCTCCCAGACCTCTTCGTCCGTCATCTGCTGCTTGACGGCCACCTCGTAACCCAGCGGCAACGTCGCACGGGCCGCATCACCGACCGTGGCCACACCGTGCGGAAACGCAATGGCGAAGGGGCGGGTAACAAGGAAGGTCACCAACAGCATGGCGACAAGTGCCGTCCCGCCCAACACCATGGCGTGAGCGAAGCCGACGAGCGGCACGATCATGGCCGCACCGACGACTCCGGCAACGAGGCACCCACCGGCCAGCACCGGCCCAAGTCGGAATGGCAAGCGGAGTCCTCGCAGCCGCCCCTGTGCTTCCTGTTGCAGGCGTTTCCAAACACGGCGGCGTATCCGTGGCGGAAGGATCGTCTTCAGTTCCGTGGAGGGCCGGATTGCCTGTCTGGGCAACGAAGCGGTTTCCGTCAGCACACGCCGAGCGTCACGAAAGACATGGCCTGTCGGGCATCCGTGCTGCTGGGTCTGGCGGCGACACTCAAGAATGTAGCTGTAGAATTGTCCAACGGTTTGTAGCTGGGGAGCGGCTTCGTCCGAGACGATGATGCCAAACGTCTCCTCGACTTCGATAACGAGTTCGACCAGTTCCAGTCCCATCATCCCGCCCTGTTGATTGCCACATGGTCCATGGTCCCACTTGCCGGAACCGTTGTCCAGGGTCAGGCGAGGGCAATCGTCTGGCGAGTGCGTGTGGCCACCGGAACTCAACCACGATGGCCCGAGTCGTCTCCGGGCGGCGGACGGGCAACACTACGGCGGCAGGATGACATTGCACTCGGGCCTGCGTTTCTTGAATTCCTCCACGGCTTCCGGCGTTATCGAGGTCCAAGCCAAGTTGAGTTGCCTCAGATTCTTCATGCGGTTGAGATGCTCAAACGCCCGGTCGGTGATTCCTTTGCACGTATTCACGTCCAGGAATCCAAGCCGTTTCAGGCCCGTCAGATGCTCCAGCCCGGCGTCGGTGATGTTGTTGGCCCCGCAGCCGATTCCCTGGATGGACGGGATCTGGGCGAGCACAGCCAGCGTCCGATCCGTGATGTCCGTGTACGAAATGTAAACCGCTTCCAGCCGGGGCAGTCCTACCAACAACTCCGCATCGTCGTCGGTGAAGGGACGCTTGGCGACCACCTTCACCTCGGTGATGTAGAACGGGTGATCTGGGATGTCGGCAAAGTCAATGAGACGAGTGCGTCCTGACCGATCCAGAATCTCCACCTCGCCGCCGATCCCAACCACCTTTTCGATCACCTTCCGATTCAGTTCGGCCTCCGAGTCCTTTGCCACACCGGGAAGAAACCGCCCAGCCAAGATCATGAGGACGACCGCCAGGACTGCGGCAACCATCAGCCGCCAACGGACTCGAAACTTGGGACGGGTTCGCAGGGCCTCGGCCAGTTCCGCTGCCGAGCCAAAACGGTCGGCCGGATGCTTCGCCAAACAACGCAGGCAGATGGCTTCGAGGTCGGGCGGGATCTTGCCGTCAATGGTCCGAGGGGCCACCGGCGGCCGGAAAAGGATCTGCTCCTTCATGGCCGTAGGGGTTCGGGCCTGATACGGCACCCGTCCAGTCAGCAGTTCGTAAAGCACCACGCCCAAGGCGTACACATCCGTCCGAGGGCCGATCAGTTGGACTTCACCGGCCACCTGTTCAGGAGCCATGTACGGCAACGTACCCGACCTGGGAACCCTGCGGTCGTTGACTTCCTCCGTGGTCACCGCAATTCCGAAGTCGGTGACCTGGGGCCTGCCCTGGGCATCCAGCAGAATGTTGCTCGGCTTTATGTCCCGGTGAACGAATCCCTGCTGGTGAGCGTAGTGGAGGGCATCGGCGACCTGGGCGACGATGTTGGCTGCTTCCGCAGGCGTTGGCTTGCGGTTCAGGTCAGCCAAGTTCTTCCCGTCGATCAAGTCGGACACGAAGAACCACACACCCTCGTCCCGGCCAACGTCGTGGATCGGGACGATGCCGGGGTGACGCAGCTTGGCAACCCGGCGAGCCTCTTGCAGGAGGTCGGGTGATGTCACCGCCGTGGCCTTGGCGACTTTGACCGCTACGGGACGGTCCAATTCGGGATCGTAGCTACGGTAGACCCGGCCAAATCCGCCCTCGGCCAGGAATGCGTCGATGCGGTAGCGACCGCCCAAGGTCTTCGAGATCAGCGGATCGGGTGCAGCGTGCTTGGTGTCTGCATCCGAGTCGGTATCGGCAACCGATTCACCGATTTCTTTCATCCAGGCCATCTTCTTCAACATCTCAATCTGGTGGCGAAGGGCTTCGACGAGATCCGGGCGGTCGGCACAGAGTTGCTCGGCGGGAACGTCATCGCCTTGTTCCCAAGCCTCTTCCCACCGCAGCAGGAGTTCGGCCAGTTTGTCGTCGGGTTCAGTCGGATTCATGGTCTGTCACAACCTTGTACAACGCCATTCGGGCCGCCTGCCAGCGGCGTTTGACGGTCGCCAGCGAAACGCCGAGGACTTCCGCTGCCGCCGGTTGGGACAGCCCACCGTACCAGAGCAGGCCCACGACGTTTCGCTGTTCGTCCGGCAGGTTCTCCACATGTTCGTGGAACCGGGTCCAGCTTTCCAGGGTTTCCGGTTCGTGTTGTTCATCCGGCTTTGCTTCGGCTGCTATCCCGCCATCCGTGTGATGGTGGGCACCTTGCCCTTCCGCCCCGTAATGGTGCCGAGCCAAGTCGATCAACTCTCGGCGGATCTGGGTCGCCGCCAAACCGTAGAACTGACTCGCCGACTCCGGTTTCACCTGGGCCAACGCCCGGTGCAGACGAAGCATGGCGTTTTGCAGCACATCGTCGGTTTCGGACCAGCGGCGAACCCACGGGTAATGCCGGAGCATCTTGTGGGCGAGCTTTCGCAGCCGGTCACAAGTGTGTTCGATGATCTGATTCCGATGGTCGGTGTCCCCGATCCGAGCCAGATCAAGCCAATGTTCAAGTCCCGTCGTGTGGCCCATCGTTCTGCCAACCCTGGTGCTACTGGTGTGGTCCCAGTTTACCAGATGACTGGCAGTTCGGTATCCGCCACTACGGAAGAGCGGAAATGGGACGGTAACCGGCTCACAGATTGTCCGGCTTGGTGTCCGTTTTAGAACCGAAATTTAGAAATGGTCGGGACTTGCACGTCATCTGTCGCCCGGATAACATCGAAGCGTCTGCCTGCACGAGCAGGGGGACGTTTCCATAACGCAGGAGAAAAACCGAACTGGTCCGCCGGGACCACGATTACAATTCGACGACTAGCGAAAGCTGGTTCTGCTTCCTCACGAAACCGCCAACTTGGGCCGCTAGGCCCTCGATTCCACAAGAAGCAGTGCTGGTCTGTCGCTCCCCGCAAGGGGAGCGTCGGCCATGTGCTGTTCTTGTGGCCCCTTGGCGGGGGCGTGGGGAGCGGCCGTGGTGCGGACGCTCCCTTTTTTTGTTGCGTCCACTGCGGCTGCTGCCAGATTTTCGTGAGCCGGTTTCGGCCTGGGGCTCGCTTACTCCTTAGCCGAGAAAATGACGGCTTTGACGCAGCAAACAGGCAACCAAGACCGGTGATCTGGCAATGGAGCCGTGACGCCGGGAGGACCACCAGATGTCACAGGAATGGTACTACGCTCACGGCGGCGTGCAGAAAGGCCCGGTCACCGAGGCACAACTGAAAGCACTGATCCCCCTTGGACAACTCCTGCTCAACGACCTCGTTTGGCGGGACGGGATGGCAGAATGGGTGAAGGCTGGGACGGTCAGGGAACTGTTTCCGGCTAAACCAGCACTCCCACCACCACCGCCGCCCCCAACGCCCAAGCGGCCACAGTCCCCCACAGCGGCTACAGCAGCCCCAGTACCGAACCAATCACCACAGACCACCGGCTCCGCTGCACCCACCCCGATTGCACCTGCTCAATCCTCGGTGGATGTGCAGAATCTACTCCAGAACCCTCTGGTGATTGTCCTCTCTTTTCTGTGTTGTTCGCCCGTGGGGCTCGTGCTGGTTGGGATTCATCCCCGAATCAGCCGCAAAACAAAACTGATCGTCTTCGGATGCCTTGCTGCTTTCATAGTGATTGCGATGATCATCGAAGCAATCGGCTCCTCTGTCGCCTACAAACAAGCCCTCGAAGCTAATGCCCTCTGGGAAAAAGGCAAGCACGAGGAAGCCGTCGCCATCTACAAAAGCCTCGTCGCTGGAGAAAGCGGTGGCATGTTACCTGATTCAATGAAGCCCACCGTCTATGGACGACTTATCGATCACGACACTTCTTTAGGAAATGTCGCCGGTGCCACAAAATGGATCGAGCAGGCTGACAAATTCAAGGTAGTTCCCGACGTTCGATCTGAGGAAGCTCAACGAATCCTCTCATCTCTTCAAGAGAAAAGACGGCAAAAAGAGCAATTGGCTCAGACTAAAGCGAAGCAAGAAGAGGAGCAAGTCGCAGCAAAGAAGAAGGCCAAGGAGCTATCAGGCAAAAAGCTTGCTGCGTTGCGGGCCTTGATCAAAGCATATCAAACTTACCCGAAGGGCGACGTATCGCCGAACGAAATGCGAAAGTTCATGGAGTCGCTAGAGAAACAACAGGAGCAATTCATTAGTATACCGTTCGATCCTCAGTACAACCGGCAGGAAGCGAAAGAGATCGCTGAACTCTACTTGGATAGCGTTTACGGCTTGTATAACGGACAACATGTGTCGGACTTGCACGACCACATCGAGCCGATATGGCAAGCAGTATATGACGACGTAAGACTGCCGAAGCGTCTCCGACGCCAATGGGAAGACGAACTCAGCCGCTAACCCCTGATGAGATCATGGCCCTTCCTACAACGCAGGCTGCAAAACCACGCCCCATGCCCATGCTCGCCGTTGAAAAGGTGTTGAGGTATCGGCAAGATGTTTGACCCCTACCACAAATGGCTCGGCGTCGCCCCCAAGGACCAGCCGCCGAATCATTATCGGCTGCTGGGCATCGACCTTTTCGAGTCCGATTCCGATGTTATCGACGCCGCCGCCAATCGCCAGATGGCCTACCTTCAGCAGCGAGCCACCGGCAAGCACGCCGCCGTGTCGCAGAAGTTGCTGAACGAAATCGCTGCCGCCCGATTGTGCCTCCTGAACCCGGAGAAGAAGGCGGGCTATGACGCAGACCTTCGTCCCGTCCTGACGCACACTAACCCGCCGTCCCGTGCCGATGGACCGAAAGATCTCGGAGCCACCATAGAAGCACCGCCACCCACCGGATTGCCAGGGACGGCTCCGGCGGTTCGTTCGAGGCGGTTTGAGCCGTGGCATATCGCTGCTGCCGCTATTGGCGTGACATTCCTCCTACTGATCATCGCATGGGCGGTTGTCTCGTTGAATAAACGGTCTTCTCAAATGGAACGCCCTGGCCTCGACGCCGACTTGGCTGAAATGCCTGTGTCATCTCAGTCGCACGAGCCCGTCGCCCAAGCACGTGCGTCAACGGAATCGGAGGAGGGCATGAAACCACCTCCAACGCTTTCCTCCATCCGGTTGAGTGTCAGCGATCTTGCAACGTGGGAGGTTCAGGGATCTAAAAAGCCCATCGGTGAAGTGATCGAGTACGACAAGGCCGATGATTGCGTGAGAATACCGTCTAGTGCCGTTGTGGCCAACTATGCGTTGTGCAAGTACGACAAATACACGGTCACGTTCCAGTACCGTCGAAGTACAGAGGCTGCGTGGTGCAACTTCTATCTCCAGCCAAACTGCGTCCTTGGCTTCGGAGACCCACACGGCACAGGGCTTCTCGGAGCCTCCGGGGAGTTCAGCTTTGTGCCGTTGGCGGGCCAGTCCGTGATGAAAGAAGGCCAGTCCATGTGGCTTCCGCCTACCGAGGAGGCCGAAAAGCCGCTCGGCCAATGGAATGACGTGCAAATAGAAATCGACCTCAAACGTTGGACGGTTACCATCAACGGGCGGCTTGTCCACAAGGCTGATTGCAGCGTCTTTCGCCCCTCTCCATTCTGGGTCCAAGGTGGCAGAGGCTTCGAATTCAGGAGTATTGAGATCGTTCCGCTTCCTCAGTAGTTCAGCCCAGCGATGCTGCTCAGAGGCATTAACGGAAGAAGACTAGCGTATGATGACATGCTCCGAACCCGCAGTCGGCATCGACCTTGGCACCACCTTCTCGCTGATTGCCCACCTGGATTCGGCAGGCCGACCTTGGACGATCCCAAACGCCGAGGGCGACCTTACCACGCCGAGCGTCGTCTTCTTCGATGGGGCATCCGTCGTCGTCGGCAAGGAAGCTGTCAAAGCTGCTGCCCTCGCTCCCGACGACGTGGCCCAGTTCGTGAAGCTCGACATGGGAAGTCCGACTTACGAGAAGCCGATCCACGGAGAGCAGATCCCGCCCGAAGTCATCCAGTCGTTCGTTCTGGACAAACTGGCCCGTGACGCAGCCATGAAGCTCGGTGAATTTCGCAAGGTCGTGATTTCGGTGCCCGCCTTCTTCAACGAACCACGCCGCAAGGCAACTCAGGACGCCGGGACGCTGGCGGGGCTGGAAGTGATCGACATCATCAACGAGCCGACCGCTGCTGCCATCGCCTACGGTGTTCAGCAAGGGTTCCTGACGAGCAAAGGGGAAGCCCGGCAACGGGAGAAAATTCTGGTCTACGATCTCGGTGGCGGCACCTTTGACGTGACGCTGATGGAGATCGACGGCAGAAACTACACGGCCATAGCGACCGCTGGCGACGTTCGTCTGGGCGGAATTGACTGGGATCGCCGCATTGCTGACCACATCGCCGGGGCGTATGCGACGAAATTCCGTGGTCTGGACGCTCGGACGAACCCCGCAGGATTGCAGCGACTGCTCCGAGAGGCGGAAGATGCTAAGCGGACGCTCTCGACAAGGGATCAGACAACGGTCACTTTCGAACACGCCGGTGAGGGCATTCGGGTGCCGCTCACCCGGCAGCAGTTCGAGGAAATCTCGGCGGACCTGCTTGACCGGACTCGATTCACGGTGATCAACCTCCTTGAAGATGCAGGCCACAAGTGGTCGGACGTTACTCGCCTCCTCCTGGTGGGCGGTTCCAGCAGGATGCCCATGGTCCAAAGGATGCTGGAAGAGGTTTCGGGCAAGAGGGTGGACCGGTCCCTTTCGGCAGATGAATCCGTTGCCCACGGAGCGGCCATCTATGCCGGTCTGCTCTTGGACTCGGCAGATGGCACGCCACCCAAGGTCTCGGTACGCAACGTAAACTCGCACAACCTGGGAGTGCTCGGGGTTGAACGGGCGACGGGCCGACCACGAAGTCAGGTCATGATTCCCCGCAACACCGCACTTCCAGCCGCTCATTCCGCTCGCTTCGCCACTCACCGTGACGGCCAGAGCAGCGTGGCGGTGAATGTCATCGAGGGCGGGGATGCCAGCGGCAATGATGCAACGAGCATCGGCAAATGTGTCATCAGGAATCTGCCGCCGGGGCTTCCTTCCGGCACGCCTGTCGAAGTCACATTCCGCTACGGCACGGACGGCAGGCTAACCGTAGACGCCCGGCTTCCGAATCAAGCCAAGGAGGCGTCCTCCGACATTGAACGGGCATCGGGCATGACTGCCGACCTGCTTCGGGACTGGAACCAGCGGATTCGGGAGAACACGTTTGCAGGCAATCAATCCACCAGCGGAAGTGCTCCAGACGTGCCGCCGCCATCGCCACCGGCTGAGGATCTTCCGTCGTCGCCACGGGGCGGCAAGAAAGGTCCACCTCCTTTGCCCACCACGTAGGATCAAGCCATGTCTATCGTAATCCAAACGCCGTCCGGTCAGACGATCAAACTGGATTCAAGAATCATCACCATCGGCAGCGACCCCGGCTGCGATGTCGTCTTGCCCAATGACGGACAAATACGGCCCCGCCACGCCACGATCAAGATGGTGGTCAACAGGTGGATGATCGAGGCGGAAGGCGACTGGCTGATCCGGGTGGGAAGTGGCGTACCAGGACGCAAGTGCTGGCTCAAGCCCGGCGACGAGATTCATCTCACGAACTCCGGGGCCATAGTCATTTTCGATATGGCACAGCCTTCCAGCGGCCAAGCTGCCAAGGCCGCAGATGCAGGATTGCAGCCTCGGCAAATGCAGGCGTCCAACGTGTTGCCCACCCAGACCGTCGCAACAACTGGGGCCACACGAGCCGCACCGTCTCCAAAGCTCCCCCCTCCACCGCCCAAAGGTCCTCCACCGCTTCCCCCAGAGGCCGCCGGAACGCCTCTGCCATTTGCGTCAGGCCCGCCGCCTTTGCCGAAGTCAGAGGAAGCTGCATCCACGCCGGTGGCTCAACCAGGAACGCAAAGAACCTCCGCTCCGTCACCCCATGCAAATGCCCCGGTGTCCCCCGATTCTGCGACTCTGCGACGAAAGATCGAGGGATTGAGGCAGTCCTTGGTCCAGCAAGCCCTGAACCCACAATCCGACGTTTCCAACATTCAACCCGTTGTAACGTTCCGACAGGAACACGCCCGCCTGCAAGACCAGTTGAAACAGCTTCAACATCGCCTGCAAGAAGTCGAACAAGCAAAGGCCCAGTACGAACCGCTGAATAACGCACACCAACAGAAAACCAAGGAATTGGCTGCCGCCGAGACGAACTTGAAACAGATGGCCCGACCATTGGGTAAGGCGGCTTTTGAAGGATTGGTTGCGGGACAAGTGCAGAGCCAGCCCATCTTCAACGACCGCTTTGCTGTCCATTCTAGGATTGGCGAACTCCAGACTGAGCACGACCGGCTTGCACCTCCCGATGATGCTGGAATGGTTCAGAAAACTAAAGCCAAGGCCCAGCAACTCGTCGTAGCTGGAAAGATCAAGTTGGAGCAGATGAAGGTCGGCAAGTTGGAGGAGCAGATTGGCAGTCAATTGATCGCCTCGAACCAAGAGGAGTCGGTGCGATGTGGTTCCACTGCAGACATTCTGGCTGAACTTGCAAGACAAAGGAACGAGATTGCCCAACGTCGGCAGGAGTGTGAGAAAGCACGAGAAGCCCTCGACAATAAGAAACAGCAGTTGGCACAAGCCCTTCAAATTGCGAGTATCGAAGGCAGCAAGTCCCTGGACACCGAGCGGCGTAACTGCGAGACGCAAATCGCCGAGATCGATAAGCAGCGAAGCGTTCTTGAGAAACAACTCCCCGAACGGCTTCTAGCGTGTGGCCCTCTTGATGGCAGCTTGGGGAAACTCCTTCGGGATTTGCGTGATGTACAAGCCCAGTTGGATGCTGCCCCCGCCTCGTCGTATCCCAATTGGTTTGCCAAAGCCGTGGGGACGTGGCGAAGACTTGACACCAAGAGAAGAGCTATTATCGGTGCAAGTGGCGTGATCGGGATTTCACTCTTTTTCTGCTACGGAATGTACTGCTTCGTGGCGGAGTCTACGCCCAAGGATCGACGAACAGAGGCTGCTAATCAAGCATTCGAGTCGGGTATTGCCACATCCGAGCCTGCACCGACGTTTCCTTTTGAAGAGACAAGCGGCAAGAACGACTCCTCCTCAAAGCACCAGGAGGCACCAGTCGAACTGACGGATCATCTCATTTCTTCGGCGGTAACGACCTCTGACAGTCCTAATGAAGTGCGTCTCGTCCGTACTTGTCGTGTCGCAATTCCGATGGACTTAGGTATGATCGGCGAACACAGGTTTTCCGATGATGGTGGCCTCCTGCTCGTCCCTTCCAGCAATCTAATTATAGATGTGGTAAAAAGGAAACCAATTGACATTCCAAACTTCTACGACATGTCCCCAGATGGGCACTTTTTGGCAGGCGTCGAGCCCACGTCAGAGAACCGGGGAAACGCATCGTTTGAGTTGCGAGTAGTCTCCATCGAGGGGATGAAGGCTTTTCAAACAATCGCTCTTCCGAAAGAACTTGTCTCACTCTACCACTTTTACCCCCGAGTATCCTGGTCACCAAGTGGCGATGCACTAAAAATATGCACTGATTATGACGCTTTTTGGGTGGTACGACCTTCAGGCAGGCATCAGGTAAGTCCCATGCTCAAAACCCGCCACGAAGTGGATGCTCCCCTCGATGGAATGTTTTCCTACGATGGGATGTTCTTCGCAGTGGTGCAGGATGCGGGGGTTCTGACAGTCTATAATACTGACTCCTGGGAGGTGGTTTTCAGCCATCGTCTCGATTTAGTTCACGGTTTCTTTTCGTTTTCGCCTGATGGCGAGATTGTCGCTGAGGGTCGTTCTGAATCGGTCGTCTTGCGGCAAACCGGCAGTTGGAGAGAGCTATGCACGCTTCCAAACGGACAGTCGTTTCAACAGTTTTTCGAGCCAGGCGTAATCGCTACGAAGGCACCATCAGATTCTGAGGGTGTGACCCTATGGGATTACGACGGCAAGCAGATAGGCAGTCACACTCTTACGTTTCCAGGCCATTTGCAGCATATCGAAAGTAGTCGTGATGGCCGATTGTGTGTTGGCGTTAGGTCTGATGGACAGATGGAACTGTGGAACGTGCTTGAAGGGCGACTCTTATGCGTGTTGGGGAGCGAAGACGGAAAGGATCGCTACCGTCTGAAGATATCGCCCGATGGGAACGTTTTGGCGAGTTTCTGTTCGAACGACGGGGTGCTGGAGGTATGGAGCTGTGAAGGCGGTGAGCCCGTGTCCTTGAAACAGTACGTCTCTGAGAGGGAGAAGAAGCTAAAAGGGGACGATACTCTCGTGGAAGTCGGGGACGGTCTTCGTGTTCGTGCGGGTACATTGCCACGGTATATGCGGCAAGAATCGCTGCCGGTCAGCAAGGCAGCATTCGAGAAGGTTGGAATTGGCATGAGATCTAGGCAAGTGCGGGAGGTTCTGGGAGGCAATCCACAGAAGGCGGGCAGCGAGATGGACTTCGAGGACCTTGTGGTCGGCGACAGTACGTTTGACGGCATCGACTGGAAATACAACTACGTTGAGATGTACCGGGGAAACGGCGGGCCAGATTCCAAGGCGATCATGATCTACAAGGGCGATTCGACCGATCCGCCGCTTGTGAAGAAGTTGGAGGTACGGTTGAAATAGCGTCCAGGTGTCATCGGATAAGTGGCTTGTGGAGTCGGCCAGTAGAATGACGCATTGGGTGGGCAGAAAATCAGCCGCCGCCGTATTACAGCGGCCCGGACTTCAATTCGATTTCCTCCCCCAGGACACAAAAAGTCGAATTGATAATAAAAAGAAACGTCACCGTAGTGGGCCGCAGGTATCCATCGGGAGCCCAGCCCCGGTAGGATTGGTCAGGAGTTTCCGAGAAACATTTTCTGTCACAACCCCGCTCTTCCCAAGATCCAACTCGGTTTGCTGATGGCGGCGAGTTTGATCCACTCGCCGCCCTGGTCGTCGGTGTCCGTGTCACTCCCCGTACCGCTTCAGCACCGCCCGGACCTGGACGTGATTCCAGAATCTTCCCCGGCGAGTTTCGTAGCCTTCGGCATTGAGGTGCTTGGCGATGGCTCGCAACGATCGCCCTTCGTCCCGAAGATCCCGCATGATCGGGTACAAGTCGGTGTAGGCGTCATCCGCATCCCGACGTGCCGCATCACCAGCGGCCTTGGCTCCTTTTCTGGTGTCCTCGGAGGTCAGGTTGCGGCATTCCGGCCTTGAGGCACCCAGCTTGCCACCACGGGCCTTGTAGGCTTCCAGAGCGGCCTTGGTCCGTTCGCTGATTCGCTTGGCCTCATCCTGGGCCACCGCCGCCAGGATGTGGATCGTAAGCTCGTTGGCACTGGGCTGGTCGCAAGCCAAGAACTTCACACCGGCTTCCATCAAGCCGCTGAGGAAGTGAACGTTGCGGGCGAGCCGGTCCAGCTTCGCAATCACCAACGTGGCCTTGGATCGCCGGGCATGGGCAACCGCCTTGGCAAGTTCGGGTCGGTCGGATCGCTTTCCGGTTTCGACCTCGACGTAGGACTTCAGGATGGTGGCACCGTGGATCTCGGCGAATCGCTGCACGGTGGCGTCCTGCCCCTCCAGGCCAAGCCCTGACCGGGCCTGTTTCGCTGTCGATACTCGATAATAAGGCACGAGTTTCACTTGGATTGCTCCCGATTTGGGCGGTGGTAAGGAGCCTTCGACGAACGTTCCGGGCTTCTTACCACCTGCGTTTTGGTGAAAAAGCGGCCCACACCGCTTGTCAACGTGCCTGTAGCCGGTGTCCAGGATTGGGTTGGATCGGGATCGGCCCGCTACTTCACCCGCTCGACGCTGCGGATGCTCGGGATCACGTCGTCCACTTGCACGTTTAGCTTCCGAAGCTGACGGGCAAGCTCCCGATTTTCTTCGGCAGGCATTCCGAAGTCCTCGGCGACCTCGACGTATTCCAGACTGCCATCCACCGGTTCGGCCAAGCCGCCCAAAACCTTGGCGATGGCTTGGGCTTCGGTCCTAGCCTTGACCTTGTACTTGATTACGTGCAGTTCGTACTGTTCGATCTCAAACGTTGGCATGGCTCATCCCCTGCGTTTGATGTTCCGTCGTGGCTGGGGTGCTTTCCGGTGTCCGGCCTGTTCACCCCACAAACAATTCAGTTGAGGCAGATGTTCTGCGGGTCCACGTTGATCCACACGTATTCCCCATACGCAAGGATGAGGACTTGGCAGGCCATGCGTCCGACCAGCGGAAGGTACTGCTGCCGCTGACCAAAGATCGGCCGGTGTCCGTACAGGATTTCTTCGTTGGGGCGAGTGTAGCCCAGGATGAATCGATGTCTTCCAATCGGCGGCATGTTGTCCTCCTGACCTGCTCTGACGGGGCCGGTGTCCGGTCTCACCGGATCGCAACGAGACGGAGCCATGACACGTCGGGCGGCCTGTCACTTCGGCTGAAAATCGAAGTAGAAGCGGGGCCAACGATCCCCGCAGCAATGTTGTTTCCGAAAGCAGACAAGGTGTCCTCGCAGCCAACTCTCTGCCCGTACTAGGCGTACCGTTGGGGCAGGGTAATCGGAGTGTCACGGCTACGCCGGGGGCGATGGTCCAGGTGCTCATCGTCTCGGCGTTGCTGGCTTGCGTGAACAACTTATACGTGGGATAGGGCGGTGTCCGTCACTGAGCCTTCATCAGGCCGACGATGGACAGGCAGCCGCCACGGATGGCAAAGTTGTTGTACGTACAGCCCCAGGCGTCCAGAACATCGTGGACCTGCAGGAGGGCATCCATCAGGCAGTCACCAAGCTCGCCACAGTCCACGGTCACCACGGGGCGAAGAACCACGGGGACCACCCAGGTGTCCTGATTCTGGTCACGTCGAAACCCGGCGGCGGCAAGGATCTTCTCGGCCAAGAACAGCATCGAACATTCTCCGGTACTTGAGTTGAGGGGTTGGGTGTCACTGCCTCACTTGGCGGTGTCCTTGTCACCCGCACCGTTCCACCGAAACGGTTTCCAGCCAAACCTCGTTGCCTTCCTGGATGTTCGACTGGTCGTAGGCGTAGGCACCGGACTTGCAGCGGGCTTCGGCTTGCTGCGGGTCGTCGGCATCGACGACGTAGACCGTTCGGACCTCGAATTTCTCCAACGCTTCGACTCGGTACTGTGGCATGGGAAAGCTCCGTTTCGGTATCGTTTTGTCTCACGATTCTCAGGTGGTGTCCGGGTCGGAAAGGTTGGCTAGGCCACGCCGCAGACCACGGCTGCCACGGCGTCCGGCTGCGGTCCCCAAGGCTCAAAATTCAGGCCGAATTCCCGGAGCTTGGACCGGACTTGCTCAGCGGCTTCGTCGCCCCGGCATTCCAGGTAATAGTCGCAACGGTGTCCGGTCGTGTACCTGACCTGGGGACCGTCGTGCCATTGATCCAAGCACTCCAGCAGGGCTTCCCGGCGACGATCCCGCCAGCCAAGGGCCTGATGAAGGTCGAGCTTGATCCGGTGGATGTAGACCGGGGTGTCCGTCAGCTTCAACCAGCCGTAACGCAAGAAATCGTCCAGTTGGATTTGGTTGTCGATGACAAGGTGCAGGCCGCTGCCGTACCGCATCAATTGTTGCCGGAAGTGCCACTCGTCATCGTTCTGGACCAAGCGGCACGGGCGGCCTTTTTCGTCAACGGCAATGTTGTCCACGACCGTCCGCATCCACGAGTAGTCGTAGCACTGGGGAGCGTTGGTGATGGCTTGCAGGGGGTTCAACCGGATCGTCATGGCGTGTTCCTTGTGGATGTGTTCGTTGCCGTTGCCGGTGCTGACGCTGGTGTCCTTGTCCTACGACATGGCTCAGCCCTGATGAATTGCGGGGTGGCTCGCCATCGTATTGGTCCAGGGGATCACCGGTGCCCCTGACCACTGACACTGGTTCAACATGGCGTCCGTGTAGCCATTGGCCCGCAGCCACTGTCGCACGATGTCCTGCGTGGGTGTCCCATCGTTGGGGTCTTGGACTACGGCCATCAGGGTTTTCTGTACCGAAATGCAAACTACCGACATGGGATTGACTCCAGAGAAAGAAATGGTCGATCCGGCAATGAGGTGTCCGATGCAAGTCGCAAGCGATCCTTTGGTCACAAGGGGGAGACGCTCCCTCACCGTTGGGCCAGCACTTGTGTGCCCCTTCCAACGAGAGCAATAAGAACTCTGGTCACTTGCGACTTGCGTCAGGCACTTCACTACTGCACGGTGTCCTCGTCAGTCCAGAATCTCGTCCTGGAAATGGGTCTTGAGCCACAGCTTTCGTCCGTGGTGGGTGATCCAGTGGGACGCAGCATTGCTGAAGCAGGTGGCGTAGACACGATGTTCCCTGGTGTCCCCCCGGAACTTGACCACAAGGTCAGTTGTGATTTTCCTACCGTATCCCTCGGCACTTTGGCCCGGAGCCAGTTGGAGAACGCCACGCCGAGAAACAGGACGGCGATGCAACGTGTACGATCCAACAGCGTCGTCGGCGTAAACGATCTTGACTTCGGCCATTGTCATCCCCTTTGTGGCTTGTTTGGGTTGGTTGCCCCTATTCCCGGTGTCCGCCCGTCTCACTTGGACTCGTGAAATCTCACGAGTTCTCAACGGGTGTCCGGCCAAATCGGCACTCCGATTCCCCCTTCCATTCCTGGACCCGCTTCAGGAATTCGGCGGCATCGTCGGGCTCGTCCATGTCGAAGATTTCGGCGTAGGTGTAGCAGGATGCTCCGGGGGAATGGTCGTCGCCCCACGTGCCGAAATAGATCACGGCATCGTTGCTGGGCAGGCGTTCATCCGGGATGAAAACCATTCCCTGGAGCCAGAGAAGGTGTCCTCGCCGACGTTGCATTCCGAAATCCTGTCGGCGAAATCTTCGTAGTTGGCGAGACCGAAGCGGTCCCAATCGACGTGATTGAAGGCGGTGACGTTCAGGGACATTTGGATTCCTTTCGGGCTGGTGGTCGGTTGTTCCCATTAGCCCGGCCGGTGTCCCGTCATCAGTATTCGTCTGGCCTCAAAATCGTTGTCGCTGCCCGTTGCCCGTTGTCGTCGGTGGCCTCCGTAATGACCCACAACTTGACGTTGGTGCTGGTCTTGTAGGAACTGAGCAGACGGCTGCCATCGACCAAGGCGACCTCGTTGGCCTGCTTGTCGTCGTCGCACACGTCGCCCCAGTCGCCACGGGCATGTCTGGAAATGAAGTCATGAGGCGTTTGGCCGCTTTCCTCCAATGTCCTCAAGGCACCTGGGGTGGCAAGCAAGCGGCCGAGGTTGAATTTGGGTTCGCCGTTGTGCATGGTGGTTCCTTTCTTGTGGTTGGATGATGGATGACGGGCCGGTGTCCAAAGTGATCAAGATCCATGCGACTTGGCGTCCTGTACGGTCAGGATCTTGCCACAGCCGAAACACCGGCCGCCGATGGCCTGGGCCGGGTGTCCGGGACAATGCCGAAAGATTTCGGGGTACTTGTCGCTTTCCACGATCTCGCCGATGCAGTGCGACCCGTTGATTTCGATGGTGTCCGCCAGCCGCTGCTCGGCGTCCTTCCGGTCACCGAAACGAGACGACTGTCCCTGCATGACGGCACCGACGAGGCATTGCCCATTGGTGGACCGGTACTGGGCAAAGTAGCTTTTCATGGTTTGTCCTTGTTGGGTGACGTGGTGTCCGCCATTTGCCGGGCCGTGGCACGACGCTGGTCGTGGTGCCGCCGAGAGGCATGTTGCACCGGCCGCAGGTTGTAGCCGACCAGCCGGAGTTCTTCGGCCAGTTCGGCGTACTGTTTCGGTTCAACGGGAACGGTGTGCTGGATCACGCTGTGGTAATCGGCCCCACCATGCTGGCCGGTGTGCATGTAGCTGTTGCAGTAGCGGCCGTGAACATCGGCCGGGAGTTCCGGGAACAAGGCAATGATGTCACCACTGCGGTCCTGCCAGCGACGAAAAACGACGACATCGACCATCGGTCAGTCCTCCAGGTGTTGGTTTACTTGGCAGGACTTGGTGTCCTATTCCCGGAGTGCGGCTCACTGCTGATCTTCTTCTGGGTCCAAGTCGTCCCAGTGCATCGTGAGTTCTGCCGTACCGTCCAACACCGCCAACCGGGCATATTCCGGGTCGCCGTCAGCTTCCCCGTCCAGCAATCTCACCACCGTGCCAGCCGGGACGAAAACGTCCGGGCCACTGAAGTAAGTTCGCAGAACCCAAAGTTCCGGTAAGTTGCACATCGGTGTCCTTTCAATGGGTTCAGCACAACTCCGACGACTACACCCGCAGTAATTCGGCACATCGGTTGGCGATTTTCAGGGCGTGGGCTAAGCCCAGGAACGTTTTGCCCGTGATCAGGTGACGGGCCTTGCCAGTCCAATCCTGGTCGTAGCCGGAGATCAGATCGACGTGGACGTAGTGGCCTTCCGAGCCACCGGTCACGGCGTAACAGGCAATCCAGCGGCAGTTTTTCTGTAGTTTCCAAAACGTCTGGTCGGTCTCGATTGACAACGAGAAATACTCGTCGATCAAGCCTTCGGCCTGCAAAATGTCCCGCAGCTTCCGGTACACGTCGGTTACGGTGTCGGTCTCTGTGATCGTCAGTTTGGTCATGGTTGCTCCGTGGGTGTCCTTGTTGCTGTGGCTTTGCCACTGCCTGTTGCCGGGGTATCCTGCTCAGTCCAGAACCGGATCGTCGAAGTCATCAGGATCGAGATCCGGGAAGCAGCCTTCGTAAACCGTGGACGCATCCTCGTTCAGAATGAATGCCCACGCTTCACAGAAGCCGGGCGTGCCGGGCTTCCACGCCTGCCCGTCCTCGGAGGACAAGGTGTCCACACCGTCGCCCATCCAATGCGTCCCACCGGTGGGAACGTGCTTGATCTCGAAACCGTCGCTGCGTTCGTTCACCTTGAAGACCGGCTTGTACGTGCCTTTCCGTTCGGCCCGTGTAACTCGCCAGTGCAACAGGCATTGCTGGTACGGGACTACCTTGTCGGGCGTCTCCCACTGGACGGACGCTTCACCATCGAAGTCGTACAGTACCGGGACGCCGGTGAGCGGGGTGTCCCGTTGCCGCAGGTCTTCCAAGTGCTGATCGACCTCGACCTGCTCCGGCAAACGGCCCGGAAACCGGACGGTGTTTTTCCAGGCTCGTGGGTCGTCGGGGGCCAGCACGATGCCCTTCCACGGCTCTTGCCAGCAGTCGGGATGGGCTGCGTCGTAAGGCCAGCGGTAATCGGTGCTGACTTCGGTTCCGGGGGTCATTTGCTTGCTCCCAGGGTGACGGCAAGGTCAAGATGGTTACTGAGTTGTTGATTGGTGTCCGTCGTGGCCGGGCTACGCCACAAGGCGGCGGCCGTGTTGGGCCAGCAGCCATTCCCAGTGGCGGCCGAGAACGCAACCACCGGTATCGTTGATCGTCATGGTGCTTGTGCGGCCGTTCTCGACCTTGACCTGGACTCGGCCGATGGTCGTGCCGTCCAGAGATAAGGTGTCCTGGCGATACCACCCCCGGCAGCCGATCCTGTCAATGTCGATCATCTTGCCGGGCGTGATCGTCACGTCTGCCATCGTGACGGCGGGAAGTCTTCGGTGCTTAGCCCCGCTGCGTTCCAAAACGTCCTCGATGGACTGCTCCAAGTTGGGGCAAAAGCAGAAGAAACGGTCGGGTAACACGTGGCACCAGTAGCCGTCGTTTTCCGACAGGCTTTCCAAGTAGCCGACAGGTTTGACACGACCATCGGTGATTTCAATGACCGTTGCGATTCGTGGCCGACGTTTCATGAGCAATCTCCGTTTCCCGATGGTTGATTCGGCGGTGTCCGAACCGGGCCGTTGCTCTGAGCCACCGATAAATGGTCGATGGGTGACGCTTTGCACTCTTGGCGATACGGCTCACAGAGTGGCCCGCATCGTAACAACGACGTGCGGCGGCCAATTCACAGATGCGTTGAAAGGTCATGGTGTCCTCTTGACAGGCATTTCCACGGGGACGAGGTAAAGCATCGGGCCGCTGCGGGTCGAGACCTTGTAGTTGCCAAGCTGCCAGAACAACGGGCAGTCTTCGTGCGGTGTCCAGCTTGGAGCCAACCATAACCCAGTGACGAACAACCTCGCCGTCTTCGGCAATCACGCCGAAGGCATCTTGAGCTTTGCTTTCGTTCCAATTCGACCTGTCCGCCAACAGCAAAGTAAGCATGGTGTATTCCCCGTGCTTTAGGTTGCTTGTGTTGGGGGTGTCCCTAACCTCGTGGCCGACGCACTTCGTCGGATGTGATCGGCACGGACCAGCGTTCCTGGCATCGGTCGCATTTCAGCACCATGCGGCCCGTCAATTCGCTGAGGCGACCTTCACCGTCCTGCATCCGGTGCAAAGCACCACGGCACTGGGGACAGGTCACGCTTTCAGCACAGATTTGCTGTTCCGTTTTCGGGAAGGCTTTGGCACGGTCGATTCGGTCGATCATGGCTGTCTCCGGGTGGCCGTCACCACTTGAGGTTCGATTGGTGGCCGAGGAAGTAAACGGTGTCCCCACTGACTCGAAATTTCCTGGTCTCGTCAAAGCCGGTACGTTGCGTGACGGGGATACGGCGGGCGACGGTCAAGGTCTGAAAGTCCACCCGCTTGACCTCGCCACGGCCGAAACGCCAGTTCATTTCGACGAGACGATTACAAATTTTGCGAATCTTACGTTGCACTGGTTTGTCCCGCTGGTATTTGGACCAACGGTGTCCATCAGAACCGCAACGACCGGTAGTTGATGGCTTCCATCAGATGCGAAACGCCGATCTGCTCTTGCCGGTCGAGATTGGCGATGGTCCGAGCCACTGCAATGGCCCGGCGTTGCTGGTCGGGGTCCAGGCCAACATCCCGCACAGCCGTGGAAAGCAGCGTTCTGGAGACGTCATCCAAGTCGAGCGAAGGGTGGTCAGTCTTGTCTTCAGTCTGCCGCCGCATGTCGGTCAGTGTCGTCCCCGGTGTCCGCCTCTCTCGCTCGGCAGGTAGGACCATTTCGACGGTGACGTCGGCCTGCGGGAAGTTCCGCACCTGCCGCTCGATTTGGCGGACGGTGCAGGAGCAGTCCTGACGTGGGTTATTGCGGTGTCCGCACGGACAGGGCCGAGCCTCAAAGGTCTGCGACAGGCCCAGTTCCAAAGCCACGGCTCGCATCATGGTTTTGCCGCAATTTGGAGGGCCGATCAGCAGCAGCGAGTGGTTGCCAGCGGCAGCGACGACCACCGTTCGTTTTGCCATTTCGTTGCCGAAGATGATGGCCGCAGGATCGTGGCCGGTCGTGGCAATCCTTGCCCGCCGTTCCATTTCGTTGGTGACTTGCCGATGCAGGTCGGCCAATTTGGTGTCCGCAAAGGTGATCAGGTTCATGGTTTTCCTTTCGTGAGTTAGTCGAGTGCCAGTGCTTCCCGCCCTACAAACTGGCCGTATTCGTCGAATCCCAAAGTCATCAAAATGTCTCCGCCCAAGCTCGTGGCGGCGTCCGCAACGTCATCCGTGGTGTCCAACTCGAACAGGCGACGGAGCAGGACCGGCAACGATTCCACCGAAACCGTGCAATCCAGGCTCCGGCACAGGACGAGCTTGCCCACCTTTCGTTCACCGCCCTCGTAGCTGTCACCACGGTCAGGGCAAAAGCACGCTTCCAGGTGGCCGTCGATGCCTTGATTCACGGCTTCGACGACCGCACGGATCTCGGTGGTGTCCGTGAGCGACATGGTGTAGGGTTGACGGCCCATTGCACGACGGACGGCTTTGTAGGTCATTTTTCCGGAGCCGGTGTGAATCACGGTCATGGATTGGCCCTTGTTTAGGTGTTGATTCGTTGTGTCTGGCTAACCCGCTGGTGTCCTCCGCTCACTTGTCTTGGACCAGCCACGTCCCGCCGACGCCAGTGATCTCGCACTGATCCCAGTCTTGTTCCGCAGTGGCTTGGGCGGTGTCCGAACACTCGTCGGCGTAGTCGTCGCAGGCGTCCTCTTCCGGGGCGTCGGGGTTGTCGCAAGTGGCAACGATGCGAGCCAGAGCGAGTTTGTGGGCCAGGAGCTTGGCGTCGTTTAGAGACAGATGGTCTGGCACCACCACGCTGACCTCGCCGGTGAACTGAACAGGCACGTCGATTTTCATGGTGTCCGTCCTTTCTTGATTACGGGTGTCCGTAGCTCTCGCAGGGGAACAGCCCGAAGACCCCAACGCCGTGCTGCTGGGCGAACCGTTCGGCCGCCCGGTCGCTGGAAAACCAAGCGGCCTGCTTCCACGGCACCCACCGGCCTTGACGGTCCAGGTAACGGTTGTCGGTGAGGCTGTTCTTCCTGATCTTGACCCGATGCGGGCGTTGATTTAGGTGCATTACGTAGCTCCGTGTGATGTACTGTTGGGCGGTGTCCGTCGGGGACGTGCTTACTTGTGCGGCACTAACGGACATCAAATCGCACGTTGTGCCGAGGAATGTGATAGACATTCTGCAAAAGGTCCAAGGCTTCCTTGGCCGTTGCCCGACTCCAGGTGTCCCCGGAAACGAATTCATGAGCATCGTTCCTGAAGCCAGTGGACTTGGGGAGGGTCACACGAAAGCAAAGTTGTTGGCCTCCTCCCCAACACGCCTCGACCTTGATTTTCATGGGTTTTCTTTCAACTGATCATCCGCCGATATGCCGAGCATAGGTGTCCGCAGTCTTGCAGGCAGGCCCGAAAAACACTGAGTCCGGTCTCCAGGAAAGTCGGACAAAATGGTGCGTGGTGTCCGCTGGACCTACCCGTGCGGCACCACCCCGACGGCAAGGGCGAGTCCCCTGTAGCCGTACTGGACCCAACTGAACTGGCCGTGCTTGGCGACCGGCAAGCCGAATGCAAACCGTCTTGTGGCCTTTGGGCAGAAACCGCACGCCCAGGTCGGCGATCTTGTCCACGGTGTCCACCTCGTCCAACTGGTTCAGATCCAGTTGGCCCAAATCGTCGTGGACGACGATGATCCGAGCAGAGTCATTCAGCCATCCTTTTCACGGGCCAGCCTGCGGACTTTGGAAACCGCAGCCTTGCGGGTTCTTTCACGCAACTGGCTGGTGTGCTAAGCCATCACGTCGTCCAACCGTTCACGGAGTTGCTTCACAAGTTCGGGATTGCCCGTGACGAGTCCCCGCTTCACAGCACCGTCCAGCCACGACGCCAATTCGTGGTCGCCGCAGATGATGGCTTGCGACAGTTTTTGGTGAGCCTTACCCACTTGGATCGGCAACTTCGGCCGCCTTGTCCGGGGCTTCTTCGGTTTGGGGGCGGGCTTCGGGGCGGGCTTGGGAGTGAGGCAACGCTTCGGCCAGAATTCGATGGTCATGGTGATTGTTCCTTTCACCACCATGACCGGTGTCCGACAGGGGCTTTAGCTGTGGTGCTTGAGGTCCCGAAACGCATCAACAGGCACCGCTTCGACCTGCCGTTGCTCAATGCAAAAGTCGAAATCGACCAGATACAGCGTCAGCTTGCCCCGCTTCCATTGCTCCAATTGGCGTTTATCCGGTTCGTCACAATTCGCCAATTCCAGGCGGTTGTAGCTGATCCGCCTAACACCATCCGTGTCGTCTTCGATCCACACGTCGTCCAAATCGAGACAATACGTCCTGCCGATCTGCTGGAGCAGTTCCGGCAACGAGAGGGCAGTAATGTTGACCCGCTCGTGCATCGTGACGACCAGGGTGTCCGGGTCGCAGCCGTGGTCGAAGTCGTCTTCTTGAGCCCGCTTCTCAATGAAGGTGCAAGCAAAAACGGTGTTCATGTGTGGCCTCTAGGTCTCGTTGTTTCGGTCAGGTCAGCATGGCCCATGCCAAGCTGATCAGCGTCGGCCTGAGTGTGGGTGTCCGGCAGAGCATTTCGGACATGCGGCCGGTGACCCCTGAGCCATCGTGGTCATGGTGCTGTATCTGGCGGGCAAAGCTCAACTACCGGCTCCCCCCGTGGCTTGAATCGCTCGATGTACGCATTTGCCATTTCTTTGCTCGGCAAATCTACGTCCACCTGATCGAAGGTCACGCCACGGTCCAGAAGGTCTTTCCAGCCGTTGGGCCAGTGATACTCGGCTCCCTTATACGTCGCCGAGTCCAGACAGCCCACGATCCGAAAGTTGGACAACGCCATGATGACGCCGTGCATATTGGTTGCTCCTTGATTCGTGATTTGGTGGTTCTCCAAGCCCAGTGGCACAACAAGAGGCGGTGTCCACTTGGAGACGTACTTGTCTGAGTCGGCAAAGCCAGAGAAGCTGGCCGACCTTACGGGAAATAGACGAGGCGGACCAAGAAGGCCCAGATGCCCCACAATTGCGTCAGAAGAGCCATAGCAAATAGGAAATATACTTTGTGGCCTGGGAGCAGTCCTAATTACCTCAATGCGTCAAAACGCTTCCTAGCGTCCCAGAATAGGTCTTTTTCTTTCTGGGCAATCAAAACGACAACAAAACGAGGCATTTCCTATGGTTTTTGGATGAAAGATTTGTCTGACGGGCGTCCAGAAAGGTCGGAATGCAAATTTTGGATTGCCTATAGATACGAAAACAGCCTTCCCTCCTCAAAAATAGAAATGATGTATCGTTTTCTAAGAAAGGTGACGTTTCCTTATTGAAGTGTGATTTGTATATCACATTGAACTCACTTTGTTTGATTTCTTCCTTCCGTTGGAAGGCAAAGGCTTTTTCAAGTCTGAGTTTTAGACCGGGACGTAGCTGTAACACAGGATCAACTACCTGTCCGTTGCCCGGAAAAACTTGTCTCGCAAGACAAGAAGCCTAATTTCGTCAAAACAATTCACTCCCCTCTCTGCCGTTGGTACGGTGCAGCATAACCTGCTAGAGTTAGTGAGACCCGCCGAGGTTCTAAGGCGGTTGATTGGACCGTTTCCGATCCTCCGGTTATCTTTCCCTGGTGTCCCTAATCACTGACAACAGGATTATTGCTTACGTTGGTCAGACGTAGCCCGTGCAAGCCACCGGCACAACAACGATCACACTTCGTCCTCAAAGACACGGTAAATCACCGTTGAAGAAAGTAGGACAGGGTAGATGTGAAGTAGATCAATGTAAATCGCAGTAACTTAGAGTAGTGTGAATTATTCAGATTCTCCATATTACGTCAAGGCTTTTTTGGAAAATCTTGGATATCTGCTAGCACTAATAACCGGAAACTTTTTGTCGTAAAAACTATTAGTCGCTCTTGGGTAGACCAGCCCCGTCGTAGAGAAACCGATCAATTATCCTTCTGGGCCGTCCTGACAGCCCACTGTTCCACATCTTCAAGGTCGGTGTCCTGATCCTCTGGGGTGTTGTGGTACAACCGATACAGCCTCTCAACCTCGATGTCATTGAGCGTGGCATCGGAATCTGCCAAGTGTTCCCGCAACATCATCCGAATCCAAGCCTTGTTCGTCTTCATTGGGTGTCCTTGTTTGGCAGTCCTGCCCAAGCACCACGGTAACCACGAGCCTGCATTTCGGCACACGTGAGTTTCCGTGGCGGGCCGACTTGTTTCAAGATGTTCTGCATGGTGTCCAAGTCCCGACGCACCCGTTGCTCAAATTCGCCAAGATCAAATTCAAGGGACGCCTTGAGGCTGCAATGGCCCGTTGCCATCCGGTCGTAATACTTGTGCATCAGCCCATCGGCCCAGCCCCAGATCATGTCCTCGTGTTCGGCGGGCAATCCGGTGTCCCGTGGGTCCAAGTAGTGGTCGTCGGGGGCCACGGTCTCGAACGCCAAATCCCAGGACGTTTCCACAGCTTCTCGCATCAGGTCAGCAAGGGATTTATTGTCCTCAACGGCGGTTCCCAAGTTTTCGGCAACAGTCATGCTCTTGTTCCTTGTAACCGAATCGTTTCAGGCTAATTCGTACCTGCCGAAGCCGTGGTGTCCGGTACTCAGCCTCGGAGAAGATCCGGGTCGATCATGCCCTCTTGGACGAAACACCCGATGTCAGCCTGGGTGAATTGAACGAGTTGGGCCTCGGTGCAGTTCTGCCCGTGGATTGGACAGGTACGCCCGCCGTCGCAGCGGGAGTCGGGGCATTTCATTAGCTTGCCGGTCGTCGAGTCGATGTAGTGGACGTTGAAGAGCGTCCGCTCACCGTGGACGAAAGATTCTTTGACCAGACCGTAGCGACTTCCGGGTTTGATGGAAACAATGCTGCCGACTTTGATCATGATGCACCTTATTTTTTCCTGTGTTGAATGTCCGTGCCATGACAGCAACGTCCGTCGTTCGGGACGGTGACTGTTGGTCATTCCCGTGGTGTCCTAATCGGAGTCGCAGGCGGTTACAGGCCCGATCCGGTTTTCCTGTGCCGGACCTTCCACAACGAAACCGTTTTCTGCCGCCGTCTTGGTCCAGTCGATGGCTTTGTAGCTCGCTCGGAATGACCCGTTTCCGTTGTTGGCGACGTAGCATTGCCGTCCCTTCGGCTTGGAAGCGACGGAGAATGGGCCACGGCTCCCGTCGTAGCTCCAGCCGTCACACAAGACCAGCCGGTGTCCCGCTCGGAGACGGCTGCGGCACAGGTGACCCGCCACCAACTCGACGAATTGGGCAACGTCACTTTGCGACAGTGCTTCGATTTCCAGAAGCGTCCCGCTTTTGATTTCCACGGGCGGCACAGCAACTTCGGCCAGCAGGTCCAGTACCTTCTTGGTGGCGTTGATGCCGATATGGGCCTTCTGGCCTACAAAATCCGTCCAGCCATTGAACGTTCCACCGGTGACGCTCAGGCGAAACGTCTGGCCGTTGATGACCACCGGCACGTAGGAATAGCCCTTCTCGAAAATGAGGCTGATGCTGGTTCTGGGGATGACGAAGTAGAAATCTCGTCCGGCGTGCTGGAACCACTTCTTCCGGCCGTCCGGCCAGTAGGCACGGGTGTAGAAAACCTTGTCCTGCATTGCGGCCACGTTGGGATGATCGTAGTGAGTTGCGGCTGCCGGGTAGTTCGCACCTGCCACGATGATGAAATGCTCGGTGTCCGCCAGTTCGACATGGTAGCCCGGCTCGATGTCCACACGGCCAGTCAGTTCGGACAGATTCACGATCCTGGGTTGGCTTTTTGCGTCGGTCATGATTGCTGCTCCAGGAAATGGGTGGTGATTCATCGTCTCGGAAGTAGCTGAGTCCGTGGTGTCCGGGCCTAGCTTCGTCTGGGCGGGATGGCCGTCAGTTCGTAGCCGTTGCCGCAGCCGAACCCAGCTTCGTGCCACGCCAGAACGATCTCGGCACCGGTTTCGGTCAGCGACCACCAGCCGATGCAACGTGGGGCAGTGCAGGATGCAAGTTTCATCAGCCCGGCGTCGATCACCGGGCGGTATTCCGAGCGGGTGCCAAGCCCCGTCCAGGCCCGCAGCAAGTCATCGGGTGTCCACTTCCGTCGATCCCGTCGCACTGCAAAGCACTCAAAACGCCGAAGTGCCTCGCAAAGCAGGCCGTGCTGAACATTGCCGAGTCGAAACTTGGTCATGGTTCTGTTCCATTTCTGCCCGAGTGTTGGCTGTTGAGGGTGATGTCGGACGGTTCCACGTTGATCCACGCAAGCCCGCCGATAGACTGAATGAGAACTTGCGTGAAGTCCCGCTTCCTCAACGGCAGTCCCACTTCCCGCACACCGAAAATCGGAACCTGCTGGTATTTGAAGCCGAATTCTTCGCCCCAGTACCCCAGGCAACTGCGATAAGTCCCGATGGCTTTTGTCATGGTGTCCTCAGTCGTCTCGCTGCCAATAATCGGTCGGGGTCATGCCGTCTTGGGGCAACTCGTCGCCGAAGTAACGGCACGGAAACGGGCATTTCGTTCCCTCCTGCCCATGAATCAGCAGGTGGTCCAGATCCAGGATTTGCCCGTGCGGGCCGTAGTGGCAGGTCTCAGGGTCGTAGTCCGCCAGGTCCGCTCCCGACACAACAATGTGGTGTCCGAACTGGTCGTTGTCGGCGAGAGCGTCGATTCCGTCGCTGATGTTGTCGGCCTCGACAACGAGGAAAAGCGGGGTGAAGCTGCCGCCGATCTCGATCAGCCACGACTTGCCGAACCAGTCGCCGGGATTGATCACGGGAATGTCGATCAACTGCTGGCCTTGAAATGTTGCTTTGGCTTTGACTTGGCACACGAGGTTCCTCCGTTGCAAAAGTTGGATTGGCTGACGTTGGGTTCGTTGGTGTCCGGTCATGTTCGGTCAAGTTCTCAAATGAGTTTTTGAACGGCTTTCCAAGTTCCCCGGCATTCCGAGCAGAATTGGAAAGTTGGAATCGTTCGGGGTGTCCTGTACCCTGTGGCCGACGACGATCAGACGGTCAGACGGTCAGACGGTTGGGGCGTCGAAGAGGTCGAAGAGGTCGAAAAAATCGCTAGATGTCCTCAATCAAACGGAGTTCGTCATCCAACTGCGTCCGAACGCATTCAGGGCAAATCGTGTCCTCGATTTCTTCCCCGGTTTCCTTATTGCCGACGAAAAATGAAGGCACCCATCCATCGTGGATATCCTCTTCGAGGGTGGCATTGTGGGAATGGCAGCCGCACAAAGCACACGTCAAGCCGACATTGTGGAGGTCTTCTTTGGCGTCAGTGCCGTTATCACTGCCATTCCCTGCCAGCACTTTCCGCACGTCATCGGCAAGCCCGGCCATGCGTTGTCCAAGCCAAGCCCCCGCCGTGAACGTGCGGGAAGATTCGGCGTCGAGATAGGCGGACGCCCCATCCGAAGCCTGCAAAGCATCGTAGGCTTCCAAAAATCGACGCAAGAGGGCGGTGATATCGGCGGACATGGAATGTTCACCTTTCGTGGTTGAAGGTGGTTACGTGGCACTGACCATGCCAGTGCGTCGATTGGCTGGTGTCCGTTTTCCGCTACCAGCCGAAGTTGACTTCCCACTCCACGTCGTTGCCCTCGGCCAGATCCATGCAGGCCGTGAAGCATTCGGTCTTGGATTGCTCGGTGTCCGCCAAGTGGTTCAGCTTGTTCAGGACTGCAATGGAGACGGGATTTTGGAGGGCGATGTCGCTGCCGCTGTACTCTTGGCCGTGTTCACGACCGTCAAGGAAATGCCGCTGCACGGTGAGCAGGAAATTCGTCACGGCCAGCGGGTTGCAGGCGTCCTGGATTTCCGAGGCTTTGGCCGCCAGCTTTTTCACGTCATCCGTCGCTTTGATACTGACACGTTTTGTCGTCATGTTTAGCTTCTCCGAAGGGATTGAAGGGCGTCTGCGTCGTTCCCGGTGTCCCCAGGTGGATAATTTGTCCAGTGGCGGGGGCAGCTTGCCTGATCCGCAGGTGTCTTTTCTGCTGCCGTGTTGCCCGTCCTCGTTGCCGGTGTCCGACAAGAAATAGAAGCGGCGGTCAAGCATCCGTGCCTGACCGCCGCCACCCCCTCGTTAGATCACGCCACCGTTCATGCCACCGCCAGCATTTCGTCCATGACCGGCAGGACTTCGACCGACAGCTTTTTGGTCACCACGCTGCCTGATCTCCGCTGCTTCGGCAATTTGGCAATCAGATCGTCCTTGACCGTTTGGATGGCCGTTTCCACGTCTTTCATGCGGGCTTCGATTTGGCGGTCCATGTTTTTGCCGTTGGTCATGGCTTCGGCGATTGCTTCCCGCAACATCCGCAACGCATGGTCTTGGGTGATGCCGGACTTTTCCCAGAACAACGCCAACGTCGGGATGAGGGGGATGGAAGTGGTCGGGGCCACCATGGTGTCCGACTGTTTCGTGACGACGCCGCTGACATGGATCGTCAGCACTTCGTCCACGTAGTGGCTGCCGGGTTCCAGGTCCAAGTCTTCGTCCTTCCAGACTTTTGCAATCAAGGCTTTCAGGGTGCTTTCCATCGCCGAACTCCTGTGTGAGGGGTACTTGTCGTCGGTCATCACTTGTGATCGACAGCCGTTCTTGTGGTGTCCTTTCGGTCCTTGCCGTCCTTGTCCCTCCCGTCAGCGATCGCCAACAGGGCAGGCTGTTGTGCGGGCAACAAGGCTCTGACCTCAGCCGGAACCACCTTCCTGGCCCGATACGTCAGTTTTAGTTGGTGGCTGCTCTGCATCTCGGCCAGAAGCAGCAGGATGTATTGGCTGGCGATTTCCGATGGAATGGGCCACGTCGTGTGGTAGTACGACCGTGCTATCGCACTCGCCCAAGTCCATGTGGCTTGCCAGATCGTGAATTGGGGGCGAATCCCGTAATGCGACAAGTGCCGCCGCACGTCCCGCACGAGTTTTTTCTTCGGCCAGCCGGGCAGGCTGTGATCATCGGCCATGCGTTCCCTTTCCGGGTGTCCTAGTCGTCGTTGTGGCGACTGAGTGTGCGGTAAAACGAAGCCCTTGATTTTCCGGTCTTGGAACACCAGTAGGACTGCTGCTCTTGCGTCGATTCCGGGTGCCTAGCCAGGGCTTCTTCCAAAATCCGTCGATCATTCGACTTGGTGTCCAAACGTCTCGTTGCCAACGGCTTTCGTCCAAGTGTCTGGAGTTGGGACTTCACCAACGTCCGCCAGTCCAGACCCTCGGCACGGGCGTACTGGAGCTTACGCAGCGACGGTGCCAAGAGCCGAACCGAAATCTGCCTGTCGTCGGAATTCTCGCCGATGTAGTCGATGACCATCTGGCAATCGTCGGGCGTCAGGTCACGAAAGCCTTTTGCCGAAATGCAACGCATCAACTCCAAGACTTCCTCGTTCGTCGCACTCAATTCGAAGATGTCGCAGCGGCTCAGAACCGCCTTGAATGCGTCGTTCTTTTTCGGAATGACGTTGGCGGCGAAGATGAACCGGCTGGTCGTCTCGAACCGTGGCGGCAACTCGCTGGGCAACTGGGAACTGCCGTATGTCACCACTCTCGGTGTCCCCCACAGTGCCGACCTCAGCAGGCCCAGGTGGGCCATCGACGAGAACATGCTGTCCACGTCGTCAAAGAAGATCGTCTGCTCCTCCTTGTACTGGTACAGCGTCGAGTACAAGGCCAACGGCGTGATGTGGCTGTTGATCAGGATCGGCTCGATGGACTCAGCTTCCAGCGTCTTGAGGACCGTCCGGCTTTTGCCGAGGCCCCCTTGTGCTCCAAACACAAACAAGGCGTGGCTTAGCTTTCTCGCCACCATGCGGACATGATGCGACAGGAGTTGTTGCCGCTGTTCCAGAGCGGACAGACCCGTGGTTTCGAGGATCGGTTCGGGATGGATTGGTTCGTGCATGTCTTCCCCCAGTCGTGCTTGCGTTTTCCGTTTGTTTCCGTTCGTTTCGGTTCGTTTCTGTTTCTTCCCACGGCCCGTCCTGTGGTGTCCGTTCAGAGTTCCGAGTTGCACCGCCCCTCGTTGATCTCGTCCATCACGCCATTCCAGGTCACGGATCTAATGCCACGTACCCGATAGCCACCGCCCTTGTTGTTCGTCGGCAACCAGCCGGGACGAACACGACGACCACGCAGGAACAGCGGGTCGATTTCCTTGCGGTGCATATAGCTGATCGGATTGGTGTCCCGATCTCCCGCCAGGATCATCTCGTGCAGTTCATCCCGCTTGTACTCGTCGTCGGCAACCTCGTCGGTGTCCACGTACTGGGTTTCCAGGAACCAAAGCTCGTAGGACGCACAGAATTCACAAAGGTGGTGGTGCTGCCGTCGGTCCAAGGCATACACGCCGAAGACCCGTTTCGTCATGGCCTGCACGTCGTCGCACCAGTAGTCTCGCTCCGGCAGTTTCACGATGCAGGTGTCCGGGAGCAGTTGGGCTTTGCCTTCGGGGATTTCGGACCCATCCCGCAGGAAGAAATCGCCACGCTGCTGGACGTAGCCGGGTTCACCGCCGTGCTGCCACGCCGCCTCGGTGTACACGTCACCGTGACTGTAGTCACCATCGACGTAAAGCAACGTGCAGTCGTCACGGTCAAAATCCCGGCCTTCCTTCCCGTGCTTGTCCGGGATCAGGACAGCGTTGGGCCTGAACAGCTTTTTCTCGGCAACGGCCAACATGATGGTGTCCTTTCGGCAAGGGTTTGTCTTGTTGTTCAGGACTCTGGTCGGTGTCCGCTTACCCTTCATCCTCGTCGTCGGGCAGATGGACCTTGTGGTAGCCTTCACGGTCAATCCAGTAGGCCCAGCCGCCGTTGTCGCAGGTGTCGTTCTGCTCGACCAACTCGAAGGCCCGATCCGCAAGGATGTCCTGTGGCAGATCCTCCAACCGTTTGCGTTCGGCGTCCGCCGCACGTCCGGCGTGGTGGTGTCCGGCCTTTTCCAGGACGGCTTCGAACTTGTCGTCGCAGATGGCGTCGGTTAGCCTTTTCTCGCTCCACGTTTCCAGTTCGTCCCGGATCTGCTGCCACCCTTCGGCAGTGATGCTGATGCCCCAGGCCATGTTCTTTCTCCTGTGTCCAAGGTCTGCCTTACGGTGGTCTCGGTGGTGTCCGATCAGTCGTCCGACGCCGTGCCTAACAGTTCCTTGACCTTTTGCGTCACGTCCATTTCGAAAGCGTCGGCGGCAAAGGCAGCAAACGGGAAGCTGTCGCCAGGATGGTAGCGGCTGCCGAGCAACGTCCCGTTGAACAAAGCGGCACACGGATGCTTGGAGTGCTGCAACGTGTGGACCTGCAAGTCATCCCGGATCACGTAGTCGTGCTGGTCGATGGATTCGTGGACGAGCCGAGTCAGTAGCTCGTCCCGGTCTTCGTCGTCTTCGTCATCGGTGTCCCGGAACTCGGCGACAACGTTTTCGGCAACGTCGGTGACGGCCTGCCAGTAGTCGTCGTGTTGCTGTTTGGCTTGGTTGGGCATGGTGTTTTTCTCCGGTGTCCGTGGGGCTGACACGCCGTTCAAGAATTGGCGTGTCATGGTGGTTGAAGCGGTGTCCGGTCAGACCTTTTTCAGGAACCCGCCGTTGACCAGCACTCTGCGGATTTCGGTGTCCGTCGTTGCTTGGTTCCAGCCCGTCCGTGTCACACGTTCCATGATGCTGTGCCGATGCCGTTCCACGTGTTCAATCGCTGCCGCCATCTTGCCGTTGCGGAGGCGGGCGGCCGAACGAATCATGTCGGTGGTAATGAAGGGGGCGTTGTAACCAGCGTTGGCCCAGCGTTCCTGTCGCCGCACTTCCAGTTGTCCGACGATCTGGCCCTGCTCGTTTTTCAGATCGACGTGGGCTGCCTTGTGGGCAAAGTCGATCATGGGCCAGGGGTTCTTTGCCACGACGGGCAACAGGGTGTCCTGCCAGACTCCCATCCACGGAATGGCCTGGGTCACTTCCAGGAATTCATCCCGGCTGGGCGGCTTGTCGAAGTCGATGGAGGTCGGCCGGTAGAACTGCGGGCCTTCCTCGAAGGCATTGGCCTTGACCGGTTGAACTCCGGCCTCGGTTGCAGCAGGCCAGAAGTGGATCGTCAGTTGCCAGTAGTCGAGACGTTTCATGATGGTGTTGCTCCGGTGTCCGATGGACTGCCACACGGCCAATCCAAAATTTGCGTTACTGGTAATTGAGGTGGTGTCCCGGTGGTCGTCACCAACGGGCGAACTCCGGTAACTGGTTGTAGAGCCGCTCACAGATGCCCTCGTAGACCATGGCGTCGGCGATCTTCCCCGCCAGCCGCAGCTTCATGGCGGTGGCCTTGTTGGCGGCGTAGTGTTTCAAAGTCCGTGCGGCTCGCAGGTAGCCACGGGGCCGGTCGGGAAACCATCTGCGGGCTTCGGCTAACGGGCGTTGCCGCAGCAGATTGTGCAAGTGCCACAGTTCGTCCTTGTCGATGCCGTCGAGGTTCATGCCGTCTCCTTTGGTGTCCTTTGGGTGCGTGGAGGGGAAGAAAAAGCCGAGGGGGACCGTCGCCGGTGACCGAAGTGCGGCTTCAAGCCTTCGCAGGCAGCGGTTTCGTTCCCTGCTGGCCAGTCCAGAAAAACGTCCCGTACTGCGGGTCCGGTTGTCGAAGCTGAAGCGGCGTCCGATCACGTCTGACGTTCCCGGCTCGGCTCGTCCCGATCAGGAACAGGTTTGGATGTGGTGTCCGATTTGGAGGGGCGGCAAAGTAACATGCCGCCCCGTTGCCCACCATTTAGGCCAGCACCGGTTCCTCTTCCTCAACCGGCTGGCGGCTGAAAGAAAGGATGAAATCGGCGGCTTGACTGGCTTGGGCAGCCGCTCGCCAAACAAACTTCGGGTCGTTTTGCATCTGCTGGAGCCAACCGTTGAGATAGCTGGCATGGTTCGCCAAATTCTCGGCGGTCGGCAGCCCAAGCTCGGCGGCGACGTAACAGCCACCAAGTTCGGCCCGCAGTTCCAGAAAGGCGTAGCTGTTTTCCGGCTTGCTGCGGTCGCAGTTCAAGCGAGTCGGATGCTCTGTCCAATGGGACAATTCGTGGGCCACAGTTTCGTAGTATTCACCGTCTGTGAACTGGTGGCGGTGAGGCACGGTGATGGTGTCCTCGTGCGGATCGTAGCAGGCCCGGTTGCCACCGTGCAAAATTGTTGCCCCCGTGGCGGCGATGGCCTCATCGGCTTTTTCGTACCGTGCTTGGACTTCGTTGGTGTCCAGCGGGGCGTTGCCGACACGCAAGTGGTCCAGGTGGTCGCCGCTCACCTGGTCGATGTTAAAGACGGTGTACATCCGGCAGAAGAAGAACCGCTGCTCTTCGTCGTCGCCATTGTCGTCCCGGACGGTCTTGGTCAGGCGTTTCCAGTAAATGATGGACGTACCCCATTTCCCAGGCGGAACGTCTGCGGGTCGTTTCATGACGGAGCCGCCCAATTCCTTCCACTGATTGAACGTGGCCCACCACTTGGATCGAAAATTGTGGCGAGCCGCAGCCACGCCCAGGATCAAAGGATTGATCCCTCGATAAGAACGTTTGCTGACGACGTTGGCCGGGTTTCCAGCGTTTTTGTCCAAGGCCCACGGTCGTCGCCACGGTGGCAACGTCCCGCTCTTCAGACTCTCCACAATCTGGCTGGTGATCGTCTGCCGGATTTCGTTCTGGCTCGGCATGGTCGTTCCTTTCCTGTGTGCGTCGTTTTTCCGTCGTGTGACTGAACGACCGGGCCGGTGGTGTCCGTCCAACGGTGGCAGGCCGGGACGGACGGGGAACGTTTCGGGCAAAATTCTGAATAGTGTGGTGTCCTTGTGCGTTGTGGGGTTCTCGCTGGGACATGGCCCGTCACATGAGAATTGCGACAAAGCCTGAAAAACGGGTGGTCGTCGCAAAATCGAAATTGAGACGGCGGCAGGGTTGGGACGGACCAGAGCAGAACGCAACTCGGCTAGCGAAAAGCAGTTACGGCAAGCCCAGATGGCCCAGTCTCAAATTTCACGGAATCGCCGATGCCCAGCCGCCCCCGGTCTCAGCGGGCTGGCGAGCGGCGAGAAATCTCGATACGGTGGGACACCAGTTTGTTATGCAGGACAAGGAAAAGCAAGAAATGGAACCACACCGCTGCCCATGGGCGAAGGGCGATAAGTACATCCAGTACCACGACACCGAATGGGGCGTACCGATCCACGACGACCGGTTGCTGTTTGAATTCTTGGTCCTGGGAGGGGCACAAGCCGGACTCAGCTGGTCCACGATCCTGAACAAGCGGGACACCTACCGGCAAGCCTTTGACAACTTCGATCCGGCAATCGTCGCCAAGTACGGCGACAAGAAGCGGCAGGCGTTGTTGTCGAATCCGGGGATCGTGAGAAACCGGTTGAAGATCGACGCCGCCATACAAAACGCCAAGGCGTTTCTGGATGTCGTCCAGGAATTCGGCAGCTTCGACAAGTACATCTGGAGCTTTGTCGGACACCGGCCAATACAAAACGCATGGAAGTCGATGCAGGAGTTGCCTGCCCGGACACCGGAGTCCGACTCCATGAGTGCCGACCTAAAACGGCAAGGCTTCAAGTTCGTGGGCAGTACGATCTGCTACGCTTTCATGCAGGCCGTGGGCATGGTGAACGACCATTTGATGGACTGTTTCCGGCATCGGGAACTGGCGGGGAAACGACGTGGCAAAAAGGGCCGCTGAAATCTGGTTCGTCTACATCCTGCGGTGCGTCGATGGTACGTTGTACACCGGCATCTCGACCCGGACACCAGGAAGGGTCTTATCAACTTCACGAAGAATCCGACCTTTGTCCACCTGCAAGGCTGGGGGCAACGCTCGGAGGACACCCCCGAATTCGTCGCCAAGCGTATCGGGGCTGTGCCTCAGTCCGGTGACGTTATCGGGTCCCGCCCGGTTTGTGGAACGGTAATTGTGGCGTAAGGGGACATTATGCAAAAATACATGCTTGTGTATCAGCCGCCCCGCAGTGAGGCGGGACAGCCGCCCCTGGAGTTCATGGGGTTCTTCGGCCCGGAAGTAACGGATGGTGACATCCTGAAACGGGAGAAGATCAAGGAAAATCGGGAACGTCGCAAAGGGTCGTGGTTTGCGGCCCCAATGCCCAAAGACTTCTTCCGACTCTAGGCGGACACCTTATAGTGTCTCGTCCGGAGTACGAGACACTTTGATCCGACAGGCCACTGGCAAAATGACTCGGTGAAGGAGGAGCTATGAACACTCGTTGTCGATCCGTCCTTGTCTGGGGACTCCCGGTTCTGCTGGCACTGGTCTGCCTTTCAAGCCCACAGGTCGGTCGTGGTGCTGACGACGGCTTCAACCGGCCCGACCAGGACATCAGCAAGTGGGAGCGGTCCAGGGAAGACCTGCTCTGGGGCTTCAGCAACATGTACCAGCCCTGCGTGCGGGAGATCCCCGGCGACGAGTACCATTTCAGGATGTGGTTCTTCGGCTGGGCGATGGGCATCGGCAACAAGGGCTGTACTGCGAGAAAGCGACAAGCACCATGACCGATCTTGCCGACGCCCAGGCCGACGCCCAGGCCGACGCCCTGGACCTACAACCGGAGGCCCCATCCCGGAAGCTCCGCCGGTTCTTCTGGCTGATCCTTGGAGCATTCTCGGTGTTCTTTGCTGAGGTCACGGTCGGTTCATCCATGTTCCCCTTCTTCGAGCCGTTCAGCGTCCTGGTGACCTGCCCCTTGTATGCCCTGCACATCCTGGTGCTGGCTGCCATTGTGCTGCGGCATCCCCGACCGCTGTTTGCATCTTTGTTCTTTGCCGGTGCCTTGTTCGGCTTGTACGAAGCGTACATCACCAAAGTCCTGTGGAGTCCGCCCTGGAATGACAAGCCGGTCATGATCGGCGGCGTAGCCATCATCGAGACAATGATGCTGGTGCTGTTTTACCACGCCCTGATGGCGTTCGTTGTGCCGCTGGTGGCAGCGGAGCGACTGCTCACAAGTTCCGGGCAGGTGACGGCAGCACTCAAGCCCCGTTTGGCACGCTGGATCGACCAACGGTGGTTCACGGTGGTGTTCGCCGCCACCTGTGGCATCGTCCAGACGGCCAATTCGCCCTCCATCTTGCACACCATCGGCTCCACCATCTCCACATCGGGCTTCGTGCTGGTCTTGGTCCTGTTATGGAAGCGGGCGACCAGGGGGCGGCTGTATTTGCTTTCGGAACTGCTGCCACGAGGCTGGGAGTTGGGGATGCTGGTGTTTCTGCTTGCCACGCAGTACATCGGGTTGGGCATCCTGCTGCGGCCGGAAAAGCTGCCGGGGATCGTCCCCCAGGCGACGATCTGGGGCTGTTATGGTGTTTTCATCCTGCTCCTCCTTCTTTCATTGAAGCGTCAGGCGGCCCAGGTGGATGACGTTGCACCGGAGTGTCGGACACCGTTGCCCTGGAAACGATGTTTGCTGTTTGCGGTCGTGTTTTCGGCCACGTCCACCGCCTTCCAGCCGTTGGCTGTGTTTCTGAAAATCCCGATATTCGTGGTCCTCTGGGTGGGCGGGATCATCGTTGGCTGGGTGCTGCTCGTGGTCTCGGCTCTGCGGATCTTCCGGCCTCAGCGACCTCCGTCGGCGACCGCTGCCCTTTCCACTGAACATTTTCCGAAAAAGCCAGCATCTTCCTCACACCTGACCAACCGTGTCACGTCACCGGCGATGTAGGAAATGGCGACGAATCGTCGCAAAGTCCTGTGAACAGGATCGTCCCGCCGTCGAAACAGAAAGGAAAACCATGCCCAAGTTCTACGTCCAATCCGGTCAAGTCCAAGTCATCCTCGATGCCCAAGACGCCGAGCAAGCCGCCATCACTGCTTTCCAGTGGTGGTGCGAGCGGCAGGCCGAAGCCATCTTCGACGTGTTTGACGACGACGACGACGACGACGACGATGATCGCCAGCTTGGCAACGAGATGCTCGTAAGCGAAGCCGGGTTTGGAGCAGGCGATGCCGAGTCATTTCAGACTTTGGACATTCTGATGGCGTGGCAGATGGAGCCGGTGGAGGTTGGGTGACGGGGCTAGGTTAGAAGACGAACCATGGGGCACTCCAGCCGACACGGGCCATTCGTGCTACAATGCGGCCTGACCGTCTCGGCGTCACAGGGAGCAACAATGGCAAAACGGCTGGACGTGATCTTGGTCATCGACATCGAATCGACCTGCTGGGAGGGACATCCACCAACGGGCCAGTCGAGCGAGATCATCGAAATCGGCATCTGCCCCGTCAACGTCAAGTCGCTTACCCGCACCGAGAAACGCAGCATTCTGGTCAAGCCCGAGTGGTCGGAAATCAACGAATTCTGCACGAGCCTGACGACACTGACGCCAGACATGTTTGCCAACGCTGGTACGCTCGGCGATGCCGTGCAAATTCTCCAGAAGGAATTCCAAGCCAAAGATCGACTGTGGGCCAGTTGGGGCGATTATGATCGCCGTCAGTTCGAACGGGTTTGCCGGGAACACGGCGTTACCTACCCATTCGGCCCGACGCACCTGAACGTCAAGACGCTGTTCGCTGCGGCTTTCGGGGACGACCGGGAAATGGGACTGGACGGTGCGTACAATCGACTGGGGCGGCCGATGGAGGGAACGCACCACCGGGGGGGCGACGACGCCTGGAACATTGCCGCTGTGCTTTGCTTGTTGCTGAAGCAAATGCGTCAGGTGGTCAAGTGACTGCAATCGAGACCATCTTCTCGCTTGAGAGCTTGTTTCCGGCTGCACGAATGCGAAAATGGCGGTTCGAGCGTGCCAGTTGGACTGTTCAGTGCAATCAACGGGAGCAAAACCATGCAGCACCGGATGACCATCTACGTCGGGATTTGCCTCGTTCTGATCAGTGCCTTCCAGGCCATCGCCCAGCAGGGCGACATCGACTGGAATCGTGCCAGACAACTTCGCCAGCGAGGGATTCAGGGCGAGAAGCTAACGGAAGACGAGCAGTCCTACCTGCAACGGGCCATCGAACTGCGGCAGAAACAGAAGCCGCAGCAACGCCGTCCCGTCGAGATCAAGCCGCCTGTGGGCCTCAAGCCGCTCACGGACATGAACGACCGCTACAAGGGGCAGGATGGAGGGCTGTACGGTGGCGGCAAGAACGAACCGCCGCAGGAACACCTCGAAGCGGCGTTGCAGCAGGCGAGACTGATCCAGCCACTTGATGCAGGCGGCAAGCCGTCCACTGATGGCAAGATCGTCATGATTTCGGTGGGGATGTCGAACACCACCCAGGAATTCTCGACGTTTGTCCGGTTGGCCAACGGTGATCCTGCAAAATCGCCGAAGGTCATCATTGTCGATGGGGCACAGGGCGGGATGGATGCCAAGGCGTGGGCCGTCTCTGGGAGACCCGACCAGCCCGATTCCCGCAATCCTTGGGAAGTGCTGGACGACCGGCTCCAACAAGCTGACGTGTCCGATGAGCAGGTGCAGGTGGCGTGGGTCAAGCAAGCTCGAATCGCCCCCGGCAGCATCGGCGAGTTTCCCAAGCACGCCGAGGAAATGAAGGGTCACATGGTCACGATCCTGAACATGCTGAAGGAACGGTTCCCCAACCTACGACTCGCCTACCTGTCCAGCCGGATTTATGCCGGGTACGCCAAGTCCACATTGAACCCCGAGCCGTATGCCTTCGAGTCGGCCTTCGTGGTCCGTTGGCTGATCCAAGACCAGATCAAAGGCGAGCCGTCGCTGAACTACGACCCGGCAAAGGGGGCGGTGAAGTCGCCGCTGCTGCTCTGGGGACCGTACCTGTGGTCAGACGGCGAGAAGGGTCGGAAGATCGACGATCTTGTTTGGAAGCCGGAGGATCTCGGCCCTGATGGGACTCATCCCAGCGACAGTGGACGGCGGAAGGTCGCCGATTTGCTGTTGGGATTTATGAAGACCGATTCCACGGCGAAGGTGTGGTTCAATCGCTGAATTGGCCGTCGTGTTGTAACCGGCGACTGGTCACGAAGGAGCCGCACCGGTACGCTAACCAAGGCCACGCAGATGGACAAGACATTCCGCTTGGCAAAACGCCATCGCAATCTCGGCATTGCGGGCTTGACTTTCTTCGTGCTGGCTGCGGTCGCTTCCGGCGTCGGGATTTGGGCTGAGGCACCCGAAGAACAGCGTACTCGTGCCTTGTACGCCGCATTGTTGTTCGCCGCATTCTGGCTTCTTTTTGCTTCCCTTGCCTGCTGGCTCCTGCTTGCTTACTGGCGTGAAGAACTAAAGATCAGCGACCGGCAGGTAACTCAACAGGGAGTAATTTCCAGGAAAGAAATCGATCTGCACAACATCACGGCTGCCCGCTGGAGGCTCGTCCCCAGGCCAGGAGGAAGCCTTGTTCTTCGTAGTCTGGCAGAAAAAATGACGATCTACTTGGGCAACTTTGAGCCGATGGAACGGCTCTGGCTGATCCGTTTCTTCCGCAACGGGCTGCCGATGCCTGTGCAGGAAGACTGGGCCTTGTTTTGCAGCAAGATTGCACTGCCGCTCCGGGACTGGGACACGCTGGCTCACGGCGATCCAGGGCCAGACAGCGTAAGGATCACACGGCGGCGGTGGGACTGGTACTTCATCCCCGCAATCCTGCTATCTGCCGTGATTGGAGCCATCGCCTACTGGAAGTTCCAGCAGCCTCGAATGCTCGTGGCACCGTTGATGCCAGCCTTGCTGTGGCTATTCCTGCGAGCGATGACGCCACGGCAAGGATTGGTTGTGAAGCGGATGACAGCAGAGCCGGGGATGACAAGTTTTCTCGTCTTCGAAATTTGGTGGTTGGGCGTCGCCGCCATCGGGATCGTGGCATTCGAGATCTGGAACCTACCCATGCCGCACGCTCTGATTGTGGGGACCACTGCCGTCGTTCTTTGGCTGGCCGGACTCGGTTGGCGAGCACATCGGCTGGACCGGGACAGGCAACAGTCTGATCTTGCCAAAGCTCCCGCTTCACTTCGGCAATGGGTCGAAAAAGAAGAACGGTTGCCTACTGGGCAAGGGATTGACGATGCCACTGGAATGGACGGGAATTGAAAGACGTGAGCAGCCAATCGTTTTCGACCACGCCGGGCTACACCCTCACCTCCCCTTTCTCATCCACCTGCCACAACTGATTGGTATCCACATCTAACGCCGTGAGCCAGCCGCCGTAGCAGCAGTTCGTGTCCAAGCACTTCAGGTAGCCGAGATCCAGGACTTCGGGCTCTGGCGTGTGGCCGACGATGGCGATCTTGCCAGAACAGTGCGGTGACGGCGGGACGTAATCCCGCAACGAAAGCCACCGCAACGTTTGGATGTCCAAGCGGTCGAGCGGCACCTCCGGTTTGTAGTTGGCGTGGACGAAGAAGTGCCGGTCGGTCTCGAAGTACGTCCGGCAAGATTCCAGAAAGGTGAAGTGGCTGGGGGGAATCAAGTCGATCCGCCCGGTCGAGCCGTAGGAATCCAAGCACGCAAGGCCGCCGCAGTTGATCCAGAAGCGGAAGTCCGACCAGCCCTCCCTTGGTCCCAACATCATTTCTTCGTGATTACCCAGGATCGGAACGAAGCGGCAACGGTCGCCCAAAGAAATCAGTTGTTCGATGACGCCTTTGCTGTCGATGCCACGGTCCACGAAGTCGCCCAGCAGGACAAGCACGTCATCCGGCTGCGGATCGATCAGTTCGATCAGCTTGGCCAGGGCCGTGGAACAGCCGTGAATGTCTCCGATGGCGATGGTGCGGGGCATTGTGGCTCCGGTGCTGCGTCGTCCTGGTGTTGTTCACGGCGAGTAATAGTTGTGCGTCTGCTTCAATCGCCGGTAGTTGCGATCCGACCAGAGCCGCTTGTGGTCTGGACGGGGGTTCGGCTCAGCGTTCGAGTAAACGTGCAACTCGGTGCCGTTTAGGACCAGGATTTCCTCCCGCCAATCGCCGGTCACGTCCGCCACGTACAGCCGATCTGCCTTCTCCGGCAACCGCAGGACGAACTGCCCGGTGAGCGGCTCAAACAGTCCCACATCGCCGCTCTCGTGACGCTCCTTGGCACAGGCCAGTTGTTGCGGCTTGCCCGTCCAGTCAATCGTGTGGATGACTTCCACGCCGCTGGCCGTCCATCCAGCCGGGGCAACCCGATCCATCTCGTACTCGAACACGACCTTTCCCGAGGAGTCGAACACAAATGGCTTTTGGTGCTCGTTGTATCGGGATCGGCACCAGATGAAGATCTCCTCGGAACCTGACTTGAATCGGCCAACAGCGGCGTTCTGAGGCTCCTGCCGTCGCAGGTTCTTTCGCCAAATCGGCCCGCCGAGGCCCACGACTTGTACTTCATTCGAGCCTTCCTCCAGCAACACAACTTCCCGCCCCGGTTTCTCCGGCCGCACGTCGGCCACAAACACGCTGTCGATGTGTCCTTTGAAATCGGCGGCTTGAGTTAGCACCCGGCCATCCGGCCCAAGAATCGTGGCCCCCAGCACTTCGTCCCGCCCGTCGCCATCGAGGTCGGCCAAACGAGCACATTGTGGGCACACGAAACAAACGCATCGGTCGTCCAGAGCGGCTTTCCACCATCTCGCAACGAATCAAAGGCATACGCCGCAAGGTAGCGTCCCATACGGTAACCGTCCTTGTTCGTGGCTTGCAGCAAGATGTAAGGGTCGCCCTTATCCCGGAAGCTGGCGACCATCGCCAATTCCCATCGCTCGGCACCTTTCGGCACGGGCGGCTTGGCTGTCATCTTTTCCTTGCCGGTCGCCCCGTCCACCACGTGCAGCACGCCGTCCTTCGTCAGAAAGATCACTTCGCACTTGCCGTCGCCGTCCACATCCCCAGCGGCCACACCGGGACCGTGGTGGCCTGGCAAGCCCTGGCTTTCACTTTGGCCCCCAACCACCAACTCCGTCGCCTTGCCCCAGAGTTTTTGCCCGTTGTTGCCCTGGACGACGAGATGGCCGGGAACGGTGACCAGATAGTCCATGGCCCCGTCATTGTCCACGTCGGCCACGATCAAGCCGCCTTCCGATTCCTGCGGAGGTGGCATGTCGAGCTTGATCACGACCGGCTTGGGCGGGACCGCCTCGGACGCTCCTGCGGGAAGGAGCGGGATCAGAAATGCCATCGTTCCGACAATTATGGTTAGATTCAACATGACGTTCCTCCACCTGAAGATTGAGATCGGGAGATGCCTACCGTTTCCGTTCTTCCAGGACGACTTGCCTAACCGAAATCACCGCCGCAGCCGCCAGACACCCGACCAGATTTGCCACAAGATCCCAGCCAGTGTTTTCGTAGCCACCGACGTTGGTGCCGGGCAACATGAGCGTGGCAGCGAATTCGACCACTTCATTTGCCGCTCCGAAGCCCATGCCAGCGGCGACACACAAAGTCAGCAAACCGAAGCTTGGTTTCACGATGACGCCACGGCGATCCAGACTGCCCCGGAGCGATTGCCAGCAGATCCAAGTCACCAAACCGAAGCCGTAGGCGTGAACCAACTGATCGTACTTCAGCATCCCTGGCACGATCCACCAGTTGTAAAGCACATGGGTGTCGCCCTTGATCGGCCAGGATGCTGGCACCGGCATCAGGCCACCGGCCATGTGTGCCAGTCCCCACAGCGACAGGCCCCACAAGGCACCGATGTGGAGCCGGACGTGCAGGTGGACCGCCCCAACTACCAAGATCAGCACGCACATGACGATGAAGTAGAAAACGAACTCGTCATTTTTCGAGATGAACGAGGCGACCAGCCAGACCGCCATGTAGAGTGCCGTAAACGCCAGTACGCCGATTTCGGCGGGCGAGACGTGGAACCGGCTTTTTGTTGGGATGTCGGACACGGGACACTCCTGGATTGAGACGAAAAGTCCGGATCATTTTAGCACATGGCTGATCCAGGCGTTGCCTGGGCTTCGGTGCAGGGGAAGAATTAAAGGGGCAGTTCAGCAATCCAGTGACAACACGAGGACCGACGTGACCACCAACGAACGACGAGCCATCCGCAACACGCTGGACCGGCTGGGAATGCAGGCCAAGCCGGAGCAAGTTGTTGCTGACTTGGAAAGCCACAGCTTGGAAGTCAGCGACAGGTTCGTCAGCTTGGTCAAGATGCAGTTGTTGCGGGACGATGCCAAGGCGGCAAGGGAGCGATCCAAGCGGCCTCCCAAACTCAAGGTCCGCCATCGTCCCCAACGGCGAAAGATCCCGCCCCGGCGACAGTGAGGAGGTGTTCCCGACCCGATCTGGTCACTGCGATCACACATCTCCCCCGTATTACGAGACCAAGCAGGCACAACACCTCTGGCCCCGTCGCTATGCCAGCGACGGCCAGTGCAAATTTTGGCAGTGAACGCTGATCTCGTCAGGCAGGCCCGCTAATTCATCCCCAAGTCTTCGATCATGTGGGAATCCGGGGTGACTTCTCCTGGCTTTACCCCCAACGCATCGCAGATGCACTCGCACAAGATCGTCCACACCTCGTCCTCACTGAATTGCTCCCCAGCCATCTTCCCTGTTCGTTCGCAGTTGACGGGAAACCATTCGGCCCGCTCAGGGTGATGCTCGACGATCCAATAGGTCAGCGAGATGACTGAATCGCATTGCCGTGGGATCTTGGGAAATTCATCGTCTGCCGGTTGTTCAAGCTTCGGCAGCGACATTCCCAACGCATCTTCCAGGGCTTGCCAATTTGCGGCACGAGTGGCCGGAGAGAACCGTCTATTCAAGTCGAGTGACGAGGTAAGCCTCCACCACCCTGTGATGCGATTCACTGCTTTGGAGACCTCCACGGATAGTGGTTCGATGCGGGGAACCTGCTGGTATTCGCCTTGCACCTTCGCAACGAGGTAGCGGTGAAGGGTTCCGGCAGTGTTGAACACACCAGCGACAGCTTCAGCAAAGCTGATCTTGATGCCCAGCCGCCTCTCAAGACGAAAAGTCAGATCAAGTGCATCCATTCCCATGAGGCAACCCAGCGTGTAGCAGATGCTCGGCACGAGTCCACCAACGAGTTTGAACCGACGTGCAGCAAGACTTGTAGGGTAGCCCCGCCGTCTCGTCCGGTCAACAGGCCAGGGTCCATTACAAACGCTCGGCCCCGCCACGGTCATCCCCGTCACCAGCAGCGGCTTCCACAGCACCGCCGGTGGCCCAGGTTGGGTCAGGTGGTCCAGGTGGTCCAGATGGTCCAGGTGGTCCACATGGTCCACATGGTCCAGACAAAATGGCACTTCTACTCTCTTCTGAAAAATCTTCATTCTTCATCTTTCTTGATTTTCCTAAAGAAAGTGGATTTCATCTGGACCATCTGGACCACCTGCGTTTCACCCCGTAAAAACTGGGAAAAAAGTGGGCCAGACAAACTGATTTTGTCTGGCCCACGTCTGGACCGTCTGGCCCACTTCTGTCCAATCATGCACCGTTTCAGGCTCTGGCGATGTCGGCGAGTGCATCGGAAGTGAGGCCGACGCCGGTGTACCAGCGATCCCGACGACCATCGACCCGGCGGCGTTCATCGTCAATCCTTGGAATTGCTGCCCGCAGCTTTCGGCCGAGGTCGTTGTTGCTGCCCGGCATGTGGCCGTTGTCGTCGCACCACCGGTGCCAAGCCAGTTGCAGATCGTTTCGACGCACGTCCTTTCCGTCCCCCACTTCACAGCACTCATCCAGAAACGCTTGGATCGGCGACGACAGGTAAACGAAATCCCGCAGGATCTTTTCGCCCGCAGCCGGGTTCTTGAACCGCCCGGCAGTCCTTAGTAACCGCAGTCCCTCCAACGCCCAGTTAGTAATACCGGGGATCTCCGCTAATAACCGGTCCACCAAGCCGAAGTCTTCCTTGCCTTCGTAGGTGTTGAAGTACGGCAGGACTAATAACCGTGACCGCATTGCTGCCGAAGAGTCGGACAAGCGGGGCAGTTCGTTCACCGCAATGGTAAACCGGACCTTCAGGGCAACGCTGGGCAACGCCGCCAAACCCTTGCGGTCCACCGCCTGTTCTGACCCACCCGAGATCGCTTTCAGCCGCTCCAGCACCAAGGACGTGTCGCTGTACTTGCCAAGGTGCCCTTCGTCGATCAACGCCGCCAGCTTGCCGACCAACGGCTCCAGCCCGAACCTTCCGCCCAACGAGGCCAGCGACGAACTGGCGACGTTGTGCTTGCCAAGCAGTTCTGACATCACCGCCATGGTCGTCCCCTTGCCGCTTCGAGGCGGGCCGATCAACAGGGCCAATTTGTGTTGCCGGTTGTCAGAAACCAGGTTGTAGCCGAACCACTGCTGGAGGGCTGCAACCCGCTCCTGATCATCGTCGAACACCTGATCCAGGAACGCCAACCAACCTGGGCAGACGGCATTCTGGTCAAATCCGTGCGGCAGGCAGTTGCAGGAAAACCAGTTCGGCGTGTGGTCCAGCAGGGTCACCGAACCCGCCAAGTATTCCTGCACATCCAGCAGGCCGTTTGAAAAGGCGATGACGTTCGTCGGATTAGGCCACTTGCCGGTTTCCAGCCAGCACGGCGGCTCAATCGTCGAGGTGTAGTTGGCGACGGCCTTGAGGGCGTCCAGAACGCCGGTCACTGCGGGGCGATTCGGCTGGTATCGTTCCAACCGCCTCTTGCTCTTGCCGCAGGGCTTCGACCAGCGGCACTTGGCGAGCCATTTCCAGGTTCGGGCTCTGATGTCGTCGTCGCTGAACAGTTCGTACCGCTGGCCAGTCCAGCGATACCAGCAGCCGTGATGGTGGACGAGGGTTTTGCCGTCGAACTCCGACTGGAAGAACTGGGCCGCCGTATCCAGTTGGTCCTTCGGTGAAATGACGATATCGACGACCTCGGTAGCAGGGTGGATGAGGTCAGCGTCGTCGAACGGTAACACGATTTCGTCGATCCCGGCGTCCATTTCCCGGCAAGCATGAAGCCTGTCGCCGACTTCGCCGTCGTATTCATGCCGCAGGCACCACTCGATCTTCCGGCTGATTTCTTCTTCGATCCACGGCCACCAGCCGCCGTTGACATCAAGCTGGTCCGCTTTCTGACCCCATTCGGCCAACATTTCCAGCACGGTATCGGCAGGCAGGGCGAACCCGTAAAGCAATCGCATGGTCAGGGCCGTGCAAGAGCGGTCGGCACCGGTGCCTTCTTGAGTTCCGGGGACGGCCTCCAGGTAGATCCGTGCCTGCCGTTCCCGTTCTGCCAGCGACAACCCGACTTGCGAAATCACCTGATCGTGATCTGCGTCGTCGATGGCTCCGGGCATCACCACAATTGTTCGGCGGCTCTTGGTTTTCCCAGCAACTTCACAGGGAAGCCACGTCGGGCTGTAGACCGGGCACTGCATCAGAAGATCCAGCGTCCACGGGACTTCTTCCCGGTATAGTTGGCCGGTCGTCGGGTGCATCGACCCTGGGGCCATGATGTACCCACCATCGCCCCGCACATCCAGGTTGTATTGTTTGCTGTCGATGCAGGTCTTCTGCCGATTGCCGATATACGGGATGCCTTCGACACTTGGCCTCCGGTACACCCGATGCACCCCGCCGCTGCCGGTCACTTGCATCATTGGTGTCGGCGGGAAGTATCGTCTGGCCAAGTCGTCAGCTTGTTCGTCATCGGAATCGATGGCAACGATCCCCGGATTGCTGTCAGACCACGGGGCTGCTCCGGTCAGTAGGGCGAAGTTCAGAATTTTCGCTTTCCAACGATTCTTTCCGTCCTTTGTTGGAAACCAGCCCTGCATCCATTCTTTTATTTCTGTGGGGGTGACTTGTCGGGTCTGGTACGGCTTCCACTCGACGCACGGCTTCTTGCCGTTCATCGGGATCAGGTTGAAATCCAGGCCGTACAAGCGGCAAAGGATTTCGGTTCTTTGAGATTTTGTCGTTTCGTTTAGGAGAATTGATTTCGTATTACTTACATACATTGGGTTCCTTTCTCGACTGCTTTGCAGTCGAGTCGTTGCAGACATTGGATTAGACTTGAACAGCCGCCAGCGACCCTAATCGCTGGCGGCTTTTTTGCGCAGCCGTCAATCAGACCGTTCTATTTGCTGCGATGTCGAGCAGGAACTTCAGGGGCTCCTCTCCACCCGGTTGCCACTTTGCCCATCGATTGAGTGCTTGTCGTGGCGTGAAACCGAAAGGGTAGAAATCGACAAAACCACTTTCCCGGCCCGGCGAGCCGAGATGCCGATTGAAGAAGTCGCCTTTCGCTCGCAGCATGGACACCTCTTCCCACCATTCGTCTTCTGTCAGATCAACTGCCACGATCTGGACTCGGCTCAAAGTGACCCGATCACCCGAAGCGACGTGCGGGCAATACTGAGGAATGTTGTCGAGAGATCCAACCAGATTCGGACTGTCGATTCCCGTCACCTTGACCCACATGTATTCCACTGTGCCGTCGTAGGACTGAAAACCAATCTTCACCCAACGCCCCACAAACCACTCAAGAGGTCGGCTTGCGTAAATCGGGTCCGGTGAGTAGGCGTCCTTGTGTACCAGCCTGATGTTGTTCAATTCGTTCATTATCATTCCCTTTTATGTAGTGCGTGGTCAGGTTGCCCAGATCGTCTGTTCCAAAGTACAATCGCCTTCCGAGGCGAACATGTGGTGACAGCACACGACCTGCCTTGATGTCCCTGTGAAGGCGGAACACGTCCACTCCGATGTGACGGGCCGCTTCTGAGACATTGAGTAGGTTTAGAACGGTTCGCCGTTCATGTGCCGTGACGATCATGGTTCCTCCACGCAGAAATTTGTTGCTGCCTTTATGTAGTAATGCGGCTGCAAAACTTGGTGCGGATTTTTTCAATTTTTTTGCCATTGACGCAGAAACCTGAACCAGCGGCGAAAGGGCGGTCGAAATGAAGCTAACCATCGAGGGGACCAAGTTCGGCAGCATCACGGTGGATGGCGAAATCTACGACCACGACATCGTGATCCGACTGGGCGGCAGCGTAAAGAAGCGGAAGAAGAAGTTATCGAAGGAACGGTACGGCACGTCGCACACCGTGTCCGTGGAGGAGGCCGAGCACATCTACGACGACGGTGCTGAGCAGGGGATCGTTGGCACCGGGCAGCACGGCGTGCTGAAGTTATCGGAGGAGGCTGCGGCTTACTTCAAGGACCACGGCTGCTCGGTCCAGGCACTTCCGACACCCGATGCCGTCAAAGCCTGGAACCACGCCGAGGGTAAGGTCATCGCCATGTTCCATGTGACGTGCTGAGCGGGGGACATGGGATGAAACGAAACAAGGCTCCAACACACCCGCTGCCGAGTACGTCAGCCGGATGGCTTGCCGAGATCAAGTCGGCCATCGCCGATGCTCAGGGGGCGAATCCGTTCGGTTTATTGACGGGCCGCACGGTCACCGACGCCGACCTGTTCCATCTGGCCCCGCTGGTGGCCCTGAAGTTCCGAGGGCGGAGCATTCGGGGACGGGAAGCAAAGCGGGTGACAGAAACGGCCCTGGCGAACTACGTGGTGAACTCGGACCCGGACGGCATCGAGCACGGTTTGGAGGCCAGGCCCCTGCTGGCGTTCGGCTTATGCTACGTCGCTGCCCATCTGGCTCTCGACCTGCTGGACGAACGGCGGGCCGAAGCTATTCTGACGTACTGTGAAAAACACTTGGACGAACTGGAGGATAGAACGTGACGGATTTCCACAAGATTTGGATCGAGCAGTGCGAGGCGGCACAGGGGATCGAAGACGAATTCGGCACACAGAAAGCTCTGGAGTACCTCGTCGGCGAAAAATTCCTGGACTTCCTCGAAGCTGCCGAGTCCAACGCCGACTTCCGGGCCGAGATCCCGGCGTTCGTCGCCAAGATCAAAGAGATCTTCGAGCCGTGGCAATTGGCCGAGTATCTGGCGACGGCAAGGGAAACAGAACCGTTCGATCCGGGCTTGTTTGAGCCACGATGGCACCCCGAACTCGGCGAAGAGGAAATCGAATACGACGCCGAGGAAATCGAGGACATGCGGAAAGACGACATCCGGCAATGCACCCGTGACCTGCTCCTGGTGGAACGGGCGAGGGAATGGCTGCTAGAGGAGCAGTTTGGCAGCGGTGAGGCACAACCATGAACGTGACCCGGCTCGTCCTGCTGATCGTCGCCGGTGTCTTGCTAATGGCCGGTTTCGTCGTCGGCTTGGTCTTCTTCATCTTTTTTCTGGTCAAGTCACTCACCGGGGCCACGGGTGGCTGGAGAAAACTGGCCGAAGTCTACGGCACCGCCAACCCGCCCACCGGGCAAGTCACGAGCGGGGCGACGATCACGGTCGGGGCGGTAACGTACAGACGGTCTGCAACCTTGGTCGTGGCCGACGAGGGGCTGTACGTTTCCATCTGGCGGAAGACGGTCCTGATCCCGTGGACCGAATTCAAGGGAGTCCGGCAAGCCACATTGTCCTGGCAAAAGGTGCCGATGCTGACGGTCGGCGATCCGCCCGTGGCAACCATGACCGTGCCGCCTCAGACATTTGAGGTGATGCGGGCAAATCTGCCTGCCAGGATTTGACGACGCCCAAGGAACCACTCCCATGCCCAAGTGCCGCAACTGCAACTACGACGTTCATCCCAGCATTGGTCAGTGTCCGCACTGCGGTGCGTCGGTGGACAAACCCATCGCCGATCTGGAACACCAGGTCCGGGCTTTGTTGGACGACGGCCAAAAGATTGCGGCGGTGAAGTTGTACAAGGACCAGACCGGCGTGGGTTTGGCCGAAGCCAAGGCTGCGGTCGAGGCGTTGGAGGCTGGTGCTGGCCCACCGTCAACGTCAGACATTGGCGGCGACCTGGAAGCCGAGTTGCTGCGACTGCTGGGCCGGAGCGACAAGCTGGAAGCCGTCAAGTTATACAGGGACTGGAAGGGCACATCATTGCTCGAAGCCAAACAGGCGGTCGAGTCGCTGGCGGCAAGGCACGGGCTGGAGACGCAGCGGGGCGGGTGCCTGGGCGTGGTCGTGGCAGTGGTGGTAGCCGCCGTTGGGTTTGGCATGACGCTTTGCTGATTGGGGAAGCCGATGTTCTGGGTGGAGCGGTACATCAGTTTGGCGAAATCAAGTTGAACGACGTAGACAGAGGACGTGAAAATGGCGAAGGCCAAGATTACTCAGACCAGCCCGGATTCAGCAGTTGTCGAGCCAATAGTTCTTCGTTCCGGGAAGACCACCCGTCTCGTGTTCAGGCCGCAGATCGTGAAGAACAAGCAGGATGAGAATAAACCGGTAAAAGGTGATCTTCTATGGCAGCGACGCAGCCCCAAGGAGCAGGGACAGGAATGGGTTGACGAGTCGCAGGTGAAGCTCTCAACCATGACAGCCGGTTCGGGACTCAAACTTGAACTGAACACGGATGAGATCTACCTGCTCACTCAAGTCGTTCGTGGCCTCTACGGTGTATTCTGGCAGAATGGCAAGCGGCTTCCGAGAAGTGGTGATGAGTTTGAGCTTGCAGATTACGCCCAGGCCGCCAAGACGCTCGACTCGCTGGAAGATGTGGCTCGCATCATGGAAGGTACAGGTCAGGAGGGATTTGTCTTTCTGCTCAAGTGGCTAGCCAGCCGAGACAACTCGGTGAAGGTACTAGAGACGCTCGGCAGACTCAGCTTGACAGACTTGGCCGAGATCAATTCTGTGGCAGGAATCGGGATGCTGAAGCAGGCTCTTTCGATCTGGGAGACGAACAAGTCCAACGCAAGAGAAGATTTTTGGCAGGAAACGCTTACGGAGTATTCCTTCGTGCTATCGCAAGTCTTCTCAACCCCCGTTGTCATTTTTGGATCAAAAGCATACGTCGGGGGAAAGAGCCTGGAAAACACCGGCGGCAAGGAGCCGGACTTCCTGTTGAAGAACGAAATCACCAGTCACGTGATGATCGTAGAAATCAAGACACCGCAGACTCCATTGCTTTTTGATTCACCTTACCGGCCCCCGGACGTGTATGCCGCTAGCCGAGACGTGTGTGGTGCTGTCGGCCAAATTGGCCGATATAGAGATGAATTCCTTGAAAACTACTCGAAGCTCTACCGGAAATCGGCTGAAAAGTTTCTTCTTGCCGATCCACGGTGTCTGGTAGTGGTTGGAAATTCCGTTTGTCTCGACACTGATGCCAAGAGGGATTCGTTCGAGTATTTTCGTCGGGGACTTCGTGGGACTGAGATTATCACCTTTGACGAACTGTTCAGGAAGGTCCAGGTGCTCCTGGATTTGTTGGAGGGGCGAACGCAAGTCACCTCAGCGACCGGTGATGCCTCCTAGCTGCACATCGGGTCCATGTGTCTACTTGGCCCGCCACGGTCAGTGCTGCGGCAACCGGATCTCGATCCCGTAGCGGGGTGCAACTACCAGCAGCTTTTCGATCTCGGCCTGTGACGGTGGCGGGGCCTGCTGCCCAAATGCCACCGGCTGGCCGACCTCCAGGAACATTTTCTCCAGGCCCGCAGGAGCAACGGAGATGATCATCCGGGCCGTCTTGTCGGTGTCGTTCCTGAAACTGTGCAGGCTGCCGACCGGCATGTTGGCGAACGTGCCAGCTTTGGCCACGAATCGGTCCTCGCCGACCTGGAAGGTGATCTCGCCTTCCAAGACGTAGAACGATTCCTCTTCCCGGCTGTGGATGTGCGGCGGGGGACCGCCACCGGGACGAACAACGGCTTCAAACATGGCGTAGCGTCCGTCCGTCTCGTCGCCGGTCGCCAGAAAACGGTAGACATCGCCGACGACGGCAACGGTCTGTCCTTCGCCAGGCTGCCGCAGAACTGGTGGATGGGGCGTTGGTGTCATGGCCCATTATAGGGTGGCTGGCAAGCCCGCCGACCTACAAAGTCACGAACGGGGCAACGATCACGGTCGGCTGCACGATCTTACTGGATTCGCCGGGATCAGCAGGATTCATTCCCAAATTCACGCCTCTTTCGGTTTCAGACCCATCAGGATCGTGGTTTCTGCGTTGGAGTCGTCTGCCCCTTCACATGAGTGGCCGTAGATCTCCAGTGACGGCATGGTGATGCTCTCCCCACGAGTTGTAAGCTCTTCCTTCAATGCTTGCCACTTCTGGGGCAACTCGTGATATGGCCCGATGTGAACGTACTTCGAGTAGCGTTTCAGGTCAAACTCGCATGGCTCCAACGGCTCTGGAATCGTGGCCTGTTCGGCATTTCTGACTTCAACGCCGACGAACATTCGGTCACCTGCAAAATACACCCAATGGTTGATGCCTGTTGTTGCGAGCTTGGCGTCCTTGACGATCCTCCACATCTCGTTCATCAAACGCAGTCCGACTTCACCGTAGCGGCGGTCTTCAACGCTGGACGACAGGCCGTAAAACGTGAACCGAATCGGTTCGTCGATGATTTCAATTTTCATTGGGTTTTCCGGCTTCTCCGACGGAATCGTGGTTACCTCTTCTGTTTCTTGACTTTCGCCGCCGCCTTTGCCAAGTCCTGCTTCACCCGCAACTTCACAATCCGTTCGATCAAGTCGTAGGGGATCGGCTGATCGAGCGGGAACTGGAGGTTGCCCTTCGGTCCCGAATACCGTGCGATCGCTTTCTCCAGGGCCTTGCCGCCAGACACGGGAGGGTACAGCCCGATGTGCGTCTTCCACCCGGCAAAGTAAACCAGGATGCCGTGCAGCTTGAATGCGGGCATCTGGTAGCTGATCATCTCCTTGGCATCGGGTACAGCCGTCCTGATGGTCGTCCGCACCTTTTCAAGAATCGCCCGAACGTCGGCAGGAAACCGTTCAATGTACTCGTCGATGTCTTTCGGTGGTTGAGCTTTTGCCATTTTGCCACTCGTCACTTGTTTGGCTCCAACGGGCCGATCCGCTTCGTGCCAACCACCAACTCGTCGATCCACAACTTCTGGGCGTGCGGCAGCAGGCCAGGCCCGAAGTAGGGTGCCATCAAGAACTGGTTGAATTTCATCTTGGGGAAGTCGGTGGATCGCAGCACCACGTCGGTCTGCTCGACGACGAGCTTCCCGTCGAACCAGCCACGGACGATGCCATCCCGGTTGGGGCGGTCGTTCTGGAGATCCAGGGAATTGAGCTTGAAGTACGCCTCGACGCAGTGCCATTGGTCGTCGGTGAAAAGTACGTCTTGGCTGTCGTAGAACTTTCCGTTGTAGCCGCCCTTGAGCGGCCCCTGGGTCAGTCCATGGGGCATGTCCTTGTTCTGGATGTCCTGGGCAGCCAGCCGCAGTCTGCCGCCGACCGGCTCGATGTAAAGCGTTAGGTGGCTGGCAGCGGGACCATGCCACTTTGGATTCTCGGTGGTCAAGAAGTGGGTCAGGTGGGGATGGAAGCTCTGGCCGCTCCAGCCCCAGCCTTTGGACAGCTTCAGGTAGAAACGGATGCTCACCTCATCCGTGGGCTCGAACAGGCGTCGGACGGGAGACGATCCCTTCACGCCGGATTGGCGGTCGGGCCACTCGTACTCAACGCAGCCCTTTCCCGCCGCCGCATCCCCGACGATTCGGAAGCTGGTGCCGTCGTACCAGCTTCGCCCAGCAAGATCGTCGTCGTCGAAGCTTTCGCTGAACAGGATGCCGTCTCTCTTCGCCTCGACCCCGG